>Ga0209002_10002964_pt1 | contig 13530 bp, 13 predicted proteins | sample Rifsed16ft2_FD_184010 | JGI IMG/M metagenome (GOLD analysis project Ga0209002, IMG submission 184010) | Soil microbial communities from Rifle, Colorado, USA - sediment 16ft 2 (version 2) | ecosystem: Environmental > Terrestrial > Deep subsurface > Rock core/Sediment | place: Rifle, Colorado...
CACGTTCGTGCATTACCAAATGCTGACGTTCGACATCGACGCGTTCATCAACACGATCCTCGAGGTCACGATGGGAGTGTTCAACCTCCTGCAGGCGTACCTCGCCCTTGGCCTGATCGTCGGGATCGCCGGGCTCGGGGTGATCACGATGCGCAACGTCGTCGAGAGGCGCACGGAGACGGGCGCGCTCCGCGCGATCGGCTTCCGGAAGTCCATGATCCTGAAGTCGTTCCTGTTCGAGCTGTCGTTCATCGCCCTGACGGGGATCGCGATGGGGATCGTCCTCGGCATCGCGCTCTCGTACAACCTGTACCTCGAGTTCTTCGAGGACCAGGGCCCCTTCGTGATCCCGTGGCTACGGCTCCTCGTCCTCGGCGGGATCGCGTTCTTCGGATCCGTCCTCGCGACGGCGAGTCCCGCCATCCGGGCGTCCCGCATGCCGCCCGCCGAAGCCTTGCGAAGTTTCGAGTGAACGTCGCGGCCTGCGGACTCAGTAGACGGCTTCCTTCTGCCGTCGGTCCAAGACGAGTTCGCGGTAGTGCTCCGGCTTCCGGTCGAAGTCGAGCTGGCACGTCTCCGAGCAGAAGTAGTATGGCGTCCCCTTGTACCAGATCATCCAGAAGGCGTTGTGGGGATTGACCGGTTTCTCGCACACGGGGTCGACAGCCACGGTCCCGTACTCCCGCGGCCGCCGAAGCCTCCGGACGATATGAAGGCTTCGCACCGCGCGATACGCGCCGCGCGTTTATATCCCGTCGGCTCATACGCGGGCGCGTGGCGTCGGCGATGCGCGTCGGCGTGATCGGCGTCGGGGCCATGGGCCAGAACCATGCCCGCGTGTACACGGAGATTGCGGAGCTCGTTGGCATCGCTGATCCGGACGTCAAGGTGGGCGGCCCGGCCTCGAACCGGTTCAGCGTCTCGTACTACACGGACCACCGGGACCTGCTGAAGGAGGAACTCGACGCGGTCAGCGTGTGCGTGCCGACGGAGCACCACGCGAAGGTCGCCCTCGACGTGATCGCTGCGGGAGTCCCCCTCCTCGTCGAGAAACCCCTCGCCGGAACGGTCGCGGATGCCCGCCGGATCGCGGAGGGAGCGGAGAAGGCGGGCGTGACCCTGGCGGTCGGACATATCGAGCGGCACAATCCGGCGATTGCGGTCGTAAGACGCCAGCTCAACGAGGGCCTGTACGGGGACCTCGTCACCGCGACGGCGCGGCGCGTGAGCTCCTTCCCGGGGCGGGTGCGCGACGTCGGCGTGGTCATGGATCTCGGGGTGCACGACATCGACGTGCTGCGGCATCTCGTCGGGGCGCGCGTGGAGAGCGTCTTCGCCCTCGGCGGGCGTAAGCTCCACGAGCGCTTCGAGGACCACGCGAACCTCCTCCTGAAGTTCGAGAACGGCGTGCACGGGTTCATCGAGGTGAACTGGCTCACGCCGATGAAGGTCCGCCGGCTCGCCTTGACGTGTCTCAAGAACTTCGTCGAGGTGGACTACACGGACCAGTCGATCCAGATGAGCTCGAGCACCCTCGGGACCCTCGATCCCTTCAACCTGTATCAGGTGCCCATCGAGCACCATGTGCAGACGATCCACGTCCGAAAGGAAGAGCCGCTGAAGCGGGAGCTCGAGGACTTCCTCGCTGCCGTCAAGACGAAGCGGCCGCCGCTCGTCACGGGCCGAGACGCCCTCGAGACCCTGCGGGTCGCGGAGGCCGCGAACGAGTCCCATCGCAACGGGAAACTCGTCCAGCTCATGTAGGCGGAGAGGACGCTGGTCAGCTCATACACCCTCGACTCGCAGACGCCCTGCTCAGGGAGGCGACGGACCAATCGCGTGGGGCGCTTGGGCGACCTCGTTCCGGCAGAAGGACACCCGAAGCCACGATACCTCTGTCCGTTGGGGCCTAGAACTGCCCCTTGCCGATGGCCCGGTACACGAAGCCCGCCTTCACGACGTCCGGGCCCGCGAACACGTTTCGGCCATCGACGAGGACGTGTCGCCGCATCCCCTTCCGCATCCCGCGCAGGTCGAGCTTGCGGTACGTGTCGTGGGCCGTCACGATCGCCGCGCAGTCCGCGCCCTTCACGGCGGCCTTGAGGTCTCGCACGATCGTGTAGCCGCGCTCCGACCGCGCGAAGGGATCGTGGATCGTGACGTCGGCCCCGCGACGGCGCAGTTCCCGGATCACGCCCTTCGCCGGCGTATTGCGCGCGTCCTCCGTGTTCTCTCGATACGCGAACCCGAGGACCGCGACCCGGGCGCCCTTGATCCGTCGCCCGCACGCGGCGAGGGCCTCCTCGACGAGTCTTGCCATTCGCTTCGGCATGAAGTCGTTCACCGTCCGTGCGGCCGGGATCAGCTCGGGCTTGTGGTGGATCGACGGGGACGTTAGGAGCCAGGGGTCCTTCGGGATGCAGTGGCCTCCCACACCCGCGCCGGGGATGAGCATCGCTCGATACGGGCACGTGTTGACGAGTTCCCGCACGCGGTACGCGTCCACGCCGAGGTCCTCCGCGATCAGCGCGACCTCATTCGCGAACGCGATCTGGACGTCCCAGTACGCGTTCTCGGCGGTCTTCGCCACCTCCGCGGTTGTCCAGTCCGTCAGGTGGAGGTCCCCCTTCACGAACCGCTTGTAGAAGGCGGTCGCCTTCCGCGCCGCGACAGCGTCCGGCGCGCCGAGGACCCGGTGCAGGGTCGTCAGATTGTAGAGCAGCTTCCCGGCCGTCACCCGCTCCGGACAGTGGACGAGATGGAAGTCGCGGCCCGCCTTCATCCTCGACGATCGCTCCAGGGTCGGGCGCACAACCCGCTGCATCGTCCCGGGGGCCAGGGTCGATTCGATCGAGACGAGGGCGCCCCGCTTCAGGTGCGGGCCGGCGTGCGCGAGGGCGGTCTTCAGTGCACGGTACACGGGATCGTGCGTCGCCGGATCGATCGGCGTCTCGACACACACAACGACGACGTCGGCGCGACCGATCGCCGACGGATCCGTCGTTGCGTGCAGGCGGCCCGCCCGCACCTGATCCTTCAGGAGGCCCGGCAGGCCCGGCTCACGTCCGCGGAGCGGGTTGCGGCCTGCGTTGATCGCCTCGACCTTCCCGGGGTCGATGTCCACGCCCACGACGGACGCGCCCGTCGCGGCGACCGCCGCCGCCACCGGCACGCCGACATAGCCGAGGCCGACCACCGCGACCTTCATGACTCGCGCGCATGCAGGGCGCCCCGGATAAAGGTTTCAATCCCGCCATCGCGCGACGTTGCGTTTCGCGTCCGGGCCGTCGCGGGCCGCGGCCGAAGTCGACAAAACAGAACGGTTATATGTCGCGGGCTCGGTGTGACGGGTCGTGAAGATTGCGGCGGTCGTCGGGGCGAGACCGCAGTTCATCAAGGCCGCGCCCGTGAGCCACGAGATACGCCAGCACAACGAGGAAGTCCTCATTCACACGGGGCAGCACTACGACGAGAACATGTCCGATGTGTTCTTCGAGGCGCTCGAGATCCCGCGGCCGGACTACAACCTCGGGGTCGGGTCCGGCACCCACGCGGCGCAGACCGCGGAGATGATGAAAGCCTTGGAAGAGGTCCTCACGAAGGAGAAACCGGACTTCGTCCTCGTGTACGGAGACACGAACTCCACGCTCGCGGGGGCCCTCGCCGCGGCGAAGATGGAGCTTCCCGTCGGCCATGTGGAGGCGGGCCTGCGGTCGTATAACCGCCGAATGCCGGAAGAGATCAACCGGATCGTGGCGGACCACTTGTCCACGGTCCTCTTCTGCCCCACGCAGACTGCAGTGGACAATCTCGTGCGGGAAGGGATTACGCGAGGCGTGCACCTCGTGGGCGACGTGATGTACGACGTCGCGCTGCAGAGCGCCCAGGCCGCGCGGTCCCGCGACGTCGTCGCGAGACTCGGTCTCAAGCCCGCGGACTACGTGCTGGTGACCCTCCACCGCCCGCAGAACGTCGACGACCTCGAGGTCCTCAAGGACATCGTCGAGGCGCTCGTCCACGCCGGGCGGACGGTCGTGTTCCCGGTCCACCCGAGGACCCGGAAGAACCTCGAGGCCTTCGGCCTGTGGGACCTCCTGCGGTCCAAGGTCCACGTCATCGACCCGGTCGACTACCTCGACTTCCTCGCCCTCCTGATGAACGCGTGGAAGGTCGTCACGGATTCCGGCGGCGTCCAGAAGGAGGCGTACTTCTTCGGCATCCCCTGCATTACGCTCCGCGACGAGACGGAATGGATCGAGACCATGGAGGACGGCTGGAACGCCCTCGTCGGCACGGAGACGGAGGACGTCCTCGATGCAATCAAGAACTTCAATCCCGCCGGGACGAAGTCGAAGTCTTTCGGGGACGGACACGCGGCGGAGCGGATCGCGAGGATCCTCGACAAGCTCGTGTGAGTCGCGCGGGGGCCGCATGAGTTAAAGGGGGCAAGGCGCATCGGTTCCCCCTGGAACCGATTTCCTTAGCGGCAATCGCGGTCATCGTCCTCGCGACCGCATACGCGTTCGCGCGCAAGGCGCTTCTCTCCCTGACGTACGCGGTCGCGTTCCTCTCGATCTACGGGTTGGCGGTCGCATCGACCCTCCCGTTCCGCATCTTCTCGCCCATCCACCTGGATCTCGGGCTCTTCTATTTCCCGGGCGGCTGGCCGAATCCGTGGACGTGGATCACGTACGCCTTCGTCCACGGGTCCCTTAGCCACCTCTTCCTGAACGTCCTCGGGATCGTCTTCATCTCCCCCGTCTTCGAGGGCCGCGTCGGGAGCGCGCGGTGGATCCTCCTCTTTTTCGGGGGATCCGTGTTCGGGGCCCTGGTCTTCCGGCTCCTGAACGGCGACGCGATCGCGCTCCTCGTGGGTGCGTCCGCGGGAATCCTCTCCATCTTCGGCGCGTACGGGCGGATTTACCCGAGGGATCGCGTCACGTTGTTCCTCCCGCTGCCGGGGATGCCCGCAGTGCCCGTTATCTACATCGTCATCGGATTCCTGCTCCTCCAGTTGCTCCTGAGTTTCTCGGCCATCGGGAACGTCGCGTGGGAGGCCCACGCCGCCGCGATCGCGTTCGGCTTCGCCGTTGCGCCCGCGGTCATGCGCATCCCCCTGCCCGGGGGAAGGACCCGCAAGCTCGCGTCCGTCGAGCCTCTCCGAGACCTGGCGACGACGCAGGAACTCCGGACGATCCTCGAGGAAGCGGAACGCGCGGACATCGGCGAGACCCGCGACGCCTGGATCGACAAATTCGTGAAGGGCGCTAGATGCCCTCAGTGCGGCCAACCGCTCCGACGGACGTTCGGTCGGCTCAGGAGCGATTGCGGCTGGAGCCGGTCCCTCTGAAGACCATGCATCTGGAGAGACGCCGCCCATTGGTTGGTTAACATGTTAACCAAGGTGCGGTCCGCCCGCCCATCTCGGGCGGGGACCCGCGAGGGCAAACCCTTTTCCCTATCTCGGCATTCGATGCGTCGTATGGCGGCACCGAGCGCCCTCGTCCTGAAATGCGAGACGTGCGGCGAGATGCCGCATCGCGTGCTCCGGGGCAAGATCGCCGGGAAGGACGAGATCGTCTTCGAGGGCACCGTGAAGTGCACGAAGTGCGGCCGCGTCTCGTCCGTCGTCACGAGGGAGCCGAAGCCGATCCAGCTTCCGATCATCGTCTCATGGCTCGAGCGGTCCGAGCGGACGAGCCTCGAGTTCTCGCCGGACGAGGACATCGATGTGGGGCAGGAGCTGGACCTCGCGGACACGCGAATCACGATCACCGCGATCGAGGCGGCCGGTCGCCGGGTCGATGGCGCGCGGGCGAATGAGGTGTCGACGCTCTGGGCGAAGCGGATCGACCAGGTGCGCGTGAAGTTCTCCGTGAACAAAGGGAACCGCACGGTGCCCCACGAGGTCCTCGCCGCGCCCGACGAGGAGTTCGAGGTCGGGGAGATCGTTGACCTGGGAAAGATCCGCGCGCTCGTCCACCACATCCGGACGCGGTACCGCACGGTCCGCGCGGGGCGTGTCCGCGCGGACGAGATCGTGCGCATGTACGGGCGGGTCGTGCGGGAGCGGACCTCCCGGTAGGAGCCTGGGGAGCTGGGAGGGCCCTGGTTCGGGTATTATCCTGCGGTTGCGAACCGAGCGAGACGAGGAGGCTCCCCGCACTGACGCGAGGGGATTGGTATCAGATATGCTGCGGAACGCGTCCCGTCATGAGACCGGCATTCGAATAGGGACGTAGGACTTCATAAGATAACGCGCCCGGAGACCCCTCACTTTAGTGGGGGGAGGAAGGGCGCCCGGCGGGTCGCCCGTGCTTTCGCTCTCCCCATGAAAAGGTTCAAGTCGCGCTGCGATAATGAAGACTTGTGTATAGGGCCGACACCCGCCGAGACACGTCTCGGAAGGTAAGACACTCCCGGTTCCGACCTGGAGAAAGACGGTTGAAGCTCCGCCCGCACATGCATCGGCTCGGAGGGCACGTCGCCAGCGATGGCGGGGCGGATATGCCTATGAGGCCTTCTCTCCGAGCCAGGCCGCCGTCGCCACAAGAGCGACTGAGGGCTGGCAGCCCCGGCGTCAACCGGCCAATCGTAGCGCGCCATGAGATCAAGCCTCAGAACTTGATTGAGCGTAGTTACAAGCCTTCCCGCTTTAGCGGGAGGTAGTTGACTCAGATCATCTCGTGCTAGTCGCGGCGAACCCATGGCGGGCTAGGAGGCGCACGGGAGCAGACCGGCCGTTGCTTCCGGCTACAGAAACCGGCGCCGGACAGCTTTCGGAGGAATCCGTCCTAATGGGTCTCGATTTTGAGTTCGAGCGGGATCGACCGCGCGAGGGAATCGCCGACCGGGGAGCCGCGTTCGCATATCGCCCGCAGCCGCTCGATCTGCTCCTTCGTCGCCCCGGGCGCATGGAGTCGGACGGTGTAGGCAATCCGGTCGTAACCTGGCCTAGGCCCGTCGAGGCCGAGTAGCCTCCGGATGTCGAAGTGGCCCGTGGCCTCGACCTCGAGGCTCTCGAGCTTCAAGCCGAGCAAGGATGCGTGGGTCGCCACGACCTCCACGTCGCAGGCCGCGAGCGAGGCGAGGAACACCCACATCGCGCTCGGGTCCTGGTCCCCGCCCATATGCACGACAACGCCCTCCCGCTCGACCTGCGCGCGGGACCCGCCGAGCCACCGGGCGACAATTTTCGGGTTGCGTTCCGCCACGGACGGATCTTTGCGGACCTGCTCGACGTACTGCCTGAACTCGGCAACGTTCATTCCGTTGATGATTTCCTCCGCGGCCATGCGTTCCAAATGGAGGACCGGCCCTAAATCAGTTTCTGGGCCCGGAACCAGGGAGGGGGGCTCGATTCTCCAGAAGTCATGGTTGACACCTAGAAGCGCACCGAGCATGGCTATGTAGGCTGCTCCTTGAGTCGTAACAATTGCGCCAAATCGCTACCTAGTAGGCAGCAGTTGCCGTGAATCGCTACAGCTCTGGGTGAGCGGCAAAGGATTATGGCCTGCCGATCAATGATACGAACAGGATGATCACCCTCCTCGGCGTCGGCCACGTTTTCGACATCGGCCGGGCGGTGCGCGAGTCGATCCTCGAACGCCGGCCGCGGGTCGTCGCGTTGGAGCTCGATCCGACCCGGTACCAGGCACTCATGAGCCGCTCGCCCCGGAGCCGAGGCGCCTCCATCCTCGACCTCCTCGCGCAGTTCCAGATGCGCATCGCCTCGAAGTACGGGGTCGAGGTCGGAGACGAAATGGTCGCGGCCGCCCGGGCGGCGCAGGAGGCCGGCAGCGAGATCGTCCTCATCGATGACGATTCGCGGGAGATCCTGGTCCGCGTGTGGAGGGGCATGTCCATCCGCGAGAAGCTGCGCCTCCTCAGCTCCACGGTCCTCGGGTTTTTCGCAGGCAAGCAGCGGATCGAGGAGGAGCTGGACCGCTTCTACCAGGACGAGCGGGCGTTCCTCGAGGAGTTCGCGCGAGAGCTCCCCACCGCGAAGCGGATCCTGGTCGATGAGCGCAACGAACGCATGGCGGGCCGATTGCGGCAGTTGCACGAGACGAAGGGGGATGTCGTGGCGGTCATAGGCCAAGGCCACGTTGACGGCCTCGTCCGGAACCTCGACGGCGTCCCGGTCGAGGTCGTCCACCTGCGTGAACTCCGGCAGAGGGCCGAGACCCCGGCCTCGACCGCGTCGGCGAACGTGACCGTTCACCTGTGACGCCACGGCCGCAGAAGCCAGCGCGGCACGGACGCCCTGTATCCGGCGTACTCCGCCCCGAAGCGCGCCTCGAGCGTCTTCTCCTCGCGGAGCACGATGAAATACGCGGGTACGCCGAGGACGACCGTGATGAACGTGGCACTCGGCGAGCCGACGAAGAGGGAGAGGCCGAGGAGGGTGGCCGCGTGGAACAGGATGATCGGGTTCCGGGTGAGCCCGTACGGTCCGCTCGTCACGAGGCGCTGGGGCGGTCGGATTGGATTCGGCGTGCCGCCGCCGCGCTGTGCGAAGAGCGTGAAGCACCACACGAGGCCGATCGCTCCGAAGACGGCCAGGGAGATCCCCGGGACTGAGATCCATGCGGGCAGCCCCGGCAGGCCGAGCACGTCATCGAGCCGCAACCCCGTCCACGGGATGCCGATGTAGAGGAGGGCGAAGAGAGCGGCGCTCTCCGACCATGCGACGGCTCGGGAGGTCACGGCGGCCCCGAGGCAGCCACGGTATTTGCACGTTGGGCTAAGGATCAGCGCAGGAGCCGCAGGTTCATGCACCTCCCGCGAACCCTTAAACCGGCAGGCCCCCTTGCGCGGCCGGATGGTCACGCCGGACGCCGCGAAGGAGGCGACAACAAACTTCGTACGGAAGCAATTCCGCCGCCACTACGAGACCTCGAGGCCGACCCCGCCGGATCGCTTCGGACGACGGGAGTTCGGCTTCATGTTCTGGACCGCCGGGATCGTGCAGCGGCACCTCGGATTCCAGAAGGAGGAGGACCTGCGCGGCTTCCTCGCGACCCGCGTGCCCGCCCACGCGTACTATTCGTCGGCGTACTACGAGAATCCGGACGCGCCGACGATGGAGGAAAAGGGCTGGCTCGGCGCAGACCTGATCTTCGACCTTGATGCGGACCACCTGCCCAATGCGGCGAAGATGTCGTACCCGGAGATGCTCGAGGCCGTCCGCCTGAAGATCGTCCACCTGTACGATGAGTTCCTCAAGGCCGACTTCGGATTCGACGAGAAGGCAATGCGCCTTGTCTTTTCGGGCGGCCGCGGGTACCACATTCACGTGGTCGACGAGCGCGTATGGTCCCTCGGGTCCCACGAGCGGCGGGAGGTCGTGGACTGGATAACGGGCAAAGGCCTCGACGTCGACGCGGTCTTCCGCGAAAGCGCGTTCGACCTGAAGGAGTTCCAAGGCCATGCCCGCGTGAAGAAGCGCATCATCGCGCCTGCGCAGGACGAGCCGGGCTGGCGGGGCAAGATCATGCGCGGAATCCATGGCCTCGTCGGGAAGCTCGAGACGATGACGTCCGACGAGGCGATCAAGTTCCTGACCTCTTTCGAGGGCGTGAAGGATTCCGAGGCCGCGGACCTGTACGAGAACCTCTTCAAGCCACGAGCGACGAAGCCCCGCGTGATCCGCGGCGTCGACCGTCTCCGGGAGGGACAGATCGAGGCCCTCTCCGACAAGAGCCGCGATCTCCTGATCCGGCTCGTGAAGGACCTTCAGCCCGTGCGGCTCGACGAGCGCGCGGGCGTATCGCTCGAAGGGATCGTGCAGCGCGGGGAGACGGACGAGCCCGTGACATCGGACATCAAGAGGCTCATCCGCATGCCCTCGTCCCTTCACGGGAAGACGGGGCTGCAGGTCGTGCCTCTCACCCGCGACGAAGTCGACGACTTCCGACCGCTGCGCGACGCCATCCCGAAGGCGTGGACGGACGAGCGCGTCTCCATGAATCTCAAGAGTAAAATCAATCTGGAGATTGGTAGCGAAGCGTTTAACTTGGCTCCTGGAGTAAACGACGTACCGCAGTACCTGGCCATCTTCCTGGCAGCCAGGGGACTCGCTACGGTCCCAGAGGCCTAGTCTCCCATGTCGGGGTATTTCGATCGGATCCAGGGTAAGGACCGACTGATCCGGATCCGCCGCATCCGCAAGATCCTCATCGCGGGCATCGCCGGCCTGACATGCGTCTTGATCGCCTTCCGCATGCAGGGCGAGGGCGCGAGCCTAAAGCCGCTCTTCCTCCCAATCAACGGCCTCTTCGAGGTCGCGCTGATCATGGGCCTCTTCGCGACGATCGTCGGTCTGTACCTCCGGAACCTCGAGATCAACAACGTGACCCGCGACAACCAGCGGTACATCATGGCGAAGTACTCGATGACGCGCTCCCTCCGCACCGCGATTGCAGCGATCGCGATCGCCGCGGTCCTGCTCCTCGCGATCACGCCAGGCGTCGCCGCGTCCCTGTTCGCGGAGCCGCCCCAGGTCGTCTCGCTGCAGCCGAACGGCTCGGAGACGGTCACGTTCACGAGCCCCGATCCCTTCGGCCTGACGTTCGTGCGGTCCGCCGTGGTGACCGTCACGGCGGGCGGGGCGTCGGTCGCCCTGATGAAGAACAACGTGAGCCAGACGATCGAATGGCTCAACGCATCGGGGCGCGTGACGCTCGACATCGAGCCCGTCATGTGGGCGTCCCTCGCGAACTGGTCCCTCGTGTTCCGAAACCTGGTGAACGCGTCGACGTACCTGACGTTCACCCTCCAGAAGGGCGTCGTCCCGACCCTCTTCTCATCCGTTCCGTTCCTCCTTCTCCTCTACAGCATGGGTCACGTCGGCTGGTACGTCGGCCTGAGGCCCGTCCGCGAGCGTACGAAGGCCGCGTCCCTGTACGCGCCCGCGGAGGTCGATTCCGGCGAGCGGATCTACGAGGAGGCCATGCCGATGCCCGCGCCGAAGGCGCGGATGGCCTTCAACTTCGGAGCGCAGGCGCCTCCGCCGCCACCTTCCACGCCCGCCCCGCCGCCTCCGCCCGCCGTTGCACCCGCCTGGGCCGCCACTGCGATCCAGACGCCAAAGCGGGAACCGCACCGGCCGGCCCCGAAGCCTGCCGGCCGCACGCCTGACACCCCGGAGTCCTTCACCACGAAGGCCTCGGCCCTCGTCGCCGCGGGCGCGCACGACGCCGCCCTGACAGCGTACGACGAGGCCCTTCGCCTCGACCCGGGATACGTGCCTGCGCTTCGTGGAAAGGCGGAGTGCTCGGCCGTCGCTGGCCGCCGGACGGAGGCGATCGATCTTTATCGCCGCGCCCTTGCGGCGGACCGGAGGAACCTCGATGCGTTGCGGGGCCTCGCGCGCCTCTTCTCGGAGGAGCGCCGCTGGCGGGAATGCCTCGAGTCCGTCGACGACATCCTGGGCCTCCGGCCGAACGAGGCATGGGCGCTCGAGATGAAAGGAGACGCCCTCACGAACCTCGGACGTCGGCCGGAGGCCCTCGCGGCGTACGAGGCTGCGATGGCGATGGACCCCTCGAACGCGAACGTGCGGCAGAAGATCGAGGAGGTCCGTGTCGACGTGCCCGGCCTCCTGAGCCGTGCGCTGATCGGCTCCGCGAGCGGCAACTACGGCAAGGCCCTGAGCCTGTTCGACGACATCCTGGAAGTGGAGCCGAGCAACGTGAACGCCCTGATCGGCAAGGCGGTCGCATACCGCCGGAGCGGCAAGCCGCAGGAGGCCCTGAACTGCCTCGACCTGGTCCTCGGCGTGCAGCCGTCGAATGCCGCGGCGCTCCTGAACTGCGGGAACATCCTCCTCGAGGAGGGGGACATGGAAGGCGCACTCGACGCGTTCGATCACCTGACGACTCTCTACCCGAACGACGAAGAGGCCTGGGCCGGCCAGGGCGATGTCCTCGTGAAGATGGGCCGCGACGACGACGCACTCCGCGCGTACACAGAGGCCCTCAAACTGAGTCCCGGGGACGAGGGGATCCAGCGGCACATCCTCGAGCTCGAGGCCGCTAAGGCGTTCGAGGCGGACATCTTCCAGGAGCTGTACAAGGTCAAGGGGATCGGCAAGGCGCGAGCGAAGGCGCTCCTCGACGCCGGCTTCAAGACGGCGGAGGACTTCGCCCGTGCGAGCGTCGACGACCTGATCGCCGTCAAGGGCATCACCCGCAAGATTGCGGAGGACCTCGCGAAGCACTTCCGCGGGATCCTCGCGGAAGCCCCCGCGCGCTGACCCGAGCAAGTTTTTAAGTAGCCGGGCCCCTTGCCACGCGATTTCCATGAAGGCGTTTCGGATTAGCGGGCGCTTCCGCATGGGTCGGAACTGGCAGGCCTTCACGAAGGAGGTCGCCGCCGCGGACGAGGCCGCCGCTCGCGAGACGCTCCTCTCCGTCCTCGGGAGTCAGCACGGCATCGCCCGCAAGTACGTCACGATCGCCTCGATCGCGGAGGTCCCGCCGGACCAGATCGAGGACCATGCCGTCAAGCACCGACTGGAGGCGCGCGCGTGAGCAGTCCGGAAACTGAGCTGCGGCGGAACATCGCGGTCCTGGACCAGTATCGCGAGCAAATGGAGGCATTCGCGCAGCAGCAGGAGATCGTCCGAATCTCCCTCGAGGAGCACATGCGCGCGCGGGAGACCCTGACGCGCTATCAGCAGGCGGGCAAGGACGCGGAGATCCTCGTGCCCGTCGGGGCCAATTCGTTCCTCGTCGTCGCCTCGAAGGACGTCAACAAGGCCTTCGTTTCGATCGGGTCGGACCTCCTCGTGCACGATGACATCGAGAAGCAGCTCGGGCGGCTCGACGCGCGCATCAAGTCGATCTCCGAGGCGGCGAACGCGATCGGCCAGAGGCTCGGCGAGCTGCAGCGACGGGCAGAGGCCCAAGGGGCCATGGTCCAGGACATGTACGAGCAGCTGCAGGCCCAGCCGGGCGCGCGCGAGCGGAGCTAGATGTTCAAGGGATTGCGGGAGAGGCTCGCCGGCTGGAAGGAGAAGGCGGACGCCGAGGTCTCGTCCGCCGCGGTCGGGGAGAGCGGGCGGAAGATCAAGGAGGACAAGCTCGAGGAGATCCTGTACGACCTCGAGATCGCCCTGCTCGAATCGGACGTCGCGTTCCCTGTGGCCAAGGAGATCGTGGACCGCCTCGCGGACGACCTGAAAGGGAAGCGGATCTCGAGGGACCTGACTCTGGAACAGGGCGTCGAGGCCGCCCTCCGCGACGCGATCCTGAAGGTCCTGGAGGTACCGCCCCTCGACTTCTTCGGGCAGCTCGAGAAGAGCCCGAGGCCTTTCGTCGTCATGTTCGTCGGCGTGAATGGCACGGGCAAGACGACGACGATCGCGAAGCTCGCGTTCCACATCCAGAAGAAGGGCTACACGTGCGTCGTCGCGGCGGCGGACACGTTCCGCGCGGGGGCGATCGAACAGCTCGAGAAGCACGCCGAGGCCGTGGGCTTCCGGCTGATCAAGCACAAGGCCGGCGCGGACCCCGCGGCCGTGGC
>Ga0209002_10002965_pt1 | contig 13530 bp, 15 predicted proteins | sample Rifsed16ft2_FD_184010 | JGI IMG/M metagenome (GOLD analysis project Ga0209002, IMG submission 184010) | Soil microbial communities from Rifle, Colorado, USA - sediment 16ft 2 (version 2) | ecosystem: Environmental > Terrestrial > Deep subsurface > Rock core/Sediment | place: Rifle, Colorado...
CTGTCGTACATTGCACCCGCATGGGGAACTGGGCCCCCCTCTCGATGAAGGGCCGAAAGCCGATCCCCGCCGAGACGCGCCGGGCCAGGGGTGAGGCGGCTCGTGCGCTCCCGGTCGTGATCGGCGGACGCACCGCGCCCCGGATGCCGAGGGGTCTCGACTACCGCATGAAGGTCGCCTGGAACACCATCGTGCGAGACCTCACCAGCGCCGACGCGATCGACCGCGCGGACGCCGGGGTCCTGGAGGCAGCCGCCGTCGCCTGGGCCCGAGCTAGGGAGGCACGTGTCCACGTCAACCGCGAGGGGCTCGTCGAGGGGTCATCCCAGGGCCGCGTGGAGAACCGCTACCTGGCCATCGAGCGGGCGAGCTGGAAGGAGTTCCGGGCCCTCGCCGAGAGCCTGCCGCTCTCACCGTGGGGTCGGGCCCGGCTGGGGATGAAGACGCAGGCCCCGGCCGACCAGGTGGAGCGCGAGATCGGCCTCCCGCCCCGGCTCCGCGTAGTCCACGATGAGTGAGCCGTGGTCCCAGCCTCGCTCACAGGTGGGCCCCACTTCACCGACTACTGTGAGCGGTACATCCGCCACACGAAGGGTCGGTGGGCCGGGAGGCCCCTCGTCTTCGAGTCCTGGCAGCGCGAGTTCTGGTACGAGGCCCTCGAGTTCGATCCGGCCACCGGACTCCGCATCTACCAGGAGGTCGGCCTCGGGCTTCCCCGCAAGAACACGAAGTCTACGATGGCCTCGGCCGCCGGCATCTACATGCTCGACGCCGACGGGGAGCCGGAGCCCGAGGTCCTGGTGGCGGCTGCCGCGAGGAATCAGGCCGGCATCGTCATGGGCCAGTCCATCCGCATGGTCCGCGCGAGTCCGCTCCTGCTCGACCGCCTCCAGCCCCGAGCGCACACGATCATCAGCCCCCGCAACGGCGGCGTCATGCGCCACCTCGCGGCCGACGCCCCGCTCCAGCACGGCCTCAACCCCAGCGCGAACATCATCGACGAGCTACACGCTCACAAGTCAGGTGAACTCTTCACGGCGCTCACGACCGCGACAGGGGCCCGGGAGCAGCCCTTCACCCTGTGGATCACGACGGCCGGCGTGGCCGGTCACGGCATCCTCGGTGACCTCTACGGCACGATGGCGAACGGCCCTGGAGTCCTCGAGGAGGACGGGTCGCTGCGGGTCTACCGCGACCGAGCCAACGGCGTCCTCATCTACTGGTACGGGGCGCCGGCTGGTGCCGACATCGAGGACCCCGCCGTCTGGATGGCCTGCAACCCGATCAGCTGGCTTCACGACGGAAAGCACCTTGGCGCGCAGTTCGCTAATCTCAAGGCTCGCGGTGCCCTCGACGCGTGGCGACGCTACCACCTCAATCAGTTCGTCGGTATCGAGGAGGGCTGGCTCGAGCCCGGCGTCTTCGCGAGGGGCCGACAGGACGTTCCGCTCAGCGCTGCGCTCCCCGTTGGGGTCGGTATCGACCGCTCGCCCACCGGAGATGTCGCGGCCATCGTCGTGGCGCAGAAGCAGGGCGACCGTGTCGTGGTGAGGTCCCAGCTCTTTCCTGCCGCACCCGTCACCGGCCTGGCGAGCAGCGAGGCGATGAGGCTCCGGCTGCGCGACCTCCGGGGCGCGTATCCCCTCCCCCAGGTGCGCGACGCGGGCAATCACCGCCCGATCCCCGGCCCAGCCTTCGCGTTCGACCGCTACGCCTTCAGCGAGTCGGCCGAGATGCTAGAACAGGACGGACTCAACATGGTGGACTTTCCGATGACCGGTGCGATAGCTCCGGCCTCCATGACGACGTATGAGCTCATCACGACCGGCCGTCTCCTTCACGACGGCGATCCGGTGCTGACGCAGCACGTCGAGAACACGACAGCGATCCTGACCGAGCGCGGGATGCGCGTGGCGCGGCCTCGAGCCGGGAGCATCGTGAACGTGGCCTGCATCGCGCTGGTCCGCGCGGTGGCGATGGCGATGCAGGAGGCACCGAAGCCGGCCGGTCCGGCGCTACCGCAGGCGGTGGGGTTCTGATGACACTCTCACTCGCCACCCCGGCCGCCCTCTACTCTCCGGCCTGGTGGGTCAAGCGACTCCTGCTGCGGCTCAAGACACGCCAGGAGAGCTGCCGGGAGTACCACTCGTTCTACGAGGGGACCCAGCCGCTCGCCTTCGCCTCCGTCAAGTTCGCTGAGATATTCGGCCAGCGCTACCGGCGGCTGCCGGCCAACTTCATGCCGCTCGTCGTGGACGCCGAGCGGGAGCGGCTGGGCGTCCAGGGGTTCCGCTTCGGGACGAAGAGCGAGGCCGACAAGAGCATCTGGAAGATCTGGCAGGACAATCAGCTCGACGCTGAGAGTCAGATCGCGCACGAGATCGCGCTCACGAAGGGCGTGGCCTACACGCTCGTTGCCCCGACCGCCCAGGGACCCCTCATCACCATCGAGGACCCAACGGAGACCATCCTCGAGACGGCACCCGGTAACCGACGCCTCCGGCTCGCGGCCCTCAAGGTCTGGGTCGACGACGACGGGTATCTCCGCGCCTACCTCTACCTTCCGAACGAGATATACAAGTACCGCTCGCAGCGGCGCCGGACGGACACGGCCGAGCTGTCGTACGAGGGGACAACCTGGGAGCCGTACACTGAGGAGGAGGGTGAGGACTGGCCGGCGCGCAACGCGCTCGGCGTCGTCCCGGTCGTCCCGCTCCTGAACCGCCCGCAGCGGGACGGGACGGGGCGCTCGGAGATTGCCCCGGTCATGGGCAATCAGAACGCGATCAACAAGCTCCGGTTCGACGCTCTTGTCGCCAGCGAGTACGTCGCCTTCCCGCAGCGCTGGGCGACGAACATCGACGTCCCCGTCGACCCCGACACGGGCAAGCCTATCCCGCCCTTCAAGCCCGGGGTCGACAACCTCTGGACCCTGCGGCGACCGACCCCGGCCGAGGCGCAGGAGTACGGTGACAAGATCCCGGTCCCGACGCTGGGACAGTTCCCGGCCTCTGACCTGCGGCCGTACATTGACATGATCCGCGAGGAGGTCGGGCAGATGGCCTCGATCAGCCGGACGCCCTATCACTACCTCCTCGGCGAGCCGACGAGCGTGCCGCCGTCGGGTGAGTCCCTCAAGAGCAGCGAGGCCCCGCTCGTCAAGAAGGTCGGCGCCCAGGCGGTCCACTTCGGCGAGGGCTGGGAGGAGACGATGCGCGTCGCCCTGCTCGCGGCTGGCCAGACGAGCAAGGCGCGGACCGACGGTGAGACGATATGGGCGGACCCGGAGACACGCAACGAGGCGGCGCGCACCGACTCGATCCTCAAGCAGTACGCTGCGGGCCTGCTACCGGATGAGTTCGCGCTCGAGGAGCTGGGCTACAGCCAGCAGCAGATCGCCCGGATCAAGGAGCTGCGGGCGAGCCCCGCTCCGGTCAGTGAGCCACCGGCCCCGGATACGAGCGGGACTCCGGACGAGAGGATGGAGGTGACAGGTGGCAGTCTCCAATCGCCCATGGGGTGACATCACGGAGGCCGACTACACGCCGGAGCAGTTCTGTCGCGCGGCCCTCATCGACCTGAACCCACCCGGTGAGGCCAAGACGAAGGGACGATGCAAGCTGCCGGTGAAGGAACCGAACGGCGACCTCAACCGGAACGGCGTTCATGCTGCGGCGGCCGTCCTGGCCGGGGCTCGCGGGGGTGTCGATGCACCACCGGAGATGAAGCGAGCCGCGGCTCGCCGGGTCATGGCCTACTACCGGGAACTTGACGAGGAACCCCCGCCGTCCATCGTACGAATAGTGGGATAGCAAGGGAGTACAATCGTGACCGACACGACCCCCGCGGGCGCGACGCCCGCCGCGGCCGGTGCGACACCGGCCCAGACGCCCCCGACCGATCCGGCTCCGCCCGCGACGGGCGCACCGCCGACACCGCCGGCCGACGACACGCTCGGTGACGCGGGTAAGCGAGCCCTCGATGCCGAGCGCGACGCTCGCCGTGAGGCTGAGAAGCGCGCGAAGGCAGCTGAGGTCGAGCTCAAGAAGCTCCAGGATGCCGGACTCTCTGATCAGGAACGGAAGGATGCCCGTCTCGCCGAACTCGAGCGGGAGATCGCGACCGAGCGCCTCCTCCGCCAGGAGGCCACCCTGCGGGCCGAGACCTACTCGACTGCGCAGCGGCTCGGCTTCAGGGCTCCTGAGATCGCCTACCGACTCCTCTCCCCCTCTGAGGTGGTCTACGCCGAGGACGGGACACCCAAGAATGTTCAGGCCCTGCTCCAGACGGTCATCAAGGACCACCCCTACCTGGCAAGCGGAACGACCGACTACGGTGGCGGACCGCGAGGAACACCACCGACCGCTGTCTCCAGCATGAACGCGGCCATCCGCAAGGCGGCGGGCCGTTCCTAACGCTCAGCACGAGGAACAGACATGACGGTCTACAGCAGCCTCACCGACCGCTCGGACGCGGGCGCGCTCATCCCCGAAGAGGTGTCGCGCGAGATCATCCAGGGTCTACCGATCGCCTCGGTGTCCCTGTCATCCTTCCGCCGGGTCACGATGGCCCGAGGCCAGCAGCGTCAGCCCGTGCTGTCGGCCCTGCCGACGGCATACTGGGTGGACGGCTCCAGTGACACCGGGCTAAAGCAGACCGCGGAGCAGAACTGGGGCAATCAGTACCTCGATGCCCGTGAGCTGGCCGTCATCGTCCCCGTCCCTACGGCGGTCCTCGATGACGTCGACTACGACATCTGGGGTGAGGTGCGGCCGCGGCTCGTCGAGGCGTTCGGCGCCAAGATCGACTCCGCCACCCTGTTTGGCGTCGACGCACCGGCCGGATGGCCGGACAGCATCGTCGAGCAGGCCGTCGCCAAGGGCAACTCCGTCCTGGAGGGCGTCACGCTCGACAGCCAGGGGAACAACGACTTCGGGGTGGACGTCTCCGGGGCGATGGCGAAGGTCGAGGAAGACGGCTTCGACGTGACCGGCTTCTGGGCTCGCCGCAAGGTCCGCTCGCGGCTCCGGGGCCTCCGGGACGTGAACGGCGTTCCCATCTACCAGGCCCTCGCGGCAGGTTCGCCGGCGACGCTCTACGGCGAGCCGCTCTCCTTCGTGAGCAACGACCCGTGGGTCAACAACTACGAGATCATCGCTGGCGATCCCCGCTACGCGATCCTCGGCCTGCGCCAGGACATGACCTTCCGCATCTTCACCGAGGGCGTCATCTCCGATGACTCGGGGAACGTCGTCCTCAACCTCATGCAGCAGGACGCGGTCGCGATGCGCGCCGTCATGCGTGTCGCCTTCCAGGTGGCCAACCCGATCAACCGCGAGAACACGAGCGCCGCCACGCGGTTCCCGTTCGCGGTCGTGATCAACGCCGGGTCCTAGTAGTGATCACCGTCGGAGAGGTCCGAGCGCGGGGTGTCACGCTTCCCGAGGACGCCGACGCCGCCCAGGCGATCGTCGACGAACAGGAGGCGTGGCTCGCCCGGAAGATCGGACCTCTCGACGGTGAGCGCACCGAGACGTTCTACGTCGGCGTCAGCCGGACGTGGGGCAAGCTCGCTCTCACTCGTTACACGGACGCGGTGGCCGTGGTCGATGGAACATCCACCATCGACCCCACCGCCCTGGCCATGGTGGATCGCGGCTCGGCTGTCACCCGTGTCTATCCGGCTCAGTGGTGGACCGGCCCGTATGTCAGCGTCACCTACACCCCGAACGACGAAGAGGAGGTGCGGCGGGTGCTCTACGAGCTGGTCTCCCTGGCCGCGCAGCCCGTCGGTGCCCTGGAGTCCGAGACCATCGGGAGCTACTCGTACAGTCGCGGTGGGGGGGCGGTAGCGACTCCGGCCTCACGTGCGGCCCTAGCGAGTTCCCTCCTACCCACCCGCGACCAGGCCCTGACCCTGAAGGCGGTGTCGCGGCGGGTGATGCCGTACGACCCCGTGATCAACCGGGCTGAGCCAGAGTCGTGAGCTTCGATAGCCTCCTCAGGCATACGGTGACCATCGTGCGCTCGTTCGATGACGGCACGGAGGATGAGTACGGCCAGCCCGAGACGAGCCAGGTGGTAGTCGCCACGGTGCGCGCCGCGATCCAACCGCGGGCAGACCGTGAGGCGACGCTGACGACGCAGGCGGGTGTGGTCGTGGCTGACCACCTCATCTACCTGCGGCCTACCGATGTCACGACCGCGGACTACGTGGTCCATGATCCGGCGACGTGTGACGCGCCTGATGACCTGGCGTACGAACGGTACGAGATCGTGGGCACACCGAACGCGGCGGGGATCGGGCACCACCTGGAACTCGACGCTCGGCTCATCTCCTCTCCGGTCCTTGACCTAGGGTCATGATGCTCGACGCTCTCGCCTATGAGCCGCACTTCCTCGACCACCTAGCGCCCGTCTGGACGGCGCTGGATCAGCCTGGCCGCTTCCTCGTGCCGCCGGAGCTGCTATCGCGCGCCGTGGGCTACGGCGTGGCCGCCGAGCCGCTCCGGGTGGACATGCGCCGCCCTGCCGCCGGAGACCCTGCCAGGTGCGCCCTGGTGGCCTCCTACGGCGACATGAAGAAGGCCCGACGTCTGGGCTACGGGTCGTTCGCGTTCCTCGAGCACGGCATCGGCCAGGCATACCTCGGAGAGTCGCGCTCATCGGCGAATGGCCACCCGTCCTACGCGGGAGGGATCGACAGAGGTGACGTGGGGCTGTTCCTGGTACCGAACACGTACTGTGCCGAGCTGTGGCAGCGTGCCTACCCCGGGGCCACGGTGGCCGTGGTGGGGTCGCCGAAACTCGACACCCTGCCACGTCGAGAGTACGGGCCCGGGCCCGTGGTGGCGGTCAGCTTCCACTGGAACTGCCCCATCGCGCCGGAGACGCGGGCCTCCTGGTCTCACTTCCTCCCGGTACTCCCTGAGCTGGCACGCCATCATCGCGTGATCGGTCATGGGCACCCGCGTATCCTGCCGCAGCTCGAGCGGTTCTACCGGCGCATGGGCATCGAGGTGGTCCCTGACTTCACCGACGTGTGCCGCCGTGCCGACCTCTACGTGTGCGACAACAGCTCCACGCTCTATGAGTTCGCGAGCACAGGTCGCCCCGTGGTCGTGCTCAACGCCCCGTGGTATCGGCGACATGTCGATCACGGGCTTCGGTTCTGGGAGGCCGCGACCGTAGGTGTCCAGGTGGATGAGCCCGGCGACCTCCTCGACGGGGTGGAGCGGGCCCTTGCTGATCCGGTCACGCAGAAGGCCGCGCGCCACGATGCACTGTATCGCGTCTACTCCCCGCGCGGCGTCCTCCCCTCAGCCGTCGACCGGACAGTAGCGGCCATCACCGAGTGGCTGGGCTCAAGCGCAACGGCAGCGGCATGATCGTCTTGACTTTGGGCACGTTCGACCTGCTCCATGAGGGACACCTCGAACTCCTCAGCGCCTGCCACGACCTAGCCGGACCCCCGCCCGGTCGGGTCGTGGTCGGGCTCAACCGTGACGCCTTCGTCGAACGCTACAAGGGCCGCCTGCCGGTCCAGCCCTACGGACTCCGGGCAGCATCGCTGCGCCAGTCCGTGTACGTCGACCTCGTCGTGTGCAATCTCGGTGACGAGAACTCGGGCCTGGCCATCGACGTCGTCCGCCCGGACGTGCTCGCCATCGGGGACGACTGGCTCGACGCCGACGCTTACGATCCCGAGGCGCGGTACCTGGCGCAGCTCGGGATCACGCACGGCTGGCTGACCGAGCGGCGGTTGCACGTCGAGTACATCCCCCGGACCATGGGTCAGTCGACGACGCGACTGCGCGCGGAGATCGGGGCATGAGCATCGCCCTTCTGGTCCCGAGTCGGGGGCGGCCGGAGCGGGCCCGGGATATGGTCGTCTCGGTCCACGACACTCGCGTAGGGGCTGTACGGGTCATCGTCATCGTGGACGAGGACGACCCGACGCTGACGCAGTACGAACGGCTCCAGCCCGTCGTCATTCCGGCCGGCCTTCACTTCACCGGTGCCCTGAATCGCGTGGCTCGCGAGGTCTGGGACGAGTTCGACGTCCTCGGTGCCTTCGGTGACGACGTGCTCTTCAGAACCCCGGGCTGGGACCTGACTGTGGCTGAAACACTGGCGACGCCCGGGATCGCCTACGGTGATGATCTCATTCACGGAGTCAAGCACCCGTCGGCCGTCTTCATGTCGTCTGTCATCGCGCGGGCCCTGGGCTGGCTCGCCCTGCCAGCGACGTCACACCAGTGGGCTGACGATGGCTGGAAGCGGCTCGGTCAGGCGACCGGCCTCCTGCGCTACATGCCGAGCGTGATCGTGGAGCACATGCATCCCGCGGTCGGGAAGGCCGAGATGGACGACGGCTATCGGGCGGTGTTCGAGTCGAACCGCGCGGAGGCCGACTATGAGGGCTTCATGGGCTGGCTTCAGGACGGTAGCCTAGAGGCTGACGCGGAGCGGGTGAGGGCGGTCCGGTGAGGGCCTACTGGGCGAGGGCCGGTAACAACTTCGGTGACGTCCTCACACCGCTACTGTTCGAGTCCGTCGGCCGGATCAGGCTGGAGTGGGTCGAACGAGAGGAGGCTGAGCTGTTCGCCATCGGCTCCATAGCGGAGCTGATCCCCCGCGGATACACGGGGCTCGTGGTCGGGACCGGCTGCATGTTCTCTGACCCGATCGAACTCGACCACGCCGACGTCCGCGCTCTCCGTGGCGTGATGACGTCGCGCCTGGCTGGCCTACACCCGCCGCTCCTGGCTGACCTGGGCCTCCTCGCGCCGGACCTCCTGCCAGCCCCCCCGCGCCGCCGAGACCTGCCGATCGGCACTGTCCGCGCGGGCGGCGACCCGCGTCCGCCGATGGGCGTGACGCTCGACCCGGCTGGTGACCCTCTGGAGATGATCGCCACCGCCGCGCGCTGCGAGCGCATCGTGAGCAGCAGTCTCCACGGGCTGATCCTGGCCGACGCGCTCGGTATCCCGAACATGTGGGACCCCTTCTCGACGGCTCCTCCCTTCAAGTTTCGCGACTACGCCTCGGCCTACGGCGAGAGCATCGAGCCCTACCGATGGCGGGTCGCGGATCAGGTCCAGGTCGAGACGAAGCAATGGGCGCTGCGGGGCATCCTCGCCTCATTGTCGGCCGGGGTACCAGCATGAGGGCCGTTCTCCTGGCCCCGCGCCGCGTCGACAAGGGCCACCGTGACGTCCTCTGGGCCTGGTGCAAGGCGCGCTGGGAGGCGCGGATGCCCGACGTGCGGGTGTACGAGGGCCATCACGATGACGGGCCCTTCAACCGTTCGGCCGCCGTGAACGAGGCGGCCCGTCTTGCCGACCGGGACGGATCATGGGACGTCGGTGTCGTTATCGACGCGGATGTGTTCCTGCCCATCAGCCACGTCCGTCAGGCGATCGCTGGCGCCGCGGGCGGGGTGGTGACCTGGGCGCACCGGCGCTGGCGCGGGATCGCCGAGGAGGACACGAAGCGCCTCATCCGTGACCCGGACGACTTCGGTGACGAGCCGGGCTCGCAACGGGACATGGACCTCATCGTGGACAAGACGACCCCGGTCTCCTGGTCCTGCTGCGTGGCGGTCCCCCGGACTACGTTCGACGACATGGGCGGGTTCGACGAGCGGTTTCGGGGCTGGGGCTTCGAAGACGGCGCCTGGTCGGCGCTCGTGCGCGGACTGTACCGGTGGGATCGCATCGAGGGTGACGTCTACCACTGGTGGCACCCGCGCTCCGGCGAACGGATCGTCCAGGGGCTGCCCGGGACGACCGCCCGGCCCGAGTACATCCGCAACGCCCTGCTCGGCCGCCGCTACATGATCGCCTGCATTCGTGACCACGCGGTCGGCGACCAGCCGGGAGAACACCGCCTCTCGCCTGAGATGGTGATGGTCCACGTGGCCAACCTCACTCGGGATGACCGGCGGTTCCTCGCGATGGCTCGCTCCCGGGGTATGCCCGAGGCTAACTGGGCCGACTGGTGGCCCACGCTCGAGGAGCTGCGCGACGGGGCACGAGCCGCCTCCAGAGGCAGCACCGTGTCCCCGAGGCCGACGGTCACCCTGATCGTGCATACCGACGGTCGCCGAGAGTACATCTCACGGTCCGTCCCCTCACTCCTGGAGCAGCTGAATGGACCGGTCATCAAGCGTGTCATCTATGATGACTCTGGCGACCCGGCCTACAAGGCGTGGCTCGCTGAGACGTTCCCGATCTTCAACGTCGTGGGGCCCGCGCGGCGCCTCGGCTATACCGGCTCCATGCGGGCGATGTGGTCGTACCTTGACCGGCGCTGCCAGAGTGACTACGTCTTCCAGGCCGAGGACGACTTCCTCTACGACGAGCCGATCGACCTGGAACCGATGATCCAGACGCTGGCTCAGAATCCGTACCTGCGACAGCTGGCGCTCCTGCGGGACGCCTACTACCCACGCGAGCTAGAGGCTGGCGGCATCATCGCTGAGCACCCCGAGGCGTACGAGCACGTCCACGCGAACGGCCACAGCCGCGTCGAGCACCGGCTCTACTTCACAGCCAACCCGAGCCTGTTCCGCCGCTCGCTGTGCAGGACGCCCTGGCCCTCCGCGCCCTCATCGGAGCGGGTCTATACTGACCTCCTCAACCGCGATCCCAATAGCCGCTTCGCCTACTGGGGTGACGGCACGCCGGTCATCCGGCACATCGGCGCCGAACGTATCGGCACAGGCTACTAGGAGGACATCGTGGCCAACGACTACGACGTACGAGCGCGCAACGTGGGGGTGGATGCAATCACGGCTCAGATTACGCGTATTGCGCTGCACTCCGGTGATCCGGGCGCAGCCGATGCGGCGGACAATGAGCTGTCGGGTGGATCGCCCGCCTACGCCCGGAAGGCCGTCACTTGGGCAGCCGCAACGGGCGGATCAGCAGATGAGACCACTTCACCAGTCTTCGACGTGGAGGGTGGCGACACCGTCTCATGGATCAGTGGCTGGAACACCGCCGGGACCCAGCGGTACTTCAAGAAGGACGTCACTGATGAGGTCTTCGGCGCCCAGGGCACCTACACGCTGACGGACCTCGACCTCGACCTCAACGACGCGTAGCCCGGGAGGGAGGTAGCCTCCCGTGGCTATCAGCCTACATACCTCGGGCTCCTGGGCCTACGCTGCGTCCGGGAGCGTCACGCCGACGCTCCCGACGCACTCGACGGGCGACATGCTCATCGTTCGCGTCGCGGCTAAGAGTTCGAACATCGCCTCGCTCGACATCACCTGCGCCACCTCCGGCTGGGCCCGGATCGGCCAGTTCCGCGACGGAACGACGAACAGCGGCAACGGCACCGGCTCCGTCCAGGTCGCATCGTTCTGGAAGATCGCCGCTTCGGCGTCGGAGACCGACCCGACCGTCGACTTCAGCCAGACCGTCACACAGGTCGGCCACGAGGCGCGGTCCTACCAGAAGGCCGCCGGTGAGACGTGGAGCACGCCGGTCGGGGATGGCGGCCCAGACACCACCGTCGACGCCTCGAAGTCCATGACCATCGCCTCGCACGTCAGCGTGACGGCGGGCGACCTGGTCGACTTCTTCATGGGCATCCGTGACGACACGACGATGACCGTGCCGACGATCACCCAGGCGGGTGTCACCTTCGCTGCCGTGGTTGAGTCGCCTGATGCCGCGGGCATCGACACGGGCGGAGCGGACGGCGCCTACGACGGCGGTTACCGCATCGCCAGCTCGGGCACGTCGTCTGCGGCCGCCGTCATCACCGGCACCCTGTCCACGAGCGAGACCGGTTCCGGCTGGATGACCCGCCTCCGGGTCTTCACACCTGAGACGCACTCCGGGTCCGCGGTCCTCACGGGCGGTGGCATCGTCACGCGCACGAGTCAGAAGAACGGCCTGCGGACACAGGTCCTAACCGGCGGCGGCGTCGTCACCTCGACGCGGATCAAGCAGGCCACGGCCATCCCGATCATCACCGGTGGTGGGGTGGTGACTCGCACGAGCGTGACGAACCGCAACGTGGCCCCGGTCACCACGGGTGGCGGTGCCGTCACCCCGGCTCAGACGACGGCCCGCGCTGCATCCCAGACCACGACCGGCGGGGGCGTGGTCTCCTACACCTACTCCGTCTTCGAGGGTGGCGAAGCGCACTCTGGCTCCGCCATCATCACGGGGGGCGGCGTCGTCACTCGAACGAGTGTCAAGGCGGCCGCTGCGGTCCTCGTCGGAACCGGCGCGGGGGTCGTCACCTCGTCGCGCGTCAAGGGCGCCCAGACAGCACCGATCATCACCGGCTCTGGTGTGGCCACGAGCGCGGCGGCTTCCACCCGGCTCGCATCTGTGATCGGCACGGGAGCCGGCGTCGTCAGCCTCTCGATCGCGAGCGCCCGTTTGGCCGCCGCGCTGCTCTCGGGCGGCGGGGTGCTGACGTCCATCCAGACGACGGCCCGCGCGGCTTCCGTGGTCGGGACCGGCGGCGGCGTGGTGACATCGACGGGCGGGCAGGTCGAGTCCCACGACGGCAGTGCGATCGTCACGGGCGCTGGGACGGTGACCGCGACCGGCACCTCGGCTCGGCGTGTCTCCGTCACGCTCAGCGGGGCTGGAGCGGCCATCGCGGTCGGGCAGGGTGGTCGCGCGGCGCTAGTCATGATCACCGGCGCCGGCATCGCCGCGGTCTCGTGGACCGGGGCTCACAGGGGCTCGGCCGTCCTGGCCGGCGGCGGCGTGGTGACGGTCGCGGGCAGCAGCAGCGAGGCGCTCGAGCCGGACCGGAATACTCTAGTAGCGACCGTATCACTCCTCGGCGGCCTAACATCATCCGTTAGGCTTCTCGATGAGCTGCAAGCAGAGGTGACGATCCCATGAGCGTGCTAGAGCTCTACCGAGGCGATGACCGGACAGCGGCCGTCGCCATCACGGACCTTGCGGGAGTGCCGCTTGACCTCACGGGCACGGCGCTCCAGTTCACGGTCAAGCGCCGCGTCGCGGACCCGGATGACGACGCGGTCATCGTCAAGACCATCGGCGCTGGTATCACGATCACGGATGAGGCGGCCGGCGAGGCAGAGGTCGCGTTCGATGCGGCGGATACCGATACCCTACCCACGGGTCCCCACTATCGGTGGGACATCCAGGTCATCGACGACACGGGCAAGGTGCGCACGGTGGCCGCCGGACGGTTCGTGATCCGGGCGGACATCACGCGCACGGTCCCCGGTTCCTAGAGGGGTACACTGGAGACATGGCGCGCCGCGTCGGAGCCCGGACCGTCCTGAACCGCAAGTGCCTGTCGGCCATCTCCGAGGGCATGGCGGACGGCCTCGAGTCGGTGGGCGCCACGGCCATCGAGAACACCACGCCGCCGGACGCCGAACCCTTCGGTGAGGGGCTCGTGACGACCGGTGACTGGGGACTCTGGCTGGGCACGAAGAAGGTGGGCGGCACGGCGACGAAGCCGCGAAGCGTCAAGCTCGGAACGACCGGGCTGACGCTCATCGCGGGCTACGGCTTCCCC
>Ga0209002_10002969_pt1 | contig 13522 bp, 13 predicted proteins | sample Rifsed16ft2_FD_184010 | JGI IMG/M metagenome (GOLD analysis project Ga0209002, IMG submission 184010) | Soil microbial communities from Rifle, Colorado, USA - sediment 16ft 2 (version 2) | ecosystem: Environmental > Terrestrial > Deep subsurface > Rock core/Sediment | place: Rifle, Colorado...
CATGACCTCGCGGACCGACTCGGGGTCCAGGCGTTCTCCTAGAGGGGTGGAGCCGGCCACGTCGCAGAACACGACGGTCACGGTCTTGCGGGCGCCGTGGGGGGCGGGCTCCTCGAGGACGAGAGGCGAGGCACACGACATGCAGAAGCGGGCGCCCGCGGGGTTGTCCTGGCCGCAGGATCCGCAGACCGGCATGGGGCCGAGTCTAGGTCAGGTGGCGTCTTGCCCAGGCCGGTCGAGTCGCCCTAGGGTGGGCTCTCATCGGCGAGCGAGGAGGCCGGCCATGCAGGGTGAGGGCGTACCGATCTTCGACTTCCCGGTCCTTAGCGACGAACGCGTCTACGCCGGTCGGACCCTCGCGGAGGCAGGCCCGGGCGAGCCGGTCTTCGGCGACGAGGCGGTCTGGAGGTTCGTTGGCGACTGGGAGCGAGGTGAGGAGCTCGGCTCGGTCTCGATCGAGGAGATCCCAACGACGAGGCCCGGGAAGACGCAGTTCCGCGCGATCTTCGACTTCGACGACCACGATCCGATCGTCGTGACCGGCTTCGTGCCGGGCAACGGTTCGTGGGTCGGGCGGGGGCGCGGCGCCGCGCATGGTGGGAACCGGCACGGAGCCATCGACGTGGAGGGCCGGAACCCGAAGCGCTGGGGATAGCCCGTCCTAGGCCGTGCCCGGGTTTGGACTCCTCTGGCTATGAGACGGCGCCCGTCGCAAGGGGGAAAGGGGGTCAGGTGGTCTAGCCGCCCGTGAGGTCCTGAGCTACCTCCGTTTCCCCGTGCTCGAATGCCCAAGCCATGTCGTTGATCTCGGTCTGCGGTATCTCGCGAGCAGCGGCGGCGTCTCTCCAGCGCAGCGTCGCGATAAGAACCTTTCCCAGCACATCGGCGGCGTCCTCCTCGTCCAGGCGAAAGAAGGGAGCCACCGACATGAGGGTCCGGATACTTGCCTCCCTCTCGTAGCCATCGATAGTCGTGCTTAGGTGCTTCGGACCTGGCGCGGGATCCGGATTCAGGTCGAAGGCCGGTGAAAGGGTCCATGCGCTCGCGCCAACATGCAGGAAACCGTGGTTCCGAAGGTGATCGTCGGTATTCGAGATGAGGATGCCGAAGGCGATCCGCCTCCATAGCTCGTGTAGGTCGTCCGTAGCGTGGGGGGAGGTCTGCTCGATCACCCCGGCGATGTCGAGGTAGCTGCCGGCATCACCATCGCTTGCCTCGAGCATCGTCATCGCGCTGGCATAACCGATCCGGCGGTCACCGTCCCGATCGAAGCGGTTGACGACCAACACACTCCGATCGGATACGTTCAGAAGCTGCCGCTCAGGAACGCGGATACCTGCCTGGCGGGCAAGATCAAGCGCCACGCCCTCCCAGGCTGTCACGTTCCACGTGTCGTACCGGGTACTGGGGAACTTCGCGATCGCGATCCGGCCCACGCTGTCGATCACATGTGCCTTCGGTCTCGCCCCACCGAGTGAACTGCCTCCGCGAAGAAGGTCTCGAAGTTCATCCTCAGTCTCCTTATCCGCCTCGAGGTGCTCAGCGGCTTGAAGCAGCTTCGCAAGGCCAGTGAGGTGCGGAACGCCCGAGTCGCCACCGGCAAGGAATGCACCCGTAGCGGGATCGCGGAAGCGGATCGCTCCCTGGCGAAGGTCGTCCCGCACGCCCAGCAGGAACTCGATCTCACCGAGGGTTCGCGCCGCCCCTCCCTCAGCGGCCGCCCGTCGCCGTTCTGCCCGCGTGATCAAAGCACGCCCCCATCGGTCTGGGGCCGCATCCGCGAAAGCGCGGAACATGTGCAGGCCCACAGGTGTCTGCAGCGCGCCCTGCACCAGCGGCAACGAGGGGTCTAGCGCGTACGATCCTTCGCGCGCCAGGTAGGAGGCGTCATACGCGAACGACGCCGACTCGCGGCCTCCTCGCCGATGGGAGAACAAGCGACCGGCGAGCACGTCCTCGTGGTCGATCGCGACAACGACTTCGATCGCCTGCTCAGCCATCTCGAGACCGCGATGGCCTTACCCGCGCCGGCAGCCTCTCCTCGGTCCGCAGGCGCCCGACATCGGTGGCGTAGGGGTCAAGCGAGACGGCAAGCTTGTCCAGCACCCCGATGGCGCGGGCAACTCGAAGGGTGTTCTCGAGGCTGGCTGATCCCTCCCCGTGCTCCAAGCTACGAAGGGTCTTCACGTCTACTCCCGCACGGTCCGCGACCTGGGCAGCCGTGAGCCGCTGCAGCTTCCGCCAAGTGACGATGTCTTCGCCAAGCCGGCGGAGGGCGCGCTGCACCGGCACGGGGGTGGGCCAGGTCGAGTTCTTCGCCATAACAGGGCTTATGATACCGCTTAAGGCCTCTAAGCGGCAATATATTCCCTCTTACCTATAGCAGCCACAACTAAGGTAAGACTCTTGGTGCCCGGGGTGGGACTCGAACCCACACGTCCCTCTCGGGACAAGCGCTTTTAAGGCGCCGTCGTCTGCCAGTTCCGACACCCGGGCTTGAAGAAGCCTAGCGCCCTACTTGCCCTCGCGGATCGTGACCCGCTCGATGTAGACGGCCTGGACCGGCTGCTGGCCCGACAGACCCGCGGCCGGGTCCTGGATCGGGAGGTCCTGGATCGTCTGAGCGACGTCGAGGCCCTCGGTGATCGTTCCGAAGATCGTCCACGCGGCCTGGTCATCGAGCAGGTGACCATCATCGCCGGTGATCACGAAGAACTGGCTCCCTCCGGAGTCCGGACCCGAGTTGGCCATCGCGAACACGCCGGGGCCGTAGGACTCCTCGCCCGTGAGCTCGTCGGGGATCGAGTAGCCGGGGCCGCCGCTCCCGGTGGCGGTCGGGTCGCCGCCCTGGATCACGTCGATAGAGGTGTCGAGGCGGTGGAACCGCTGCCCGTCGAAATAGCCCTGCTGCGCCAGGAACACGAACGAGTTGACGGTCTGCGGTGCGTCCTCGGCCAGGAGCTGGATCACGATGTCGCCGCAGGAGGTCTCGAGCACAGCTTCGTAGGACCTGCCCTGTTCCAGCACCTGCTCGGGCGCCGAGAACTGCGGCTTCGGTGTCAGGGCGTCCTCGGGCTGGGTTCCGCCGCAGGCGACCTCCTGCGGACCGGGCTCCGGCTGGACCGTGCCGGTCTGGCTTCCAGGCTCGCCCGTCGACCCGGTTGCACCGGTCGCGGCGGTCTGCCCGGTCGCGCCGGTGGCGCCCGTCTGCCCGGTCGCGCCGGTGGCGCCCGTCTTCCCGGTCGCGCCGCTTGCCACAGGTGGCGTGTCGTCGCCGTTGGAGAACAGGAGGAACACTCCGAGCGAGCCCAGGAGCGCGACGATGAGGGCGACGGCGATCGTGGCCATCTGGCGCTTGCGGTGGTGCTGCATGCGCTCGGACCGGCGGCGCTGGTGCTGCTTCGCGAGCTGGCGGTTGCGGGTCTTCTTGTTCGCCACGGCCGCCCAGGTTACCCAACGGAAGAAGCCGCGGACCGTCGGGCATCGCGAACGCCCGGTCCGACTTGCGCGATCTGGGTTGGGTTGCATAGCCTCCACCGGCGAGAGGGCCGGGTTGGAGACGCCAGGTGGGGTGCGCCCGCCCTCGGAGGAGGTCGCTCGATGCACAGACCCGGACGCCTCGTCATATCCGCCTTGACGACCGCAGGCCTGCTGTTCCTGCCGGCGGTACCCGCCTCGGCCCTGACGACCTACGACGTCACCGTCGGCCAGTTCCTGGCGGGAGCGCCTGCGGAGTCGCAGCGGTTCCTGCCCGGACGGATCGACGTCCACCAGGGCGACACCCTCCACTTCGCATCCGAAGGGTTCCACACCGCAACGCTGCTGCCCGTCGGGCAGGCTCCGCAGTCCTGGTACGACGATGTCGCGATCATCGGGTCGTCGGACCCCTTCTCGCTCGTCCAACCCGATCCCGATGACGGCCCGGGTGCGTTCAAGTTCGGCAACCTGGCGCTGAACGCGAGCGATCCGGCCTGTGGCGCACCCGAGCAGCCCGCCTGCGCGTTCGACGGGACCGGCGATCCAGTCGGCGGCGTGCTCAACTCGGGCGCAGCGTTCTTCGCGCCGCTGGATCTGGCCGTCGACGTCGGCGTGCCGGCCGGCAGCAGCTTCTGGGTCATCTGCGTCGTCCACGGGCCCGACATGAGCATGCGGGTGGATGTCGTGGGCAACGCCTCCCCGGCATCTGATCCGGCCGACCTGGCGGCGACGAACGCCGCCCAGATCGAGCAGGACACCGACTCCGCGGCCGCCCTGCACGAGAAGATGAGTGGGAAGCAGAGCTCGCACACCACGCCCGACGGCAAGGTCGTCTGGGACGCGTGGGCCGGGGTCGACAACGCTCACCTCGCGTTGTTCGGGTTCTACCCCCAGCGTCTGCGGATCGCCAAGGGCGACACGGTCCGCTGGCACTTCGACAGCCTGATCTTCGAGGATCACACCGTGACGCTGCCGCTGGACACCGCGCGCGAGATCGCCGGCGGCGGAGGACCGGTGTGCGACCCGGACGGGGACGCCGGCGCGGGGCCGGACGTGCCGCCCGAGCTCGCTGAGCCGCCGTTCTGCAACGACCCGACCCAGCTTGAGTTCGAGCTGGACGATCGGTTCATCACCCCGCAGGGCAACGGGGTCTTCCGCGGCGGCGACCTCGAGAGCTCGGGAGCGCTCGGACGGCACGCGGCGTTCGGCAACGACGCCTACTCGCTGAGGTTCCGCACCACCTCGCCGAGGACCGGGTTCAAGTACCTGTGCCTGATCCACCCGTTCATGCGCGGACGGGTGGTCGTCGGGTAGGCCGGTGAGGTCCGGGAGCGCCTGCCGCGGGTGCTCCCGGACCGCGGTTCAGCTGCTCAGCATCTCCAGGACGAGGCCGTCCAGGATGTCGGTCTCGGACACGAGCGCGTCCTCGAACCCGAACCGGCGCATCACCTCGACGAGGATCAGCGCGCCCTGGGCGATCACGTCAGCCCGTCCGGGCGCCATCACCGGCAGGGCGGCACGCTCAGGCGTTGTCATCGTCAAGAGGGAGCTGAGGACGCGCTCGGCGCCGGCCCTGGTCAGTCGGGTCCGGTGGATCCGCTCGGGATCGTAGGCCTCCAGCCCGAGCGCGATCGCCTGGACCGTGGTCGAGGTCCCGGCCACCGCGACCAGCGTCGCGGCCTCGTGGACGGGGACCGCGCGTTCGACCTCGTCCAGGACCGCCTGGACGACCTGGCGCGCGGCGTCGAGCTCGGCGGGGAGTGGAGGGTCGTGCCGCACGCAGCGCTCCGTGAGCCGGACGCTGCCCATCTGCGTCGAGATCGAGGCCGCCGGCGTCCCGGCGCCCAGGACGAACTCCGTCGACCCGCCGCCGATGTCGAGCACGAGGTACGGCGCGGGCGCCTCGAGGCCGGCGGTGGCGCCGAGGAAGGACAGGGCGGCCTCGTGCTCCCCCGTGATCACCTCGAGGTCCGAGCCCGCGAGCTCTCGGATGCGCCGCTCGAGCTCGTCGCGGTTGGAGGCGTCGCGAACGGCGGCCGTCGCGCCGACGCGGATCCGTCCGGCGTGCAGGGCCCTGGCGCGGCGCGTGAACGTCGCGATCACCGAGAGCGTGCGCTGCAGCGCTTCGTGGGCGAGGCCGCCGGTCTCATCGACCCCCTGGCCGAGCCGGGTGATGACCATGTCCCGCCCGAGATCCTCGAACCCTCCGCGTCCGTCGGGCTCGGCGATGAGGAGCCGCGTCGAGTTGGTGCCCTGGTCCATCGCCGCGACGCGACCGGGTCGTTCGGCGTGGATCGGCTCCACCTGCTCGGCGACCCACGCCCCGACCTCGTCGTCCCCGCCGGCGAGGTGATGCGCGTAGTGGGCGTGCAGGCATTTCAGTCCGCGACGCGTGCCGCCGATGCCTCCGTGCGTCTCAGCGCCGGGATGGCCGACGGCGCGTTCGGCCGCGTACGCGGCGTGCGCGCGTTCGACCGCTCCGGCGAACGCCGTGTCGGTCTCGAGGCGCTCGCCCAGCCGCGCGACCCAGCCCTCGGACTCGAGGCGCGAGACCGCCCTGGCAGCATCGGGACACGTCAGCCAGAACAGCGTGGGGAACGGGTTGCCCTGCGCGTCGACCGGGGCGTTGCGGATCACTAGCGGGTGACCACCGGGACACCGGACGACCACCGTGAAAGGGATGGTGGGATCCCGGCCGAGCTGTTGGGCGACCAGGGTGCGGTCGCTGCCGCGGAGCTCGCCCATCAAGCTGGGCTACCGCCTGGCTGCTCGAGCCCCACGGCGGGGAGCTACTTGCGCTTGTGCTCGACGGAGCGCTTGAAGTCCACCTGGCGCTCCTCGCTCTGCCGCATGAACTTCTTCAGCCGCGCCTCGAAGTCCGGGTCGGCGCCGCGGCGAGGGCGACTGGGCGCGGGATCTTGGAGCGCCTTGATCGACAGGTCGATCTTCCCGTCCTCCTTGATGGCGATGACCTTCGCCTGGACGACGTCCGCCTCCCGCAGGTGCTCGTGGACGTCCTTGACGTAGTTGCGGTCGATCTCGGAGATGTGGACCAGCCCGACCTTCCCTCCGTCGAGGGTCAGGAAGGCCCCGTAGGGGGTGATGCGGCTGACGGTCCCCTCGATGACCGCGCCTACCTCGAGCTCTGCCAGCGTCTCCGCCTCCTCGGTTCGCTCCGGCGCATCGCCGGGGCGGTCAGTGTCCCATCGGCCCGTTTCAACCGTCAAGGCGACGGCACGCCGTGCGAGGAGCCGGGATCAGCAGTCCTTGGCCGAAGACTCACCCGGCGTGACGAACGCGATCTCGCCGGGGGCCACCATGCCAAGGCACTCTCGAGCCAGACGCTCGAGCTCGGCGGGGTCGCGGAGGCTCGAGATCTCGGCGCGCAGGTCGGCGTTCAGCTCCTCGAGCTCGGCGGTGCGTCGCTCGAGGTCGCCGATCCGGGCCCGCTGGTCCAGGTACTGACGCGCGGGCACCATCGCCATCACCGTGAGCAGCGTGACGGCCACCAGCAGGAACGCCGCGCGGCCCGTCAGGCGTGGCGTCTCGCGCTCGAGGCGCCGACCCTGCGTCGGTTGTGCCGTGACCTCCTGCTCGAGGTCCGTCGTTACGCTCACCGGCTGCCCCGCCGGATCGCGGAGGCGCCCGCGTACCGCGCCTGCTCGCCGAGCTCCCCCTCGATGCGCAGCAGCCGGTTGTACTTGGCGGTGCGTTCGCCGCGCGTCGGGGCACCCGCTTTGATCTGGCCCGCGTTCGTCGCGACCGCCAGGTCGGCGATCGTGGCGTCCCCGGTCTCGCCCGAGCGGTGGCTGACCACCTGGCCGTAGCCGCTGCGCGCGGCGAGCTCGATCACGTCGAGCGTCTCGGTGAGCGTGCCGATCTGGTTCGGCTTGACGAGGATCGCGGTCCCCACGCCCTCTCGGATCCCGCGCGCGAGCCGGTCGGGATTCGTCACGAAGACGTCGTCGCCCACGAGCTGGACGCGCGTGCCGAGCTCGGACGTGAGCGCCGCCCATCCTTCCCAGTCGTCTTCGGCGAGCGGGTCCTCCAGGGAGACGACCGGGAAGGCTTCGAGCAGCCCTCGCCAGTACGCGACCATGTCGGCCGACGTCCGCGCCGAACCCTCGAGCCGATACTCACCCTCGCGGTACAGCTCCGAGCAGGCGGGGTCCATCGCTAGCGCCACCTCGTCGCCAGGCTCCAGGCCCGCCGTCTCGATCGCGCCGACCAGCAGCTGCAGAGCCTCGGCGGCGGTCGAGAGCGCGGGCGCGAACCCGCCCTCGTCGCCCACCCCCGTCGAGAGCCCGCGGGATCTCAGCTCCGCCCTGAGCGCCTGGTAGATCTCGGCGCACCAGCGCACGGCCTCGGAGAACGAGGCGGCGCCGACCGGCGCGAGCATGAACTCCTGCGGCTCGAGCCCGTTGTCGGCGTGCGCGCCGCCGTTGATCACGTTCATCAGGGGAAGCGGCAGGACGTGCGCGTTGGGCCCGCCGAGCGCGCGATACAGCGGTAGCCCGAGCGAATCCGCCGCCGCGTGCGCCACGGCCAGCGAGACGCCGAGCAGGGCGTTCGCGCCCAGGTTGGACCTGCCGGCCGTACCGTCGAGCTCGAGCAGGAGCCGGTCGACCTCGCGCTGGTCGAGCGCGTCGGTCCCGACCAGAGCCGGGCCTATGACATCGGAGACGTTGGAGACGGCCTGGAGCACACCCATGCCGCCGTAGCGCTTGGGGTCGCCGTCTCGAAGCTCGAGGGCCTCGTGCTCGCCGGTCGAGGCGCCGGACGGAACGGCAGCCCGGCCGAAGGCTCCGTCGGCGAGAAGCACGTCGACCTCGACCGTCGGGTTCCCACGCGAGTCCAGGATCTCGCGGGCGGCCAGGGCTTCGATCTCGGGCATGCGCCCGCGATGCTAACGCGGCGCAGCGTGATGGACGTGGATGCCATGGAACCTGCGCCTATGCTTCGACCCGTGACCGACCTCCCTGGGGACACGGCCTGGACGGCCTGGGCCACGCTCCATGGTTGAGATCGTCGAGCGCCGACGAGCCGAGCGCGAACGACTGCTCGCCGCCGCCAGGAGCTACGTCGATCGCCTGGGATCCCGGATCCCGGTTTTGGCCGCGGCGGTCGTGGGTTCGGTGGCCCGAGGCGATTTCAACGTCTGGAGCGACATCGATGTGGTCGTGGTCGCCGAGGACCTGCCCGAGCGGCCTCCCGAGCGGGCGTCGATCCTCACGGTCCCGGATGCCCCCGGTGTGCCGATCGGCTTCACGCCCGACGAGCTCGTCCCTGCGCTGGGCAGCGGCAACCGGCTGGCGGTGGCCGTGAACGAGGAGGGAGTGATCCTTCGGGGGGTAGACGTCTTCCGCGCGCTGTCCGATCGCGCCTAGCCCGATCGGCGACGCGCGACTACCATGCCGTCGGTGGAACCCGAGCACGAGCCCGAGCGCTGCTGCTTCGACGACTGGGTCGACGACTGGGACCGCAAGGCCAAGAAGAAGGAAACGGTCGCCGGTGTCACCGCCTCGCTCCTCGCGGCGCTCGTGGAGGCCGGCCTGGCCGAGCGCACGGTGCTCGACGTCGGCTGCGGGATCGGTGACCTGGCCCTGGCCACCCTCGCGCGCGGGGCGACCCGGGCGGACGGGTTCGACCTCTCCGAGAAGGCGATCGAGCAGGCGCGGCAGCTCGCTCGGGCACGCGGCCTCACCGAGCGCGCGAGCTTCGACGTCGGCGACGGCGCGACGGTCGACCTCCCGGCTGCCGACGTCGTCGTCCTCAACCGGGTGGTGTGCTGCTACCCCGACGCGGAAGGGCTGCTCGAGCGATCGCTCGCCGCCGCGGGGAGCGTCTACGCCTTCACGGCGCCGGTATCCACGGGGCCGGTCGGGCTCTTCAACCGCACGCAGGTCCGGCTCAACAACCTCGCCTACCGGATCCGGAAGAAGAAGTACGAGGGCTTCCGGACCTTCGTCCACGACGTCGATCGGATCGACGAGAGGGTGCGTTCCGCCGGGTTCCATCCCGTCCGCCGCGAGCGCCGGCGCGTCGTGTGGGACCTCGCCGTCTACGCGCGCTGACGGGCCGGCCGGATCACGAAGTCGTACGAACGCGAGACCTCGTCGAAGCCGAGCTTCGCGTACATGTGCTTCGGCCAGTCCTCCTCGTCGGCGCCCAGGAAGACGAGGTCGGCACCGGCTCCCCGGGCGGCGCGAACCGCGGCCAGGACGGCGGCCCGCGCGAGGCCGCGCCCGCGGTGCTCGGCGAGCGTGTACACGTCCTCGACCTGCGCGACGTCGCCCAGGCGATAGAGCTCGCAGCCGGCGACGACCTCGCCGTCGACGCGGGCGCCGAAGAACCGCACGTCGGCGTGCTCGACGAGCACGTCCCGGAAGTCCGCGAGCATCTGCGCGTCGGCCACCTCGGCGTCGGCGTGGCCCTCCAGGTGCGCTGTGACGTAGAAACGCTTTGCGCTCACGAGGTCGATCCGCTCCGCGCGCTCGTCGTTCCACACGTCGGGCTCGCGGGCGTGGACCATGACGACGTTCCGATCGATCTCGTACCCGAGGCTCGCGAGGCCCGGTGAGAGCCGCTCGCCCTGTGCCACGTCCACGACCCAGATCGCACGGTGCTCCAGCCCTGCGCGACCGAGCACGTCGTCCGCGTCGGCCGCGAGCTCCTGGGCACTCACGCCGTCGAGGGGCTCATCGACCCAGACGACGTTGCTGTCCCACCGGCGTGGGAAGCCCTCGTGGAAGTACGCCGTCCCGAACCGACAGCGCTCCGTCCGGGTCGAGAGGCGGCCCTCGAGCTCGCGCTCGAACGCCTCGATCCGCTCGAGCACGTCGGTCAAGTGCGGGCCTCGCGGAAGAGCGCGCGCACCTCGGCCTCGAGGTGGATCAGATGTCCGAGGCGAACCCGCGGATCGTGCGGCGGAGCGCGCTCTCGGCGTCTACGCCCAGGGTCCGCGCCACCGCGACGGTCGCGAACAGCACGTCGCCGATCTCCTCCTCGGCGTTGTCCGCGTCGGTGCGGGTCTCGAGCTCGCCCATCTCCTCGCGGAGCGCCTCGAGCGCCGCGCCGGTGGAGCGCCACTCGAACCCCCAGCCCGCCGCGCGCCGTTGCACCTTCGCGGCGCGTGCGAGGGCGGGCAGCGTCTCGGGGATGTCGTCCTCGAGGGGCTCGCGGGCGCCCTTCTCCTGGGCCTTGATCTTCTCCCAGTTCACGAGGACCTCGTCGGCGCCGGAGACCTCGACGTCGCCGAACACGTGGGGGTGACGCCGGATCAGCTTCTCGACGATCCCGCGCGCGACGTCGTCCACGTCCCACGCACCGTCCTCGGCCGCCATCTGCGCGTGGAACGCGACCTGCAGCAGCACGTCGCCGAGCTCATCGCGCAGGCGGTCGCGGTCGTCGCCGTCGATGGCATCCAGCACCTCGTGCGTCTCCTCGAGCAGGTGGCGGGCGAGGCTGGCGTGGGTCTGCTCGCGATCCCACGGGCATCCGCCGGGGCCGCGCAGGCGCGCCATCACGCGCACGAGGTCCAGCAGGCGTTCGCCCTGCTCGGACGACGGGACGGGGCCCTGCGGGACGTGGGCCGGCAGGTCGTCGGTCACGGACCGGTGGCGGCGGGCGCCGTCGCGCCCGCGGGCTCGTCGGCGGTGCTGCGGACCGCTACCACCTCGAGCGTCTCGAGGTCGTAGCGCCCGAAGCGAGGGTTCACGTCGATCTCGGTCTGGTCGACCTGCTCGCGGAACCAATCGTCGAACACCGTGGGCGAACGCTCGGCCAGCAGCTGCTCCCGCACGTCCGCGAGCGGCGCGACGTCGCTGCGCACCAGGTAGATCACGTGCCAGCCGAACTGGCTCTGTACCGGCGCCGAGATCTCGCCGGGCGCGAGCGCAAGCGCTGCGTCGACGAACTCGGGGATGAACTGAGCCTCGAACCCCGCCTGCGAGTACGAGCCGAGGCTCCCGCCGTTGGCACCGGAGGTCTCGTCGATCGACTCGCGCTCGGCCGCCTTGGCGAACGTCTCGGGGGTGACCTCGGCGGCTATGCGCTCGGCATCGGCCTGGTCCTCGACCAGGATGTGCGCGACCTCCACCGTCGTGAACGTCGAGAGCTGCTCCTCGTACGCGGCCTGGAGAGCCTGCTCGTCCAGGCGGTCGGCCACGATGTCATCCTGCACGACGTTGAACAGCAACAGGCGTCGCGCGAACGCGTCCACCTGGGCCCGCGTCACGCCGGACTCCGCGAGCTGCGCGTCGAGCGCCTCGGGTCCGCCGAGGCCCTGCTCGAGCTGCGCGATGGCCTCATCGATCAGGGTCTGCTCAACCGAGAGGTCGTTCTCGAACGCGTACGTCTTAACGATCTCCTCGCGGATGTCGTTGGAGAGCGCCAGCCGCGCACAGGCGGCGTCCTCGCTCTCCCCCTCCACCGGAGTCCCGCAGGCTGAACCCGACAGCCCCACGAGGAAGGCGAACAGGTCCGCGTCGCGCGCCACCTGGTCGTTGGTGATCTCGGTCTCGCCGACCGTCGCAGCGGTCGAGCCACTGGGCGTCGAGCACGCGGCCAGACCGAGGGAGGCTACGAGCACGAAGACGAGCGCGCGCGAACCACGGCGGAGGGACGGGATCACCCGGGCATGGTAGCAACCGGTCCCCCGGTCGCCCCCGCCGCGTGGAGCATGGCGGCCTCCACCCAGCCGGGCAGCTCCGCGCCCGCGACACGTTCGGGATCCAGGTTCAGCGTCGCGGTGGTCCGGTGGTAGGTCGCGCCCGGGATGCAGGCCGCGAGCTCGAGCTCGGCGATCTCGGAGAGCGCAAGCGGCTTGATCCGCACCTGCTTGCGGTAGGTCGAGACCTCCTCGACGCTCAGGCTTCGCGCGGCGATCCGGAGCGAGGCGACCGCGAACAGCGTCTGCACCTCGTCCGGGAGCTGGCCGTACCTGTCGACGGCCTCGGCGCGCACATGCTCGAGGAGCTCGTGGTCCCCGGCCGAGCCGATCCGGCGGTACAGGTCCAGTCGCAGCGCCTCCTGCTCCAGCCACCCCGGCGGCACGAACGCCTTCACCGGCAGGTCGATGCGGATCTCCAGCTCCTCCGGCAGGGCCTCGCCCTTGTGCTCGGCGACCGATTCCTGCAGCAGGCGCGCGTACGTGTCGAACCCAACCGCGGCGATGTGCCCGTGCTGCTCGGCTCCGAGGACGTTCCCCGCGCCCCGGATCTCCAGGTCGCGGAGCGCGATCTGGAACCCGCTGCCGAGCGCCTGGTGCCGCGCGATCGTCGTGAGGCGCTCGTGCGCCTGCTCGGTCAGCTCGCGCTGGGGCGGGAAGAAGAAGTACGCGAACGCGCGCTCGTGGCTGCGCCCGACGCGACCGCGCAGCTGATACATCTGTGACAGGCCGAGCTTGTTCGCCGAGTCCACGATGAGGGTGTTCGCGTTCGGCACGTCCAGGCCGGATTCGATGATCACCGAGCAGACCAGGATGTCGGCGTCCCGGTCCCAGAACCGGATCATCTGGCGCTCGAGCACGTCCTCGTCCATCTGGCCGTGCGCGACGACGATCCGCGCGTCGGGCAGCTGCTCGCGGAGCCACGCGGACTGCCGGTCGATCGTAGCTACGCGGTTGTGGACCCAGAAGACCTGGCCCTCGCGCAGGAGCTCGCGCCGCACGGCGCCCAGCGCGAGCCCCTCGTCGTACTGACCGACGTAGGTGAGCACCGGCTGACGGTCCTCGGGCGGGGTGTCGACCGTGGACATGTCGCGGATCCCCGTCAGTGCCATCTCGAGCGTCCGCGGGATCGGCGTGGCCGACATCGTGAGGACGTCCACGTGCGCACGGAGCTTCTTCAGCTTCTCCTTGTGGCTCACGCCGAAGCGCTGCTCCTCGTCCACGACGAGCAGCCCGAGGTCCTTGAAGCCGATGTCGGAGGACAGCAGCCGGTGCGTGCCGATCACCACGTCGACCGCGCCGCGGCGCAGGTCCTTCACCACGCCGTCCTGCTCGGTCTTGCCGACGAAGCGCGAGAGCATCGCCACCTTCACCGGG
>Ga0209002_10002974_pt1 | contig 13518 bp, 8 predicted proteins | sample Rifsed16ft2_FD_184010 | JGI IMG/M metagenome (GOLD analysis project Ga0209002, IMG submission 184010) | Soil microbial communities from Rifle, Colorado, USA - sediment 16ft 2 (version 2) | ecosystem: Environmental > Terrestrial > Deep subsurface > Rock core/Sediment | place: Rifle, Colorado...
CACCTTGAGGGCGTCGAGGTGGTCGCGGTGAACGAGCAGGGACTCTCCGACGCGCTCGAGCGTGCGCTCGCCCAGAAGCACGCGCGCGACGCGCTCGAGCAGCCGCGGGTCCTTCCCGACGGCGGAGGCGAGCGAGCGCGCGTCCACCCCGGCGAGCCCGGCCGTGCCGGCGGCGTCGAGGAGGATCCGCCGCGCCTCCTCCTCGTCGGGGGCGAGCGTGATCGAGTGCTGCCGGAGGGCGATGCCGTCGGGCCCAACGCGCACGCGCCCGGAGGCGGCCAGGGCCTCCAGCACGCTCTCCCCCGCCACTCCGGGGGCGCGGGCGAAGGCGCGGGCGCGCAGCTCCTCGCGCGGCATGGCCGGACGCAGCGGCTGGTCGCGGTGGAAACGCTCGAGCGTGAGCGTCGCGCCCTCCGCGAGTCGGTCGAGAGCGGGCCGGTACAGGAGCCACACGGGGTCCTGGCCGAGCGCGACCACCTGTGGCGCTTCCTTGACGTCGGCGAGAAGCCGATCGAGCGGCATCGTCAGGCGCGCCGCGAGCGTCGGTGCGTCGAGGCCGGCCGAGCCCGCCTCTGCGATCAGGGCCTCGGCGGCGGCGGGGCCGGTGGCGGCGCGGAGGCGCTCGAGGGCGGCGAGGTCCGCCCGCCGGCGGCGAGGCGGCAACGGGTCGAGCACCCGGACCCCTCCGATCGTTTCCACCGGCGAGTAGGAGCGCAGCACCAGCCGATCCCCGCGGCCCGCCACCGCCTTTCGCTCGAGCCGCAGCTGAGAGAGCGCGGTCGCACCCGGCTCCAGGCGCCCCGCCCCCAGGAGCCGCACCCGGGCGAGCACCTCCGCGCTCGCCACGTGAAGCCTCACCCGCGCCCCGTCCGGGAGGGCCCGTGCCGAGGGCAGGAGCGTGACCTCGGCATCCAGCATCGATGTCGGCCGCAGCATCCCCGGACACGCCAGGACGTCCCCGCGGCCGAGCTCGCTGACCTCCACCCCCGCCAGGTTCACCGCGGTGCGCGTGCCCGCACGGGCGCGGTCGACCGGCTCCCCGTGCACCTGGAGCCCGCGCACCCGGGCCCGTCGCCCCCTAGGCAGGGCCTCCACCTCCTCCCCCACCCCGATCTCGCCGGCCACGAGCGTGCCCGTGACGACGGTCCCGAAACCGCGCTGGGAGAAGACGCGGTCGATCGGGAGGCGTAGGAGCCCCCCCTGCGGCCGCTCCGGGGCCTCGCCCGCGAGCGCCAGGAGGGCCTCGCGCAGCGCGGGCAGGCCCTCGCCGGTGCGGGCGCAGACGCGCACGACTGGTCGGCCCTCGAGAAAGGACCCCGCCACGAGCTCGCGCACCTCGAGCTCGGCGACGGCGAGGGATGCCGCCTCCGCGAGGTCGCACTTCGTGAGCGCGACGAGCCCCCGGGGGATCCCGAGGAGCCGGCAGATGTCGAAATGCTCGCGGGTCTGCGGCATCACCGACTCGTCCGCCGCCACCACGAGCAGGACGGCGTCGATGCCGTGGGCGCCCGCGAGCATGTTGCGGACGAAGCGCTCGTGGCCGGGGACGTCGATGAAGGAAGCCACGATCCCGGGGCCGAGCGCGCAGTGCGCAAAGCCCAGGTCGATCGTGATCCCCCTCTCCTTCTCCTCCTTGAGGCGGTCGGGGTCGGTGCCGGTCAGCGCCCGGACGAGGGCGCTCTTGCCGTGGTCGATGTGGCCCGCGGTCCCGACGATGAAGGAGCGCAGCGGCGGATCAGTCCTCCCTCGTGCTCACGCCGAAGACGGACTCCGCGGTCTTGTGCAGCTTGGCCGCCAGCGCCAGCCGCGCCTCCTTCTCGGCGCGGGCGATGAAGGAGTAGTTCTCGCGCGCGACCTTGATCAGGAAGAGCAGCTCGTCGCGCGTCAGGGTCAGCACCACTCGGCCCCGCTCCTTGTCGAAAGAGGCCTCCACCAGCTTGTCGCGGAGCTTCAGCCGGGCCTGCTGCTCGTCGTCGGTGATGAAGTGGTACTCCTGGCGGGTGACCTTCTGGAGGAAGACGAGCTCCTTCGCGGTCAGGTTGAGCGAGACGCTCCGGGCCTCGGAGGGCCGAGGGGTGGGGGGCTGTCCGACAAGTGGGCTCACGGTCGGCCTCCGTCCGGAGGGTTGTCTGTCTCCGGACCCGCTATTCTAGTCGACCCCATCGGGCCTCGTCACCTGGTCCTGCGGGGACGCCCCCCCGGCGATCGCCCCCTCGCCCCCCGGGGGCTCGGGGAGGGTCCCCGCTTCCGACCCCGGGGACGAGGGGCGGCGCCGCGCGCGCGCTCGATCACCTCCACCAAGGCAAAGTCGATCTGCCTCCGCTCGAGGTCGACGCGCGCCACCTGGACCTCCACTCGATCGCCGAGCCGGTAGGTTCGGCCCGTGTTCTCCCCCTTCAGCAGATGCGCCTTCTCGTTGAGGCGGTAGTAGTCGTCGCTCATCGAGGAGACGTGGACGAGCCCCTGCACGTAGAGCTCCTCGAGCTCCACGAAGAGGCCGAAGGCCTGGACCCCGGTGACGTAGCCGGTGAAGACCTCGCCCAGGCGCCCGGCCATGAAACGGACCTTCTTCCACTCCACGAGCTCGCGCTCCGCCTCCGCCGCTCGGCGCTCCACTTCCGAGAGGTGACGGCCCATCTCCGGAAGCCGCTCCCGAAGCCAGGCCTCCCGGGAAGGGTCGAGCCCCCGGCGAATGGCCCCCAGCGCCCGGTGGGCGACGAGGTCCGGGTAGCGCCGGATGGGACTCGTGAAGTGCGCGTACATGTCGGTGGCGAGACCGAAGTGGCCGAGGTTTTCCTCGTGATAGCGGGCGAGCTTCATCGTGCGCAGCAGCAGGTAGGAGACGAGCTTCTCCTCCGGCTTGCCCTCGATCTGCCGCAGGACCAGCTGGAAGTCCTCCGGGCGCACCTCTTCGAGGTTGGGAGGCACGCGGTAGCCGAAGGAGGACACGAGCTCGCAGAACTCCTCCACCCGCTCGGGGTCGGGCCGCTCATGGACGCGGTAGAGCGTCCCCGCCCCCTCCCGGTGGAGCGCCTCCGCCACCGCCTCGTTCGCGGCGAGCATGAACTCCTCGATGAGGCGCATGCTCTCGAGCCGCTCGTGGGGAACGATGCCCGTCATCTCGCCGTCGGGGCCGAGGAGCAGCTTCGGCTCCGGCAGGTCGAAGTCGAGCGAGCCCCGCTCGTACCGCCGCTTCCGCATCTGCTTGGCGAGCTCGGCCATGCCCAGGAGCGACGGAACGAGGGGGGCGAGCCGCTCCCGCGGGGCGGCGTGCCCGTCGAGGACCGCCTGCACCTCCTGGTACGTCAAGCGCGCAGCGCTGCGGATGACCCCGTCGTGGAACTCCGTGCGGCGGACGCTCCCCCTCGCGTCGAGCTCGAGAACCACCGACTGGGTGAGGCGATCCCGCCCTTCGACCAGGCTGCAGACGTCGCTGGAGAGGGCGTGCGGCAGCATCGGCAGGACCCGATCCGGGAAGTAGATGGACGTCCCTCGAAGGTAGGCCTCCTGATCGAGGGCGCCCCCCTCGCCGACGTAGTGGCCGACGTCGGCGATGTGGACGCCAAGTCGGAAGCCGCCGTCGCGGAGCCGGTCGAGGCTCACCGCGTCGTCGTGGTCGCGGGCGGTCTCGGGGTCGATGGTCACCGTCGGCCATTCCCTGAAGTCGGTTCGGCCCGCGATGTCGTCGGCACGCACCGGGACCGCGACCCGGGCCGCCTCTTCCTCGACCTCCGGCGGAAAGGAGTCCGGCAGCTCGTATTTGGCGACGATCACCTTGAGGTCCACCCCGGGATCGGCGAGTCGTCCCAGGACCTCGACCACGCGAGCGATGGGATTCCGGGTGGCGGTGGGGGGACGGGTGATCTCCGCCATCACCATGTCCCCCGGGCCCGCGCCGTCCTGCTCGCCGACGGGAACGATGAGCTCGTGCAGCACGCGGCGATCGAACGGCACCACACGCCCGCCGATGCGTGGGTCCTCCTCGAAGCGACCGACCACCCGGTGGAGGGCACGCTCGAGCACGCGGATGATCCGACCCTCCGGGCCGCGCGCGCTCTCGTGCTCGACCCGCGCCACCACGCGGTCGCCGTGCAGCGCCTCCCGCAGGTTCGCCGCAGAGACGAAGAGGTCGAGCTGGCCCGGGCGCCGTGCCTCGGGCACCACGAACCCGTGCCCGGACGGGCTGCACCGAAGCCGGCCCACCACGAGGTTCATGCGCGCCGGGAGCCCGATCCGAGCACCCCGGATGGCGACGACCGCGCCCTCCGCGATCAAGCGGCGGAGGGTCGCCTTGAGTTCCCGGCGTCCAGCGCCCGTCAGACGGAGCCGTTGCACCAGCTCGCGCACCCCGACCGGTCTGCCGAGGCTCGACAGCGCCGCGAGGACCTGGAGGTCGATGCTGTTCGCGGTGGAGGTTATGGGGTTGCCGTCAAGGGGATGGTGCCGGAGGTGGGACTTGAACCCACACTAGCCGAAGCCAACACGGCCCTGAACCGTGCGCGTCTGCCAATTCCGCCACTCCGGCCGCGCAAGCGAACAACGATTCTAGCAGGCCTCCCCTCCTCGTCTCAAGCGGCGCTGTCTGCACCACAAGAGGACGGGGGAGCACTCGCGTCAGGACAGCAGGCGATCCCTTCGCCTGTACCTCCAATGCTGTCAGCAGGTTGGCCGGAGCGGCGACGGCACGTGGATTGCAGACTTCCTAGCGGGAGCACGGCGTAAGCTCCCACGGAGAGAGCCGATGAAGCGCGGGCTACTGGCCGTCATCGCTGCCGTCCTGGGCGCTCCCGCCTCCGCCGACGAGACCTTCGCCTACGGCCGCTTTCGCCAGGTCGAACCCGGCGTCACCGTGCAGCGCGCCACGGAGGTCGCGGCCGAGGAGGCGCTGGTCAACATGCCCTACCTGCCCGGTGACCGTGTGTGGACCGACGGGCACGGCCGGGGCGAGGTGCAATTCGCGAGCGGGACCGTCCTTCGCCTCGACCGCCGCAGCAAGGTCGACTACGTGACGCACGACGAGGGGCGCGACGAGCAGATCGTCCTGCGGCTCTGGTCGGGTTCCCTGCTCGTCCGCCACTCCGGTGAGACCGGCACGCTGCTGATCGAGGTCCCGGGGGGCATCGTCAACGTGCCCGATCGCGGGGTCTACAGGATCGACGTCGACGAGGGCGACACACGCCTTTCCGTGTACGAAGGCGGGGCGTTCCTCGAATCCGGCGGCGAGCGGGCATCGGTAGGCCCGGGCGAACACACTTGGGCACGGGGCGGCGCGCCCGAACCCGTCCAGCCGTTCGACCGCGAGGAGGCGGACGAGTTCGCACGCTGGGATGCGGAGCTGGAGGCCCGCATGGCCTGGGCCCCGACGAGGCATCGCTACCTCCCTCCCGAGCTCGCCCCGTATGCCCCCGAGCTGGAGAGCTACGGCACCTGGCACTTCCAGGCGGAAAACGGCTACGTCTGGCGTCCGTACGTAGCGGCCGGCTGGCGCCCCTACTGGAACGGCAACTGGATCTGGACGAACTGGGGATGGACGTGGGTGCCCTACGAGTCGTGGGGCTGGGCGCCGTTCCACTACGGAAGCTGGGGCGTCTCGGCCTCGCTCGGCTGGTATTGGATCCCCGGCGGCGTCTGGGGGCCGGGTTGGGTGAGCTGGGCCACCGGCGGCGGATACGTGGGCTGGTGCCCGCTCGGCCGGGGCGGCGCACCTGTCGTCCCCTATCGGACGCGCCGCGGCCACGCCGTACCCCGCGGGAGCCTGCACGCCGCCGACGCCTGGACGGTCGTGCCGCGAAGTGATCTGGGCCGAGGGGACGCCGCCCGCCGACGAGCCCCCCGCCTCCCCGTGGAGGGAGCCGAGCTCAGGGTGGCCGGCTCCGCGGAGCTGCGACCGACGCGGGACGGCCTGGAGCTGCGAAGGATCGAGGCCGCGCGCCCACGAGCGCCCGCCGGCGCCGTCCGCGCTGCCCCGCCGACGAGCGGACGGGCCGCCGTCGTCGCGCCCGCACCGTCCTTCCGCCGACCACGGCCCGGACCCTCGTCCGCCGGCGCCACGGAAGCCCCGGCGACGGCGCCTCGGGTCGCGTCGCCCGGTCGCGCGCGGACCCCTGGAGTCAGGACGCCCGATCGCGCCCGCCCGAGCACGCCGGCCCCCGCACCGCGGTCGGCGAGACCCAGGACCGAGGCAGCGCCCACGTCGGCGGGGGACGAGAATGGCCGGCGCGTCCTCCGCCGCCTGTTCGAGCCGCTCTTCCATCCCGAGCGGCCGAGCACGCGCGAGCGGAGCGATCGCGGTGGGCGCTCCGATGGCGCAGTCGCCTCTCCGCGCCGGCAACGAGACGAGGGGAATCGACCCCCTTCCAGCCAAGGCTGGTCTCGCCCTTCCTCGGCGCGCGGCGATAGCCCGCGCGCCGCCCCGCAGCGCCCGGAGTCGCGGGCGCCACGGCCGTCGGCGCCACCGCGCGAGCGCGCCAACCGCGCGTCGCCGCGGTCGCGGCCGGAGAAGGAGTAGCGCCCGCCGAGCGCGGCGGCTTATAGTTGCCGCTGATGGCGGCCCCCGCCGCACCCCGCGTCCTCACACTGCGGCGCGTGGTGGTCACCGCGCTCTTTGCGGGGGCCATCCTCGCCGGGGCCATGCTCGGGGTCTTCCTCGCCTTCGAGAGCGATCTGCCCCAGGTCACCTCCCTCGAGGACTTTCAGCCCAACATCATCACCCAGGTCCTCGGCGCCGACGGCAGCCCTCTCGGCGAGTTTGCGATCGAGAAGCGGGTCGTAGTGGCCTTCCGCGACATCCCCCCCGTGCTTCGCAACGCCATCGTGGCCGTCGAGGACGCGGACTTCTGGAAGCACATCGGCATCAACCCCTGGCGCATCCCCGGCGCCGCCTTCGCCAACGTCCGTTCCGGCCGGCGCGGCCAGGGCTTCTCGACGCTCACCATGCAGCTCAGCCGGCTGCTGTTTCTGACCCCGGAGAAGACCTACGAGCGGAAGATCAAGGAGGTCATCCTCGCCTTCCAGATCGAGAAGAACTTCACCAAGGAGGAGATCTTCACGCTCTACTGTAACCAGATCTACTTCGGCCACGGGAACTACGGTGTGGAAGCGGCGAGTCGGTTCCTCTTCGGGAAGTCGGTGAGCGACCTGACGCTCGACGAGGCCGCCCTCGTCGCGGGCACGGCGCAGAACCCTTCACGCCTCTCCCCCGTCGAGAACCCCGAGCGCGCGCTCCACCGCCGCAATCACGTCCTCGACCGCATGGCGGAGGAGAAGTACATCACGCGCGAAGAAGCGGAAGCGGCCCAGGCACAGCCGCTCCAGCTCCACCTGCGAAAGGAGCCCCTCTCGATCGCCCCTCATTTTCTCGAGGAGGTGCGCAAGTCCCTCGAGCGCGAGTATGGCAGCCAGCGTATCTACCAGGGCGGTCTCCGGGTCTACACGACCCTCGACCCCGAGCTCCAGCGGGAGGCCAACCGCTCGCTCCGCCGCGGTCTCCGCTCGCTGGACCGGAAGGCGCGGGGGTTCGTACGGCCGGAGACGACCCTCCTGCGCGACGGTCTGCTCCCCGACCCGCTGCACCTCGAGGAGTGGGACTGGCCCTTCGGGCCGGGGGACGTCGTCCACGGGGTCGTGATCGCGTCCGACCGCGCCTCGGCCGTCGTGAGGGTCGGCGAGTACCGTGCCCGCCTGCTTCCGGGGGACGTCACTTGGACGCGTCAGACGAACATGGCGGAGATGTTGCCGCGGGGGACGGTCGCCCCGTTTCTGATCAAGTCGCTCCTCGAGGAGGGAGGAAGGAAGGAGGCGGCGGTCCAGCTCGAGCAGGATCCCAGGATGGAGGGTGCACTCGTGGCCCTCGACGTGCACTCGGGGGCGGTGCGGGCGATGGTCGGGGGCTTCGACTTCGAGCGCAGCAAGTTCAACCGGGCGACCCAGGCGCTCCGGCAGGTGGGCTCGGCCTTCAAGCCCGTCGTCTACGCGGCGGCGATCGAGAAGCTCGGCTGGACGCCGGCCACGACCATCGTGGACGCTCCCCTGAGCTTCGAGAACCCCTGGGACAAGACGGTGTGGTCGCCCCAGAACTACGACTACCGGTACCTCGGGCCCATCACGCTCCGGCGCGCGGTCGAGCTGAGCCGCAACATCCCCGCGGTGAAGACCCTGCAGGCGGTGGGCATCGACAACGGCATCGACTACGCGCGGCGTTTGGGCCTCACCTCCGACCTGCCGCCCTACCTGCCTCTCGCCCTGGGGGCGGGCGAGGCAACGTTGCTGGAGATGGTGTCCGCCTACGCCGCCTTCCCCAACCAGGGGCTGCGCATGAAGCCCTACCTCATCCAGAGGATCACCGACCGCGACGGCAACGTCATCGAGGAGACGCGCCCGCGGGCGAGCGACGCCCTCCGCGCCGACACCGCCTTCATCCTGACCAGCCTCCTGCGGGGCGTCGCCGAGCACGGCACCGCGGCCCGCGCCCGGCGCCTCCGTCGCCCCATCGGCGGCAAGACCGGGACCACGAACGACTTCACCGACGCCTGGTTCCTCGGCTTCGAGCCGTCCCTGGCCGCCGGCGTGTGGGTGGGGTTCGACGAAAAGCGGGAGTCGCTGGGGCGGGACGGGTCGGAGGCGGCGCTGCCGATCTGGCTCGACTTCTGGGCCGCGGTCATGAAGGACCGTCCCATCGAGGAGTACCCCATCCCCGGCAACGTCGTCTTCGTGCCCGTCGACGAGAGCGGCCGCCCGGGTATGCCCGGAGCTCCCGGCGTCCACATGGAGGCCTTCGTCGCCGGCACCGAGCCGCATGTGGTGCCACCCGCGGAGGGGGCGCAGTGACAGAAGCGTGGCGACAACGAACAGCTTAGGGAAGCGGGGGGAGCGAGTCGAGGAAGTCGGCCACCGCCCGCCAGTAGGCCTCGCCGCCCGTGATGTAGGTGTCGTTGTGGTCGGCGCCGGCAATGCGGTGGAAGCGCTTCGGCTCCGGCGCCGCCGCGAAGAGCCGCTGACCCTGCTCGAAGGGCACCACCGAGTCGCGATCCCCGTGCAGCACGAGGAGGGGCACGCGCAGCCGTGACACCTTGGCCAGGTTGTCGTAACGGGTGCGGACAAACGGACGGAGAGGCAGGAACGGCAAGGCCTCCCGCGCCATGTCCGGCACGGAGGTGAACGGGGACTCGAGCACGACCGCCCGCGAGGGGCGAGAGAGGGCGAGCTCGAGTGTCACCGCCGCCCCCAGCGACTCCCCGAAGAGCACGAGCCGCTCCGGAGGGACACCGCGGCTCTCGACGAGGTACCGCCACGCCGCCCGCGCGTCGCGGTAGGTCCCCTCCTCGTCCGGACTGCCCTCGCTCCGGCCGTAGCCGCGGTAGTCGTAGAGGAGCACGTCGGCACGGAGCTTCGACTGGATGAACAGCGCCCGGTCCAGCCGGTGGCTGATGTTGCCGCCGTTGCCGTGGCTGAGGAGGATCGTGAGCCGTGAGCCGCTGACGGGCAGGAACCACCCGTGCAGGCGCACGCCGTCCTCGGCGACGAGGGCGAGCTCCTCGGAGGCGAGCCCAAGCGCCCTTGGCGTCAGCTCGAGGGAACGGGCCGGGAAGTAGATGAGCCGCTTCTCGAAGATCATGAGCGCGAGGGTGGCGACGGCCAGCACCACGGCGACGCGGAGGGCCAGGCGGAGCGGGTCAATGCCGCCCGCCCTCATCGCCGCCGGCCCGAGGGCACCGGCCGGTAGTCCGGGTATCGAGCGGCGCCGGGTCCGAAGGTCACCCGCCACGCCCGCCCGTCGGCCAGCCTCTGGCGATAGATCGCCCAATCTCCGGTGACGTTCGAGGCGAAGGCGATCTCGGTGCCGTCCGGCGAGTAGGCGGCGTCGTAGTTCAGCGCGGGCCACGAGACGAGCACCTTCTCCCGGCCCGTCGCGAGCTCGTGCTCGAGGAGACGGCTCGTATCGCCCAGGTGGCCCCGGCTCACGTAGACGAGCCGCCTTCCATCCGGGCTGAAGCGCGCTTCGCAGCCTCCGGAGGTGATCCTGGAGATCCGGCGCCTCTGGCCCGTCGCGACCTCGACCACGTAGATCTGGTGGCCGATCCGCCAGTTCGACGAGTAGGCGATGAAGCGGCCGTCGGGGCTCCAATGCGGGTTCCCGAAGATGGTGTTGTTCCCCTGACGGACCATGTCGCGCGTGACGCCGGAGGCGCGGCTCATGACCAGCAAGCGTGGCGGGCCCTCGAAATCGGACAGGAAGGCGAGGGTGGCGCCGTCGGGCGAGACATCGGACTGGGACTCGTCCGCATTGTTCTCGCGCAGCCGCCGCGGCTTCCCGCCCTCCGCGGCGACCTCGAAGAGCTGCGAGGTCCCCGTCCGATTGGAGCTGAAGATGACGCTGGCCCCCTCCGGGGTCCAGCGTCCGAGCATGTCCGCCGCCGGGTGATCGGTCAGCCGACGCTCCCGTCCGCCTCCGGCGCCGATCACGTAGAGATCGACGTTACCCGAGACGTCGCGCTCGAAGAGGATCGCCGAGGGCGCGCCGCCCTCGGTGGAGGGCGCAGCGGAGAGTCTCGGGGCTGCCCTCTGCTCGCGGCAGCCGGCGGCGAGCACGCCGGCGAGAGCCGCCAGGGTGAGCGCGGTGCGGCGCCGCGGGCTCCTCACTCCTCTGCCCCTGCCGCCTGGCCGAGCGTGCCCCTGGCCTTGGCGATCAGGGTGGCCTTGATGAAATCGTCCAGCCCGCCGTCCAGCACGCGGTCTACGTCGCCGGTCTCGTGCCGCGTCCGGTGGTCCTTCACCATCCGGTAGGGATGCAGGACGTAGGACCGGATCTGGCTTCCGAAGGCGATGTCCTTCTTGGACGCCTCCACCGCGTCCAGCCTCTCGCGCCGCTTCCGCATCTCGAGCTCGTAGAGCCGGGCCTTCAGGATCTTCATCCCCACCTCCCGGTTGCGGATCTGGCTCCTCTCGTTCTGGCAGGAGACCACGATGCCGCTCGGAAGATGGGTGATGCGAACGGCGGAGTCGGTGACGTTGACGTGCTGCCCGCCGGCGCCGCTCGAGCGGTAGGTGTCGACACGGATGTCCTTGTCCTGGACCTCGATCTCGATCGTCTCGTCGAGCTCCGGCCAGGCGAAGACGGAGGCGAACGAGGTCTGTCGTCGCGCGTTGGCGTCGAAGGGGCTGATGCGGACGAGGCGATGCACCCCCGCCTCCGCGGCGAGGTACCCGTAGGCATACTCGCCCTGCACGATGACGGTGGCGCTCTTGATTCCGGCCTCCTCCCCCGCCTGGATGTCGGTGATGTCGCGTCGGTATCCGCGCCGGTCGCACCAACGCAGGTACATGCGCAGGAGCATGTCCGCCCAGTCCTGGCTGTCGGTGCCGCCGGCCCCGGAATTGATGGTCAGGATCGCGTTGGCGCGGTCGTGCTCGCCCCCGAGCATCTTCTGGAGCTCCGCGCCCTCCACCGTCGCCTCGAGGGCGTCGAGCGCGGAGCGGAGGTCACCGTCGACGTCCTCGCCGGCGGCGGCCCACTCCGCGAGCACCCGCGCGTCGTCCTCCTGGGTCCGGAGCCGCTTGAGCAGCTCGAGGTCGCCCTCGATGCGCTTGCGTCTCTGCAGGAGCTTCTGTGACGCCGCCGGCTCCTTCCAGAAGCCGGGGTCTGTCATCTTCTGCTCGAGTCCCTCGAGCTCGGTCCGGAGCTTCTCCGCCTCAAAGATAGCCGCGGATGTCCGCGGCCCTCGCGCTCAGCGCCTCGAAGCGCTGCATGTGATCGTGGTTCAGGGAGGGGCTCCTAGGAGGCCATTCTAGCGGAAGGGCGCCACCCTTGTGGCGGCGAGGAGGCCGAGCGTCGCCGCGAGGCAGCCCCAGCCAAAGACGTCGCCATACCGGGTGTAGGGCGTCCTCCCGGCCAGGAAGGGCACGTCCCGGACGAGGACGGTCTGCGCGAAGAGGCGTGTCGGCCCGAGCACGCGGCCCCAGGGGTCCACCACCGCCGTGATCCCGGTGTTGGCGGCCCGCACCAGCCACCGACGGTTCTCCACCGCGCGGAACACCGCCATCGCGAGGTGCTGGTGGGGGGCGGAGGTGGTGCCGTACCAGGCGTCGTTGGTGATGTTGACGAAGAGCTGGGCTCCCTTCGCGGCGAAGGGGCGGACGAGGGCGGGGAAGATCGCCTCGTAGCAGATGAAGCCCGCGAGCTTCCGTCCGTCCACCTCCGCCAGCGTGTGCTCGCTTCCGGGGCTGAAGTCCGAGACCTCGGCGACGAGCTTGGCCCCAACCCGGCCGCCGAGCGTGAAGAGCGGTCGCAGGGGCACGTACTCGCCGAAGGGGACGAGCTGGATCTTCCGGTACCGGTACACCAGCTCGCCACGGGGATCGAGCAGCTTCGCACCGACATAGATCCGCGGCACGCCGTCGGCCGGGGCCTCGACGTCGTCGTTTCCGAAGAAGAGGTATATCCCCTGGCCGCGCGCGAGCCCCTGGAGCGTCTCCGCGAGCAGGGGGTCCCCGTCGAACCGGAACGGGACCGCCGACTCCGGCCACACGACGAGCCGAGCGCCCTCCCCCGCCGCCTGCACCGACAGCTCCACGTGGCGGCCGACGTTGCTCCAGGCGTTCTCGGGGACCCACTTGTCCTCCTGGCGGATGCCGCCCTGGACGAGGCCCACCCGGATACGGCCGCTCTCCGGCAGCGGAGCGGAAAGCTGAGCGGAGCCCCAGGCCCACGTCCCACCCACGAGCACCACGAGTCCGGCCAACGCGGCGCGGCGGCGCCGGGGGCGCCTCTCGACGGCGACGTACGCGAGCAGTGACGAGGCGGCGGCCACGAGGAACGAGACGCCGTAGACGGCGGCGACGGACGCGATCTGGATGAAGGGGAGATGCCGGTGCTGACTGTACCCGAGCAGGCACCACGGGAACGAGAACAGCGTGTGGGCGCGGAGGATCTCCGTCGCGACCCACGCGAGCGGCGCCGCGAGGAGGCCCCCCGGTCCGCAGGTCCCGACGATCCGCGCCACCGCCCACGCGAACGCGGAGGGGAAGAGCGCCACGCCCAGGCATAGCGCCGCCATCACCGCCACACCCGCCCCCAGGCCGAGGCCCCCGTATTGGACGACGACGAAGGCGGTCCAGTAGAGCAGCCCCAGGGACGAGATCGCCCCCGTGACGTATCCCAGCCGAAAGGCCTCGCCGCCGGCCGTCCCCGGGAGGGCGACGAGCAGCGGGACGAGCGCAAACCAAGCCACCGCACCGTGGCCGAACTTCGGGAAAGAGAGGAAGAGGAGAACCCCGGAGAGCGCGGCGAGGCCCTCGCGCCGCAGGCTCGTGCTCAGGCCCACCACCCTACTGCCGGATGACGTAAGGGTTGAACTTCTCCTCGCGCAGCCGATCCCGTGCCTGCTCGGCATCGGCGCGGTCGCGATAGGGCCCGACGCGCACGGTGAAGAGGCCGCCACCGCGCTCGGCGGGGGCGACCGTGTAGGCCGAAAAGCCTCGCCCCTTCAGCTGTCCGACGATGGTGTCCGCGCTCGCGCGATC
>Ga0209002_10002978_pt1 | contig 13510 bp, 8 predicted proteins | sample Rifsed16ft2_FD_184010 | JGI IMG/M metagenome (GOLD analysis project Ga0209002, IMG submission 184010) | Soil microbial communities from Rifle, Colorado, USA - sediment 16ft 2 (version 2) | ecosystem: Environmental > Terrestrial > Deep subsurface > Rock core/Sediment | place: Rifle, Colorado...
CACCGGCGACACGGTGAGCGGCCAGGTGCGCCCGCCCAAGGACGGCGAGCGCTACTTCGCCCTCATCAAGGTGGACGCGGTCAACTTCGAAGACCCGGACGTCGCCCGCACCAAAATCTTCTTCGACAACCTGACCCCGCTCTATCCGCTGGAGCGGCTCAAGCTCGAGACCGAGAAGGAGAACATCGTCGGGCGGGCGCTCGACCTGCTCTGCCCGCTGGGCAAGGGCCAGCGCGGCCTCATCGTCTCCCCGCCCCGCGCCGGCAAGACCATGATGCTCCAGGCCATCGCCAACTCCATCTCCGTCAACCACCCCGACGTCATGACCATCATCCTGCTGATTGACGAGCGCCCCGAGGAAGTCACCGACATGCAGCGCAACGTCAAGGCGGCCGAGGTCATCAGCTCCACCTTCGACGAGCCCCCGCAGCGGCACGTGCAGGTGGCGGAGATGGTCATCGAGAAAGCCAAGCGCCTGGTCGAGCACAAGCGCGACGTCGTCATCCTGCTCGACTCGATTACGCGGCTGGCCCGCGCCTACAACCAAGTGGTCCCGCCCTCGGGCAAGGTGCTCTCGGGCGGCTTGGAGTCCACCGCCCTGCAGCGGCCCAAGCGTTTCTTCGGCGCCGCCCGCAACGTCGAGGAAGGCGGCAGCCTCACCATCGTCGCCACCGCCTTGATCGACACCGGCTCGCGCATGGACGACGTCATCTTCGAGGAGTTCAAGGGCACCGGCAACTTGGAAGTCCTGCTCGACCGCCGCCTGATGGACAAGCGCGTCTTCCCTTGCATCGACATCAACCGCTCTGGCACCCGCAAGGAAGAGCTGCTGATGCCGAAGGACGAGCTGACCCGCGTCTGGATCCTGCGCAAGGTCCTGAACCCGCTCTCCCCCGTCGAGGCCATGGAGCTCATCATCGACAAACTGGTGAAGACCAAGTCGAACGCCGAGTTCCTCGCCTCCATGTCCGGCAGCGGCGGCTAGCCAGCGCTGCGCCACCCAACGTTGTCATTCTGAGGAGCCCGCAGGGCGACGAAGAATCTCAGCGAAGCCAGCCGCTCCGATTGAGATTCTTCGCTTCGCTCAGAATGACAGGCCTTCTTGTGGAAAGCCTTGCGCGGTGTCCACCGGGGGTAATCTGTTCGACTGTTTGACTCTTAGACTCTGCGACTCTTCGGCTCTCCGACTTTCTTTTCCGCCAGGCGGACGATGACGTCCACCACTTCCTCGGTAGTCATCGCCGTGCTTTCGAGGTAAACCGCATCGGGGGCCTGCACGAGCGGCGACACCTGGCGCGTGGCGTCGCGCTGATCTCTCTCCACCACTTCCTGCCGCGTGCGCTCCAGCGAGCTCTCGATTCCCTGCTCGCGCTGCTGCGCGTAGCGCCGCCGGGCGCGCTCCTCGACCGAGGCCGTGACAAAGACCTTGAGCTCCGCGCGCGGGAAGACCACGCTGCCGATGTCGCGGCCCTCCATCACGATCCCGCCGCCCGCGCCGATGTGCTGCTGCTGGGCGACCAGCAGCTCGCGCACCGCCGGGATGGTCGCCACCACCGAGGCTGCCTGGGCCACGCGCGGCTGGCGGATGGCTTCGGTCACGTCCCGGCCGTCCACCCGCACGCGCGCGCCCGCCTCGGGCGCGCCCGCCGCCGCTTTCTCCAGGCTGATTTCGAGCGGGCGAGCACAGGCGGCCACCTTTTCGGCGTCGTGCGGGTCGAGTCCCCGCTCGAGCGCCGCCAGTCCCACGGCGCGGTACATGGCGCCGCTGTCGACGTACAAGTAACCGAGCCGCTCGGCCACCGCCCGCGCCACCGTCGACTTCCCCGCCCCCGAGGGCCCGTCAATGGCGACGACGATGCGGTTGTCGCCCACGGTCAAATGCGCTTGAAGGCGCGTTGGATGTCGCGCAACGAGTAGTGCAGGACGATGGGCCGGCCGTGGGGGCAGGTGGCGGGGTTTTCGGTGCGGCCGAGCTCCGCGAGCAGCCAGTCCATCTTGTCTGGCGTCAGCGGCATGTTCACCTTGATGGCCGCGTGGCAGGAAACGCTGGCCGCGATTTTTTCCTGCAGCGCTGCGAGCGACTCCTGCCGCGCTTCCTTTTCCGCCGTGTCGAAAATCTCGCGCAGCAGACGCTCGATGCCGCCCGCGGCAATGCCGGCCGGGGCCGCCTTCACCGCCACTGTGCGCCCGCCCATGGCGTCCATCTCGAAGCCGTTGGCTTCGAGCTCCACGCGCAGCCGCTCCCAGAGCACCTGCTGCTCGGGCGTCAGCTCCACCAGCACCGGCGTCAGCAGCCGCTGGCCTTCCACCGCGCCCGCCCGGCGTGCCCGCCGGTGGCTTTCAAACAGCACCCGCTCGTGCGCCACGTGCTGATCCACCAGCCACAGCCCGGAAGCGTTCACCGCCACGATGAAGCTGGCCGCCACCTGCCCGAGCGGCTTCAGCCCGGCCAGCTCCGCCGCCGTCGGCGCCGGCACTGCCACGGCGGCCGCTGCCGAGCGTGGCGCCGGCATTCCTTGTGGCACCGGCTTGTCCCGAGCGGAGTCGAGGGACGTCTCGCCGGTGGCCGTGAACGGCTTGCCCTGAGCGAAGTCGAAGGGCAGCCGCTGCTCCAGAGGCGGCAACCGCGCCGGCTCGAGCTCGAAGCTCTCGATGGGCGGCACTTCGGCTTCCAGCCGGACCGCTTCAGGAACCACCGGCGAGACGCCGGTGCCACCGGTTTTGGCGGCGGGCGCGAAGCGGGCCAGCGGCCGCGCCGCGCTCAAGGCCTGCCGCACCGCCTGCTGGACGAAATCATAGACAAACCCCTGGTGGCGGAAGCGCACTTCCATTTTTTGCGGGTGGACGTTGACGTCCACCTCCTTCGCCGGCAGTCCCAGAAACAAGAGCACCATCGGATAGGCCCGCGCCGGCAGTACGTGCCGGTAGGCTTCGCGCAGGGCGTTCAGCAGAATCCGGTCGCGCACCAGCCGCCGGTTGACGAAGATGTAGATGGTGTTCGACGACGCCTTCTGCACCTCGGGCCGAGAGACGAACCCTTGGGCGACGATGTCGCCCCGCGGCTCCGCCTCGGCGGGCTCGGCCTGGAACCAAGTATCGGGGCGCACGACGGGCAGCGGGGCGCGGAGGCGTCCGATATCAATCAGCTCTTCGAGCGTGGCCCGGCCGAGCACCTGGTAGAGCCGCTCGGGGAGCCCGGCGACGGGCGCAGCGTCGAGGATGGTGTGCGTGCCGGAGCGGAGCGCGAAGCTGATCTCCGGATGCGCCAGCGCGTAGTGGGTGACGAGCGAAGCGATGTGGCCGAGCTCGGTGGTCTCCGAGCGCAGGAACTTCCGCCGCGCCGGCACGTTGTAGAAGAGGCTGCGGACTTCGACCTGCGTGCCGGGCGGGCAGCCGACGTCTCTAGCCGCCAGCATCCGCCCGCCGTGGATTTCAATGCGCGTGCCCGATTCGGGCGTGCCGGAGGACTGCTCCGCCGGGCGCGTCTCGAGCGCCACCCGGCTGACGCTGGCGATGGAAGGCAGCGCTTCGCCGCGGAAGCCGAGCGTGGCAATGGCCAAGAGGTCGTCGGCGGTGCGGAGCTTCGAAGTGGCGTGGCGCTCGAAGGCGAGCAGGGCGTCGTCGTGGCTCATCCCGCAACCGTCGTCGGCCACCCGGAGGAGCCGCCGGCCACCCGCTTCGACCTCAACCGTGATGCGGCGTGCCCCGGCATCGAGCGCATTCTCCAGCAGCTCCTTCACCACCGAGGCGGGGCGCTCGATCACCTCCCCCGCGGCAATCTTGTTCACCAGGTTGTCGGGGAGAATGCGAATCGCCGGCATTAGTCAGAACCTATGAAACCACAGATGAACACAGATAAACACAGATGAAAAACTCTCGCGAAACCCGACGGTGCTTCCTTTGCTTCCTCTGCTTCTTCCTTGCCTCTTTGCTTCCTTGCCTCCTTGCCTCACTGCTTCTTCGGTGGCTTCAAGGCGAGGCCGAGCTCGTCGAGCTGCGCTTCGGAGACGCTGGCGGGGGCGTCGGCCATGAGGTCCTGCGCCTGGGCGGTCTTGGGGAAGGCGATGACCTCGCGGAGCGACTTCTCGCCGCAGAGAAGCGCCACGACGCGGTCGAGCCCGAGCGCAATGCCGCCGTGCGGCGGCGTGCCGTAGGTCAAGGCTTCCAAGAAAAACCCGAAGCGCTCCTTCGCTTCTTCGTCCGTCAGCCCCAGCACGCGGAAGATGCGCTGCTGGACGTCCTGGCGGTGGATGCGGATGGAGCCCGAGCCGAGCTCCCAGCCGTTCAGAACCAGGTCGTAGGCTTTCGAGCGCACGCGGCCGGGGTCGGACTCGAGTTTTTCCAAATCGTCGTCGGCGGGCGCGGTGAAAGGATGGTGCGAGCTGACCCAGCGCTTCTCCTGCGCGCTCCACTCAAACAAGGGAAAGTCGGTTACCCAGAGGAAGTTCCACTTCCCTGGCGGGATGAGCTTCAGCTCCTGGGCGACGTGCAGGCGGAGCGCGCCGATGACGGTGGTGGTGGGGGCGTGCGGCGCGCCGGCGATTTGAGCGGGGTCGGAGGGCACGGCCAGGATGAGGTCGCCCTTGGCGGCCTTGGTCGCCTCCTGCAACCACTCCAGGCCGCGGGTGCTCAAGATTTTTTCGAGCGGCGACTCGACGGCTTTCTCCGTCACCTTGGCGTAGTAGAGCGCGCGGCCGCCCTGCGCTTTGACGAACTCGGCGAAACCATCGAGCTGCTTGCGCGAGGTTTCGGCGGCGCCGGGCACGACGAAGGCGTGCACAGGGATTTCTATCTTCAGCGCCTCGCGCGCCGCTTTGAAGACGGCCGAGACCTCGGCCAGCTCCAGCCCGAAGCGGGTGTCGGGCTTGTCGGTGCCGAAGCGCGCCAGGGCCTCGGCGTAGGAAAGCCGCGGGAAGGGCGGCATCACCGGGATGTTGGCGGCGGCGAACCCGAACTTCATCGCGCCCTCGACGACGCGGATGACCGCCTCGCGGCCGATGAAGCTCATCTCGAGGTCGAGCTGGGTGAACTCGGGCTGGCGGTCGGCGCGCAAGTCTTCGTCGCGGAAGCAGCGCACGATCTGGTAGTAGCGGTCGAAGCCGGCGATCATCAGCAGCTGCTTGAAAAGCTGGGGCGACTGCGGCAGGGCGTAGAAGCGGCCGGGGTAAACGCGGCTGGGCACGAGATAGTCGCGCGCGCCTTCGGGGGTCGAGCGGGTCAGGAAGGGTGTTTCGATTTCCAAAAAGTCTTCCCGGTCGAGGAAGCGCCGGATGGCGAGGGCGACGCGGTGGCGGGTGCGGAGGTTGCGCAGCAGGGGCGGCCGGCGCAGGTCGAGGTAGCGGTGGCGCAGCCGGGTCTCTTCGCTGGCGGTGGTGTCGGCTTCGAGGGAGAACGGCGGCGTGCGGGCCTCGTTCAGCAGAAGGATTTTTTCGGCCACCACTTCGACCTCGCCGCTCGGAAGCGCCGGGTTGGGCTTCTCGCGCTTGGCCGCCGTGCCGACGACACCGACGACGAACTCGGCGCGGCACTGATCGGCCTTGGCGTGCGCTTCGGGGTGCTTTTCTTGGTTGGCGACCACCTGCACGAGGCCGGTGCGGTCGCGGACGTCGAGGAAGATGAGGTGGCCCAGGTCGCGCCGGCGCTGCACCCAGCCGAGCAGGATAACGGGCTGGCCGGCGTCGGCGGCGCGCAGCTCGCCGCATTGCCGCGTGGCTCTCAGCTCTCCCAGCAGGTCAAGCTTCATAGGTCAGATGAGACCACAAACCTGTCCTGAGCGGAAGCGAAGGATGCACACAGGCGAGCCCACATGAAATGCAGATTCCTCGCTTCGCTCGGAATGACAGACTCACCCGCGCTGGTGTCATCCCGAGCGCAGCGAGGGATCTGCTTTTCTCCCGGTAATCTTCCGCACGATTTCTTCTTCCGGCAGAGCGTCCTGCTTGCCGGAGGCGAGGTCGCGCAGGGAGAACTTTTTCTTCGCCACCTCGTCCTCGCCGACGATGACGGCGTAGCGGGCGCCCAGGCGGTCGGCGCGCTCGAGCGCCTTCCCCAGCTTCATCTCTTCGTACAGCAGCTCCACGGTAGCGCCGGAGTGGCGCAAGCGTTGCGCCAGGGCGCGGGCGGAGGCGCGTCCCGGCCCGAGCCAAATGACGAAGCAGTCGAGTTTTTCTTCGGCCTTGGCGCCGGCCGCCTCGAGCGCCAGCAGGAGCCGGTCGGTGCCGAGCGCCCAGCCCATGCCTTTGGTGGGCGGCCCGCCGAGCAGCTCCGACAAGCCGTCGTAGCGCCCGCCGCCGCAGACGGCGTCCTGCGCGCCCAGGCCGGGCGCAGTGATCTCAAAGGTGGTGCGGGTGTAGTAGTCGAGCCCGCGGACCAGCCGGTGATTGATTTCGAATTCGATCTTGCGCTCTTCGAGCTCGCGGCGCACTTCGCCGAAGTGGGTCGCGCAGTCGCCGCAGAGGTGGTCGAGGATGGAGGGGAGCTCGGCAATGACGGGCTGCTCGCCCTCGACTTTGGAGTCGAGCACCCGCAGCGGATTGGTCTCGATGCGGCGCTGGGAATCGGGGCCGAGCTGCTCGCGGACTTGCTCCAGCTCCTCCCGCAGGCGGGCGACGTACTTCGGGCGACACGTGGAACAGCCAATAGAATTAATGGTGAGCGCGCAGCCCTTGAGCCCGCACTTTTCGATGAACACCATCACCAGCTCGATGACTTCGGCGTCAATCGCCGGGGCGTCGGAGCCGCCGAGGACTTCCGCGCCGATCTGGTAGAACTGCCGGAAGCGGCCTTTCTGCGGGCGCTCGCGGCGGAACATGGGCCCGATGTAGTAGAGCTTGGCGAGGCCCGGCCGGGTGTGCATGCCGTGCTCGATGTAGGCGCGCACGACCGAGGCGGTGGCCTCCGGGCGGAGCGAGACCGAAGCGCCGTCGCGGTCTTCGAAGGAATACATCTCCTTCTGGACGATGTCGGTGTCCAGGCCGACGGAGCGGGCGAAGAGCTCGGTTTCTTCGAAGCAGGGCAGGCGGATTTCGTGAAAGTTGTAGGCGGCGAAGACCTGCCGGGCGGTCTGCTCGACCCGGTTCCAGAGGGCGGATTCCGGCGGAAGTATATCCCGCGTGCCCTTCACGGCCTGGAATCTGCGCTTCATCCTCGGTGATTCCTCATGAAGAGATTCCTCGGGCTGACGCCCTCGGAATGACAAGCTAAACGCCCACCCTCCGCGGTGTCATCCCGAGCCCCGAGAGCCCGCCCTGGCAGGCATTCGGGGCGAGGGATCTCTTCCCTGTGCATTCACCGCACGGCTGCGCAACCAGCTTGCCGCTAGATCTTTCCCCCCAGGGTTAGTAGTCTTGATCAGCGCCGCTTTCTTTTCGCGGCGCCAACTCTTGATCTGCTTCTCGCGTTGGAGCGCGACCCTCACGTCGCCGCAGGCCTCATAATACACGAGACGGTGAATGCGATACCGCTTGGCGAAGCCCTCCGTGAGCCGCTGTTTGTGCTCCAGCACCCGCCGCACCAGATTGCTGGTTACCCCGATGTACAAGCTCTTCGACCAGCTGGCCAGAATGTAAACATAGTATTGCTTTTGTCCCGTCAAGAAGAGATCCCTCGACTCGCCCTCCGGGCTCGCTCGGGATGACAACCTTACCGGCCACGGCTCGCTCGGAATGACAGAAAGGCCATTCTAACGCCGAGCGGCGGCGAGATAGGCGTCTTTGTAGCCGACGTAGTTGGTGGCGTAGCGGCGGATGACGGCCAGGTCGTCGTCGGTGAGCTGGCGGTGGAGCTTCGCCGGGGCGCCCAGGAAAAGCGAGCGCGGCGGGACCACGGTGCCTTCGGTCAGGAGCGAGCCGGCGGCGATGATGGAGCCTTCGCCCACCCGCACGTTGTTCAGGATGATGGCGCCCATGCCGATGAGGCACAGGTTTTCAATCGTGCAGCCGTGCAGCGTGGCGTTGTGGCCGACGGTAACTTCGTCGCCCAGGATGACCGGGTACTTGTCCTTCATCCCGTGGAGGACCGCACCGTCCTGGACGTTCGAGCGGGCGCCGACGCGGATGGAGTGGACGTCGCCGCGCAGCACGGCGCGGAACCAGACGCTGGCGTCGTCGCCCAGGGTGACGTCGCCGATGAGGTCGGCCGAGTCAGCCACGTAGGCGGTCGCGGGAATCTCGGGGCGGCGGCCGTTGTAGGGAAGAATCATGGTTCGACTACGCTCACCACAGGTGCTTCAGGAAAAAGCAGGTCCCTCGCTGCGCTCCCCTCGACTCCGCTCGGGGCAAGCGGGATGACAGGCTCTTTTGTTCAAGGGCGGAAAAGTAGCACACGCCCGCGGGCCGCGCAAGCCGCCGCTTGCCCCTAGTGAGCTGCTGATTGGCGGGGGGGCTACTCCCCTACAGGGCGGTGGCTTGATGCGTCCCGGATGCATCCGGACGCATGGGAAGGCCAATCCTCGAACGGGCCGAGACCTTGGCGGCTACTGGATTTGGACGATGGGGGCGGCGGGCTCGCGCAAGGCGGCGACGCTGATGGCGGCGGCCACCTGGCGGGCCAGCGCATAGAAAGGTTTCGCTTCCGGGAGGTCCTCGCCGAGCGAGACCACGGGCTTCCCGGTGTCGCCGTACAACCGCACGTTCGAATGCAGGGGAATCTCGCCGAGGAAGGGCACCTGGAACTTCGCGGCCGTGTTCTTGCCTTCGCCGTAGCTGAAGATTTCGGTGCGCTGGCCGCAGTGCGGGCAGAGGAAGTAGCTCATGTTCTCGACCACGCCGAGGATGTCGACCTTCACCTGGCGGAACATCTCGATGGCCTTGTGGACGTCGTCGAGGGCGACGACCGAAGGCGTGGTGACGATGACGGCGCCGGTGAGCGCCACGGTCTGGATGAGCGAGAGCTGGACGTCGCCGGTGCCGGGCGGCAGGTCAATCACCAGGTAGTCGAGCTCGCCCCACTCCACCCGGCGCAAAAACTGCTGCAACACCTGGTGGAGCATGGGCCCGCGCCAGATGAGCGGCTTGCGCTCGGGGTTGAGGAAGCCCATCGACATCACCCGCACGCCGTAGCCTTCCAGCGGCAGGATGGTTTCGCCGCGAGCGGCAGGCTGGTCGTTGACGCCGAGCATGGTGGGGACGTTGGGGCCGTAGACGTCGGCGTCGAGCAGGCCGACGGTCGCCCCCAGCCGCGCCAGCGCCACCGCCAGGTTCACCGCCACCGTGGTCTTCCCCACCCCGCCCTTGCCGCTGGCCACGGCGATGATGTTCTTGACCCCGGGCACGCCCGAGCGGCCCTCGACGCCGCGGCCCGACGGCACGGTGGCTTCCCACTTGATGGTGACATCCTTGAATCCTTCGAGGCGGCCGAGGGTGGCGCGCACGTCCGCTTCCATCTTGTCTTTGAGCGGGCAGGCGGGGGTGGTGAGGTTGATGGTGACCCAGACGCGGCCGTCGTCGACGGCCAGGTTTTTGACCATGTTCAGGGTGACGAGGTCGCGGCCGAGCTCCGGCTCCTGGACGGTGCGGAGCGCGTCGAGCACCTGCTCCTGGGTCAGCTTCTTGTCTTTGCCGAAGATGGCCATGGCCCCGCCCTAGAAGACGCCCAAAAAACCATCGTAACCCATCGCCTCCCCGAAGGCAACGCCGGCCCCTCCGGCCAGCCCGGAAAGAGTTAGGAGAAAAAAGTTTGACACCACCGCTGGGAAGGGTGAAAATGCCATGCATTCTTGGGGGGCGGGAGGTTCTGTGATGAGTATCCGTCCGTCCGCGCGCCGGAAGACCTTGTATCTGCTGGGGAGCTTCTTGGGGCTGGTGGTCGCGCCGCTGTGGCTGTGGGCGGTGCGGGCGCCGGACGCGGCGTATGCGCCGCTGCCCGACTACGACATCCGCTGGGGCTACGCCGCCGGCACCACGTTCAACCATCCGGGCATCGCCGAAGAGGCGGCCCTGCTGCGCCAGCAGCGCAGCGCCAAGGGTCTGGCCGGAGGCGCGGGACGCTCCGCTCTGCGGGCAGGAGACGCGGCGGGGGTGACGGCCGCCTTCGGCCCGGAGGCGAAGGTCGAGTGGAGTCCCACGGGAACCCCCCGGACGCTGCGGCGGGCGACGGGCACGTTGACCGCCCCCCAGCCGGGAAGCGACTCGCAGGGAGTGGCGCGGGAGTTTCTGCGCAGCCACCCGGCGTTGTTCGGCTTGAGCGACTCCGCAGTCGAGGCGCTCACCGTGGCGCGCCAGATCAATTCGCCCCGCGCGCGGCACATCACCTTCCGCCAGACCGTGGACGGCGTGCCGATTTACGGCGCCGACTACAAGGTGAGTTTGACGGCGGACAACGCTGTGCTCTCAGCCGGCGGCCGGCTCTTCCCCGACTTGCGGGTCGCGGCGGAGGCGAAGTTTTCGGCGGTGGAGGCGACGCAGGCCGCCGCCAGCTACGTCGGCTCGCTCTGGTCCAAGCCCCGGAGTGAAAGTGGGACACGCCCGAGCCCGCCGGCATTGAGCGGGCCGGCGGCGGACTGGGTCACCTCCCGCGGAGAGGACTCCGGTGAGTTCACCCCTGCCGTGCTCTCCTCCGAGGCCGGGCCCGAGCAGAAGACCACGCTCGCCGCCGAGCCTTTCCGCCGCGAAGTGCTCGCCAGCCGCGTCGTCTTCCCGCTGACCGCCACCCAGGGCCGCCCTGCCTGGCGGGTCTACTTGCTGAAGGCGCCGATGGAGTACTACGAGCTCATCGTGGACGCGGAAGACGGGGCGCTGCTCGCCCGGACCAACCAGGTCAAGTTCATCGTCACCCCGCAGGGACTGGTGTTCGTCACCCACCCGGACGCGGGCCCGCAGGTGACCCGCTCGTTTGTCGGCGACGCCACCGCTTCGCCCAACACTTTCGTCGACCCGACCCAATCCACCCACCAGGGCAACAACGCCTTCCCCCTGCTCGGGGGCAACGACGGCACCGGCGCCAACAACTTCTCCTTCAGCTTCACCAACAGCTACTTGAACGTCGGCGCCCAGTCCTTCAACCTCGACATCAACAAGACCATCCAGTTCAGCCCCAACGGCGCGGGCGGCTACGACATGACCTTCCCGACACCCTTCGTGGACGCTTCCGCCGGCACGAATCTTCTCCTCACCGACGACAGCTACGCCTGCGGCGCCGCGCCTGCCGGCTTCACCTACTTCGGCTCTTCGGTCTCCACCGTGTGCGCGGGCAGCAACGGTTTTGTCACCATCACGTTCGGCAGCTTTTTCTTCGAAGAGAACGTCGCCGACATGCTCAACGGGAACCGGCGCATCATGGGGCTGTGGGACGACCTCAACCCCTCCGCCGGGGGGAACGTGGGAGTTTCCTTCACCGGCTCGAGCAGCAGCCCCTCCTCCCTCTGCTTCCGCTGGAACGGCGTCCCCGAATTCGGCGTCGCCAACACCAACAGCTTCTCCATTTGCCTCTACGGCACCAGCAATCCCAATGGCCTGCCGGTCAGCACCATCCGGCTCTTGTACCCCACGGGCGGCGTCAGCGCCGCCGACGGCCTGGTCGGCATTACGCCCCAGCGGTCTCTCTTCACCTCCACCACCGGGGACAGTAAGAACACCACGGTTTTCACCACTTTCACGACAGCCACATCCACCATCGGCCCCATCGGCTTCGCCCGCCAGTTCCCCAGCCACAACGACGTGGCCGCCGGCGCCACCAACATCTTCTGGCACATGAACGAAAACGGCCACGACCGCCTCTACGCCCAAGGCTTCACCGAAACCGCCGGCAACATGCAGAACGACAACTTCGGCCGCGGCGGCCTCCAGAACGACCCCATCGAGATCTGGTACGCGGGAACCACGGGCGTTCCCAGCGACCTCGGCGGGCCCACCAACAACGCCTACTTCGCCACCACCTCCGACGGCTCCTGCTGCTCCTTCACGAATTTCCTTCTCTTCACCAACCCGCCCTTCCGCCGCGTCGACTCCGCCTTCGACGGCGACGTCATCCTCCACGAGCACGGCCACGGCGTCAGCACCCGCTTCATCGGCGGCCTCGACAGCCCCCAGGGCGGCGCCATGGGCGAGGGCTGGAGCGACTGGTTCGCCTTGAGCTACTCGGGCGACCCGGTGATGGGCGAGTACGTCACCGGCAACAACTCCACCGGCATCCGCGGCGTCCGCTACGACGCCTCCAGCACCCGCCAGTGGGGCCACTTCGCCAACATCTTCGGCCCCACCACCTTGGAAGCCATCGGCGTGGCCTGCTGCGGCACCACCAAGGGGACTATCTTTCTCCCCGAAGTCCACGACGACGGCGAAATCTGGGCCAGCATGCTGGCCGACGTGCGCGCCGCGATGATGGGAGGCGGGTGGACCACCCTGGAGGTCGAAACCTACATCCTCGACAGCCTGGCCGCCACCCCGCCCGACCCCAGCATGCTCGAAGCCCGCGACGCCCTGCTCGCTTCACCAACCGGACCCGATGAGTGCTATTATCTCTGGCCTGTTTTTGCTGCCCGCGGCTTCGGCGACTCCGCCGACTACAACAATGTTCCCCTCGGCGGGGCCTTCCCCGATTTCAGCTTGAGTCCCTTCCAGTCGGTCGACCAGCCCGGCGCTTGCGGTGGCTCCTTCTCTGACGTGGCCACTCCCATCCACACCGCCAACTTCGACTCGGCCGTCCTGAATTCGCGCTCGGGGGACGGCTGGAAAGGACAGAGGAAAACCCTCTGGCATGTCAGCAACCGCCGCGCTTCCACCGGCGCGCAGTCCTTCTACTTCGGCCAGGAATCCACGGGGACGTACGAGAAGGTAAAGCTGAGCGGAGCCGTAAAGCGCTCCAAGGGCACGCTCACCTCGCCGAAGCTCAACCTCTCCGCCGCCACCCGGCCCGTCCTGGAAATGGACCTCTTCATCGTCGTCGAAGAGTTCTTCCCCTGGGACTCCCTCTGGGTGCGCATCTCGACCGACGGCGGGACGACCTACCCCATCCAGCGCGCCATCATGCCCTGGAACACCAACGGCGTCTTCGAGCGCGTCCGCATCGACTTGAGCCCCGCGGCGGGCAAGAGCAACGTGAAGATCCAGCTCTACTTCGATACCGCCGACAACGTCACCAACGCGTTCGAAGGCGTCTACGTCGACAACGTCGTCATCCGCAACTACGTGGAGAACTAGCCCCGCTCACCCCCAGGCGCGCGGCTGCCGCCCCACTGTCATCCCCAGGACTTGATTGCCCTGCCTGCCCAGAGCGAAGTCGAAGGGGCCCCGAGGGACCTGCTTGTTCGGGCCGGAAAGAAGGCGACTCGGCCGGCTAGATGCGCGGCAGGACGATGCCCTGCTGCGCCTGGTACTTCCCCTTCTTGTCCTTGTAGGAGACCTCGCAGACCTCGTCCGCCTCGAGGAAAATCACCTGGCAGATGCCCTCGCCCGAATAGACCCGCGCCGGCAAGGGCGAGGTGTTCGAAATCTCCAGCGTCACGAACCCTTCCCACTCCGGCTCGAAGGGCGTGACGTTGACGATGATGCCGCAGCGCGCATAGGTCGACTTC
>Ga0209002_10002980_pt1 | contig 13502 bp, 12 predicted proteins | sample Rifsed16ft2_FD_184010 | JGI IMG/M metagenome (GOLD analysis project Ga0209002, IMG submission 184010) | Soil microbial communities from Rifle, Colorado, USA - sediment 16ft 2 (version 2) | ecosystem: Environmental > Terrestrial > Deep subsurface > Rock core/Sediment | place: Rifle, Colorado...
TCGCCGGCGCCCTCATCTTCTCGGCCGTGTTCTCGCTCCAGTTCCGCCTTCGGATCTTGCCCGGCTGGGATGAGGTCCCGTTCGAGCTCCTGCTCGCCCTGCCGTACCTGGTCGTCATCCTTGCGCTCGCGATCTCAGGCCGGAACGTGGCCTACCCGGGCGCCTACCTGAAGCCGTATCGGAGGACGTGATGGACGACCTGGAATTCCTGGCGATCGCGATCGAAGAGGCCCGGATCGGGCGGGCGGAGGGTGGCGTACCCATCGGTGGGGTGCTCGTGGTGGACGGCAGGGTCGTCGGCCGAGGACACAACAGGCGCGTCCAGTCGAACAGCGCGATCAGACACGGCGAGACGGACGCACTCGAGCAGGCCGGACGGCTATCGGCGGCCACCTACCGCCGCGCGACGATGTACACGACCCTCTCGCCGTGCGACATGTGCACGGGCGCGATCCTCCTGTACGGCATCCCGCGCGTCGTCATGGGCGAGAACCGTACCTTCGTCGGCGGGGAGGAGCTGCTCCGCTCGCGCGGCGTCGAAGTGGTCAACCTCGACTCGGACGAGTGCTACGAGCTCTTGCAGGGGTTCGTGCAGGATCACCCCGAGATCTGGAACGAGGACATCGGCGAGGAGTAGGCTCGACTTGGCGCGACTCTTGCCACGAGAAGTCGATTGAATCTCCGTCAGCCGGGTGTACCTTGAGTGGCACCCTTGTTGGGCCAACCGATGGAGGGATCAGCAATGTTCCGTCGAGTCCCGACAGTCGCGATCCTCGCAGCGCTGGTGTTCAGCGGCCTCCTTTCATCTACCGTTTCCGCCGATACCGCGCTGCAGCTCCCGAACACGATGGCCGCCGTGGGCGACTCGATCACGCAGGCGGCAAGCACCGGCGGGACCCTCGGCGCCGATGCCCCGGAGAACTCGTGGTCGACCGGCACGAATAGCACGGTCAACAGTCACTACCTGCGCCTGCTGGCCCTGGGCGCCCCGATCAGCGGGCAGAACAACAACCTCTCGGTCAGCGGCGCCAAGGCTGCCGCACTGAACGACCAGATGTGGAACGTCGTCGCGCTCGAACCCCAGCCCGACTACCTCACGGTGCAGATCGGCGGCAATGATCTGTGCACCGACACCTTCGACGCGATGACCTCGGTCGACGACTTCCGAGCGCAGTTCCAGACGGCCATGGGGACCGTGACGTCCAACTCGCCGGGCACCTCCATCTACGTCGTCAGCATTCCCGATGCGTATCAATTGTGGAGCCTGTTCCACAACAACTGGTGGGCTCGCTTCATCTGGTCGGCCGGGGGCGTCTGCCAGTCACTCCTCGCCAACCCGACCTCCACCCTGCAGGTCGACGTGCAGCGCCGGCTGGATGTCCGACAACGCAACATCGACTACAACACGCAGCTCGCCGAGGTCTGCGCTGCGTTCGCGAAGTGCCGCTTCGACAACAACGCGGTCTTCAATACCCAGTTGACGAAGAGCGACATCGCCGGCGACTACTTCCACCCGTCGATCGCCGGCCAGGCGAAGCTGTCCTCGGTCAGCTGGTCGGTCGGCTACGCCTGGGCGACAACGCCGCCGGCGACCCAATCCATGTGGATCGGCGGTCTCACGTCGTCGACGACGGCGTCGCGCAACTCGTGGACGGCGACGGTGAGAATCGCGGTCACATCTGGGGCTGGACCGATCTCCGGAGTCGCGGTCGTGGGGGCCTGGTCGAAGGGCACCGGCGCCACGAGCTGTACGACCGGAACCGACGGGACGTGCACAGTCAAGAGCTCGTCGCTCTCGAAGAAATCGATCCCGTCCGTCACGTTCACGGTCAGCGGGTTGACCAAGACCGATTGGACATACGACTCGACACACACGGGGTCGGTGTCGAGCATCACGGTCACGAAGCCTTGACCTGATCGATCTCGCGTCGGGGCTCAGAGCGGGAACGCGAACGACACGACGACGACGGCGAGTGACGCGGCGATCTCGACCAGTCCGACGTGGATCGGGCGTAACGGGCGGGCCCCGGAGGCTCGCGCCTGCTGGACCACGGGCAGGGCAATCGCGCGCGCGGCCAGCGCGGCCGCGAGGAGCGCGTAGCCGACCGGAAGCATCACCAGCGCGAGGGCGGTCACGGCCGCGTGGAAGCCGACGGACAGTGCGGCGAACGCCGCGTTACCGCGCTCGCGCAGCACCGACCGGACGACGAGGACCGTCCCCACGAGGTAGGCCGCCGCGACCGCGGAGTAGGGGAGGACCCGGCCCAGGTCGAACTCGCCCGAGACGAAGGCGGCCGCAGGAACCAGCACGATCGCCTGGGCGACCTGGGCGACGCTGTTGGCGAGGTCACGGCGAGTGCCCGGTCGAGCGCCCTGGAACACCACGAACGCGGCCGGAAGCGCGACGATCATCGTCAGGACGATGGGCGGGAACGCGATGACCAGCACGAGTCCGAGGATCGCGAAGGCGACACCGTAGACGAGGATCGGCCGCCGATACTCCGGCGCTCGGCGCCCGCGTGACCACGTCTGCAGCGTGGCCGAGGTCAGGTAGCCGGACAGCGCCACGCCGGCAAGGACCAGATGCCAGGTGTCCGGGCGACTCGCTGCCACTCCGAGGAGAAGCGGCAGCGCGAGCATCGCCCACGCCCCGTGCTGGCGAGGGATCCAGATGTGGCGACCTGCTCGGCGGGGAAGGGCGGGGTCCTCGCTGGCGGTCACCGCGCCACACTAGCCCACCGTGATCAGGCGCGTCTCAGGCGGAGCGCCCCGCCGGCAGATAGCGCGGGTCGGCGATACTGAGGGCCATGGAAACCCACCCGCTTGTCGAGCAACTTCACTTTGCGCGCTCCGAGTTCCTGCGTGGCCTCCGCGGGGTGCCTGAGGCGGACGGCTTTCGGCGCTTCGAGCCCTTGAACTCGATCGGCTGGATCGTCGCCCACATGGCCTGGCACGAGCAACGCGCCTGGCTGACGCGCCTCGCGGGCGTAACTCCCGAGCCGATCCTCAACGAGGTCGCGGCGAACGGGGGACCGGCGACCACGCCCTCGCTGGAGGCCATGCTCAAGGCGTGGGCGCATGTCACCTCCGACGCGGACGGGCACCTCGTTGCCCTCGACGAGTCCGCCATGCACGGCGAGCTACCCGGCCAATCGTCGCGACTCGTGGGCAACTCCATCCTCCGCGTCATCTACCACTACTGGTTCCACACCGGCGAGATCGTCGCGATCCGCCAGCTGCTGAATCACCCGGACCGGCCGGAGTTCGTCGGCGACATCGATGCCCAGGCCCCGTATCGGCCGGCCGTGGTGCGGTGAACCGCCCCTACGTGCCGCAGCCGGTCCTGGATGCTGCCCATGCGCGGTCGGCGGCCCGAGCGGCGCGCGACTGGGCGACCGCAGACCGACTGCGTGACGAGATCGAGGCCGCCGGCTGGCGGATCGTCGATTCGGGGGTCGACTTCAAACTGGAGCCTGCCCATTCCGTGGATGTCGATGCCGAAGGTGTCATCCGCTACGGTCGTTCAACGGCCGTTCCCAGCCGGTTCCACGAACCCGCAACCGGCCTCGCGACGGTCGTCCTGATCGCGACTGACCAGCCGGACGATCTCGAGCGAGCAGTTCACGGCCTTCAGGCGCACGCTCCGAAGACGACGCAGCTGGTCGTTGTGGCCGACGGCCCCTCGCCCGAACAGGAAGCGCGGCTCGCCGCCCTGCCAGAGGACGTCGAGTTGATCCGGACCACGCAGCGGCTGGGCTGGGGCGCTGCCCTCAACGTCGGGATCCGGCGGGCGACGGCGGACATCGTCGTGCTGCTCGACACGAGCATCGAGCCGACCGGGGATCTCGTCACGCCGCTCGTGGATGCCCTGCGGGAACCGGACGTCGCGGTCGCTGGGCCATTCGGCCTGCGGACGACGGATTTGCGGCGCTTCGACGAGATTTCCGATGGCCGCGATGCGGCCGCGATCGGAGGGTACGCCATCGCATTCCGACGCTCGGATGCCGTGACCCGAGGGCCCGTGGACGAGGGCTTCCGGTTCTACCGGGGCCTCGACATCTGGTGGAGCTTCGTCCTGCGTGACGAGGGCCCGGACCAGTCGCCGCGGCGGGCCGTCAGCGTGGCCGGGGTGGCGCTCCTCCGGCACGAGGATCGGGGCGGTTCGAACCTGTCCGAAGCCGAGCGCGAGCGACTCGGCAAGCGGAACTTCTACCGGTTCCTCGACCGATTCCGGGAGCGCCGGGACCTCGCCCTTGGGGACGGCAGCGCCTCGGCCTAACGAATTTGGCTCCGGGTCGTTGTCCCACCAAGAGGCCTCGAGCCAAGGATCATCGTTCCCCCGGCGATGTGGCGCGAGGCCTCCTATTCCTTTGCGCCACTTGCGCCACTCATGACGAATTGGCGCGGCGAGGACCCACCCTATACTCCGGCTATGCGCCGGTTCGTGTGTGTCGCCGCCCTTCTTCTTGGGTTCTCCGGCGACCGCTACGCCTGGACCGTTCGGGTGCGCGTGCCCGTGCCGGTCACCCAGCCGGTTCGGCTCCGCGAGGTCGACGGAACCGTCCGCGGTCCCGCCTGGTGGATTCCCTGATGTCACCCGGCCCGCGACGCGGGCGGCGAGGATGGGTCGTCCTCGCGGCATTCGCCGCGGTCCTGGGCCTGGCCGCCGGGAGCGGTCCGATGAGCTCCGGCGTTCAGGCCGCGGACAAGACCGACGTCACGATCCTGGCCGGCACGCCCTCGACGCTCGACCCAGCGCTCCAGAGCGACATCGGGTCGGCGACGTTCTCGGCGCAACTGTACGAGTCCCTGACCGCGTTCGATCTCAGCCTGACGCTGCGTCCAGCGCTGGCGGCGTCGTGGGATGTCTCCGAGGATGGGCGTCGAATCGTGTTCCACCTTCGGACCGGGCTGACCTTCTCGGACGGCGCCCCGATCACGGCCGAGGACGTAGTCCAGAGCTGGATGCGGATCATCGACCCGGAACGTCCGTCGCAGCTCGCGTCCCTGCTCCTCGACGTCCAGGGTGCCGCGGGTCATCTCAGCGGGCAAACGACCGGGCCGGGAGACGTCGGGTTGCGAGCGGAGGGACGCGACGTCATCGTCGATCTCGTGGGCCCGGGCGCGGACTTCCCCGCGATTGTCTCGAGCCCCACATTCGGCGTGGTCCCTCCGCAGGTGTGGCGAGACCACGTGGACCTCGACGCGGTGCGGGTGCCGAGCAGCGGCGCCTACGTCGTCGACGCGATCGCCTCCGGCGAGCACACCTTCCGCGCCAACCCGCGCTACTGGGCCGGAACGCCAGCCATCAGCGCGGTCCATCTGCTGGCCGCCCTCGATGGCCGGAGTCCGGTCGCCGCGTTCGAGGCCGGCGATGTCGACTTTGTGGGCATCGGTTCGGCCGATGCGTCCTGGATCCGCTTTGACGCGGCGTTCGGCCCGCAGCTCCGGCGCGTCCCGTCCCTGTCGCTGACGTTCATGGGCTTCGCCGTCGATCGCCCACCGTTCGACGACGCGCGGGTCCGGCAGGCGTTCGGGGCGGCGGTGGACTGGCCGCGGGTCATCGCGCTTGCGTCCAGCGGTGATGACGTACCCGCGGACAGCATGGTGCCGCCCGGCATCCCGGGCGGGGGCGACCGGAACTGGCTGCCGATCCACGATCCCGCGCGGGCACGAAGCCTCCTCGCGGCCGCGGGCTATCCGGCGGGAGCCGGGTTTCCCTTGATCACCTTCGCCCCCGCCGGCATCGGGTCCGCCGAGGGGATCGTCGAGGATCTTCGCCGAGAGCTCGGGGTCACGGTTCGCCTGGAGGACCTGAGCGATCACTTCGGGCGGCTGCGCGACGATCCGCCCGCCATGTGGTCCCTCGGATGGGTGGCCGACTACCCGGGCGCGAACGACTTCCTGGGCGTCCTGTTGGGCACCGGCAGCTCGAACAACTATGGCCGCTGGACCTCGCCCTCGTTCGACGCCGCGATTGCCGCCGCGCTGGCGACCCGGGATCCGAACCAGGCGCTGGCCGCCTATGAGCGGGCCCTCGCGGTGGTCCAGGATCAGGTGCCCGTGGTCCCGCTCGCCTATGGCGACGGCTGGGCCCTTGCGCGCGAGGGATTGCTCGGTGCTGACCAGAACGGCCTCGGGATCATGCGCTTGGCGGGGCTCGCGTGGCAGTGAAGCCGGTCCTGAACCGGGGTGTACGGCTGCTGGTCAGCGGGCTCATTGCCCTCGCGACACTTGGGCCGGCGGCGAGCGCAGCCATGGCCGCTTCCCCGAGCGTCGGCGCCACATCGGCGACGTATCGATTCCTCGAGTCGATCACGTTCAGGGGCAGCGCGAACCTGACGGCAGACGTGATCCGGGCCGAGCTCGTCATCGACATCGAAGGCTCGTCCCGGTCCGAGGCGGTGGGCGTCCCCAGAAACGTCGGAACCGGGAGCACGACGCTCTCGTACGTCCTCGACACTCCGGCCGGCTTCATTGTCCCGAACACCGACATCACGGCTCGCTTCCGGTTGGTCCTCCAGGACGGCTCGAGCGTGCTCGGCCGGTCGACGACCGTGCACTACGACGACACCAGGTATCAGTGGAAGACGATGTCCGGAGAGTTCGTCACCGTCCACTGGACGGAGGGTGGAGAGTCATTCGGGCGCCGTGCCATGGACATCGCGGACGACGCCGTCAGCGATGTCAGCGGGCTCCTCGGGGTGACCGAGACGGACCCGATCGACTTCTACGTGTACAGCGATCGGACGGCGTTCTACGACGTCCTCGGACCCGCGTCGCGCGAGAATGTCGGCGGCGTTGCGCACCCGGATATCCGAACCCTGTTCGCGAACATCGCACCGGATGCGGTCGACGACCCGTGGGTCCGGATCGTCATTCCCCACGAGCTGACTCACCTGGTCTTCGACACCGCGGTCAGGAACCCATATCACTATCCACCACGCTGGCTCAACGAGGGGATTGCCGTCTACCTGTCCCAGGGTTACGACCGATCCGACCGCGGTGCCGTGCGCGATGCGGTCGGCGCCGGGACGATCATGCCGCTCCGTGCGCTCGATGCGCAGTTCCCGACCACGCAGGAGCGGTTCTTCCTGGCCTATTCGGAGAGCGTCTCGGCGGTCTCCTTCCTCGTGGACCGGTATGACCGCGACGCGCTGGTGGCGCTCGTACGGTCGTATGCGGATGGAGTTTCCGACGACGAAGCGTTCGAGGCAGCCCTTGGGACGGATGTGGCTGGATTCGAAGCCGCCTGGCTCGAGTCGATCGGTGCGTCCGCGCCCATCCCATTCGGCCCACAGCCGGCACCGGCCGGACCGGTGCCGTCCGGCTGGGTCGGCGCGGCGCCGATTCCCGGCCTCGCTCCGGGCGCCTCAGCATCACCGACCGCAGTGGCTTCTCCGACGGGCGCCTCCCCCAATTCAGAGGGAGGCCTCGACGAAAGCGTGCGCACGGAGTCCCTGGCCGTTCTCGCGATGACGATCCTGGCGATCCTGTTCCTGGCGCGCCGGGCAGGACGGCGCCGAAGGGAGCGCCTTCCCGCCGCCGGGGCCGCTGCGGACGCCCCGGGCCAGGAACCCCCGGCATGAGCGGCATCGTTGAGCGCGTTCGTGCCCTGCCGAGCTGGCAGGTCACCCTGTCGGTCGCGCTGCTGGTGCTCGGCTTCCTCATCGCCGCGCAGTTGAGCGCGGAAGGGCCAAGGATCCGCTACACGAGCCAGGAGCGGGCGCCCCTGGTGGAGACGGTGCTGGGCCTCCAGGCGCAGCAGGACGCCCTCAAGGCGCGAATCCTGGACATCCGCGCCCAGGTCGGGGCTGCCGAGGGGGAGTTGCCCGCGTCGGCCGCCCAGGAAAAGGCGCTGAATGCCGAGCTGGAGCGGGCACGGATCGCGGCCGGCCTGGTCCAATTGACCGGGCCCGGCCTCGCGTTCCGCCTGGAGGATGCCGAAGCCACGGTCGGCGGTGGCACGGCTGATGGGCTCGTGACCGCCCGCGACGTCCGGATCCTGGTCCAGGAGCTGTGGCTGGCGGGCGCGGAGGCCGTCTCGATCAACGGCGAGCGCGCGGTGGTCACGACGGCGATCCTCGATATCGGCAACTCGATCCTGGTGAACAGCGCCTACCTCGCGCCGCCGTACGAGGTTCGTGCCATCGGACCCGCGGATCTCTACACCCGACTCACGAGCGCAGCCTCGTTCGTGGAGTTCGTGCAGCGGCGGATCGACCCGGCGGGCCTGCGCCTCTCCTTTGCGGAACTCGACGAGGTCACCGTTCCGGCCTTCGCGGGGACTGTCAGCGGACGGTACCTGCGGCCGGACCTCTCGGCGGCGGGGAACTGAGCGATGCGTAACACGCGGAATCGGCTGACCTTCACGGCCGTCGCGCTGATCCTGGGCCTGCTGATCGTGGCCCAGCTTCGAAGCCAGACCGTCAACACCGGCCTCGCCCGGCAGTCCGCCCAGGACCTGACGCTGCTCGTGGCAAACCTGAACACGCAGAACGAGGATCTTCGGGGCGAGGTCGCGCTGCTCGAGCGGCAACTGGCGACACTGACCGATGCGCGATCGCGCGGAGAGAGCGCGGCCGGCCAGCTCCGCGCGGACCTCGACCGGATCCAGAGCTGGGCGGGCCTGCGCGCTGTCGTCGGTCCGGGCATCTCGATCAGGGTGAACGGCGCGATCGACGGGGATGGCGTCGAGGACCTGCTCAATGAGATTCGCAACGCCGGCGCGGAAGCAATCGCGGTGCAGGACGTCCGCATCGTGCCTGGGACCGTCGTCGCCGGGCCACTGGGCGCGGCCTCGGTCGAGAACACGCCGCTGGGCGGCTCATTCGAGATACGGGCGATCGGCAGCCAGCAGATTCTCACCGGTTCCCTGACCCGGGCCGGCGGGATCATCGCCCAACTGAGTGTCACGTTCCCCGACGCGACGATCTCGGTGACGCCGCTGGATGCCGTGTCGATCCCGGCCACGACCCGCGACCTCGTGCCCATCCACGGTCAGCCGAGCCTCTGATAACCTCCCGGCGATGCCTACCCGACCGATTCTCGACCTCCTCCTCGGTGACATCGTGCAGCTCCGGCGCCCGCATGCGTGCGGGGGAAGCGCCTGGCTCATCGATCGCCTCGGGGCCGATATCGGGCTCCGATGCCGAACGTGCGGGCGTCACATGCTCCTGGAACGTCGTGCCCTCGAGGCTCGCCTGGACGGGTTCCTCGAGCGTGGGGATCCGGTCCTGACGGCGGCCGCGGGCCCGGATCCGGAGCCGCCCGCGTGACCTTCGAGCCGTCGGCGGGGACCGGCGGGACGAGCACTGGCGCAGTCCTCCGGAATCGGCCCTTCCTGCTCCTCTGGCTGTCACAGCTGACGACCCAGGTCGGCTCGAACATGGTCCTGTTCGGGCTGACGGTCATCGTCTTCGAGGCGACGAACCTGAGATCGGCGGTCAGTGCCCTCTTCCTGACCTTCCTCGTCCCCGCGGTGCTGCTGTCCGCGGTTGCCGGGGTCTACATCGATCGCGTGGACCGACGGACCGTACTCGTGCTCACCAACGTCTTCAGGGCGCTGGCCATGGTCGGGCTGTTTGCGGTCGGCACGAACGTCTCGCTGATCCTCCTCCTCAACATCGTCGTGTCGATTCTGACGGTGTTCTTCGCGCCGGCCGAGGCCGCGATGATCCCGCACCTGGTGCCGCGCAACCAGCTCGTGAGCGCCAACGGCCTGTTCACGCTCACCTTGAACGGTGCCTTCGCCCTTGGTTTCGCGCTGCTCGGCCCGCTGATCGTCAAGATCTCGGGCGGGCCGGAGCCGCTCCTCCTGGCGGTTGGAGTGCTGTATGCCGTGGCGGCGGTGCTGTGCTTCACCCTGCCACCCAACCCACCGGTGCCCGGCACCGAAGAGCCCGCCCATCATGCGGTCCACGACGCCGGCGATGCGGTTCAGGGCACGTTCGCGCAGTTCGCTGAGGGTATCGCCTACATCCGCTCGAACCGGGCGATCGGCTGGTCCCTGGTCTACCTCGGTGTTGCCGCCTCGCTCGTCGGCGTCATCGGCGTGCTGGGGCCGTCCTTCGCGCAGGTCACGCTGGGTCTCGGCGCAGAGGATCTGTTCCTGGTCGTGTTGCCGCTCGGGATCGGGATCGTGATGGGTGTGCTGCTCCTGAATTCATACGGTCGCTACGTCCCGCGGCGGCGGGCGATCGAGGGCGGGCTCATCGCCCTCGGGATCCTGCTGGCGCTGCTGACCATCGCCGGACCGGTCAGCCGGGCCCTCCAGCGTGTCCAGCCGCCGATCGTGGACCTGTCGGCAGTGACCTCGCTCATCGCCGTGGTCATCGCCATGGCCTTCGTCGCCGGGATCGCCTACGGAGTCGTGGCAATCTCGAGCCAGACGCAGCTCCAGGAGGACCTGCCGCCGGAGGTCCGGGGCCGGGTCTTCGGCGTGCTGAACATGCTCGTGTCCGTCGGGAGCATCCTGCCGATCATCATTGTCGGGCCGATCTCGGACCTCATCGGGACAACGGCGGTGATCCTGATCGTGGCCCTCGGGGTGTTCGTCCTGGGCATCGTCTCGATCGTTCGAAGAGGACCGCTCGCGCCCGCTGAAGAGCTCGCCACGGCCGGGACGATGGTTCACGGCACGGCGCTGGATCCCACCGGCGTGGCCATGCGGACGGAGGAGCCGGAGGCGTCGGATGGGCCGGAGGAACCGGGGCCTGACACGCGTGCGTGAAGCCGAGGCCGCCGACCAGGCAAAGCAGATCGACCATGACCGAGGTCCGGACTCGCCGCGGGAACTGACCGCGGGGACGACACCCGGCCGCTGGCGGATGGTCGCCTTTGGCGCGCTGGCCGGCGGCCTCGCAGTCGGTGCCGCCGCGGCGAGTGGCGGGGGAGCCCGCTGGCTGGTCCTGGCGTCCATCGGGGTCGTCGTGGTCAGCCTGACGCCGATCATCATTGCCAGCCGCCGGCCGCCAATCGGACCGGATCCCGCCCCGCCGGTGCCCCTCGACGAGTTGCCGACGGTCACCGTGGTGATCGCAGGTCGCGACGAGGCGGCCGTCCTGCCGCACCTCATCGCCGACCTCGCGGCACAGGATCATCGCGACGCGGGCGGAGGGCCGCGCTTCGAGGTCATCGTGATCGACGATCGCTCAACGGATGGGACACCAGCGGCGGTTGATGCCGCCGCACGGTCCGCCGGCCTGGACGGCGCCGTCCGGATCGTGCACCGTGTCGGAGCAGGATTGCCGGACGGCAAGGGCGCGGCCCTCACCGCGGCGCAGCCCGAGACGTACCGAGGCGACGTCGTTCTCGTGCTCGACGCGGACGCGCGCATCGGTCCCGGGTTCCTGCGACGCCTGGCAACCTACGTCGCGTGCGGCGTGCCCGCGATCTCCGGTCGTCGCCGGATTCTCGACGCTGGTTCTTCGCAGATTGCCGGCGCACAGGCCGACGAGCAGACCCAGGACGGCGAGCTCCAGCGCGGTCGCTGGGCGTCCGGGGGTTGCTCCGAGTTCCGAGGCAATGGGATCGCCGTTCGGCGAGACCTCCTCGTCGCCGTCGGCGGCTGGCGGGCATCGGCGCTCACCGAGGATCTCGACCTGTCCAGCCGCCTGGCCGCTGAGCGGGGCATCACGGTCGCCTGGGCGCTGGACCTCGAGATCTGGGAGGAGCCGGTCCGGACATGGGGCGGCCTGTGGCGGCAGCGCCTCCGCTGGAGTGAGGGATCGATCCGCCGACTCCTCGAGCATGGCCCTGCGGTCCTGACGAGCCGGCAGCTCACGCTCAGGGCACGCCTGGACTTCGCGGCCTATGCAGCCCAGCTGCTGGCACCGCCGCTCGTCCTGGGCGCGATGGCAGGTGCGGTGGCCACGGGTGCTCCCGGTATGGCCGTGGCGCTCGTGGGGACGTATCTCGCGGCGGGTGGCGTGCTGGCGTTCGACTCGCTCCGCTGGGAAACCGACCGGAACGGGGCGGCCCTTGCCTTGCCGGAGCGAGTGTATCGGGCCGTTCGATCGGCGCTGTTCGGCATGATCTGGCTGGGCGCGGTCCCGGGCGCGCTGTGGCGCCTGGCGACGCGACGTGGCTCCATTCGTTACGACAAGATGCCGCACCACGGGCCCGGCATGGGGCCGAACACGGCGGCGGCTTCCGGCGCCGGGCTGTCCGATGGCGTCGGGCGTGCCGGAGGGGCAGGGGAGCCGTGAAACGCGTTGCCGTGATTTTCACCGGCGGGACCATCAGCATGCGCCACGACCCCGTCCTCGGGGGGAACATGCCGATCCTCGATGGCGCCGGAATCCTCGAGCGGACACCGGGACTCGAGGCGATCGCGGAGGTTCAGGCGATCGATCTCGGGCGGACTCCGGCCAGTCACTTCACGTTTCTCCAGCTGTTCGAGATCGAGGGCGTGATCCGGGCCGCGCAGGCAGACCCGTCGATTGCCGGCGTAGTGGTGGTCCAGGGCACGGACGTCCTCGAAGAGACGGCGTTCTTCTGGGATCTCCTGCTGGACGGCGCGACGCCGGTGGTGGTCACCGGTGCGATGCGCTCGGCCTCGGACCCCGATTACGACGGTCCGGCGAACCTCCGCGACGCGGTCCGGATCGCTGCCGCCGATCTCGTCCGGGGCGAGGGTGTCGTCGTCTGCCTGGCGGGTACGGTGCACGCCGCCGATGACGTCACCAAGACGCACGCGTCGGCGCTCGACACGTTCCAGAGCCTCAACGAGGGCCCGCTCGCAACCGTGCACGGCGAGACCATCACGATCCTCCGCCGAAGGTCGGTCCGGCGCCACGTGACGGCGGACTCGGCAGCGAAGCGCGTTCGGCTTGTTACCGCGCATGTGGCCATGGATGGCGCGATCATCGACGCTCTCGACTCCGTCGGGATGGACGGCCTGGTGGTGGAGGCGACGGGCTCGGGCAACACATCGTCCGGACTGCTTGACGCCGCCGCGCGCGTCATGGCTCGGGGCACGCCGGTCGTCCTCGCCACGCGCTGTGCCGCGGGTGCAGCGGGGACCGAGTACGCGTTTCCGGGCGGTGGGGCGACCTGGGTGCGGGCAGGGGCGCTGCTGCCGGGGCACCTCAGCGGCCCGAAGGCTCGGATCGCACTCGCCCTGGGGCTTGGCGCGGGCCTTGGACGAGAGGCGTTGCAGGCGCTCCTGGCCGGATGGGCGCGGGACGACTGATGCCGCTCGACGCCATCGTCACGGGGCGTGTCGCGACGTTCGCCGGTAGCTCCGGCTTCGGCTGGGTGGAGGCGGTCGGGATCCGCGATGGGCGCATCGCGTTCGCCGGGAGCGCCGTGGACCTTGAGACACGCGCGGACCCGCACACCCGGCGCTTCGACCTGGATCCGGGCGAGATCGCGATCCCGGGCCTGACCGACGCCCATCTCCACTACCTGGACGCCGCACTTGCGACCGAGCACGTTGATCTCACGGATGCGCAGACGCTCGCAGACGGTCTCGCCCTGCTCGTGGCTGCCGACCGATC
>Ga0209002_10002981_pt1 | contig 13492 bp, 13 predicted proteins | sample Rifsed16ft2_FD_184010 | JGI IMG/M metagenome (GOLD analysis project Ga0209002, IMG submission 184010) | Soil microbial communities from Rifle, Colorado, USA - sediment 16ft 2 (version 2) | ecosystem: Environmental > Terrestrial > Deep subsurface > Rock core/Sediment | place: Rifle, Colorado...
CGTCTGAGGGTGAGACCGAAGACCAGGAGAGCCGGCCAGAGCAAGTAGTACTGCTCTTCGACGCCCAGGGACCAGGTGTGAAGAAGCGGTTTGAAGTCGGAGGAGGTGTCGAAATAGCCTGCTTCCGACCAGAACAAAAAGTTGGAGGTGAAGAAGGTCGAATAAGCGAGCGAGTGTCCCAGCCGCTCCAGATGCTCGGGAGCGAGGAAGACGACGCCCGCCGCGAAAGTGAAAAAGAGGGTTACCAGAAGCGCCGGCAGCAGGCGTCGCGCGCGGCGGAGATAGAACTCGGTGAAAGACCACCTTCCATCCCGGTGATCGAGGTAGATGTTGCGGGTGATGAGAAATCCGGAGATGACGAAGAACAGGTCGACTCCCACGAAGCCGCCGCCGAATCCCGGCACTTCCGCGTGAAAGAAGAGAACGCACGAGACGGCGATGGCCCGGAGACCGTCCACGTCGGGACGGTAATCGCGCGAGTAGCCGATCTCGCGAAGTCCTCGCATCGGTGATCTGTAGATCGGGTATCCGCCGGGCTAAAGAACGTGGGCGACGGCGGCCGCCACCATCCTCTTCTCCGCGAGGTTGCGGGGCATAGGCTCGGTGTTGCCCACGTCGAGGCTCGCGCCCTCCCACCAGGGCCTCATTTCGTCGAGGATGTCGGGACGGGGCGACTGGCCTATGGTGATGCGCAGCGGGCGCTTTCGTCCCATGGGCGGGAAGGCTAGCACAGCCGCTCGGGGCCAGGGTAGGATGCTGCCTCTCGTGGCTCCGCGAGAAGTCGAGCTCGACGAGATCTCCTCCCACGCCATTGGCGCCTGGATCTTCGGCGCGGGCGGGGGCGGCAATCCCTATCACGTCCTTCTGAACCTGCGCGAGCTGTGCGGGAAAGGCAGACACGTGGAGAAGCGAGGCCGCGGGCAACGCGGTGGAGCTGCGATATTGGTTTTCTCGAGTTCCGGACGGGATCGAGGGTGTGAGCTTGAATAAGCGTCGAGGGCGGCGTCGGGGTCCTGGTGAACGGACCGTCCGAGCCGCTTCCCGGGAGTGCATCCAGCTCCTCTCGAAGCAGATCGCGGCGCTCCGACTCGTCAATCGCGGCGACGATTGACCGTCGCCCGAAGGTCCGTGGAACCGTCCAGGCCGACGGAACCCTCGAGCTCGACAACTTCCTCCGTCGCGTCGATCTCGAACCTCTGGAGGTAGACGCGCTCCTCCCGCACCTCGAAGGGGATCTCGACCGGGGCATGCTCCGCACCGGCGAGCGCCGGATCGATCTCCCGAATCCAGAGAGCGTCGGGAAACCGCCCGCGCTCGAGCGTGAAAGCGCCTTTCCCTTCCATGTTCCGCACCTTCGTCCCGAAACCCTCCGCCTCGAACCGCAGCGTCCCCCGTCCGACTCCTTCCACCTCGAATGAGGGTCCGAGAAGGGAAGTCCGGTAGCGAAAGGGATACGAGTTGAAGTCGAGAGCGACCTCGCCCGAGAGCAGCCCGCGATCGGTCGCGAGCTTCAGACCCTCGAGCCGAAAGCGCCCGTCCTCGGTCGCGATTCTCGCCGCGAGGTCCCGAAGCTCCCAGCTCTCGAAGGCGATTCTTTTCACCGTCAGGAGACCTTCGGAGTTGAGGCCATGGAGAGGAGTGAGAGCCCGGGGATCGTAGTCCAGGCGGGAGAGGGTGAGCCGGAGCGCTTCGAGCGATACGGACCCGCGGGGGAAGTCGATCGTTGCGCCCTCGAGCTCGATTCCGGTGAGATCCCGACGCCCCCTCAGAAGAGCGAGCGGCCGGTGCTCGAGGACCATACGCGGGACATCGACCTGGTAGCTTCCGGCGACTAGCCCCACCTCTTCGAGAACGAGCCCGTGGAGCAGGCGAATCCGCGAACGTGAAACCTCGAGAGGGAATCCGGTCGCCGACCGAACGCGGTCTTGGACCTCGCGGCCGAGCCCCGGAGCGTCGAACGGGAGGACGAGGGCTAGCACTGCGAGCGCTATGAGCGAAGCAAGGGCTGCGAGGAAGGCCTTCTTCCCGCTCAAATATCCAGCTGTTCGACTTCCGGCGCGCGCTCTTTGATGAGGTTGAACCGCGGCTCGGGATCCTTCCCCATCAGGTCCGAGATGACCCGGTCCGTTTTCAGGGCGTTTTCGATCGTAACCCGCTGGAGCCGGCGGGTCTTGGGATTGAGGGTGGTGTCCCAGAGAACCTTGGGCATCATCTCCCCGAGACCCTTGAACCGGGTGATGTCCGCCTTCCCGTTCTTCGCGTGCTTCGAAAGGATTCTCTCCTTGTGGGGATCGTCCGCCGCCCAGTACGTCTCTTTCCCGATGTCGATTCGATAGAGGGGGGGCTGGGCGATGAACACATGCCCGGCGCGGATGAGCTCGGGCATGTGGCGGTAGATGAACGTGAGGAGGAGCGTCGTGATGTGATGGCCGTCGGCGTCGGCATCGGCCAGGAGGATGACCCGCTGGTAGCGGAGCCGGTCGAGCTCGAAGCTCTTTCCCAGCCCGCAGCCTAGCGCCTGGACGAGGTCGACGAGCTCCTTGTTCTCGAGCACCTTCGAGAGCGACGCCTGCTCGGTGTTGAGGACTTTTCCGCGCAGGGGCAAGACCGCCTGGCGCTCGCGGTCCCGGCCCTGTTTGGCCGAGCCCCCGGCGGAGTCCCCTTCCACGATGAAGAGCTCCGTCTCGCTCGAGCGGGAGCTGGTGCAGTCCGAGAGCTTCCCCGGAAGCATCATGCGCCCCTTGGTCGCGGTCTTGCGCACGATCGCGGCGGACGCCGCTCGCGAGGCTTCCCTCGCCCGGGACGCGAGAATGATTCGAGCCACGATGGCGTCGGCGTTCGAGCGGTTCTGGTTCAGCCAGAGCTCGAGCGCCGGGCGTGTTGCCGCGTCCAAGGTCTGTTGCAGCTCCGGGTTATTGAGCCGATCCTTGGTCTGGCCCTGGAACTGGGGATCGGTGATGAAGGCGCTCAAGACCGCGGTCAGCCCCTCGCGCAAGTCCTCGGAGGAGATGGTCACTCCCTTGGGCGTGAGCTTGTGGGCGTCGATGTAGTTGCGGAGCGCCTTTCCCAGGCCGGAGCGAAATCCGTTCTCGTGAGACCCTCCCGAAGCGGTGGGGATCCCGTTGACGTAGCTCCTCACGAGCTCGTCGGTCGACTCCGTCCACTGCATCACGACCTCGAGACGGGTGCCGTCGCGCGCGTCTCCCTCGCGCTTCAAAAGGAAGGGGCTCTCGTGGGCCGGCTTCGCCTTGCGCTCCTCCAGGATCTTCTTCAGGTAAGCCGACAGTCCCTCGTTCTGCTGAAAGACGGCCTTCTCACCCGTCGCCTCGTCGTGGAAGGCGATGCGAAGACCCTGGTGCAGATAGCTCGTGGTCTCGAGCCGCTCCCGGATGATCTCGGGCTGAAATTTGGTCTTGGGAAAAATCTTGGGATCGGGATGGAAGGTGATGGTGCTGCCCGAACCGCGGCCGCGGCCGACGGTCTTGAGCTTCGTGACCGGCCGTCCCTGCTTGAACTCCATCTGATAGACGTAGCCGTCCCTCTTCACCCTCGCGACCAGATGGGAAGAGAGAGCGTTCACCACCGAAGCGCCGACGCCGTGAAGACCTCCCGCGGTCTTGTAGTTCTGCCCGTCGAACTTTCCGCCCGCGTGCAGGGTGGTGAGGATTACCTCGAGCGCCGACTTCTTCACCTTCGGGTGGCGATCGACGGGGATTCCGCGGCCGTCGTCGCTGATGGTGATGGAGGAGTGGTCGTCGTGAAGGGTGACCTGGATCGAGGTGGCGTAGCCGTTCATCGCCTCGTCGACGCTGTTGTCGAGGATCTCCCAGACGAGGTGGTGGAGACCCTGAGCGTTGACACCCCCGATGTACATCCCGGGGCGCTTGCGCACCGGCTCGAGTCCCTGGAGAACGGTAATATCTTTGGCGGTATAAGTACTCACGAGACCGTCTCTTCGGCTCCCTCTTGTCCTTCGAACAGCGGGGGGGCCTCTACTTCCGGCCTGACTATGCCCGTCAGCGTTCCGTTCTTCAGGAGCTCGCGCCCGCGCCCGGCCCGGGAAGTGACCCCGTAGCGCGAGGCGCTGATGTTTTTCGAAGCACCTCGGTTCGTCGTCACCGTGATCTCCGCGTCCTTTTTGCCGGCGGCGACGAAACCGAGAACCCGGTCGCCCTTGCCGATCTTGATGAGGATGGTCCCTCGCCCCGTCCCCTCGAGGTAGTTGATCTCTTCCGCCTTGCACAGGAGCACCCGGGCTTTCTCCGTGGCCGCGATCACGATTTCGTCTCCCCCGACGGGAACCACTCCGGACAGCTCCGCGCCCGCGCCCAGCCGCGCGAAGCGCCTGCCGTTGCGGGTGCTCGGCTCGAGGAAGCCCTGAAGGCCGAAGCGGAAGGAGTATCCGTCGGTCGAGACCGCCAGAGCATGGATCTCGGGAGCGAGGTCCGGTCGCTTTTCATTCACGGAGATGTTTCCAATGATGCGGGGATCCAGGCTGAGGGCGCTCACGATCCTCTCGCCGTCCCGGAGCTTGAAGAGCGTCTGGATGGGGACCCCGTGCCCGGTGGTCGCGGGAAGGTCGATGACCCGCGAGGTATAGGCGGAGCCGAAGTTCGAGAAGAAGACCGCGGTCGCGCGGGTCGAGCCGGCGAAGCAGGCCAGGACCGAGTCCCCCTCGCGAAGCCTCGTTTTGCCCGGGTCCCGGATCTCGCGCTGCCGCTTCACCCAGCCGTCGGTCGTGACCAGTACGTGATTGTCTTCGGCCACGATGAAATCGTCGGCGGTGAACTCCGGCTCGTCCTTGACGGCCTCGATGAGGGTCCGTCTCGGGTTCTTCTCCCCGTAGGTCTTCTGGATCTCGACCAGCTCCTCGCGGACCAGCTTCCACCTCGACTCCTCGCTCTTCAGGAGCTTCCGGATCTCGGTCGCGCGCTTGCGGCGCTCCTCGAGCTCCTTGCGCACGATGAGGATCTCGAGCTTCGCGAGCCGGTAGAGCTTGAGCTCGAGGATGGCGTCGGTCTGCTCGAGGTCGAGAGCAAACCGCGCCATGATCTTTTTCGCCGCATCCTGCTTGCCTTCGGAAGCGCGCACGATTTTGAGGATCTGATCGAGGGCGTCGAACACCGCCTCGAGTCCCTCGAGAATGTGGATGCGTTTGCCCACCTTGTCCAGCTCGTCCTCGAGGCGCCGGACCACCACGTCCATGCGGAAGTGGAGGAAGTGCCAAAGCATCTCGGAGAGCTCGAGGCGCTCGGGACTCCCGGTTTCGGGATTCTCCGTAGGCACGAGACAGGTGAGGTTCATGCTGAAGTTCGACTGCAGCGGGGTGTTCTTGTAGAGGTAAGCCAGGACCTTTTGAACGCCCTCATCGTGCTCATCTGGCGCCTCGGCCTTGATCGCAAGCTCGATGCGGACGTCGTCGGTCGAGACGTCCTTGACGTCGACGAGAAGCGGCATCTTGCGGGAGAGCACGATCTCGGCGATGCGCGAAACCAGCTGCGCCTTGTTCACCATGTAGGGGATGGAGGTGACGTAGAGGTACCTGGTTCCGCGCTTGGTCTCCCCGCTCTCGATCGTGGCGCGCACGCGGACGGTGCCGCTTCCCTCCTCGTAGAACTTCTTCATCTCCTCGGGGTCGTTCAGGATCTGTCCGCCGGTGGGGAAATCCGGGCCCTTGATCCACCGGCAGAGCTGCCTCGTCGAGAGCTCCTTGTCCTGGAGCTGGGCGTCGAGCATCTTGAGGAGCGCGGTCATGACCTCGCCGAGGTTATGGGGCGGGATATTGGTCGCCATTCCGACCGCGATCCCGGTGGCGCCGTTCACCAGGAGGTTCGGAATCTTCGTGGGAAGGACGACGGGCTCGGACATCCTGCCGTCGTAGTTGGGCCGGAAGTGCACCGTACGCTTGTCGATCTCCCCGAGGATCTCGTCGCAGGGCCGGGCGAGGCGGCACTCCGTGTAGCGCATCGCCGCCGGGGAATCGCCGTCGAGAGAGCCGAAATTCCCCGAGCCTTCGATCAGCGGAAGCCGCGTGTTGAAAGGCTGGGCGAGACGGACGAGCGCGTCGTAGATCGCGGCGTCGCCGTGGGGATGGTACCGCCCCATGACCTCTCCCACCACGTTCGCGCACTTGCGGTGCTTCGCGTCCGCGGTGAGGTTCTGCTGCCACATGGTGTAGAGGATGCGCCGCTGCACGGGCTTGAGCCCGTCGCGGACGTCGGGGAGAGCACGGGAGGTGATGACCGAGAGGGCGTAGCTCAGGTATCGGGTCTGAGCCGCCTCGTGGAGCTCCACCGAGACACCGTCGCCGCTCGCACCGGGGACGGCAGGAGCGCCTCCCGGAGGGAGGACGCCGTCGAAGGAAAGACGCCCCTGTCGGGACGCGTCGAACTGGGCTCGCTTTCCGCCTTTCGAAGAGGAAGCTTCGCCCCGCCCTTTACCGCTCTCGCCTGCTGATGTCTTCTCGGACTTCCGCGCCCGCTTCTTCTTCGGTTGGCCCAAAGGGCTCTCTTGCCTCCTCCTGAGTCTCCTAAACTAGAGAAAAGCGGCTCGGATGGCAAGGGCCCCTGCTCGGAACGAGTTCAGGTCCCCGCGTCGACGACTTTGATCCGCTTGGGCTCGTTCACACCGACGATGAGCCTGTAGCCGTACTTCTCGACCTTCCCCACGGCTTTTATCTTCTTGCCGGTGTACTTGTGCTGGATGCCCCCGAAGGCATCCACGTTCGCCTTGGGGATCAGCACGCGAACGAACTTCTCGTTGGCGCTGAACAAGAGATAGACGCCCTCCGGAGTGCTTTCGGTCTTCAGCACCGTGCCCTCGATCCAGACGATGACGTCGACATAGCCCGCGGCGTCCTTGTAGGGGATCGTCGGATAGTTCTGGGCCGATACGACCGCGGCCGACCCCATCGACACCAGAAGAAACATGAAGTCCCTTAGAGTCTTTCGAGTCATGATGCCCTCCCGGAAAGCTACACGTAGGACATGTGCAGAAACGAAGGGGCCCGGAGCCCCGCCGAAGCCATCGGCGAAGGCGGGCTCCTATGCGGGAGAAACTATTCCCGACCATGCGGGATGTCAAGCGAGAGGACCGCTCGAAAAGGGGAGAAAGGGAGATAAGGGGATAGGAGGAGATAGGGAGATTGATTTATCCCCATATCTCCTCCCATCTCCACATCTCCCTTCTTACACTCTTCCCTTCTTCGCGGTTCTCGTCAGGAAAACAGGGCGCGGAACAGAAACATCGAGCCGATCATGGCGAGAAAAACGAGCACGAGAAATAAACTGATGCCGGCGAGAAGAGCCACGATGGCGACGGACTTACCCCGCGGCAGATTGCCGGACCGTTCGACTACTACCACGGCGACCACCGCGAAGTAGACGAGGGCGAGCGAGACGAGGAACGGCCCGAGCAAGGGAACCGCCTGGACCCAGAAAATCGGCGCCGCGACTCCGAGGGGGCGATAGAGATCCAGGAACTCGCCTTTGCCGCCGAAGAGACGCGACAGCACGCTCAGGAGCCCGACGAACACGAACGAGAGAAGTGTCGCCACGATGGGACCGAAGACGATTCCGCGGAAGCTGAATTGGCCGGCGCCGTTGGCGAGACCGGCGACGGCAAAGAACAGGAGCGCGGGAAGGAGCGCTTCCTCGTCGCGCGATACGGCATCGATGATCTTGACGTCGAGTTGAAGGATCTGGACGCCCTTCTGGAGGTAACCGCCGAGATCCATGCGCTCGCCCCGCTCTCCGGTCGAGTCGACTCCAGCAGATTCTCGGGGGATCACTCTTCGCTCATCCAAGGACGCTCGACCACGGGATTCGCGTATGGTATCAGAAGAGACTCGACTTCGGATTCGGAGCGAATGCGAGGCAAGTGCGTAGAAGATACACGTCGTCCTGTAGTTGTGTCCTGAAAGACACAGTCGCGGGTTCTTGCGCCACCGACCTTGAGCCGCGTAAAGTATTCCTGGTGCGAAACTTGATGCCAAACCGGGGCACGTCTCTCGATGGTACGAGGATTGCTTAATGCTTACGTCTGGCGGTTGGTCTCTCATTCGGAGCTAAGCGAGAAACGACGCGGGAAGAATGCAGAAGCAGAGAACGCTCAAGGAAGAGGCAAGTTGCGTCGGGGTCGGACTCCATTCCGGCCGCAGAGTGACACTTGCGCTGAAACCCGCGGGCGCCGATCGGGGCATCGTCTTTCGACGGCTGGACGAGGGCGGTATCGAGATCCCCGCCACCGCGGAATACCTCTCGCACATCAACCATGCCACGTGCCTCGCCAGGGACGGGGTGCGTATCGAGACCATCGAGCACTTGCTGGCGGCACTCCACGCCCTCGGCGTCGACAACGCCGTGGTGGAGCTCGACGGCCCCGAGGTGCCGATCATGGATGGGAGCGCCGCTCCCTTCATCTATTTGATCCATGAAGCCGGCATCCGGAGCCTCTCGGCATCGCGCTCCTATCTGGAGTTGTCGCGGCCGGTGTCGGTCGGTGATGATGGCCGGTTCGTCGCCGCGTACCCCTGCGATCGCCTCCGTCTGACCTATACCATCAACTTCGATCATCCGCTCCTGAAACACCAGGAATGCTCGGTCGAGATCAACGAGAGCTCGTTCGTGGAGGATATCGCTCCCGCTCGGACTTTCGGCTTTCTCAAGGACGTCGAGCTCATGCGCCAGGCGGGCCTCGCCCTCGGCGGCTCGCTGGACAACGCGGTGGTGCTGGGGGAGACGGGAGTCCTCAACAACCCACTGAGGTTCCCGGACGAATTCGTGAGGCACAAGATCCTCGATCTCCTGGGGGACCTCGTTCTCCTCGGAAAGCCTCTGCGGGCCCACGTCGTCGCCCTACGGGCGGGCCACGCGCTCCACACCCGCCTGGTGAAGACGATTCTGGAGTCGACGGAGCTGCGGGATACCGCGGCTAGGCCGATCGAAGAATTGGTTGCGGCCGAAGTTTCTGCGCCCGCGCTCGCCCGAAGCGCTTCGGCGGGTGCGCCGTAGCCCGAAGGGCGGAGGCGGAAAGGCGAAGGCGACCTATCCTCGCCCGAAGCTCCCGATAACCTAATCGGCTCCGGACTTCCCTTCAGGCATTCAAGGCTCCGGCACCTCTACGAACGCCTTCACGCGAACCGTAGCGACGCGCCTGCGGTCGTTCGAGGCCACGGAGATGCTCCGCTCCAATACGCCCTTGTACTTCCTCGTTTCCAGGGTGACCTGGAGCGTGGTCGATCCGCCGGGGGGAACGAGGCGCTCGGCGGGAAGGGCGGCGGTGCATCCGCAAGAGGTCGCGATCCGGAGAAGCGTCAGATCCTCGGTTCCCGTGTTCTTCACCACGAAGTCGTAGACGAGCTTCTGATCCTGGCGGGCGGGGCCGAAGTCGTGCTGGGAAGGCTCGATCTCCATACGCGGTCCGCCGCCTTTCGAGGGCTGAGCGCGCAGAGGCTCGGCGGGAGAGAGCAGCAGCGCAGCGACGGCGAATACCGGGCTCAGTCTCACTTCCGCTCCTCCGTACGTTGCTCTACTCCAGCTTGGAGTTGTCCCCGTCGGCTCGACCGGTGAGCTTCTTCATGTACGCCCCGAGCCGCTCGTTCTCGTAGGTGACGGTATTGAGGAAGAGGCTCTCGATGAGATACTGCTTTCTCGCCTCTTCGTCCATGGCGTCGACGATATGGACGATCTCGTTCATCATGTCGTCGAACGTCGCTTTGAGCTCTCGCTTGAGCGATACCTCGCGGTAGAGCGACTCCAGAACGTACAAGAGATCTCCGTCGAGCGGGATCTCGTGTCCGGTCACCATCTTGATTTTCTTCATGGCTTCCAGTCAAGACTTTCGACGGCGGCGGTCTCGTCCCGATAGATCTCCATGAAATTGTGGAGACCGGTCATGCTCACCATCGTCTCCACCCGTTCCTGAAGGCCGAGGAGCCGGATCACTCCGGATCTCTCGGCCATCGTCCGGTGGATGTCCATGAGACAGCCGACCGAAGCGCTGTCGATGTAGGCGACGGCGGACATGTCGAGCACGACTTTCCTCGCCCCCGCCTCGATGAGCTTCGACACCTCGGCGAAGAACGAGCCGAGCATCGAGTAGACGAGCCGCTGCTCCTTCACGCGAATGATCTTTATGTCGCCGCGAGACTCGATTTCGAGGTTCATTTACACCCTACCCTGCGTTTCCGCGCCCGGAGCGGGCGCGTTCTTGAGGGCCATCAAGGCCCGTCCCAGCTCGAGCCGACCGCGATTGATGCGGCTCTTCACCGTTCCTTCCGGAAGCCTCAAGTAGTCCACGATCTCCTGGTAGCTCAAGCCCCTGAGGTCGCGGAGGACGACCGCCTCCCGGAGCTTCTTGGGGAGGCTCGAGAGAGCCTCGAGAAGCATCTCCCGCTTGTCCCGGACCTCGATGCGCCGGTGCGGATCGAATCGACCCGAGGCGAGCTCCTCGAGCTGGACTTCGTGCTGGACGAGCATCTCCCGCTCACGCCGCCCGCTTCGATAGTGGTCGATGCAGTGGTTGCGGCTGACGGAGTAGAGCCAGGTTCCGAAGTCCGCGGTGCGGTCGAACTTGTCGAGCGATCGGAAGATCCGCAGGAAGATTTCCTGGGAGAGATCCTGCGACTCCTCGTACCTTCCGGTGAACTTGTAGGCGATCCCGAAAACCTTGCGGCGGTATCGCCGCACGATTTCTTCCCACGCCAGCTCCGTCTCCGGACCCTTGGCGAGACACCGCTCGATGAGCTCGCGGTCGCCCAGATCCCTGAGGTTCGGTAGCCGTTCGTCGTCCGCCTGCAATCCACTCGTCCTGAGGAATCGGGCCCATGGGGGCCTCCGAGATCGAGATTCGATGGGCCTCGTGAGGGCACGAGATTTCGAGCTCGCGTCAATTCTACCACGTGCGCTTCTTGACCCGGCGACCGCCCCTGTTCTATCAGCTCTTGGGAAGCTCGGGCTTTCTCGCCTCCACCCAGGCGGAGTACCAGAAGCTCGCCGCGTCCTGCGCCGCCCCCGCGAGAAGCTGCTCGGTGACCGGCTGCGCCCGCAGCCACATCCCCTCGTAGTAGAACCGGTCGTAGCTCTGGACGCCCTTGCGGGAGAGATAGTCGAAGTACAGGATGTTGTCGACGAAGATGAAGCTCTTCAACGGAATGGAGACCGCGTATTCGGCCGGGCGGTCGAGGAAGACCGCGCCCGAAGTCGGGACCTTCAGCTTGTCGCCGAAGGCCTCCATCAGCCGCGAGTCGAACCGCTCGCGCAGGCCCTGCTGGCCCGTCGGCTCGCCGTCGCCGTCCTTCGAGACGTTCAAGGGTACGTAGAGCTCGCCCACGAGGAAAGCGATCTCCTCGGAGTGAGTGACGGCGGTCTTGAAATCGCTCTTGCGGAAGTCTTCGACCAGCGCCCGGTAGGACTCGATGAGCCGCCAGGGGACGTCTCCCGCCTCCTTCAGAGTCTCCTCGCCGTACTTGCGCACCGCGAGCTCGCGATCCGTGGGAAGGTCGGCGAAGGGAAAGGGTTCGAGGCGGTCCACTTCGAAGATCGACCGGCCGAACCGGCTGGGGTCGCTGACCGCCTCGGCGAGCGTGACCTTGTGGCCCTCGTAAAAGCCTTTGAGAGGCTTGGGCAGGGCATCGATGGCCTTCTCGACGTAGAGTCGATGGCCGATGTCGTTCCACGCCCGCCCGGTCTCGATGCTCGCGACCCAGGTGAGGGCGACAGCCACTCCGATCCAGATCCTTCTCATCCCACCACCTTCTGTCCAAAACATCTATTGTACCTTAGTACTTCGCTCGCTAATTACGCTAACGGATGAGAACGAACGCAAAGGCGCAGGGAACGCAAGGGCGCAAAGAAGGAAATCCAATACAAGGGGGATACGGGGACAGAAGGAGACAGGGAGATAAGTTGGCCAATAGGTCCTGATTCATCTCCCCATCCCCCTTGTATTTCCTCTTTGCGCCTTTTCGTCCTTTGCGACTTTGCGTTCATTCCCCATGTGTCGTGGCTGTTTGCGTAATACGTCACCGTATTGATGAAATCCTGTACTCACGGAACCCGCGCGAGAGTGAGAACGTCAACCGCTCCCGCTCCCGCGGCGAGGAGCGCTCGCGCGGCCGCTTCGGCCGTAGCGCCGGTCGTGAGCACGTCGTCGACGAGGAGGAGCGTCGTACCTCGTAAGCAGCGCGGCAAGCGAGCGCGGTACGCCGATACCACGTTCGTTCTGCGAGCGGCCGCGGATAACCCTGCCTGCGGCGGCCGTTCTTTCGTTTTTCTCAGCACTCGAGCCACGAGCGGTACGCGCGCCTCGCGGGCCACGGCACGCGCGACCAGCTCCGCCTGGTTGAAGCCGCGCTCCCGCCTCCGCCCTCGAGAGAGCGGAACGGGAATCACCGCCGAGGCGCCTTGGAGCTCCCCCGAGGCGACCCACGAACGCCCCGCGCGACGGCCGAGGACCGACGCGATTCGACGGCGGCCCCCATACTTCAGCGCGTGCAGGCAGAGACGGATGTCGTCGAGGTATGGCGACGCCGCCCGCGCGCGGCGGAAGTACCGAGGACGGAGCCGGCAAGGACCGCAGAGACCAGGCTCGACGCCCTCGGCGTAGGGAAGGCCGCAGCGAGGACAAAACGGCTCCTGGATCTTGGGAAGGCGATCGAGACATTCTCGACAAAGAGGTCCATCGAGTGGGAGCGAGAGTGAGCCTTCGCACAGGAGACAAAGGGAGGGAAATAGAAGCGCGCCGAGACCCTGGAGCCCGGCCCAGAGCGCCTCCGACGGAAGAGGGCGGATCAAGGAATGGACCAGGTGGGCGCGGGCTGGATTGTCGGCTCGGGCGCGGCGACCACCGGGAGGTGGAGCCCGACGGTGTCCCAACGCCGGCATCTCGCGCAGCGCTCGTTCCATTCCGAGGAACGGAAGTCGCAGGCGCCGCAGATGTAGTCCATCATCAGTCCCTCGACCTCGGCCACCAGCACCTTGGTCTTCGCCAGCGCGGCCCCGATCTTTCCCTGGTTCTCGAGGATTCGCGCGATGTAGAGGTGGAGCGAGGGAAGGCCGCTCACCCGGTCTTCACACATCTGGAACTGCCGGAGCGCCTCATCCAGCATGAACAGTCGGTAGTAGAGCTTCCCCAGGCAATAGCGAAGCGGCACTTCGTTCTCCGAAAGCATCAGGGCCTGCTTCCACACCCCGATCGCTTCCTCCGGCTGCTCGTCCCTGAGATAGAAATTCTGGAGGGCGGAGAGAGGCTCGGTTGAGCCCGTCACCTCGAAGCCCTTCCGCCAGGTGCGGATCGCCGTCTCGGTGTCGTCGAGGACCGCGAGCGCCTCACCCAGCCGAATATAGGCGGGCACGAACCGCTCGTCTTCCGCCAGAAGCACCTTGAAGATGTCCGCGGCCTCCCGAGTCCGTTCCTTCTTCAGGAGCGAGACCCCCAGGCCGAGACGGATTCCCATGGCCATGACCTGCTCGATCTCGCGCTCCTCGGAGCT
>Ga0209002_10002983_pt1 | contig 13485 bp, 15 predicted proteins | sample Rifsed16ft2_FD_184010 | JGI IMG/M metagenome (GOLD analysis project Ga0209002, IMG submission 184010) | Soil microbial communities from Rifle, Colorado, USA - sediment 16ft 2 (version 2) | ecosystem: Environmental > Terrestrial > Deep subsurface > Rock core/Sediment | place: Rifle, Colorado...
ATCGGGCGACAGAGCTAATATCTAAATTCTCTCCCGACGTGGCCGGTTATTACGGAGACCTTGCCAAAGTCACCCCCATCAATCGAGCTGAAATACTTTCAGAAAATATCAGTCTGGATATCTGGATCGATTGGAATGATCGCTATGCTGCGATGGATCATCTTGCTGCCAGCCTGATGTTTTTGAAGATCGATGGACTAAGACACCTAGAAGACCGCCGAGAGAAGTGCGCCGAGAATATTGTCAAGAGCTTGGGACCTTTGGCCTCATCACATTGGATCGGGCCTTTCCATGAAGAGATGTTCGATTGGTTCGAGAAAAATGTATGGAGCGATTTGTTCGACAAACATTACCCAAAAGGCAATAAACAGGCCAATGGATGGCGAAAAACGAAACCGAAATGGTTGACTACGATGGAGAGCGAAATGCTTGAAAATGTTGACTTTGAATCGCTTGACGAGGATCTTCGTAATCGACGGTAAAGACTTATTCAGCCTATCTGTTTAGAGAGGATTGCTTTGGATAACGTAAGCAAGGAAAAACGTTCTGAAATTATGCGGAATATCCGAGGCAAGGATACTGTTCCAGAAAAAGCCGTTCGCTCAATGATTCATCGTATGGGTTACCGGTATAGGCTTCACGCAAAGTATTTACCAGGCAAACCCGATATGGTCTTCCCCGGCAGAAAAAAGGTGATATTCGTTCACGGCTGCTTCTGGCACTTGCATGAAGGTTGTCGAAAAGCAGCATTTCCAAAATCAAAAAAACAGTATTGGGTTCCAAAACTTCTTCTCAATCGCGAACGAGACCAGCATACCGTTCAAGAACTTAAAAAAATGGGCTGGAAAGTGCTGGTCGTCTGGCAATGTCAGATTTCAAAGACATCTGTCCTTTCAAGACGAATCAAACGATTTTTGGGATAAGCCAATCTACGATTCACGCTGCTCGCAAGAGCAATACGCTCGCCTAGCTACTGAAATAACTCCAAAAACAAACCCAAACTCAAATTCTTTATTGCCGGCTTACGTTCCAGCCCTAAAAAAACCCGGATAACGTCGATAGTGCGTCACATAGTTTTTGAAGATTTCAAATGAGATGCTACGATTTTCATTGAACGAGAAAGTCAATTCGCTATGAACTTCGTCGTCTGATTTTCCGAACAAGTTCCCGTCTATAGTGACCCTTTCTTTTAACGACAGGTCCGGAATGAAAATCTTTATCGGCGCGCTCCAGTCAGATGCTGTGAATTCCCAAGCATCCAATCTTGTAGATGCAAAAAAATCGGCTTGCATACTTTTATCCAAAAGTATGCAAGTCACAGTTAACATATCGTGAAAGCCGTCGTTATATAGAAAAGCGCTAAGGGGCTTGACCGAAACATTCGATGAGCTGCTGATCCCGGCAAGTGCAGCATTCTTAATGGCAGCCATGAGAATCACAGGAATTCCGTCGCCGGTAATATTGTTGTGATCCAATCCGGCCGCCGTTGGGAAATAAGTGCCAAGCTTATTCTTGAATCGCTCAAACGCACGTTTCTGAAAGTCTTCTTGGCTTTCGCCAACTTTAGGCTCCCCAAGAGTACGCAAACTTGCATTCATCGTAATCTTTACGACATCATTCGCTGCCAATTTTTTTACAAGAGATTCAAATTCACCTAGTTGCGCCAGACGATCTTTGGACGATGCATAATCTAACCAAACGATATAGTTTTTTGCTTGAAGCTCGCCGGTGATACGTTCAAAGTCCGTAACTAGCTCACCGCTGGTCATTCTTCTACAAATTAACGCTCCAATTGGTTTGTTAAAAACTTGCCGTTCATGCACAACAGAATCACTCTCGATCGAGAGCAGTTTTTTTGTGCCGAACTTTGCGTGAACCTGTTTGAAGTCCTCAAGAAACCGCCCTCCCATGGAGATATATGCAGTGTCTCGTATAGGATTGAAGTGATCAATGTGCTCCAATAGCTCCCAAAAAAGTTGTCGCTCAACATGTTTATTTGGGCGTAATTGATATGGGATGTCTGCGCCGCTCATTTTTTCAGCTCCCGCAACGCAATATCAAGACATTTCTCAAAGCTACGTATGCCAATGTCTGAAGGGGCTACGTTTGGTGTCCCTGGAAAAAAATGGTTTGCGAGATGTTCAATTTCAGCGGCTAGGCGGGTATAAACAATGCGGCGCTTTGGATTCTTATCTTCTGGATAGGGGAGATCTGGGATAAATCGTCTTGCATTGACTTCCGAGCCAAGTTTCCGCACAACCGACATACGATCAGATTGCAAGATTTTCGCCGCTGCCTGTGTCGCTGGCACAGAAGTGGTCTGGGAGAAAGCTTGTGTAGTTTCGTCCTCTCTACCTTTCCATCTATTCGTATAGTCCGTGAACTTTTTGAGCCCTTCCATCATGTAGTCGAGCGCGACTATATAAGCTTTGTTATCTGTATCGAGTCCTCGCTTGGTTGTGGTCAACGGAAGATTGAACAATTTTGCACTTCTAAAAATCACCATCCCGGAAATAGAAATAAACTGAGTATGATATTTTGGGACGTTACTTCGTCCCCACCCTGTTAGCGAACCTTTGTCGTTATAGAGTACGACACGATCATTGCAAATGATCGTCCAGCCGGCATCTTCGCTGGACTTAGGCTGATCGGCTTCGGCATCAAGTTCTCTTTCAGATGCAAGCTGTCTTCGGAAGCCAACGACCAACTCGGTTTCGACCTCATCGATATTTGCCGAGAAGACATATGGTGCTATGCCGGGTGCAAGAACCATTGGAGATAAAAGTTTTATCTCAACCGGAGAAATTAGTTTTTCATTTAAGAACACCGTGAATCCTTTTCCCATAATCACGGCATAAAATTGCGATATTGCGGCTGCCAAATCCTCTAAAAAATTGGAATCGTTTTCGTCGAAATTTCTAGCGATGGAATCGTAAAGGCCGTTGACTTTAAGTGTGGTTCCAAAGTTCTCGCTGCGGCTCATTCCGTAGGAGATAGGCAACTCCCATGATTCATTTTCCATCCAATCTGGCGATATCTCAACCTTAAAAGCTTGATCTTCTCCATATGGATTTGAATATACTGTGCATGTGTTCCCCATCTTAAAGATCGCGCGTTTCATGCCAATGCCATACATACCGACAGTATGCAGATCTTTATCAATTTCGCCGACTTTGCCGAGTGGACGTCCAAGCATGAATGCGCTTTCCTCTGCTACTTTGCGAGGAATGCCAGCGCAGTTATCTTCGATCGTAAATCCGCTCGGATTGGCTGTTATCTTTGCCCAAAACTCTTTATAGGGCTTTTCGTCAACCTCTACCCCTTTCAATTTTCGCTGAATTCCATCAACACAGTTATCCAGTAAATCTAGAATCGCATCTTTCAAATCAATGTCTCGCGTCATCATAGAAACAAAGAAACGTTTAGACGGCCCTGCCTTTACCATACCTTGCGTTAACGATGTCATTGTTATTCCCGGTAATTGTTTGATAGATTTTACGGCAACATTTCTGCCCAGCATTGTTACAAATTTAAGGGGTGACTTGTTGTGGTGTTTGGGCCTCTTGAACGCGCCTTGCCAAGAGACTGGCAAATACCAAATATTGAGCTGCTTCAGTCTTATCCAAATCATGCACAAGCGTATGAGCCTTGGGATTTCTGATTCCAAGGTATGCCCCATTTAATATTTGCATGAAACCTTTCTGATCATTGCGCCCAGACTCGCTTTTAATTTCAGAAAAAATCAAACGTGGCCGATCTATAGAAAATGCCTCGCCCGTAAGCTGAGAGCCATCGAGATCAAGACCGGTACGTTCACGAATAAGATCGAACACTGCCAGGATAGAATTGAAAACGGCATCGCGATATTGTCCATTCGCATATTGCTTGAATGAGTGCTTATAGATGGACGGGTGAAGCAATTGCTCGAAGTCTGATTTGTTGCTAGATGCAGTTGCTTCTCCTACATGCTTCTTTGAAGTCGCGGCAGTAGCAGAGCTGTTAGTATTAGTTTCAGATGCAGCCCTTCGATCTTGAGCTTGTTTAGTTTCTGGTTTCGGATTGTCCGATCTTCTCTGCGCGGGATATTTTCTTTTGATTTCTCCCCTGTAGAAATCGGCTATCGGCTGGAGCTCTTCTTTAATTTTCAGGAACAAGGTGCTATCAGTTTTTAATGCAGTTTTGGCTGTATTCCACGGCATCTTTTTCGGATCCTCGGAAACAAATCTGACCAAGCATACGAAACCGTTATATTCGGAGTGCCACTTATTGGTTTTCCAACCGTGCTCGCTTGAAGAGCTTGCCGCAACAATGACTCTATCATTGCAGATAAAGTACAGACCGAATTCGGAAGTTATTGCTCTGTTATTAGATAAGGAATGATTTTCTTCTTCCGGAAAATAATGGCTCTGATGAATTCCGGCATCAATGAAAACATCCACGCCATCAATATTCCGATGTATTTTTTCAATGAGAATTTTAGTATCGGCTCTGAGTTCTGGAATGGATCCACCGACACTTATGAATTCGTTATGCAGGATGCTTCGAACGGTGATCTTTAAGCCCTTGGATACATAAGGCGCATATCTTACGGATAATTGATTGACCGCGTTTTTAAACCACACCTTTTCTTTTATCTCGTATTTAACGGTGGGTTTCAAATCCGATACGGAAAAAAGAGTCTTTCGCTTACCGCTCGTGGGAAACTGATTGGCAGTTAATTTGGCCGAGCGCTCGCCACCGAAATTCTTATTGCTAAATTTCATTGTGAACGCAATGTCGCCTGTATCGGTGGACATTGCGTACTGGGTTCCAAATTTCAGTAGGGATCTCTTCAATCCAAGTCCGTAATGTCCGATCCCGAAAGCATGTTCAGAGGGGTCTGCTATATGGAATGCCTTTTTTGATAGGACAATTTCTTCCATCCCAAGGCAATTGTCTAGTACTCGGATACTGTTCTTGTCGATCCGTATATGAATTGCATATTCCGAATAATCGGATGGCAACCCATAATCGTCGAGAGTCGGCTTAGACTTTAAAAGATGATCCCTGGCGGCATCTATAGAGTTGTCGATTAAATCGAACAGGGAGGCTAGAGGGGTTATATCTTGCGTTAATGTTTCTTCCAAAAATCGTGGGTTAACACCGGACTCTACTTTGATTGTCTTTATTTTTTGCTTTGACATCTCGAGCATCACCCTTCAACTTATTTGATAAATTGGAAGCTTGCTTTGCCTCACTTCTTTTATGAAGTTTGGACTTAATCAAGGTTAGAATGGATTGCGCCACAATAGGCGAAACGCTATTCCCTATCATTCTGAAGCTGTGCCACTTGGTTTTGTGAAAACAAAACCAATCCGGAAAGCCCTGTAATCTCGCAGCCTCTCTTACGGTAATCACTCTAGCCTCATCCGGGTGCAAAGGGCGAACAGCTTGATAGCTCCCCTTATCTGCACCGGTACCAGCCCTCAATGTTGGACATACCCCATGCCATTCCAGTTTTTTTGATCTACTTACTTTATCTGTATCTCCCGGCTTAGTTGCAGCATAACGCGCTTTCACTTCCTTCGTATGCGCCGTATCGAAATGTCCAGACGTTTGTCCTGATTTCAGTTTTTCTATTGCCACACTCCATCCGAGCATATCCGGGGGCAATTGCCGCATCTTTTTCGCATAGTCGGATAAAGGCTTGGCATTCCGATAGCCCGACCATCCATAATTTCCCTTATCTTTTTCCTGTTTTATGGGAGCGGATATGTCTGAAATCGCATCCTTTACATTTACTTTAGGCAAGCCACTCGGGATTATATCGTTTATGGATATCTTCCCCATTTCTTTCGGGTCATAACCAATAACAACTACGCGTTTCCGTTTTGTAGGGGCTCCGTATTCGTGTGCATCCACAATAATTGGAGATAAAACTTTGTATCGTCCATCGACAGTCTTGATTGCTTTCTCCAACTCTTCTTTATTTCCTTCGTCAAGCAACCCCTCAACATTTTCCATCACAAAAAACTTGGGTTGTATGATGTTGACGGTCCTAAAAAAATGACCAAGCAATGATCTACGAGGATCATCGGCGTCATTCTTGCCGATGCGGCTGTACCCTTGACAGGGCGGCCCGCCGATAACTCCGTCAATTTTTTCGCCCGCTAGGGCCATGCGCCACGATTTCTTGTCCATAAGGGACAAATCGCCACTTAGGACGCGAGTGTTGGGAAAGTTTTGCTTATATGAAGATTGAAGAACGGGGTCGATATCTACCGCTACGATTACGTCAAATCCGGCTTGCTTTGCCCCCAGGCCAAAGCCGCCGCATCCTGAAAACAAATCTACTATGTTGAATTTGTGTAACATTATCATACCGCGCTTTAATTATTTTTTGCATTATTCCATAGAAAAAATAATAAAGCGACCGCAATTTTTTGCTGCACGGCTGGCCGAATTTCAGTCAGATGTCAAGCTTGTTGTTTTGATTGAACGTGAATACGCAGAAAGTCTACAAAGTTACCTTCAATAAGAAGTAAAAATGAGAGGAAACTCTTAAATAATGCGGGGGGCGTACACAAAGAAGTCCCAAGCTCCAGTGCGCCGCTTCTTTAGCGCCTAGATTCCGGAAGGGGCGCTTGCAAGTATCATAGCTTGGGAAAAGAACAATTCTGTTTGAAGTTCATTCTTGCAGCCAGCAACTTCGTTTCCATCTTCCGTGTTTATTTCGCATACTGAAACACCGCCCTGTGGAATCCATCCTTCCTCAATTAATTTGTTTACTGATTTCTCGAGTTCTGAAGTATATTTTCCTGTCGCTAGTTTATATTTCACGTCAATCCCCCTGGTTATCGACATTGAAGATCGTTAGCGGTCTTTGTGAGTGCAATCAATTCGTCGATAGCTGCACGTTGAAGTTTTAGCACTGCACCGCACTTCTCGAAATTGTGTTCTGACGAAAGACGAAGTGCATCCTGCTGTAAAGCCGTGATGTCGCCACTTAACTTTGAAATCAGGGTGTCAGTGATAATCATTAAGTCATCTTGTTTTGACATGCTCATCCTTAGAAATTTTCTGATGCGTAATAAATAAGCCCCTTTCGGGGCTCCTTGTAGGCTGCGATACCAAATACTGCAGTGGTCGCCATAGCAACATTTGCATCGTATAGCTACGCCGAATTCGTTGCAATGGCCATTAGTCGATGGCGCCAGGACTACCCGTTTGTTGTATCGTTAGGCTGTTTGACAAGTGATTCGGTGGTGTCAAGCAGAAGACGCCAAATGGCTATCGCCGGAGCGAAGAACCCGCGAGGCGTTTCCTTGGCACCCTTAATAAAGCCTTGCACGAAGTTATTCATCTTATTCTGCCTTTGCGGATTGGAATTCGTGGCTTCAATTCTAACTCTGGCAGTGAAGTTTCCGACACGAAAAATATAAGGCCGAAGGTTACCCTTCGGCCTTTGATGTGCCGCCCTCAATTTATTGATTTATATGATTTGTGCAAATGGGGAAAAAGGGCGTTTTATGGTGGGCCCTCCCGGACTTGAACCGGGGACCAAAGGATTGTGAGTCCTCTGCTCTAACCAACTGAGCTATGGGCCCGTGAAGCTTGGCTTTCGCCGTCGAGGAAGCTCTTGAGCTTTTCCGAACGGGAAGGGTGACGCAGTTTGCGCAGGGCCGCGACTTCGAACCGGCGGCTGCGCACGCGTAAAGAGGGCTTGGTTCTTGAGATTCATCGTCGCACAATGGACGCAATCCGCAGCGAGAGATGATCCTGGCTACCAACAAAGGAAACCCCATGATGCCCATAGACCCGCGTACAAGTTACGTCCTGAGAAACCCGGTCGCCTTTTCGCTCCAGGTTCTGAAAGCCTTCAAGGCGAATCAGGGCCTGCTGCTCGCCGGCGCAGTGGCTTACTACGCGCTGCTTTCCATCGTGCCGCTGCTCATTCTGATAGTGATTGCGCTGTCGTATGTGATGGACCAGGACGTACTCCTGGCGACGGTGCGCCAAGCCCTGGTATACGTGGTGCCGGGCGGGAGCGGCGCGGTGGTGGAGGAACTGAAGGCGTTTCTCGAGCACGGCGAGGTGATCGGGTCGGTGCTGTTCATCACGATGCTGTTTTTCAGCTCGCTCGGCTTCAAGGTGCTGGAGAACGCGATCTTCGTGATCTTTCTGCACCGCGTGCAGACGCGCAGGCGGCAGTTCATCGTCTCCCTGCTGCTGCCCTTCGGCTACATCGTGCTCATCGCGGCAGCGCTGGTCTTGGGCGCGTTCCTGAACACAAACCTGATCGCGATAGGCGGTGAGCATATTGCTATCCTGGGGCATAGCTGGTCGCTGGGCGGCTTCTCGCGCGGCGCGTTCTACCTTGCCGGGGTGCTCGGGGAGATCCTGCTCATCTCGGCGATCTATTATTTCATGCCGGTAGGCAGGCTCCCTGCGCGGCACGCGCTGATCGGCGGCGCTGCTGCGGGCCTGCTGTGGGAATTGATCCGCCCCGCGCTGGGCTGGTATTTCGTTTCACTGTCGCAGGTGAGCGTGGTGTACGGCTCGCTCACCACGGGCATCATCGTGCTGCTCAGCCTTGAAGTGGCGGCCACGCTGCTGTTGCTGGGCGCGCAGGTGATTGCGATATATGAACGTATAGAAATTGACGGGATTCCGAAGGGGCCGGTGCCGATGCGCACGGAAGGCGGCTACTGGCCAGACCGGCGTAGAGGAAATTCCAGATGAAATGTGGCGTAGGCGAGATGTTCCGACCGGCCGCATGGTTACGCCTGGTGTCGCGGTCAGGCGCAAAAACAAAAAGCCTCCCATCTCTGCGAGGCTTTCGTTTTGTGGTGGGCCCTCCCGGACTTGAACCGGGGACCAAAGGATTATGAGTCAACACCTAGGACGATATGTTATTGATAATCAAGTGTATCTTGAGTGTAGTTAGGCGTGGCGCAGAGTTTAAATCAGCAGGTTAACGTAGTTTGGCGAAGCTTGATGAAATTGAATGGTGTACCGCAATTGCACCGAAAAGTGCACATGCATAGCAGTCGCAGAAGTGCGGAGGTTTGGTGATGAATCTCAATGAGCGACCGCTCCTGGCCATAGCAGATACAACGTGGAGTTGAAGCGCCTCCACGGCTTTTCGCGCAGGTCGCCTCGAATGAACACAGGGTTAGGCCGCATTGGGTTCACCGAGAGCACGGTTGAGTACCGCAGGGGCAATGAGTTTATGCAATGGCGTGACAGGGAGCATATACACCCGACCCAACAGGTTGTGGACGTGGACGACGGTAGTTATTGAAATTGACGGAATGCCATTTGAGCAGGGAGGATGCCTGAATACGGAAAGCACGACATCCAAATGTCTATCGCTGTCCCCAAGAAGTGCTTCGTTATCAGTATTGGAAATGAGTGTGAAGATGCCGACTCTATCTCCCGGCGCATAGGCCGACTCCGGTTTTAAAGGATCGAATCCACCAAGCCCCCCGAGATCCTTTAGCCCAACGAGTTGCGCGAGTTTGTTTCGCAATGTCATGAGGCGATTTATCCACGGCGGAGTATTTGCGACAGCCGTAAGAAAGTGCCCGAGTGCAGTACGTGAGGTGTTGGGCACAGTAATGGCGTAGCAGTCGTAAAAGTACGCCCCCGGTAGGCGCGCATTGATCGCGCTTTCAGGTGGAACATTGGATGGTGCGGCGTGGGATGTCATTGCGACCTCACGCTCACGCTCAGGAGGCGCGCCGAAGGCGCTTCCCAGCGACCGGAAGGAGCGAACTTGAGCGCAGGATTAGAGCACATTTTTCAAGAGCAGCGGTTTAACAACTTCGGCCACAGCGTTACCAAGGGCCAAATGCTGCTCAAGATCAAGATGCACTCCATCTACGTTGCTTGATGCGATTACGCCGCCGGCATCGAAGAAATGGCAACCAACTTCTTCGCACGCCGTCCGATAGGCGGCGGCCAACCCAACACACTTTACTTCGCCGCCCTCGAATTTTGGCGCAATCGGTCCTTTCGGCGCTCGGATGGCTGGTGGCGCAACCACGAGTATTTGTGGCACTGGCATGCTTGGCTCAATAGGCGCAGTACGGATGGCGGATACGAGCGCAATGATGCCTTGAGATGAATGCCATGCGTTGTACTCGTGCATAGACTGGAAGTCGTTTGTTCCAAGCATTAGGACAACAAGCTCAAGTGGCGAGTGAATTTCGATTCGTTGAGCCAACCCGACCAGACCGTTCCGTCCGAGTTTGAAGGGATCATCCCATACGGTACGCCGACCGTTCAGACAATCTTCGACGACACGAACTTTCTGACCAGAGGAACAGAGGGACATTTCCATGATGCCCGGCCAGCGTTGCTCGAATTGAAAACGCCTTCGGGTCGTTGGGATAATGCCCCAAGACAAAGAATCAGAGTAGACAAGTATGTGCTGCACGGCGGCTCCTGGATATGTGTTCTAGCGTAGAGTTGAGGGGCGCCGCGTTTTTTCGGCCCCCTCGAAGGCAATGTTAGCCGCGTGTGGCTTTGGCGCCAATTTCCATACCCCAATAACTGCTGCCGCCAATGTAAGCAAAACGTTTATCGCCCCGAAAATTGATTCTTGGATATACGCTGTCTTGTACTCTTGAAGGAGTTGGCCTTGTGCAAGAGAACGAACGGCTATTTCTGTTGCAGAGGTTGCGGCGGGTACTATGAAGAAATATGCGTTGATAACGACCAGTGTGATAAGCAGCAGCTTGATCTGGAAAAAACGCTGTTTTAGACCATAACGTTTGTACCCCATCCAAACACCGGTAATAGCGAGAACCCACATTCCGGGGAGCGTCAGGACATTGGTGCCAGTGCTAATGATTTTCCGCCCAAAGGCGATATTCTCCAGGCTGGCACCTTCGATAAGGGCAGAGATGACTATGAAAGTGAGAATGCTGCCCAGAAATATCACTAGACCGCCAAAGTGTGCCAACTTCAATCCTCGAAGCATTGCTTTTCTCCTTTTTAAACAGCTAACGATTTTCCCGTTGTGTTGGGTCGCGGTCAACTTATCGTTACCCGATGCAGACTCTGATCTGCCAATGGTGGTTCGAAATCATACGGATTGGCCAGGTAATCCGATGCGGATTTCAATTCGCGTTGGGCTTGCTTCAGTTCCGGCCACGGCTCCGCCCAGACTTCGGGGTAGGTGCATTCGCCCGGATATTGAATCGGGTAGGCAAGCGTCTCATGTCCGGGCGTGAATTCGCAATGGATACCCGGTTTGCTATTGCCACGTGCATCACATCGGTACCATCCGTAACCGTCCAGCCAGACGGCGACAAAGCCGTGCAAACAATAGGGCGGATTAGGTCCGTCGAAGGTCAGGCGCTGATAGCAAAATCCTGCGGGGATATTATTCGCGCGCAATAGCGCCGCCAGCAAATGGCTCTTCGCGGTGCAAAAACCGGTTCCTATGGCCAACACATCCGATGCAATGTAAGGCGTTTCCTCACGCATGAAATCCATGCAGTGCTGAATATTGTCGCGCACCCACTCAAAGCAATTCTTTGCTGTGGCCTCGGTGGAGGTGGAGAGCAAATCGGAGGCTAGCTTCGCGATTAACGGATGGTGGTAATCGACAACGTCGCTGGCAGAAAGAAATGGTGCTTTGTTCACGGCGGCAATCGCTCCGGTGCAGTTAGAGGGTAGTGCTTGAGAGCGCATGGCTATGCATTTCTTCGTTCAACGCCATGCGGCATGGATTGGATTGAAGCCACCGTATCGACCCATCCTAATTTGCTTTCCGACCATACATTTATCGTGGGTGTTATGTCCCTAGCCTTCTTCAGCGTGCCAAGATAAACCATGCACACCTCTGGATATATAACGTTCAAGTTGAATATGGGGGTACCACACACACTACAGAAGTGCTTTTCCGCACCTCCAGTCTGAAATTGGCTTAACTTTTCTTTTCCCTTGGTAAATTCCAGTGACGCAAATGGTAATGCGGCATAGGTTGAAAACGCCGCCCCGCTATGCGACCGGCAAAAGTTGCAGTGACAATTAGCAACCTTCACTATTTCTGATTTGAGCCTGTAATTCACTTCACCACAAAGGCATGATCCACTGCGCGATTGCATTGACGACCTCCTATGACAATTGAATACGATTCGTTGTTTGGATCAATGGCGCTGTCCGCCATCTTGGTGGCTATATGGGCAGGCCTTCCTGCTTAATAGCACGTTGAACGGCACCACGCGAAAGAGTCCGCGCCGCATGTGCGGACCATGAAGGATACTCTCTCGCCATATTAAGGCCGATTGAAACACCCCAAAAATAGAAGACCAACAGATACGGGTCGACGCAAGAATAACTGTTGCCAACACCCCAGGCTCGTCCACTCAATAGTTTTTCGATGTGCCGGTACGAGTCAATGATGTTTTCTTTACCTTTAGCCGAAATTCGTTCATGTTGTTGGCGGTCATTGATGAACCGCTCAGGACGCCACAACTGGCCGTACCCTACGGCATGAACGGTGCCAGACAGCCAGTTGAACCATTCCAGACAGCGAAATTGACCGATCGTACCCGAAGGGTCATAAAGAAAACACTAGGCGCCGCATTCTAGATAGCGCAGTGAGACTCTTCTCCGCTGGCGGATACGACGGCGTCACCTTGGATGAACTCATGCAGGATGCCCAACTCACCCGTGGTGCGTTTTATGCACACTTCAATTCCAAGAAGGCCCTCTACACAGAGGCGGTCTTGCATGCCGCCTTCTGCAGTCCGATCAGCTCAATAGGTAAGGAAACCGATGATGCGACCCTAAGATCCATCGTTCGAAATTATCTGGATATGTCACACGTAAAACAGGAAGGAGCCAACTGCCCACTGGCATTTTTGGTGACTGATGTTGCCAATCAACAAGACGAAATACGGGATACCTATACACAGGTTTACAGGGGAGTGATCAAGCGGCTCAACGCGTTACCGACGATCGAGGACATGGACTCCGCCCTCTCGATCAGCGCGCTGATGATTGGAGCGGTTGCCGTTGCGCGAGCGTTAAATGATGAGAAATTGTCGAAACGGCTGCTGGATGCCTGTTACAAGACCAGCGAACGATTCATGTAGTTGCGAATGCTATTGCCTGAGCAATTTCAGGAACGAGATTGACCAAAAGCTGTTCGTGAGCCTGCTCATCCTGCAATGGCCCAATCGGCGACCGCAACAACAAACTGTGTGAAGTTACGACTACAGATTCGTATCTATTGTCGTAGATCACGAATCTCGCAGGTAACTCAATCAAATGCTCGAAATGCACAATTGCCTTGATGGCCCCGAATTTCGCAACTGTACCGAACTGTACTTTTGCACGATTGAATGAAGAAACGGGGCTTGGCGAATTCGCCAAACCCCGCGTCTTTATTGGTGGGCCCTCCCGGACTTGAACCGGGGACCAAAGGATTATGAGTCCTCTGCTCTAACCAACTGAGCTAAGGGCCCGTAAAGCTTAGCTTTCGCCGTC
>Ga0209002_10002987_pt1 | contig 13479 bp, 13 predicted proteins | sample Rifsed16ft2_FD_184010 | JGI IMG/M metagenome (GOLD analysis project Ga0209002, IMG submission 184010) | Soil microbial communities from Rifle, Colorado, USA - sediment 16ft 2 (version 2) | ecosystem: Environmental > Terrestrial > Deep subsurface > Rock core/Sediment | place: Rifle, Colorado...
CGATCCTCTTCGCGGTCGCGCCGGTGAACGCCCCTTTCTCGTGGCCGAAAAGCTCGCTCTCAAGCAGGGTCTCGGGAAGTGCCGCGCAATTCACTTTGACGAGCGGAAAATTCGCCCTCGGGCTGTGGTAATGGATCGCCCTGGCCACCAGCTCTTTTCCCGTACCGCTCTCGCCGCGGAGCAGCACCGTCGCGTTGCTCGCTGCCACGCGGCCCGCGAGGTTCAAGGCCTCTTCCATGTCATGGCTAGCGCTCACGATCTCGTCGAACTTATACCGCTCGATCAGCTGTTCCTTGAGCTCGGTGTTCTCGCGGATGAGGTTCTGACGTTCGGAGATCCTGCCGATAAGCACGGCAAGCTGGTCCACGTCTATCGGTTTCGGAAGATAATCGTACGCGCCTGCCTTGATGGCCTTGACGGCTGTCTCGATCGTTCCATAGGACGTCATGATGATCACCGCCATGTCGGGGTTGATCTTCCGCGCTTCGCCCGATATCTGGAGCGCATCCACACCGGGAATATTGCAATCCGTGAGAAACACGTCAAATCGTTCACGTCTGATCGCTTCCACGGCTTCGAGCACGCTGCCCACGGCCAGAACATCATGCCCTTTTTGCTTGAGGGCATCCTCGATCCTGCTCCGCTCCTTCACTTCATCGTCCATAATAAGTACACGGGCTTCCTGCATAAACCTTTATACCTCATCGCCGCAAAGTCTGAAGAATGCAAAATGCAGAGTGCAAAAGGCAAAAGTCAAAATGAAGGAATATAAACCATAATGATCTCGTAAGAAGTCAATTATTCACACGAAGGCACAAAGGCACGAAGAAAGGCATATTGAAAACATTCATGTTTTTCTTTGTGTCCTCCGTGTTCTTTGTGTGAGAACGACTTTTTACGAATGCATCAACCATGGCCTACGGCCATACCGTCATTTTGCAATTTGCATTTTGAAATTTGACTTTTGCATTGCTTTTTGGTGTCTCGGTGTCTTTGGGCTGCAAAATTGTTTACCTGCTATATTTTACTCCCCGTGAGCTTCTCATACAAGTCCAGGACAACCCCCTCCCGCAGACCCCAGTCGCTCACGAGCATCTTCTCGCACCCGCACCATTCCAGGATCTCCTGGGTGATGATCGCCCCTGCAAGAATAATGTCCTCGCGGCCGGCCTCAAGCCCTGCAATGACCCGGCGCTGTTCGAATGTGCTCATCATCAGCATCCGGACCATCGCGTCGATCGATCTCCGGGTCAATACATAATTGGTTATTTTGTCCGGATCGTACCGCGCGAGTCGCTGGTCCATGGCGGCCAGCGTGGTGATGGTGCCGGCTGTGCCCGCGCAGGTACGGCTCCCTCTGGGAACGGGTACGAGCCTGTCCACATGCCCGAGCTCGTCCCGCACCGCCGCCCTGAACGCTGTCTCCTCATCATCCGTCGGCGGATCATGCTTGATGAACCGCTCGGTAAAATAGACGGCGCCCAGCGGCAGGCTCATTGCCACGCACGCTGAACCGGGCCGGGTCAGAATGAGCTCGGTGCTGCCGCCCCCGATGTCGATAACCAGAGCGGACTCCAGGGATTGGCCTTTGAGCGCGCGACCGACGCCCATGAGCGTGAGCCGCGCTTCCTCTTCGCCGGTTATCACCGTGATATTGATCCCGTATCGCGCCTTTGCCTCTTGGATAAATTCCGCCGCGTTTGCCGCGTTCCTGAGGGCGCTCGTGCCGACCGCAACGGTGCGGAACGGTGAGAACAGGGGGACATGAGCGGTAAAGTCGGAAAGGGCGGCAAACGTGCGTTCCTCCGCTTCCCGGGAGAGCATGCCCGTGCGATCAAGGTCCTGTCCCAGTCGGGTTATTGTTCTTTCGGCGTGAAGTTCCCGGAAGGCTTTGTCACCGATCTCTGCGACAAGAAGGCGGAGGGAGTTCGTTCCTATATCGATCCCCGCGAGGATCATTCAAGCAGCGTGTCCTTGAGCTTCGGGGCATACGCCCTGACACGCATCGCGAGCAATTTTGCGACCGCCATGAGGATCCGCACGCCCAGGCGCGGATCGAGGTCGATGACGGCATGAAAATCCTTTCTCGTGAGCAGTATCAGCTCCGACGCGGTTTCAGCCCGCGCGGTCACGAGCCTGTTCTCTTCCTGAAGCAGCGCGAGTTCGCCGAAGAAATCGCCCGGCCCGAGAAGAAGAAGACCTGACTCCTGCCCTTCTCCCGCCATCATGGTGATCCTGACGCTGCCGCTCTTCACAATGTAAAGGGCCTCGGCAGGCATCTGCTCGGTAAAGATGGTGGTGTTGGGTTTGATCTGACGTTCCTGAAAGAGCCCGGAAACAAGTTCGAGCTCATCCTGGCTACAGCCTTTAAAAAGCACCGTCTTTTGTAGAAACTCGGGATTGTCCATGGGGAACCCGGCTCACATTGGAATTATTTCGTACGATGAAGTATTATAGGACGACAAATTTTAGTTGTCAAGAAACATTAGTCATTGGAATCAACACTACATCTCAAAGCCCATCACCCTTTGAAAAAGGGCAGTTGAGGAGGATTTACTCACTTTTCAAATCCCCCCTTCCCCCCTTTGCTAAAAAGGGGTGCAAATAGTTGTCAGTTGTTTGTTGTCTGCTACTCGTCAGCGTTACCTTCCGGGACCGCCATGACCGTTCGCCTCTCAGAGAGCGTTACCGTCCCCGCATTCGCGCCCTTCGGTTTCTTCACGAACTTTGCACGGGTGTACGTGACCGGAACCTTGCCGGCCCCCCTCCCCTTGCTGTAGTACGCGGCGAGGGCCGCGGCTTTCATGAGCACATCGGACGGGATGTCCGCTCTCTCCGGATTCCTGATAAGCACATGGGAGCCCGGCATTCCCTCCGCGTGGAGCCAGAGATCGTCCGGCCGCGCGAGCCTGAGGGTGATGTAATCGTTGCTCGCCGCGCTCTTGCCGATGAGTATGTCCCACCCCCGGTAAACGACTTTGCGGTGCGCGGGCGCCGTGGATCTCTTTTCCTTCTCCTTCTCACGATCCCCGTTCTGTTTCAGATAACCCCTAGCCGCAAGGTCCGAACGGATGAGATCATGCGTTTCCCTGTCGCCCGCTGAATCAAGCTCAGCAAGCGCGGACTTCAGGTAAGACCCTTCTTCCCGCGCCTGCCGCAGCCTCTCCGTGATGATCGCGAGCCCGGTCCGGGCCTTTTTATATTTTTTGAAATACAGTTCCGCATTCTGCCCGGCTGAACGCTTCGGGTCGAGCTTCACCAATACGCTCCTGCCGTCATAGCCCGTGAGCCCGGCTTGTCCGGCCCCTCTCACGATGCGTGTCAGGTTTGCCAGGATCAGATCGCCTGCCAACCGGTAATCATCGGCCTGCCCGGCCGAGGCAAGGTCCCGCGATATTGCCTCGGTCCTTCGCTCAGCCTTGACCAGGGCTTTTTTTATGACCGAGGAAAGCCGCACACGCAGACTTGAAATGGTCCGGTCAGCGATAACATGAGTATAGAATATCTCCGCCCCCCTGTTCGCAGGATGTTTTGCGCCGGTCTCAGGACAAAACGCATGGGGAGCGCCCGGGTGCCGCCGGTCTGGCTGACGATCCGGCGCTGCTTTCGTCCGAACCGGCCTCAACGCAGGAGGAGCATACGTGATCCCGGGAAGGAGTGGACGCTTCACAGTATCTGCGGGCAACACAGGATGATGGACTGAAAGGATGACAGAAGATCGATCGAGAAGAATAAGATTCGGTGTGGTCCCGACGAGCTCAACTATAAGGCGATAGTCAACATCCGACCTGGTGAGAGCGAGCTCGACTACCCTGTCCTCATTGAGGAGGGAAACTCCTGTCACCCTCGCACCTGTCAGGTGGCTCCTGAGGAACAGGACAAATCCGATCGGGGAATCATCGGCAGCAGACTTCGTGCCGACCAGGTGCAGCCTCGGCAGGGCACGGTCAAGCGACAGGAGGAGAACAAGATTCTCTCTCTGCCGGTGAAGAAGGAGGTAGAGACCTCCGTCTAAACCCTGATATACCCGCTCGATCTTCGCGCCGGGAAGAAGAGCGGAAAGTTCTTCCACGACCAGCTTGAGAATGGTAAAGTCCATGCATCATCTATCGGCATAGGGCTTGGCGCAAAGAGTCGACGTAAAAGTCGAGGCACTACCCTATGCTCTCTGCCCTATGCGCTTTGCTCTATGGCACATTGAGCATCTTATGCGCCTGCGGGATCACACGCACATTCTTGATCATCGCGAGCGCGGTCTTTTGAAATTTGAGAAGATGATGAGGTTCGGGAGCAAGCGGCCCGCTCGCCGGTTGCATGATGAGCGAAATGGCCGCATCAACTTCTACGATAATACCCGCCGCGGTCACGATATCGTCCTGCACCGTGTCTCTTGTCACCACAACCTTGACAAAGAGCCCCCTCCCGAGAGCGGCCGACAGGAACTTTCTGTGCTCATCCCAGAATGGCCGCAGGCCCGTCGCCGACGGAAGCTTGAAATCCATACTCACCACATCGACAAGGTCCCTGACATCATTCATGGCCTCATGCTGGATGCCGTTCGTTTCCAGATATATCCTGAATTTCTCTCTTGCCTGCGGGAGCCATTCGGACAGAAATCCGCTCTGAAGCAGCGGCTCGCCCCCCGTAAGGCTGAGCCATGGATGGGACGGTCCCGGGATGACCAGCCGGGAGCACAATTCCGTAAGATCGGCCGCGGACAGAGGATTGGGGACCTCATCATGATCAAAATCATCCGTTGTCCTTTGAGCGCGGCAAGGGTTCTTCGGTCCGTCCCCGGCTTTAATCGGTTGTGAAGACGCCGGCGTATCGCAGTAGCGGCAGCAAAGGTCGCAGCCTGAGAACCGGACAAAGGTCTGCCGCTGTCCGATCCATAAGCCCTCGCCCTGAATGGAGGAAAAGAGCTCGTCGATATACGCTCTATGCATGGGAGAATAATACAGGACAACACCGGCAATTACAAGAGTGTGCTTAAAAGAAACCTGTCCTGTTTACCAATAAATCTATGATATTACAAGAAAAATTTTTATTATTTCTCTTGACAAAAACGCATCCGTAGGTTAACTTTATACCTAAGTAGGAGGTAACATGCGTTATAAATTTGTTATTATTTTTCTTATGGTTAGCGCATTCATCGCGCTGCCCTTTGCATATGCCGCCGGAGAATCACCGGCATCTCCGTCCAGGAACCAGCCGGGCATCCCCTCGGAATACATTCCGCCAAAGGAAGACATCGCCCAGGTGGATGAAGCTATTGACGAATCCTCGTTCGAAGTAAAACAATACCACATTCCCATGATCCTGAACGACAGCGTGGAAAACCACCTCGAATACTTCAAGACCCGTGGCAGGGATGTGTTCCAGCGCTGGCTCGACCGCTCCGCGCGATATATTCCGCTGATGAAAGAGATCTTCAAGGAAAAGAACCTGCCCGAAGACCTGGTGTATGTGGCCATGATAGAAAGCGGATTCAATCCCTACGCCGTCTCATGGGCAAAGGCGGTCGGTCCCTGGCAGTTCATGCCGGCCACCGGCAAGAATTACGGCCTGAAGATCGACTGGTGGATCGATGAGCGAAAAGACCCCGTTAAATCGACGCATGCCGCGGCGGAGCATTTTAAGGACCTCTACAATCTCTTCGGCTCCTGGCCGCTGGCCCTGGCCTCCTACAACGCCGGCGCGGGAAAGGTACAGCGTGCCGTGCTCAGAACGCGCTCCGAGGACTTCTGGGACCTGAAGGCATCACGGTATATCCGCAAAGAAACGAAAAACTATATACCAAAATACATGGCGGCGACCATCATCGCAAAAAATCCCGAGGCTTACGGATTCGCGCTGTCGACGATCGAGCCGTTTCAATACGACGAGGTCGAGATCAACGGAATGACGGACCTTCGCCTTATCGCCCGGAGTGCCGGATGTACCTATGAAGAGATCAAAGAGATGAACCCTGAGCTCAAGCGCTGGATCACGCCGCCCGACATAACCAGCTACGTGATACGGCTTCCCAAAGGAACAAAACAGACTTTTTTAACAAATTTCGAGGCCATACCCGCTGATCAGAAGATCCGGTGGGAGCGTCATCTGGTCGGGAAAGGCGACACGCTCACCGCGCTCGCAAAACAGTATAACACCACGCCCGAGGCCATACGCGACATCAATGGCCTGAAGAAAAACCGTGTGACGCCGGGCAAGCATCTCATTGTACCGGTTGATACGAACGGGTCAACACATGACATGAGCACCTTGGCACCCGAACAGGCGGGCAAGAGACAGCAGATCCTCTACCGCGTAAGACGGGGTGAAACACTCTGGAAGATCGCCAAGGACCACGAAGTAACGGTCTCGGACATCAAAGAGTGGAACAGGGGTATCGGCAGATCGGTCAGGGCGGGCCAGAAAATAAAACTCGTTGTTAATGTCGACCAGATATAAGATAATCGATGGAATACCGAAAGGGTGATGAGCGTGTCTCTGCACCCTTTTTTTATTTCAACCAGAAAAACTCCGCCACATACAGCAGGAGCAAAACAAACCACCCCGCCAAAATGATGAATTCAATGGTCGCTCTGAAGGACACGCTGAAATTTTCCGCAGCCATGGTATAGACGTCTTCCAGGGTATCGAGTTTTTCCTTGATATCCGTGCTCCAGGCATCAAGATGGAACTTCTTCGCGATGAGGGAGTAGAGCCTCGCTGAATACCAGTCTCCGATCAGTTTTATGTTGTGTTCCACGGCCTCGGACTCGAGAATGGACTGTGTCCGGATCTCAACGACCTCCCTCAGCACCTTCCTGACCTCCCGTGATCTGCTGAAAGGAAGGCCCCTCGTCGCCTTGACAAGGCGAAGGGTCTTTACAAGCCTTTTGTCCAGGCCGTCAGCAAGGACCCGCGACTTGAGAAGCTGCAGGTTGGCGATCTCGAAAAGCTCTATGTTGCTCTGAAAGTCCGCGGCTGAATCAAAGAGGAACGCGCCGTCCCAGTCCACGATCGTAATATCATCCTTGCTGTACTTCAGGGAGCTTGCCAGCGTCGCATTTACCTCTTCTTCATCAAGGCGTACCTTCTCATTCTTCAGAAAGGCCGCGATCTTCTCTCCATACCGGGACAGATGGACTTCCGGGTCTCCGCTGTAGCCGGAAATACAGTAGACGCTGTAGTCTTCGTCAAATTCCCTATTGCAGTCGAACTCTTCCAATATCTTCCTGCACTCGGCAATGAGCCTCCGCTTAATGTCCATCGTGGCCTCACCGAGGAGATCTTCTATCTCCAAAGAGGCCTCAACCACCACAGCGTCGGGAAGATACGCCTTGACCAGAAAGCCAACCTCCGCCCCATCGATCGTCCGTTTTTCCAGCTTGATGACCTTTTGCTTGGGGATGACGTCCAAATAGCTCGGAGCGCTCTTCTGGGTCCTGCTCTCGATGACCTCAGACGTCTCGAGGTTCATGTCCGTCTGGCCTATCAGGAATACGACAAGCCTGCCGGATATCGGCTTCATTTCAGGTTCCATCGGATGGTCTCGCTCCTCTATTTCGATACAGGGTAACGTCCGTGATAATGGGTAGACCGGATAATGCTATATCGCTCTTTCGTGTACCGGCACTTCCGGCGAATAGCTAAACTCATCGGAACTGAATGCTTTAAAACTGAAGATGAACAGCGAGACAACGCCCCAGGCGAGGCCGATGATAACACCCGCATCGATGATACCGCGCCAGGGCTGCGGCAATAACCGGACCAGGATGACGAGGAGAATAATACCGGCGGTCACGGCTATCGAAGTAACCTGTCTTCTTCTGGTGGCATAAAAAAACCCCATGCAGAACAGAGGAGCAAGAATGACAGGGGAAACACGAGGGTTGTCTCTCAGATATCTCGCACGCGCCGCCACGCGCGGGGAAAACCCCTGCTGGAATGCACGAAAACCTTCGGCGTAAGCCATGAATGCCGCGATCAGCGCAAAGGAGACCCAATGATACCAGATAAAATCACAGGAAAAGGCGTCGAGTGCCGGGAATGACAGCCGGTATACGGCGCTCCCGAGCAGCAGCAAAACCCCGGCAACACCCCAGAGCGCTCCCCCTGTTTTCAGCATATGATATCCATTCTCTTTCGCGCCGATCCGTGAGGCAAGAAAACAATGAACAAGCTCAGGGCAACCTCGACTGCCGGTCGACCTCATCATATACCAGTCGGGAAACAGCTCGCATAACGTTTCCCATTTTTTTGAAATCATTTCCCCTGGTCACGATCCCTATGAGATACGGCCGGTTTGGATAATAGATGATCCCGACTTCATGGGCCTGTTTGATCTCTCCCAAATCATCGCCGTCTTCTGTACGGACGGTGCGCTCGCAGAACTTGCTCGCGACATCGGTGTCGGGCGGAATGGCCGCGGCGATCCCGCTCTTAAAAAAAGAGGAGCGCGATAGATAGCTCAGGGCTTTTTCCGACATCTCTCTATTGAGATAGGAAGAATTGTAGAGAACGCGGAAAAAAGCGGCGTACGCCGTGAGAGACATGTAGTCTTCACTTTTTTCCGGATTGTAATCCACATAAAGGTCCTTATGGACTTTCCGCAGGCGCTCGGCCGGCAGATCGGCCGAAAGCAGACCAAAGGCGGCGTTGTCCGCATACGCGATCATTCTGAAGATCAGATCATCGACCGCGTAGGATCTGCCTGCCCTGAGTGTTTTTACCGGCTTCACATCCTGATCGCCTGTCACATCATCGGCGCCGGCATACGGTAATTTTTTGTTCAGGATAAGCGGATTGGTTTCCGTCCATTTAAAATAGGCTATCATGACGGGTATTTTCAACAGGCTGGCGGGTGAGAACTTCTCGTTCTCCTGTATGCCGAACCAGTTCCCGTTGTTCAGGTCGCGAAAATAAACCGACACGGCAGATGCATCATTTCCCTTGAGCCGTGCCTCAACGAGTGTCCTGACCTTGTACAGAAACGGTTTCAGCTCGGTGTCGGTCATGGAGGGCGCCATTTCACTCTTGAACACGGGGCTCGTAAACCGAAACTCCTTTTCCCTGGTCTTGAAAATTCCGGCGCCTCTGCTTCCCGGCGTCTCATCGATCGTTCTCATTCCCCTGCCGACAAACACACCGACGACAAAAGCCACTGCGACCAGAGATAGCAGCGGATACAGGTGAACCGTTATTTTTTTCTTGTGTTCCCGGTCCCCCATTTCATCGCTCCCGTTTTACAAAATGCGCGGCAAGCCAGACGGTCTCTCTCCCTGTCTCGGTCCACTCGACCCGGTGGCGGGTATGCGCGGGGATGAGCAGATAATCGCCCGGCCGCATAACGCGGACCTCTTCCTTGCCTTCAAAGAGCAGAGCGGCGCTCCCGGACAAGAGAACGACCCACTCATCGGCGTCCTGGTCATACCATTGCCCGGGAGGGGTTGACTGCCCTGTCGAAAGAATGCGTTCCAGCCTGAGGCAGTCTGTGCGCAGAAGCGTTTCGGAGATCTCCTCTCCGGAAGACTCCGCGGGACTTGTGAAAATATTTTTTATCTCCATAATCCCGGACCGTGAACAATGGGCCGGCTGAACGCCGAAGGGTACGGGCCGTGATGAAGGGAAACTTCTCCAACCGGGCTTACTTCTCCCCTTTCACCTGACCCGTCTGAGGTGCGGCGGCGGGAACCCGCATCCTGGACATCGCTTCCGCGGCCCACTGCGTGCCTTGAAGCTTTTCCAGGACCGTTCTATACTTTTTCAGAGCTTCCTCCGTCCTGCCCTCGCGCTCATAGAGGCGCGCGAGCTCTACCGTGGCAAGACCGGCCCCCCCGACAAGCTCCGACTGCTCGAACGATTTTATCGCCTCGGCCTGGTTGCCGATCGCCGCGTACGCATATCCCATCCGCTGATAAACGAAACCGAGCAGCAATTTATTCCCGGAATACTTTTCGACAAAAACCTGATATTCCTTGAGCGCCTCATCCGTCCTGCCGAGACCCGCAAGGCAGTTCCCGATGTAGTATTGGGCAGTTGCGGCGCCTGCAGTGCCCCGGTACCTGGTCCGGATGTCCCGATAGAGATCAAGCGCCCTGGCGTAATCAGGGGCGACTCCCCCCGCAGGGCTGTAGTATTCGTGGGCCGTTGTGAGACGGGCTGATGCTTCCTTGTCACGACCGGATTGTATGAAGAGATAACCCGCTATGATCAACGCCCCTGAAACAATGATCGCGGCAGCGGGTTTGAGCGTTTTCCCGTGGGCAAGCAGAAATGCGACCGCCTTCTGCGCGGCGCCCCTGATCTGGGGCTCGGACTGTATTTTTGCGGCGTCAGCTCTTTTCTTGAAAGTTACCGGCATCTAAGGACCTCCCCGTTTGAGAATGCAAAAAGATTTTCCCTGCGTATCGTTCTTATTTCCTTATTTTTTCCCTTTCCTCAGGGCCGCAACCGCTTTTGCCGCCAGCTCCTTTGAATGCTTCATGACCTCTGCGATCCTCCCGCCCGACAGGCCCGCGCCGAGCAGAACGCTCTTCGCGAATTCATCGGTGATCAGGTCTCCCGGCTCGTGACTGTCCGTATCGAGCACCAGTTTCGCCCCGGTCTCTCCGGCGATGCTCGCGACATGGCCGTTCGACAGGCTGTGGCCCTTGCGCGACGTGATCTCGAGACAAACCCCGTTTTTCGCAGCGAGCTTTGCCTCTTCCCTTGTGATCAAACCGGGATGGGCGAGAATGTCCACGCGGGCTTCGATGGCGGCCCGATTCGTTCCCGGATGCACGGGCTCAACAAGCGTTTCCCCATGCGCGACTACGATCACCGCGCCAAGCGAACGCGCCCTGTCCGCGAGCTCGGCAAAGGTATCCGGCGGGATATGCGTGAGCTCGATCCCGGGAAGCGCCTTGATCTTCCAGCGCCTGCTGAGATCCCTGCACACGACGGCCAGACGCGGGATGATGAAATCGATATTGGAAGCATCGGCGTGGTCGGTAATGGCTATCACCTCGTAGCCCTTCATCACCGCGCGGCGCACAAGCTCGGACGGCACGAGCACGCCGTCGCTGAACAGGCTATGGGTATGGAGATCGATCATGGTTTCACCAAGTCAAAAGGCAAAGTGCAAAATTCAAAATGGAGATTTTACGATCTTACCTTCATTTTGCATTTTGCCTTTTTCATTTTACACTCGCGCGAAGCGCGTATTTCTTCCCCTGAAAGCTGTCCCGCTGCTCCATGAACTCATCGAGATCGTTCAGGAACTCGCTTCGCGTCTTGTTCCAGACCGGGGCGATCAGGATCTCTTCCGGCGCGGCGGCAAAAAGCCTCTGAATGACAATGTCCGGCGAGAGCCGTTCCAGAAAATCGGAAAGCACCGACAGATATTCGAAATAGCCAAAGGTTGGGAACGGCCTCCGCGCATACAGGTCGGCAAGCTTCGTCTCCCGTACGACCTGAAGCTGGTGTATCTTGAGAAATTCCACGGGCAGGCGCGACAGCTCGTCGGCCGTGGCGAGCATATTCTCCCTCGTCTCCGACGGAAAACCGAGGATGATATGCGCCCCGATCCGGATACCCCTTCCCGCGGTAAGGTCGACGGCGTTCTTGAAACAGGCATAGTCATGACCGCGGTTTATGAACTCCAGAGTGCTGTCGTGGATGGACTGTAGTCCGTACTCAACGAGGATCAACGAGTCCCGCGCGAGCGATGCGAGGAGCGAGAGCTTCTCCTCGTCAACGCAGTCCGGCCGGGTGCCGATGGCAAGCCCGACCACGCCGGGGACACCAAGCGCCTCGCGGTAGAGACGGTCGAGGGTCTCCGTCGGCGCATACGTATTGGTATACGGCTGGAAGTAAGCGAGGAACTTCTCCGCGCCGTACCGCGAGCGGAGATAGGGCATGCCCCGCTCTATCTGCTCCCTCACGGAAAGCGTGCGCTCACAGGCATTCGGCCTGAAGCTGTCGTTATTGCAATAAATGCAGCCCCCCGTCGAAACGGACCCGTCCCGGTTGGGACAGGTGAACCCGGCGTCCACATTCACCTTATAGACCGGAAGGCCGTAGAGCTCCTTCATCAGGGGGCCGAAGGAATTATACCGTCTCGCCGTCTTTCTGTCAGAAATTTCCGATACTCTCATAAGTCGGCTCTTATCAATAAATGTGACTACTCACGCGCTCAGGTCAGCCATGACCACGCCGTTGGCGTGGTGTAAGCGTGCAGGGTAAAGATGCTTTAGCGACGCAGGCGCTGCGGGCAAAAGTACCGAGTCTGCCGAACTTAAAGGACTTATAGCACGCTAAGCGACGGAGCGAGTGGCTGATCTGAGTGGTTACCAATAAATTACCATTTTTCATTCCTGCTTTTGCGTCCCTCTTCCCTCGTCTTTCGTCCCTCTGACGCGGCCCGTCAAAACGTTCTTACCGTTCAGTATGTTCCCGCACCGCCTCAAGAAGGATGAGGAATGCGCCGAGCGCAATGATAACCATAAAGAACTGCGGCGCGCGGAATATCTTGGCCATGACCAGCTGGATGATCGCGGCAACGCAGACGGACGACGAAAGAATTATCACGGCCATCAGGACTTTCTTCGGCTGCACGGACCTGAGTTCGAATGTCTGGATCACCAGCAATGCAATGCCCGCAAGAAAGAACGCCAGGGACCCTTCCTTCACGGCGGTTGAACCGACAAGCACAAAGAGAATACCGATATTATTGAGGACAGTTCTCAGCATTTCCTGTTTCTTTTCCACCGGTATCACCCCCCCTCTGAAATTTTCGGACAGGACGCGTGCCGGACGAACAGGTTCAGCGACACGTTCCGTTCCCGGACCTGCCCGCGCAAGAGCGGGCTCTACGGATTGATAGTATACCGTGAGGCGGCCAAATGGTCAACAGTATTTTAGCGCGTGAAAAACACTTTTTGGTTTGAAAATTCACGTCAGTCTGATATAATAAATGCGGTATGATCAGGGAAATAAAGCTCCAGGGCAAAGCAAACGAAAAAATAGACTATTACGTAACGATAACGGGCGCTGACATCAGCAATCGCTACTTTCACGAGTCTCTTCCGGAGGGTGACCGTTTCTTTTCAGGAGGAAATGAGTTCATCGTCACTCCTCAGGGCGTGCGCTACCAGGGGACCGGCGGGAGCCTGTGTGAATACATGTTCGGGGTCGACCTGCCGCTCAAAGACCTCCTCCGGAAGGACGTCACGAACCGGCTGGTGATGTTCGGGGCGTTCTACGACAAAGACGGCAATATCACCTTCAGCAATAACAGCGGTGGAGAAGAGTCCTTCGACCAGGTCTTTCTCTCCGGCAACGCCGTGGTAAACTACTATTTTTTCGCCCATGCGTCGCACAAAGCGGAGATCAAGGACGTGCGGCTCGATATGTTGAAATTCATCGGGAAGCAGGTCAAGCGGAGCGATTCGGTCGGCGCGGCCGATGACAGCAAGCTGTGCCGGGAGATCTTCGACTGTCTCGGCGACC
>Ga0209002_10002989_pt1 | contig 13475 bp, 9 predicted proteins | sample Rifsed16ft2_FD_184010 | JGI IMG/M metagenome (GOLD analysis project Ga0209002, IMG submission 184010) | Soil microbial communities from Rifle, Colorado, USA - sediment 16ft 2 (version 2) | ecosystem: Environmental > Terrestrial > Deep subsurface > Rock core/Sediment | place: Rifle, Colorado...
CGAACGCTCGAGGATCTGGTGGTTCGGGATCGGGATCACGAATGCGGCGGTGTCGGGCCGATGAAGGTCTGCGTCCGCGTCATCGCGGTCGCCGAGCTCCCGAGCCGATTCGGTCGGTTCCGAATCGTGGCCTTCTGGAACAACCGGGACGAGAAGGAGCACGTGGCCCTGGTCCGCGGCGACGTCATCGGCGCCGAGAACGTTCCCACGCGACTTCACTCCGAGTGTCTCACCGGGGACGCCATCGGGTCCCTCCGGTGCGACTGTCGCGATCAGCTCGAGAGCGCGCTCGAGAAGCTCGGAAACAACCCCCGGGGCCTCCTCCTCTATTTGAGGCAGGAAGGACGCGGCATCGGGCTGGTGAACAAGATCCGCGCCTACGCGCTTCAGGACAAAGGGCTCGACACCGTGGATGCGAACCTCGCCCTCGGATTCCGGGACGACGAGCGAGACTACGCCATCGCCGCCCACATGATCGCGAGCTTGAACGTGCGGTCGGTTTCGCTCATGACGAATAACCCCAGAAAGATTGGGGCGCTCAGCCAGCACGGGGTCAAGGTCGAGAGGCGACTACCCCACGTCATCCCGCCGAACGGGCATAACCGCTTCTATCTGGAGACCAAGCGCGATCGTTCGGGCCATTGGATTGACTTCGAGGGGAAGCCGCATCTGCTCGAGCAAAGCGATCCCGTGGTGATCGACGGGATGGTCGAGCCGAGCTGAGCTTACTGTAGACCCTCGATTTTCCCGTTCACGAGGTCGATGTCCTCCGCGCGGGGCTTCTTCGGAAGTCCGGGCATGCGCAGGATCTCTCCCGTGAGCACCACGACGAACCCGGCGCCCGCGTTGATCTCGATTCCTCGTACGGTGATGTCGAAGTTCCGCGGACGGCCGAGAACCTTGGGATCGTCGGAGAGGGAGTTCTGGGTCTTGGCGATGCAGATCGGAACCGACCCGAAGCCCAGCTTCTCCGCGTCCGCGGTCTGTTTCTCGGCGTCCTTGGTGAAGACCGCGTCCCGAGCCCCGTACATCTTCCGCGCGACTTTGCGCACCTTCTCGGAGATGGAATCCGAGAGCTCGTAGAGCGGCCGGAAGGGAGCGCCAGGCTTCGCCGTCTCGGTGATGACCGTTTTCGCGAGCTCGAGAGCCCCCTCGCCCCCACGGGCATGGTGATCCGAAATCGCGAAGGGAGCCTTCAGCTCCTCACAGCGTTTCTTTACGATCGAGATCTCTTCGTCGGTGTCGGAGCCGAAACGGTTGAGGGCGACGATCGGGGGCTTTCCGAGCTCGCGCACGCTCTCCACGTGCTTTTCGAGGTTCTCGAGCCCGGCGGCGACCGCCGCGGCGTCGGGCTTAGTCAGATCTTTCTTGGCCCGCCCACCGTGCATCTTGAGCGCCCGCACCGTCGCCACCAGGATGACCGCCGCCGGATCGAAGCCCGCGGTGCGGCATTTGATGTCGAAGAACTTCTCCGCTCCGAGATCGCAGCCAAAGCCCGCCTCGGTGACCGCCCAGTCCGCGAGATGAAGCGCGGTACGGGTCGCGAGGACGCTGTTGCAGCCGTGGGCGATGTTGGCGAAGGGGCCTCCGTGGATGAGGGCCGGCACTCCTTCGAGGGTCTGCACCAGGTTCGGCTTCAGGGCGTCGGCGAGGAGCGCGAGCATCGCCCCCGTGGCCTTCAGCTTGGCCGCCTCGACCGGCGCCTTGTCGTAGGTGAAGCCGACGAGAATGCGATCGAGCCTCTTTCTCAAATCCTCCTCGTTCTCGGAGAGGCAGAGGATCGCCATGATCTCGGAGGCGGCGGTGATGTCGAATCCCGTTTCGCGCGGCACTCCCTGGAGCGGTCCCCCGAGCCCGACGATCGTGCTCCGGAGCGAGCGGTCGTTCATGTCGAGGACGCGCCTCCAGAGAGCGCGGCGAGGATCGATCCCGAGGGGGTTTCCGAAATACAGATGGTTGTCGAGGACGGCGGAAAGAAGGTTGTGGGCGGTGGTAACGGCGTGGAAGTCCCCGGTGAAGTGCAGGTTGATTCGGTCCATCGGGTAAACCTGGCTGTAGCCGCCGCCGGTCGCGCCCCCTTTGATTCCCATGCAAGGCCCAAGTGAGGGCTCGCGAAGCGCGAGACAGACGCTCTCGCCGATCTTCGCGAGCCCCTGCGCCAGGCCGATGCTGGTCGTCGTCTTGCCTTCCCCCGCGGGCGTCGGGGTGATTGCGGAGACGAGGATGAGCTTCGACCGCTCGTTCCTCCTCGGGCGGGTGAGGACCGACGGCTCGATCTTCGCGATCGTATGCCCGTAGGGCTGGAGGTCCTTGGGCTCGAGTCCGAGTTTCCCGGCGATCTCGGCAATGGGTCGGGGGGTGATGGAACGGGAGATCTCGATGTCGCTCTTCATCCTTCTTCTTTCTCGCGGATCAACTCTTGAACTTTTTCTTTGTAAGCGGCGATGAGGGCGCGGGTGACCGGACCGGGCTTTCCGTTTCCGATGCGGGTCTCGTTCAACTGGACGATGGGAACGATCTGACGAGCGGAAGCGGTGATGAACACCTCGTCCGCCTTGAGAAGCTCGTCCGGCTTGAACCCTTTCTCCTCGACCGGGTATCCATTCTCGCGGGCGACTTCGATCACCAGCTCCCGGGTAATGCCCTCGAGAATCCCGGCGGAGATCGGAGGAGTCCGGACGACACCCCTCGCCACCAGGAATACGTTCGACATCGAGCCCTCGGCGACCTCCCCTTCGGGGTTCAGCATGATGGCTTCGTACGCCTTCTGGCGGTGGGCCTCGCGGAGCGCCGAGAGATTCGTGAGGAGGTTCGAGGACTTGATGCGGGGGTCGAGCCCGCCGCGTGTGGCCCGCATCATCGGAACGACGACCGCGCGGGCGCCCTCGCGGTAGAGGCTATCGGGGTATTCCGGAAGCGGCCTCACGATCGCCACCACCGTGGGCCTGGACGCGGAGCCGGCACGATAGTCGATGGAGCCGACTCCGGCGGAGACCACGATGCGGATCGACGATTCGGCGTTCCCCGCGGCCACGAGCGTCTCCTCGACCCGGGCGGCGAGCTCCTCGTCGGTCACGTCGAGCGCGATGTCGAGGGCCTTGGCCGATTCCCGGAGCCGCCCCAGGTGTCGTTCGAGAAGAAACGCCCGCCCCCCGTAGGTCCGAACCGTCTCGTACACGCTCGCCCCGAAGAGAAACCCCTGGTCCAGGGGTGAGAGAAGACGGTCTTCCTCCGAGCCGAGCATTCCATCCACGTTTACCAGGGTCGCCATGGGCACAAAAGCCCTTTATTATCTCGTGAAGAACGTCCGGGAGGAAAGCTCGAAATGAATGCTGAACAAGCTCAACAGGCGCTCCGCGCGCGAAAATTCCTGGAGCTCCACCAGGGTCCGAGAACACTGTTGCTCCCGAACGCCTGGGACGTGGCCTCGGCCCGAGTCTTCGAGGAAGCCGGCTTTCCCGCCGTGGCCACGACGAGCGCCGGAATCGCCTTCGCCCTTGGCTACCCCGACGGCGAGAGGGTTCCGCTCGACGAGCTTCTGGAAGTCGTTGCGCGCATGAGTCGGGCGCTCCGGTTGCCGCTCAGCGTGGATTTCGAGGCGGGCTATGGAGCCCGGCCAGAGGATGTGGCGCGGAGCACGAGAAGACTCCTCGAAGCCGGCGCTGTCGGGCTCAACCTCGAGGATAGCCGCAAGAGCGACGAGGGAGGTCTCGAGGAGCCCTCTCTCCACGTGGAGAAGATCCGCGCGGTGCGGGAGGTCGGGGAAAGCTTTGGCGTTCCACTCGTCATCAATGCGAGGACCGACGTCTTCGCGGCCGTCGGAGAGCCCGAGAACCGTCTCGACCACGCCGTCCGGCGCGTGAACGCCTACCGCGAAGCGGGCGCGGACTCTCTCTTCGTTCCCGGCGTCTCGGATCGCGAGACCATCGTCGAGCTCGTGCGCCAGGTGAAAGGACCGCTCAACGTGCTCGCGGTCGCGGGGACGCCTCGAATCTCCGAGCTCGAGAAGCTGGGCGTGCGGCGGGTGACGGTGGGCTCCGGACCGATGCGGGCGACTCTCGGTCTGGTGCAGAGAATCGCGCGCGAGCTCCGGAACGAGGGCACGTATTCGAGCTTCGTCGAGGGCGCGCTCTCCTACCCCGACGCGAACCGCCTTTTCCGTCGTCCACCACCTCCATCAGGAACTTGACTCAATCGACGCAGGAGCGGTTAAGTAGTCGCGCAAGAGGGCCTACAGCGCCCCCATGAAGGAGGAGCACCGTTGACTACGATATCGCGTCGAGAGCTACTCATAGCGAGCGCGGGCGGTCTCCTGGCCCTCCGCTCCGCGGCGCCGTCTCCGCCGACGCCGGCGGCCGGGGACGATCTCTGCTTCATGCCCGCAGCGGACCTGGCGAGCGCGTTCCGAGCCAAGAAGCTCTCGCCCGTCGAGGTAATGGACGCGGTCTTCGCCCGCATCCACGCGCTCAACCCTCGGATCAACGCCTACTGCACTCTGACCGAAGAGCTCGCCAAGGGGAAGGCGAAAGAGGCCGAGGCCGCGGTCATGCGCGGCGACCGCCTCCCTCCGCTCCACGGGATACCGGTATCCATCAAGGATCTGCTGATCACGCGCGGCGTCCGGACGATGTACGGATCGCGCATTCGGGAGACCTACGTTCCTGAGGAAGACGCGCCGTCGGTGGCGAAGCTCCTGGCTGAAGGCGCGATCCTGATCGGGAAGACCACGACACCCGAGTTCGGGTTCCAGGGCATCACCGAGAGCCCTCTCACCGGCGTCACCCGAAACCCATGGAGCCTGGAAAAAACCTGCGGGGGCTCGTCGGGAGGCGCGGGCGCCGCCGTGGCGGCGGGGCTCGGTCCTCTCGCCGTGGGCACCGACGGCGGAGGGTCGATTCGCATTCCCTCTTCGCTCAACGGGATCTTCGGGCTCAAGCCGTCCCTCGGTCGAGTCGCGGTCTACCCGCCCTCACCGGTCGCCTTTCTCGTCCATGCGGGGCCGATGACGCGCACCGTCGGTGACGCGGCCCTGATGATGAACGCGATGGCCGGCCCCGACGAGCGCGATCTCCTTTCGCTTCCCGACGACTCCACGAACTACCTCGAGGCGATGAGTGGCGGAATCCGCGATCTGCGCGTGGCCTTCAGCCCCACTCTGGGCTACGCGAAAGTCGATCCCGAGGTCGCGCGGCTCACCGAGGCCGCCGCCAGGGTTTTCGAAAGCGACCTCGGCTGCAAGGTCGAGATCCGCGACCCGGGTTTCGAGAGCCCGTGGAAGATGTTCTCGGTCCTCTGGGTCACGAGCTACGGGCTGCGCCTCGCCGATCTCCTCCCCGAGTGGGAGAGCCGGATGGACCCGAATCTCGTGAAGCTCACCAAGAGGATGGCGAAGCTCGGTCCGACCGACTACGCCGGCGCCATCGCCGAGCGAGCCGCCCATTGGGATACGGTGAGAAAGTTCTTCGAACGCTACGACCTGCTGCTGACCCCGACGGTCCCGGTGCCCGCCTTCTCCGTGGGACGGTCGGCGCCCGAGTCGTACGCTTCGAGCCCGGAGGACCTCATTCCGTTTCCCGACTGGGTTCCCTTCACCTATCCCTTCAACCTCACGGGACAGCCGGCAGCTTCGGTCCCGTGTGGGTTCACCCAGGGTGGTCTCCCCGTTGGACTCCAGATTGTGGGACGGCGCTTCGCGGACCAGACGGTGCTGAAAGCTGCGGCCGCGTTCGAGAGCGCGCGCCCGTGGGAGGGACGGCGCCCTACGCTCTCATGAAACGAGTCGTCCTTCGCGCCCTCTGCCTTTCGTTGGCCTTCGGGGGATGCCGGGAAGCGGGCCCACTTCCCCAAACGAGCGGCGGCTCTCCTCACGTCCTTCTCCTCCACCTCGACGGTTTCCGCGCCGACCTCACGCGAACGCTGCTGGAGCAGGGTCGGCTCAGAAACCTCGACTTCCTCGAGTCGAGGGGGCGCATCTCCTACGAGGCGACGACGGTGGACAAGTCGGAGACGATGAAGGTCATTCCGTCGTACCTCACGTCGCAGCTCGACAGCTCCTTACTCGGAGTCGTGGGGTGGTGGCAGTTCGACCGGAGCGACTTCCGCTTCCGCAACTTCTGGCTCGACCCCGCCGAGGTGGTGAGCTATGCCCTCGGGCTCGGTTTTCCTCGCTCTCCCACGGTCCAGGATTTTCTCTCCGCGCGAGGAGAGAATCTGGTCTCAGGGATGAGCCTCGCGCGGCGGGGAGTTCCCTTCCTGAACTACGGACGCGCGTACGTCGAGGGGGTCGAGGCCGTGGGAAGCCACACCTACCTCCGCCAGGCGCACGCGACGATGAGCGCTTTTCTCGACATCCACCGCCGAATCGCGGAGCGCTCCGAGCCATCCCCGGCGCTCTCGAGCCTTCTCCTCGCGGCCGCGGATGAGTTCTCCCATGCAGAAGGGGTGAGCGCGCCCGAGGGGAAGAGCGAGCACTGCTTCGAGCGCGAACAAGAGGCCGATGAGACCGCGTTCCGTCTTCTCGACGAGGACGTGAACCTCGATCGGCGCTACTTCACCCGGGTGGAGAGGTCGAAGCTCGCGAACCGCGCCGAGCGGATCTGCATCGAGCTTCCCCTCCTCGAGGAAGGCCGCCCCGCCCACCCGAGCTACGTCCTTTCCATGCTCGTGCTCGACATCGAGCTCGGCCGCCTCCTCGAGGCCTTTCGGGGAATCCGTACGGCGGATGGCGCTTCGCTCTTCGACCGGACACTCTTTCTCGTGTTCGGCGACCACGGCATGGTGGATACCCCGAACGGTTTCCCCAGAAACGAGCCGTTCGTCGAGTACTTGAATCGGAGGCTTTCGCTCTCGAGCCAGGAGGGCGAGCTTGGGATCGACGATTCCCACCTTCCACATCGGCTGAAGTACCCGGAGCTCGCGACCGAGTGGCAGCCCGAGGAGGTCCGGCGGATTACCACCGAGGCCGACCGCTGGGCCCGGGAGTTTCTCGACGAGATCCGGGAGCTGCTGCGGGACAATCTCCACGAGAGCTACTGGTGGCTCTTTTTTCTTCGCGCGCTTCTCATCGATCCCAAGCTCGATCAGGCGCTCGCTCCCGTTTCTGAGGAGGCGACGGCCGTCCTTCGGCAGCTCTATTTGAGAGGCGTGCCCGCCTATGGAAAGGCCGAGCTCGAAGCGAACCGCGAGCTCTTCGACCGGCAAGTGCGGCTCGTCTATGGCGGCGGCGCCCTGAATAACGCGGAGCTGTTTCTTCCGGTCTGCGAAGGCTCGGGCTCTTGCACCTGGGGTCGAAGACCGAGCTATCCGGAGATCCTGGCCTATCGCGGAGGGGCGCTTTTCGACGCGCTGCGAGAGCACGAGGCGGTGGGGTTGATCTTCGTCCGGAAGGGGAACGAGCTCTTCTCGGACTCCTCTCCCCTTCCCGAGAGATGCGTGATCGAAGTTTTGGATCGCGCCGGAAATCGAGGCGCCATCACCGTTCGCCGCGATCCAAATACGGACGAGCTCTCGTTTCACTACCGCACCGAGCCGGGCTCGCGGCGAGATCCGCTGGGCTACGAGGAGTGGGGGCGGGACGGGGGAAGCTCGGGAAGCTACAACGAATGGAACGACCGAACGCTGAGCGAGGACTACGTCAACGTCGTCGACGGAGTCGGCGCATACCTGTATTCGACTCATCCCGCCATAGGAGACGTTCTCCTGATGCACGCTTCCGACTGGAACTTCGGGGACAACCTCGGGGGCCACGGGGGAGTCCACCGGCTCGAGAAGACGACGTTTCTTCTCGCCTCGGGCCCGGGCATCGAGCCGGGTGAGCTACGGTCGGTTGCCGCGGGAGGAGGCTCCCAATACTCCCCGACGCTCCTCGACCTGACGCCGACGGCGCTCGAATGGCTGGGGCACTCGCGCGAGGAGTTCGAAGCCTTCGGCCGCGAGGAGTTCCCGCGCTATCTCGACTCCTGGATACGCTCGCAGCGGGGAGAGATTCTCTCTCATCTCGATCGCACGGACTCCCTCGAGCGGGCGAGGGCGGATGCCGATATGGAGGAACTTTCTCTCGAGCCGCTCCTTCCTCGCATCGAGAGGCTCCTCCTGTTCATCGAAGCCGATCGCGAAGCGTGGATCGAGGGCTCGAGGGCGCCAAAGCTTCTGGGAAACTCGCTCGAGCTCCCGCGAGATCGCTGAACAGGAGCTTCGATTAATACGCTGGGGCCCCACCCCCAGCGTTCCTCGCTTCGGGACTCGCCGCGTTCATCAGTGCGCACTCGCTCTTCGCTCGTGCGCTTCGCCTCCGCTCGCACGCTCGCTGCGGCGGGCGGCGCCCTGCGCTCGGGCTGAGGGCTCTTAGCCCTTTCCCAGAACGCTTCCCAACCCCTCGGTGTCGGAGTCCTCGACCGGCTCTTCTTCCACAGAGGGCGCTTCCGCCTCGACGACCGGGAGCGACGGAACGAGCTCGGTTACGGGGGCGATCCAGTCGAGCGAGCGAAAGGCCCAGAGGAGCTGGCAGACCTCGAAGGCGGAAAGCTCGGAGCCGGCGCAGGCTTCGGCGATGGTTTTGGGGCCGCGGAGGTCGGAGAGGAGCTCGAAGGTCGCGGGCTCGAGATCCGCAGTGGACGCGGCCTCCTCGGCGCCGTCGTTCGTCTGGTAGACGGCGTCGAGCGATCCGATACCGCCCGTCACCCGCCTCCAGCTCGTCACCTGGCGCACTCCGTCCGCCACCAGCTTCGGTGCGGGAATGCGCAGGGTGATGGTCTCCTTCTCCGGATCCTTCGCCTCGAAGGCGTACTCCGCCTCCGGCCAGGTGAAGAGGGTGAGGACGATGGACCGCACCTGACCGATGACCCCCTGCACCAGGTCCTTGGGAGAGAGGACGTGGTTCTCGACGAGAACGGTGCCGAACCTCTTCGTGGGCGTGACGAACTTGGTGAGGTCCATCAGGTGATCGAAACGCACCTTCCCCGTCCTGAGCAGGTAGGGCCCGAGGCGATCGTCGGCGGAGGAGGAGCGCGCGAAAACCACCCTCCCAGACTGGATGACGACGGTCTTCTCCGCCTCCGGGCTCCGGAACCGGAGGTCTCCGGTTTTTCCCGAAGCGCAGATGGAGAGCAGCAGATCGCAGAAATCGAAGCCCTGGTTCCAGCAGTCGAACTTCCCACTCAGGGGTATGGGGGTTCGCACGAAGCGCGGCCTCCTGCGGTAAACGGACTCGAATTGCCAAAGGGTACGGTTTCATTGTAGGGCAATCCTCGACCAGAGGATAGCGACCGGGGCGCGGTCTAATCGAGGTTTTTCAGGATCGAGCGGGCGGTCCCGGCGAATATCCGCTCCTTCTCCGCCCCGGGGATATGGAGCCCTTCGATCGAGCTCACGGCGCGTTCGATCGATCCCAGAAGATGCGGGAAATCGCTTCCCATGACCATGTGATCGGTCCCCACGAGATCCCGGAGCATGTTCAAGGTGTAGGGGCTGAAGGTCACGGTGTCGTAGTAGAGCCTCTTGAGGTAGACGCTCGGGAGCTCGTCGATATTCACCCGGCACTCGGCGAAATCCCGGAAGCCGTTGTCGAGCCGCTCCATGAGCCAGGGAATCGCGCCGCCGGCGTGGCCCACGATCCACCGGATGTCGGGAAGGTCGCGGAGGACGCCGGCGAAGCACAGCTTGGCCACGGCGAGCGTCGTGTCGCAGGGAAAGGCGACGAGGGGGCCGAGGACGTACTCCTGGAACGGCTCGGTATTCGCGGGGAGCATGGGGTGGATGAAGATCGCCGCCTTCTTCCGGTTCGCTTCCTCGAAGAACGACCGATACTGAGGGGAGGTGAGCGCGCGCCCCTGCACGTTCGACATCAGGACGACGCCTTGCATCCGAAGCTCGCCGAGGGCGCGCTCGAGCTCCCTCAGCGCCTCGTCGGGCGAGTCCATGGGGATCGAGGCGAAGCCCTTGAACCGGCGCGGGTACTTCCAGGTGAGCTCGGCGTAGGCGTCGTTCACCATGCGAGCGATGTCCGGCTGATGCTCGGGGGAGGCGAAGTAGACGTTCGGAGTCGAGAGCGAGAGCACCTCGACGTCGATCCCCACCCGGTCCATTGCCTCGAGCCTCGCTTCGGGGTCGGTCATCTCTGGCGTGATGCCGAAAAAGCGCGCGCCCCGCAGCTTGATGATGGTGCGTCCCGTGGGATCGGTGTCGAAGGTGAAGTCCGAGGAAAGCTCCCGGATCTTGTCGAAGTAGCTCTTCGGGTAGTAGTGGGTGTGAAGGTCGTACTTCATGGTCGAGTCCTTTGCCAGGGAAGCCTTCCTTCGGTTCGCGCCTCGAACGCCGCGCGCGCATCGGAGACGTCGATTCCGGCGAAGCTCACGTTCAAATTCTTCGCGCGCTCGGTCCAGGACGAGAGGAGCTTCGCGTGGGCGCCCTTTTCGGTGTGCACCTGGTCTCCGTGGACCAGGAGCTTTTCCTCGAGCTCTCGCGCCGCGCGGCTCAGAGCCTTCCGGTCGAAACCGCGGCCGAGCTCGTCGAGGCGGATGGCCCCGTAGGACTCCACTTTCTCGAGGAGCGCTCTCGCCCGGGCGGAGAGACCCGCGGTCTGCCAGTCCTCCCTCGAGGTCGCGACGGCGAAGAGCTGGGGCCAGAGCGAGCGGTGAACGAAAGTCTCCTTCTTCGAGACGAGCTTGACCCGCAGTACCCCGAGGTCCTCCTCGAGGCTCGTGAGCACGGCGTATATCTCGTGAGCCCGAGGATGCGACCACCAGGAGCCGGACACGGGCTCGCCGGCGACGATGCCGGTGACGCTCGGGAGCACAGGGTCGGTCACGAGGAGGATTCCCTGCTTCTCGATCTCGCTCAGCACTTGTTTTCCGACCGAAGGCGCGGCCATCCCTTATCTCCCGCGAATGGTGAAGGGGCTTTCGCGCTCGGCGACTTCGCCCGTGGCCTCGTCGGTGATTCGCGCTCGCAGCACGTACTCTCCCGGAGGGAAGCTCCGGAGAGAGATCTCGCTTCGGACGGCGACCTCGCCGCCGCCTCCGGGACGATGGTGCGATGGCGCGACCTTGGAGAAGAGCCGACCGTCCTTGAGAAGGAAGAAATCGACTTTCAGCCGCGCCTCTCCGGTGAGTCCGTAGGCCTCGAGGTACGCCGTGAGGGATCGGCCCGAGAGAAAGATCTTCGAGAGGTTCGGAACCAGCCGAACGTCGCCGAACTGGAACGGGGCCTTCTCGACTTCGTCCGATGCAGGAGCGTCGACGGCGGCGCTCGCGAGGAGAAGGCTCGAGAGGAAGAGCTTCCCCGTCTCGATTGAAGGCACGGAAACCTTCGTGCTCACCTGCCCGACGGCGCCGCTCGGGTTGTCGCGAACGGTGGCCACGAGCTCGTAGTCGCCCGGCGGGAGCACAATCGAGGCGTCGTAGAGAAGCTCGCTCCCTCGGTACTCCTCGAGCGCGTCCTTCGAGACCAAAACCTCGATGCGATCCTCGATCGCCTTGTCGATTCCCTCCACCTGGAACTGGACTACGAGGTCCACCTGGTAGCGATAGCCACTTTCGACCGGCTCCGGGGTCAACCGCGCGTAGGGGATCGAAAGCGTCAGCGGGACGATCGCCCTGTCCCCGCCGGTCGGGAACACGGAAGCTTCTGCGAGGACCGGAATCGTGGGAAAGCGCGCGCTCGCTTCCGTCACCGCGCGGAGGTCGGGCATGGTGAGCTGGGGGACTTTCCGGATCTCCTGAAGGTCGCGCTCGAGGTCGAACCGGCCGGTCACGAGCCGGGTGGGGTCAATGTCGGTCCTCATGCCCGTGGTCTGGTCCATCAACGTGCCGCCGGAGCGCATGAGCCCGATGGCTTCGAGCTCGCTCATGGCGTAGCCGAGGTTGGTCCTCAGGGGCGCGACGACGTCGAGGTTCGAGGAAGAGACGATCTCGAACCGGCCGGTTCCAGTGAAATCGACGAAGGCGATGTCCATCGACGCCGGGAGCCTGGGGTTTTGCGCGTTGTTGTAGGTCCAGACCTCGGAAGGGCGCTCGAAGGCGGTGCGTCCCGCGGGATTGCGCTCGATGGCGTTCGGCGGTCCGAGGAGGATGTAGATCTTGCCTCGATCCGTGGCCCAGCCGGGTGTCCCCGCGCCGAAGTTCGTAACGGCGTAGGCGAACCTCCGCGCGTGCTCTTCGCGGGCCTCGTTCGGAGGTCTGTCCGGGGTGAGATCGCGCCGCCGCCAGAAGGACTCGACAAATGCGAGCTTCTCTGCAGGATCGCTCAGGGTCTCGAACCGCTCCCGCTCTTCCCGGGAGAGGATCCATTTCACGTACTGCTCGACCCACCGATCGAGAAGCTCGTCGATCCGCGAGACGTCCTCGAACGTGACGAAGCTGAAAGTGTCGCCGGGAGCGAAGGGAAGGGCGCCGGGCTCGATGCGGAAGGAGACGCTGGACGCCTCCTCCCGGTAGATCTCTCCCGCACGAGCTTTCGCAGGGCTCGCCGGCTCTCCCGAGCGGTAAACTTCGAAGACCGTTTCGGCGTCCTCCGCGTGGGCGCACTGGACAACGAAGAAATCGAGGGATACGTTCTCCGGCACCTCGAGGATGACGAGGTTTCCGTCGCCCTCGCCGCGGAAGCTGGGCGCGGTCGCCCGGTCCACCTGAAGGGCGGCGAGGGTCCAAGCGAGGAGGAGCAGGTTCATGGCCGCAAAACGAGTCGAGTTTAGCACGCTCTCCACAATCCTCTTTCTCGCGACCTCGGCCTTCGGCCAGGCGCGCGTGGATCTCCTGATCGCGGGCGGCACCGTGGTCACCATGGACGACGGGTACCGGGTCGTCGAAGGCGGCGCTCTCGCCATCGAGGGGACCCGGATCGTCTCCGTCCTCGAGGCGGGGAGGGTTCTTCCGGAGGCCGACGAAAGAATCGATGCGTCGGGGATGCTCGTCATTCCCGGCCTCATCAATACCCACGGCCACGTCCCGATGTCGCTCATGCGCGGCCTCGCCGACGACATGAAGCTCATGGAGTGGCTGAACGACTTCATTTTTCCCGCCGAGGCGAGAAACGTCGACGAGGAGTTCAGCTACTGGGGGACGCTCCTCGGGTCGATCGAGATGGCGCGAAGCGGCACCACGACCTTCACCGACATGTACTACTTCGAGGATGCGATCGCGAGAGCGGTCGACGAGGCGGGCCTTAGGGCGGTCTTGGGAAGCTCGATCATCGGGTTTCCAGCCCCCGACTTCAAGACCACGGACGAGGCTCTCCGAGCGGCCGAGGCCTTCGTCTCCAAGTGGAAGGGCCACTCGCGCATCGTTCCTTCCGTGGCCCCGCACGCGCTCTATACGACCGATATCGAAGTCGTCGCGAAGGCACGGGAGCTCTCCCGGCGCTACCAGGTCCCGTTCCAGATGCACGCCCACGAGGCGCGGGAGGAGGACGAGGCGGTGCGCGCGAAGTACGGGGAGACGGCGGCGACGCTCCTCGAGGAGAGAGGTCTCCTGGGCCCGGGG
>Ga0209002_10002990_pt1 | contig 13473 bp, 11 predicted proteins | sample Rifsed16ft2_FD_184010 | JGI IMG/M metagenome (GOLD analysis project Ga0209002, IMG submission 184010) | Soil microbial communities from Rifle, Colorado, USA - sediment 16ft 2 (version 2) | ecosystem: Environmental > Terrestrial > Deep subsurface > Rock core/Sediment | place: Rifle, Colorado...
CTTCTTTTCCTAGTGCTAATGTTGACTTCGGGATACTTGTACATTACACCCAACCCAGCTTCAAAACCAGCTGCGGCTGCGATAAAAGGAAAGAAAATTTTCAGCTCCATTTGTTCGATACCGATGATAAAAACAAACGCAAATGCCAGAACCATGGAAACTATGCCCGCTATGATTCCTATGAGCACCATAGAACACACATATGGCTCATAAGGAACAGGCATCATGGCCTTATCGAGTTTGTTTTCTAACCCAATTAATCTTGGATATAAAAATTTGATTTTATTTCCCAGAAGTTTATAACTAGCAGCGTAAATGCCAGATACTTTCTCTTTCTTTGCTTTTTTCTCTTTTTTTGTATGATGTACAGTAGATGGTTGTACTAGTGTTTTCTTTTGGGCTGTATTAGAAATCTGTTTGTTATCTTTTTTCTGATTTTCTTCCTTTCTAACAAAATTCTTGAAGCTAAACATATTTGATCACGTTAAGAACCTCTTTCTTTCATAGAATCTTTCTGGATTGGAGTAAAACTCCATTATTGTAGCATTCACATCTTTAGCCTTACGAATGTCACTTGAAGCAATCATCCATTCAAGAGCAGTTTTTCTTTTGCTTAGTTCACGAGTAACAAGGTCTTTTGTTAAACCTAGTCTGCTTGCTATTTTATCAAACATTATGCTTTTGCCTGTAAATTCATGTTTGTCTGTTTCAGGATTCCATTTGAAAACATCGCTGAGAAGAATCTCTTCTGATTTTTCATCATAGCCTACAATCTCTGAGATTTGCATTACTCTTCTTACTGATTTGTCACCAATTCTAATCTTTAATTGTAAAAGAATTGCGTTCAATGTAGTAACTAAAAGTACCTTAGGGACTTCCATTGGAACAGAAGTTAGTCTAGTTATACAAGATTTCACAGAGTCAGCGTGAATTGATGAAAAGCCACCGTGACCAGTTGCCATGGCCTGAAATAGTGTATGAGCTTCTCTGCCTCTTGTTTCTCCTACTATGATTATATCTGGTCTTTGTCTTAATGCTGCCCTTAATAGATCAAATTGTGAGATTTCTCCTATTCCACCAGCGGTAAAGGTCTGTCTGGAAATTGAAGGGATCCAGTTTTCGTGGGGAAGGTTTAGTTCTGGTGTGTCTTCTATACTTACTATTTTGTTACTAGGATGGATAAAGGACGCAATTGCGTTAAGAGTTGTAGTCTTTCCACTTGCAGTGCCTCCAGATATTAACATAGTTAGTTTATTTTCTACAAGGAACCAAAGGTAGGCTGCAATATCTGACGATACGGTATTTGATCTTATAAGGTCAATAATGGTGATAGGGTCCTCTTTGAAGTGTCTTATAGTAAAAGTACTACCACGCTTTGTAACCTCGTGTCCCAAAGTAAGGTTGATTCTACTTCCATCTGGAAGAGTTGCATCAACAATTGGATTCGCTACAGAAACGTGTTTTCCTGATACATAAGCTAGCTTTCGAACAAAATTTTCTAGCTCAGCGTCAGTACGAAATATGATATTTGTTGGCATGGACTCATACTCTCTATGCCATATGTAGAGTGGAATATTTGTCCCATCACAACTAATTTCTTCTATCATGTGATCATGCATCACTGGATCAATTACGCCAAAACGCGTAAAGTCCCTAATGGCATAATAGAATATCTTGGGAAAGTTTCTACGTTGTATATCTAATCCATATTTATCAATCATGCTAACGATCTTTTTCTTTAGTCGTTCTTCAGCATCTGCACGTGATTTTATGTCGCTTAAATCTATACTAAGTTCGACCATTAACATTTTTCTTATTTTCTCAAAATTTTCTTTGTCTTTATCAGTTAAAGTCGGTTCAATTATCATGTATCTTTTTCCTCCTTTAGCAGTAGGATCTCTCATAATCGCAGCGTATACTCCATAGTTTTCGTATCCTGTTTTAGAAACTGTGATAAAGTTTTTCATTTCATCAACACCGTCATTGAACGTTTGTTCATTGACAGAATTTCCAAGTGTGCTTGGATTTTCCTGAGGTTTGGGAACTGGATCTTGTGAATTTATTGGTTCTGCAGAGACTGATTTTACTTTCTTTTTAATTAATTTGTCTTTAAAAATTTTAAAATTCAATTTTCTACCTCTAAAATCTCAAAATTTTGCATCTTGATTTTCTTATCAGATTGGTAATTAACAAATACGATTGTTCTGCATCTAGAAATGACCTTACTCAAGGTGTGCCATTTTTTCCCTGATTTTAAATATGATTTCCTATTGTTGCTATACATCCATTTCTCCCTTTTATTTTCATATCTTTGCTTCATAATACAAATGGCTGTGTGAGTATTTTTTCTGACATACATTTTACAGGAGAAATGAGACTCCCTCATGTTTCTAATTAGGTGATTTTTGCTCTAAATTGGGAAATAGAAGAAAAGATACTATATTTCCAATTTGAATGAAAAGACTAATTTTTTAATCTAGTGGATTCCTTAAGGTTTCGTGTAAAGCGTTCTATATGTGATTCAATTTTTTTTGCTTCTAACCCTTCAATTAATCGTAGGAACGCAGATCCAACTATGATTGCGTCTGCTCCCACCTTTATGAAATTTCTTGCTTGGGTGGGATTTGAAACACCAAAACCCACTGCAACAGGAATTTTTCCATTAGAAATTTGTTTGGCTTTTTTAATTGCATTTATTGTGTACTTTTTAATTTTTTGTTGTGCACCCGTAGTTCCATAGACTGAAACAAGATACAAAAATCCAGAAGATGCGCGTATTATTTTTTTGATCCTTTCTTTAGATGTGTTGGGCGATACCAAGAAAATTGCATCTGCCTTGTATTTGTGAACGGCATTTAGATACTGCATTGCTTCTTCAACAGGCATGTCTGGTAAGATGAATCCATCTATACCAGCTTTTTTTGCGCTGGCAATGAATTTTTCATATCCTTGTCTATAAAGTAGATTTGTGTATGTCATCAAAACAAGAGGAAGGTCAGTTTCTTTTCGTATCTTTTTTACAATGCTAAAAAATTTTGTTGTGTTGATGCCATTTTTTAAGGCAAGATGAGTCGCGTTTTGAATTACAGGTCCATCTGCAAGTGGATCTGAAAAGGGCAGACCAAGCTCAATTATGTCTGCACCTCCTTTTATGAGGCCACGTACGGCAGAAATAGTACCTTTCTCATTTGGATAGCCTACTACTACATAAGCTATTAGCGCCTTTTGATTTTTGGATTTTAGCTCCAAAAATTTATTTTTTATTCTTGACATTTTTTTTCAAATAATTCTCTACGACTTCAACATCTTTGTCTCCGCGTCCAGACAAAGTTACAACAATAGAATCAGATCTTGGTCTCTTCTTTGCAATTCTCATCGCATAAGATACTGCATGTGATGATTCTAGTGCAGGAATGATTCCCTCATATCTTGCAAGCATTAAGAACGCATTCACTGCATTTTGATCATTAACGTTATCATATTTTACGCGCTTTGAATCTTTTAGGTAAGAATGCTCTGGTCCAACTCCAGGGTAATCCAGTCCTGCGGCTATGCTATGGGTATCAAGTATCTGTCCTTCTTTGCTTTGTAACAGATATGTCATCATTCCATGTAAGACACCTTTTGATCCTACATTTAATGTGGCAGAATGATGATCTGTATCAAGACCTTCTCCTCCTGCTTCTATTCCAAACATTTCTGTATCGCTGTCTAACAGTGGATAGAATGTTCCAATTGCATTAGAGCCTCCACCAACGCAAGCAACAACCGAATCAGGAGTTTTGTTTTCTATTTCTTTCATTTGCTGCATGATTTCCTTGCCTATGACTGATTGAAAGTCTCTTACCATGACAGGGTATGGATGCGGTCCTACTGCAGAACCAAGCAAGTAGTAAGTTGTTTCTACGTTTGTAATCCAGTCTCTTATTGCTTCATTTATTGCGTCTTTTAGTGTCTGAGTTCCTTCCATGACAGGATGAACAGCAGAACCAAGAAGCTTCATTCTAAACACGTTTAGCTTTTGTCTTTGTGTATCTTTGTAACCCATGTATACTTCGGATTTTAATCCAAGACATGCACAGGCCATCGCAGTAGCGACGCCATGTTGGCCTGCCCCTGTTTCTGCAATGATTCTTTTCTTTTTCATTTTTTTTGCAAGAAGCGCCTGACCTAAGGTATTGTTAATTTTATGTGCTCCGCCATGCAGTAAATCTTCGCGTTTGAGATAGATCTTCGCGCCACCTATTGTTTTGGTCAAATTTTTTGCAAAGTAAAGCGGCGTTGGTCTTCCAGCATATTCACGTAGATAATAATCAAGTTCTTTTTTGAACTCTTTATCATTTTTATATTTTAGATAAGATTCTTCTAATTCCTGTACTGCTGGGAATAATGTCTCTGGAATGTATTTCCCACCAAACTCTCCAAACTTGCCATCTTTTGGGAATTTTATCTTCATATTGCTAACACCAATTTTTTGACGTGTCCCTTGATATCTTTGCTCTTCATTATGCTGCTTCCTACTAAGAATGCGTCTGCACCGCATTTATGAAGGAATCTTATGTCATTTGGGGATTCTATTCCGCTTTCAGAAAGTATTATTCTGGTCTCATTTCTGTCTTTGAGAATCTTTTTTGTTGTATTCAAATCAATTTCGAGAGTATCCAAATTACGATTGTTTATTCCAAGCAAATCCGCACTAGTCTTTGTTGAATTGATGAATTCTTTTTTTGTATGTGATTCAAGCAAAACCATCAAACCTTTTTTATGAGCATAAGAAATGAACTCATCAATATCTTTTGCTAGTTTCTTGTCAAAAATTGACTGTATGAGAAGGATGCAGTCTGCACCCAGCTTTTCAGCTGCATCTATCTGAATTTTATCTACAACGATATCTTTCATCAATAATGGCACCCGGACAGCCTTGCGAATTTTTTGGAAATATTCTGGCAAACCATTAAACAAATGGGGTTGCGTAAGAATGGAAAGTCCGAGTGCGCCTCCTCCTGCCATCATCTTTGCAATCTTGACAGGATCTGATATCTTACGTATGTTGCCAAGTGAGGGAGAAGAAAATTTCACTTCGGTGATTAGTGAAGCATGTTTATTTTTAAGAATGCTATCAATTATATTTATTTTAGATTTTGGCATTTTTTGTGTAATGTCATAAACTCCATCTTTTATAGCAAGCTGTGAGTTTTGCGTTAATTTTTGTAACATGTTTTTCATGATTTTTCAAATTCCTCTACTTTTTGTATATTGCCGCAAAAGCCAATGAGATTTCTAAAAACATCATACGCTTTTCCATTCTTGATGGAATTTAATGCAATTTGTGTCGCATCCTGGAAATCATTTGCCATATCTGATATGATTAAACCTGCAGCGGCATTGAGTGCAGTGACTTCGATCATTGATTTGTTGGCAGTTCCTTTTAGGATTGTAAGAAATGCTTTGATTGCTTCATCTTTTGAGAAAACTTGGATGTCGCTAAGACTTGCTTTTGCCAATCCAAGGTCTTGTGGATTTAGAATTTTTAAACTGATTTTGTCATCTTTGAGAAGGCATATCTGATTTTTTGAGGTAGTAGAAAGCTCATCTAAGCCATCATGAGACAATACCGACATGACACTTTCTGCACCTCTTGCCTTTAGTAACAAAACCACTCTTTCTAGATAATCCACAGAAAAGACGCCAACTACTTGATTTCTTACTCCTGCAGGGTTGCTTAATGGCCCAAGTAAATTAAAAGCAGTTCTTGTTCCAAGCATCTTTCGTGCCTCTGCAACATTTTTCATTGCAGGATGAAATTTTTGTGCAAACATAAACCCAATTCCAAATCTTTCTATGGCTTCACTAACTTTTTCTGGAAGCATATCTAAATCATAACCAAAGTATTCAAAAATATCAGCACTACCACAAATTCCAGAAACCGATCTATTGCCATGTTTTGCTACTGATCCTCCTGCACCAGCTATTACAAATGCAGCTGCAGTGGAGACATTGAATGTTTTCATTTTATCTCCACCAGTACCACAAACATCGATAATCTTTCCGTTTCTTTTTGGAGTTATGTGTATGGCGTATTGTTGCATTTTATCAAGCATTGCCAAAAGTTCCTGATCAGACTCTCCTTTGTCAGTTAAGTTTCGTAAAAAGTTTGCAGTTTCTTGAGCAGGTACCTGTCCTTGTAGTATTTCATCCATTGCCTGAGTCATTTCATCATAGGATAGATCTTCATAAAGTGAAAGCTTGTTTGTTAATTCATTGAACATTTTTTACCCTCTTTACAAAATTATTTAGGATCTTTTTTCCTTCGCTTGTCATTATCGATTCTGGATGGAACTGTACCCCTTCGATAAAGTATTTTTTGTGACTAACTGCCATGATTTCATTGTCGTCTTGGGCAATTGCTGTAACTTGAAGCTCCTCTGGAATGACTGTTTTATCACCTACTAGAGAATGGTACCTTGTTGCCCTAAACGGATTTTGAACTCCATCAAACAGTGGGGACTCGGAATACTTGATAGGACTAGTCTTACCATGTCTTACGTTTCCAGCGTTCACTACTTTGCCTCCAAAGGCATGAATTATTCCTTGGTGGCCAAGACAAACCCCTAAAATTGGTTTTGTTGGACCAATCTCTTTGATCACTCTGGTGCATACTCCAAAGTATTTTTCATCCTCAGGGGTTCCTGGCCCTGGCGATATAATAATCGCATCATAGTCTTGTTTTTTTATTTCATCAATTGTTATCTTGTCATTTCTTACTACATCTGACGAAACTCCAAGCTCTCCAAGAATCTGAGCTATATTGTAGACAAACGAATCATAGTTATCAATTATTAAAAATTTCATTTTGTAGCCTCATTTAGTGCAGTAAGCATTGCATTTGCCTTGTGCTGTGTTTCCATCCATTCGTTTTCAGCTATAGAATCAGAAACAATTCCAGCTCCTGTTTGCACAAAGCCTTTTGTTCCATCAAAAAATATTGTTCTAATTGCAATTGCAAAGTCGCAACAACCATTAAACGAAAAATATCCCACTGCACCAGCATATGGTTCACGCGATTCTGGTTCTAATTCGTCAATTATTTCCATTGCACGAATTTTTGGCGCACCAGAAACAGTCCCTGCAGGAAATACAGCTTTGATTGCATCAAAAACGTCAAATTTCTCATCAAGTGTTCCAATTACGTGAGTTACCATGTGCTGCACATGACTGAATCTCTTTACTGCCATGAGTTCTTTGACATGAACTGAACCATATTTACAGACACGCCCAATGTCATTTCTTCCAAGGTCTACAAGCATCGTGTGTTCTGCGAGCTCCTTTTCATCATTTAACATCTCTTGTTTCATTTTTTCATTTTTGGGTTCATCATCAGTTATTGCCCTTGTTCCTGCAATTGGGAAAGTCTCTACTACACTACCAGTTACTCTCAAAAGCATCTCAGGGCTAGAACCTATGATAGTTTTTTCTCCCATCTTCATATGATACATGTAAGGAGAGGGGTTGATCTGTCTGAGTGCTTTGTACACTCTAAGCAAGTCACCCTTTGCATCAAAATTGAATCTCCGAGAAAGCACAACTTGGAAAATGTCTCCATCATGGATGTATTTTTTTGCACTTGTTACCATTTTGGAAAATCTTTGGCCGTCTATATTTTCTGAAACTTTTGACATTTCAAATTTTTCAAACTTTTGATCTAGAATTGGTATTGTGTCCAATCTGTTTTTGTCATAATAAAAGTAGAATGATTTTTTTTCTTTATTGTCGTATAGTATTCCATCGATATAGATTCCAAACTCCATCAATAGTGGTGATTCTTCTTTTTTATGTGCATCTGGAATCTTTTCCCATAGTCTGATTGCATCATAATTAATTATGCCTACAGCCCCTCCAAGATATCGATATTTTTGATCTGGATTATTTTTGAGCAGTTTCCTTATCTCAGATAGAGGGTCAGATGTCAATATTGTTTTGGTATTTCCATTTTTGTCACGTAATGTAATCCTGTCAGCATATCCTCTTACTATCATAGAGGGATCAAATCCCATAATCGACGTTTCAGCTAATTCTTCTGGTCCAGTCAGTGATTCGAATAAAAACGTATGTTCATAGTTGCGAGAAATTATGTTATAGAGTTCAAATTGTGAGCCAGTATATTCTAGGGGTACTATCTTAAGCTCTGAATGTCCAAATGTGGCCACCCATATAGAGCACATTATTCTGACTCTATTTATAATTACGTGGCTATTTTTTCAATAGTAATATTATTTACGGTATAGTACGGTACCTTTATATGCGATCATGACGATAATATGTACATGTCTCAGATGCTGGTTTCAAAACAAAATAGCAAGGAGAGATTACTTTTTCAAGATCTGTATTTTGTACAAAAACCTGTATCGATAAAAAGTAGCGCAAATGAAGCAGTGTGTGATATGTGTAAAAAAGGACTAGAAGATGGTCTTTCAGTGACTGCAATTCCTACAGATAATAAAATACGACTATACTGTGACAATCATTTTCCAAAATAGTTCTATTTTGGTCTTGTAATTGCGCCTTCAGATGCAGAACCAACTAGTGAAGCATATTTTGCAAGTGCCCCAGTTTCATAATTTGGTTTTCTTGGCTTCCAAGCTTTGCGTCTTTGTTCAAGCTCAGATTCTGAAATCATCAAATCCAAAGTATTTTTTTCAACATTAATTCTTATTTCGTCACCGTTTTTCACTAGAGCAATGTTTCCACCAACAAATGCTTCTGGTGATACATGACCAATCATTAGACCACGAGTTGCACCAGAAAATCTTCCATCTGTGATTAGTGCTACTTTTTCTCCTAACTTTTGACCAACTAGTGCTGCAGTTACTCCAAGCATTTCTCGCATCCCTGGTCCTCCCTTTGGTCCTTCATATCTGATTACTACAATGTCTCCTTCTCTGATCTCTCTTTTTGATACTGCGTCAAACGCATCCTCTTCTCTATCAAAGACCTTTGCTTTTCCTTTAAACTCTGAGGTCTTTACACCCGCTACTTTTACTACGGCACCATCTGGAGCAAGTGAACCTCTGAGAATTGTTAGTGTGCCAACTTCATGTATTGGAGATTCTATTGGCTTGAGTACTTTTTGATTTGAATCAAATGATATCTGAATAGAATCAAGGTTTTGTTTTAGAGTTTTTCCTGTTACTGTCATGACGTCCAAATTTAGCAGATTTTTTTTCATCAAACTTTTCATCAATAAAGGAATGCCTCCAATTTTGTCAAGATCAAGCATGACATAGAATCCTCCTGGTCTCATGTCAGCTATATGTGGCGTTTTTCTTCTAATTCGTTCAAAATCTTCCAAGATAAGCTTTATTCCAATTTCATGTGAGATAGCTAAAAGGTGTAATACTGCATTAGTTGAACCCCCAACCGCGTTTGCTATTGTGATTGCATTTTCAAATGCCTCAAAAGTAAGAATGTCTTTTGGCCGGACTCTATTTTCTAAAAGATTCATTACAGCTTTTCCACTTTCATAGCACATCTGAGCTCTTCTTGGATCCTCTGCTGGCGGCGATGCAGAGCCAGGTAAAGCAATTCCAATTGCTTCACTTATTGATGCCATTGTGTTTGCGGTGTACATCCCTCCACAGGAACCAGCATTTGGGCAAGCAACATCTTCCAAATTCTTCAAAGCTTCCAAAGTTAGCTGTCCAGCATCATATGCTCCAACAGCTTCGTACACGTCTTGAATTGTGACTTGTTTTCCTTCATAAATTCCTGGCATTATGGTTCCGCCGTAAACAAAAACTGCTGGAAGGTTTAGTCTTGCAATTGCCATCATGGTTCCAGGTAAACTTTTGTCGCATCCTGCTAGACCAACTAATCCATCATACTGATGAGCTCTTACCATGATTTCTATTGAATCAGCAATTATCTCGCTACTAACAAGGGATGCCTTCATGCCTTCGTGACCCATGGCTATTCCATCACTGACAGCTATGGTTGCAAACTCTCTTGGGGTACCTCCCGCATCACTTACTCCTTGTTTTGCATTTTGTGAGATCTTGCCAAGGTGTATGTTACAAGGAGTCGCTTCATTTCCAGTATGTGATACGCCAATGAATGGCTTACTTAGGTCTTCGTCATGTAGTCCCATGGCTTTGTACATCGCACGATGGGGGGCTCTTGATGGTCCTTCCACTACATTTCTACTTGATATTTCCATTCTAGATGAGAATGGGAGTTAACAGGCATAATTTTAGCTTTGCATCCAAAAGAATCAATTCTGCGTGCTTTTAATAATCTAGTTATAATATGAATAAATCAAAAATGGCACAAAAAAGAATATTCCAACTTTGCTTTGCGTTCTTAATTGTGATCTCACTTGTAGTGCCAGCATATGCTGATGTAAATTCATTAAAGACAGACAAAACACTTTACAAAAAAAATACAGACACGACAATGACATTTACTGGTACTGCTGATGAAGAAGACATCAACGAAATTGTCACCATTGTAATATATGACCCTGGAAATAATTTTGTAAAACCGGCACACTCTGGTATTGTTTCTAGTGAAAAGACATTTGAAATTAAAATTTCTGAAAAAGATTTCTCAAAAATTTCTTCACATGGTACCTATAATGCTACTGCATTTATGACAGATCAACAAAAAATAGATGGCTTTTCAATTACTTTTGATTATTCAATAGATGGCTCACCTGTATCTCATCCTACAACGCAACCTGTACCAACGCCGCAACCCACTCAAACACCTACACCCTCTCCAACAACCACACCACAGGAACCTGAGGATGACTCTGATGGAAAATCAATAGAGGAAAAGATTCAAGAAAGAATAGAAGCGGCAAAGAAGCAAGGATCTCAGACCACTGATACAACAGATTCTGAAAAATCGATTCAAGAAAAAATTCAAGAAAGAATTGATGCGGAAAAGAAAAAAGAATCTCAAATTAATACAACAGGTAACACTACAGTACCAAAAGAAAAACCTGATGCCTCCAACACAAACAATGAAAATAATATTGATTCAAATGTTTCGTATATTGTAATTGGTCTTGGTGCCGCAGCTGCTGTTGGGGTAGCAGTATATGGCATGAAACACAAACCAAAACATATGACAGATTACATTTGGGATGATACCTCTGGAGAACAGATCCAACACTTGGATTCTCAAACTATACATGAAGAAGACTATGCTTTGATGATCTTAAAAAACAGATTAGCAAAAGGTGAAATAACAATTGAAGAATATAATGAATTGAAAAGAGCTCTAAAAGAATCTTGATTTGATTTTCGAAAATTTATTGTCTTATGTCTATCTGAATCGAATCAACTCTGGCAATCTGCTCACTGATTTCTGTGCTGTTTTCATTGCCATATGAAATTAGGATTCTGTCATTTTGTTTTAATACATGATTGCGTATATTTGGTAATGGTTCATGGTTTACAAAGAATTTCAAGTTGTAATCATTATTTGTACAAAACTCTCTCTTATCTGGGAAGACGTAACAATCATCAGTCAATCCTATCTGTAATGTATCAAAGAGATATCCCATTGTAACGTTTGCAGCATGTCTATGAACCGTCTCACCATTATTACCTTCAAAATGAATGTAAGGACTCTTTACCTGATATGCAGGGGTAGAAAAGTCAAACTTGTCGCCAAATATTATCACATCCATGGCTGTATGCTCATGCTCACCACCAAGTATTCCAGCACCTGGAGGTGCACCTGGAATGTTTTGTTTACCTTCAAATGTATTTTGATAGAAGATGTATCCTGTGTACCCAAGCACAACTGCAACGCCAACTATGATTCCTGCTGCAATTAATTTGAATCTAAGTTTTTCACGAGACATTTTGTCACTATAACTCTCACGTTTCTGTGCTCGCTCTTCCTTACTTTTTTTACCCATGATTGATAAACGTCAAAATTTTACCCTAAATAACAGTATCTGATAATTGTATTGTAGTGGTTTTAAGTAAACTCAGACATGATAATTCATAAAAATGATAGTTGGAACAGCTAGATAAAATCATGCTATGTTTAATTAATATTAAAACAATTTTATAATCTAAAAAAGTATTTTGTATGTGCAACTCACACCGTGTCAATACTGTGGCGAAATGTCAGATCTGCCCTTTGAATGTAGTTATTGCAAGGATAGTTTCTGCCATATTCACAGGTTGCCAGAAGAGCACAGATGCATAAAACTAAGCCTTATCAGAGCAAAGAGATTTGGCCAAAAAAATATCATACGTGACGGCAACACTCAAAGACCAAATCTTTTAAGAAAAATGTTTTCTCGATTTGGGATCTGATTTTTCCAATAAATCATATTATAATCTAATTTGTTGGATCATTTGTTAGTATAATTTATTAGCGGAGTTAATAGGTAAGTGTTAATGATCTATTTCAAATTGCAATATCATCCGATCTTCTTACTTGTCATCTCTTGCGTTCTCGTATTATCATATGCTTCACATGCATATGGCCAGACAGCCCCAGGACAACCACTGTTTCTTAGTGCCACCGCGGCGTCATCTTCCCAAGTGAATCTTTCATGGACTGCTCCTACTAGTGGTGGAGCTGTTACAGGATACAAGATCGAGGTAAGAACAACAACCGCAAGTGATTATCCAGCTACGCCACTAGTTGCAAATACTGGAAGCGCTGGAACATCATACACGCATAATGGAGTTCAACCGGGGTCATACATTTATCGAGTTTCTGCGATAAACCAGTATGGTACAAGTTTATCATCTCCCGAAGCCTTTGTACAAATTCAAGCCTCTCAAAATATTGTTCCTGGTGCACCAACAGGTCTTTCTGCCATTGCGGTCTCACCAACCCAGATAAATCTTAGTTGGAATGCACCAGCATACAACGGTGGACCGACTGTTACTGGCTATAGAATTGATCTGAAAATAGGTTCAGGTTCTTACAGTACCTTCAGTTCAAACACAGGCCCCGTTACCTCATTTTCCCATCTTGGCTTAACAACTGGTACTACATACTATTACAAAATTTATGCAATAAACTCTGTAGGACCTGGTAACGCATCAAATGAGGTTTTAGCAACACCAACTTCATCATCGTCTTCGACTGTACCAAATCCACCAACCAACCTTGTAGCTACTCAGACAACCTCGACACAAATTGATCTTTCATGGACAGCGCCATCTAGTAGTTCGCCGATTACTGGATACAAGATTGAAGAAAAAATTGGAGCAGGTTCCTATTCCGTAATTGTTTCAAATACTGCAAATACCAATACTTCGTACTCTCGTACAGGTCTTTCTTCTGGTACCACATACTATTACAGAGTTTCAGCTATAAACTCTATAGGAACTGGTAGTCCTTCAAACGAAGCAACCCCTGGACAAACATCAACTGGAATACCAAATCCTCCGACTGGATTGTCTGTTTCAGCTTCATCTGCCACATCACTCACACTTTCAT
>Ga0209002_10002991_pt1 | contig 13472 bp, 13 predicted proteins | sample Rifsed16ft2_FD_184010 | JGI IMG/M metagenome (GOLD analysis project Ga0209002, IMG submission 184010) | Soil microbial communities from Rifle, Colorado, USA - sediment 16ft 2 (version 2) | ecosystem: Environmental > Terrestrial > Deep subsurface > Rock core/Sediment | place: Rifle, Colorado...
TGGCCGCCGCGGCGTGGGTCCGAGCCGCACGGTCACCGTGATCGGGGCTGCATGCTGCATGCAGCAGGCTTTCCGGCTGGAGGCTGGAGGCTGGAGGCCGACCCCCTGCTTGAATCGCCACACCGATGAAGCTGCGACTCCGCCGTCCCCGGGATCTCGCCGTGGCGCTGCGCGACCTGGCGCGCCGCCGGCCGGCTGAGGCCGCCGACTACTTCGACGCGCACGAGGCCGAATGGACCGCGCTCGCCGGGTCGGACCCGCAGGACGCCGCCGACATCCTCGAGGCGATCGACGAGGAGAGTGCCGCCGAGTTGATGTCCGACCTCGAGCCGGGCGATGCGGCCGACGTGCTGGAGGAGATGCACGAGCAGGCGGCCGCCGAGGTGCTCGAGGGGCTCAGCCTTTCGGATGCGGCCGCGGCCGTAACCGAGCTCCCGCCCGAGGAGGCGGCCGACATCGTCGGCCACCTCGATTCGGGGGCCCGCGACGCAATCTTCGACGCCATGGAGCACGGGCGCGTCGATGAGATCCTCGACATCCTCAGGTATCCGGCGGACTCCGCCGGAGGATTGATGATGCCCGATCCCGCCACGCTCTCCACAGGAATGAGCGCCGGGGAAGCGATCGAGGCTCTGCGCCGGCTCCACGAGGGTCTCGAAAACATGAACTACGTGTACGTCGTCGAGCGCGACGGGCGCCTCGCCGGGGTCGTGTCTTTCCGCGAGCTCGTGTTCGCCCGTCCCCTGACTGCTCTTGACGATGTGATGGTCACAAAGCCGGTGACCGTTCGTCCGGAGGCGGACCGCGAGCAGGTGGCGGACCTGATCCAGCGCTACGGGCTCCTGGCGCTGCCGGTTGTCGACGCCCGCAACGTGCTGCTCGGGATCGTCGCGATCGACGACGTCATCGAAGCGGTACAGCGCGAGGCCAGCGAGGACATTGCGGCAATGGTGGGCGCCGGTGTCGAGGAGACCATCTACACGCCGTTCCACAGGTCGGTACTGCACCGGCTCCCGTGGACGGCGGTGAACCTGGGCACCGCCCTCGCGGTGGCGCTGGTGGTGAGCCGATTCGAGCCGATCATCAGCGAGGTGGCGGTGCTCGCCGCATACATGCCCGTGGTGGCGTCGGTGGGAGGCAACAGCGGAGCACAGAGCCAGGCGGTGGTCATCAGGGCGATGGCGGTCGACGGGGTCCCCGGCGGGCAGATCCGGAGGGTCCTCACCCGCTCGCTCCTCATCGGCCTGGTCAACGGGTTTGCGGTCGGCGTGATGTCCGGCCTCATCGCCGGCGGATTCACCCACAGCCCGCGGATCGGCCTCGTGATAGCTCTGGCGGCCCAGGCGAACCTCGTGATCGCCAATCTCGCCGGAAGCAGCATCCCCCTGGTGTTGTACCGGCTCGGTCAGGACCCGGCGATGGCCTCGAACATCTTCATGACGATGATCACCGACATGGTCGGGTTCGGCGGGTTCCTGGCGATCGCCACCGTCATGCTCTGAGGACGACGCCCGACGCCGGACACCTGTCGCCCGTCGCCCGTCCCCCTCACCCCCAGGCCCTGGCCCCTCGGCACCCGTCACCCGACGCCCGTTCCTTTGTCGTCAGTCCTCAGTCGGAGTCAGGCTCCAGCCTCGCCGGGCACTCCGACGGGGCTGCACGCTGCATGGTGCACGCTTCCCAGGCGCGCACCACCGTCACTCGACCGCGGCGACCACCTCCCCCGCCTCACGCCAGTTCTCCCGAGCCTCGCTTGCTGAGACCAGCGCCACCATCAGGGCGGCGACCGGATCCGCCCACCACCACTCCAACAGCGCGTTGAGCGCGAGCCCGATCGTCGTGCCGGTGGCGAGCATCCCGTCGAGGAACGTGAGCGTTGCCTCGGAGTGGAGCGGCGCCGAGTCGAGCCGACGGGCGATGCGCCGTTTGGCGACGGCGAGCCCGAACATCACGAGCGCGGTGATCGTGAGATAGGCGATTCCCCAGGGCGACTCGCCGGGTCGCCGCCCCGTGGCCAGGTCCCGCATCGCCACCGTAAACAGGGTGAGGGCCAGCACCCAGAACGCAACCGCCACAAGGCGCAACGCCCGCGCGGTACGCCCGGGGTGGTCCACCGGGTGACCCGGAGCGATGTGCCATACGACGACGGACGATGCGAAGACCTCGATGACCGAGTCGGCTCCGAAGCCGATCAGCGCCAGCGAGGCCGCGGCGATTCCGAGCCCGATGGTGAGGACCGCCTCGCCGAGGTTCCAGGCGATGGTGGCGTACTCGAGCCGCAGCGCAATGCGCTGGAGTCGGCTGCGTTCCGGGTCGGGCATCGCCCGATGGTGCCACGCAGGCCCGGGATGCGGGCAACTCCGGTCGGGCCGAAGGGCACATTGGTGGAGGTCGACACCCCCAAACAGATCAGGGGCCGGGCGAACCCGACCCCTGATCTCCGATCAGATCTGCGTTGTTAGCGAGAACGCTCTTTGGCGAGATTCACGGTCAATTGACGACCGTCGACGCTCTTCCCGTTGAGTGCCCCGATGGCCTTGCTGGCCGCATCGGCCGACGCCATCTCGACGAAACCGAAACCGCGGCTGCGGCCGGTGTCCCGATCCTCGACGACCTGCGCCTTGGTGACTTCGCCGTGCTCGGCGAACATCTTCCGCAGATCGGCAGATGTGGTGTTGAACGTGAGATTTCCCACGTAGATATTGGTGGACATGTCTGCTCCTTCGAGAAGCGAGAGAACCGTCTGAATGGAACGCCCCGCAGAAGGGTCCCGATTCGCAGTGCGAAGGAGGGACGTACTGCGGCGACCTCACTCGACGGAACTAAAGGAGCGAAGACCGGCGCCACACGCACCAGGCGTGTACTGCTTACACAATAGCCGATTCTGACGGGACGCGGAAGGCCTTTTTCGAACTGCCCGGTAGCGTCGTAACCCACATGATCCGCCGGAGCACCGCCTGTGCCGCAACCCTGGTCGCCCTCGGCCCGCGGTTCGACCGGATCGTGGAGGACAACTCGGTCGAATCGTTGCGAGGAGCGGGTCCCGGTATACCGGATCGGCTCGGTGACCATCGTCCTCATCGCCGCCGGCGCCACCCTCGCCGCCGCCGTGGTGTGGTGGACGGCGAGACGGAAGTGACGTGAACGACCCGCTCGCACGGGTCGCGGCTGCGCGGGTGGGACGACTGGCCACCGTCGACAAGAGGGGCGAGCCCCACATCGTGCCGATCGTGTTCGCCCTGGACGGCAACCGCATCGTCACCGCAGTCGATCACAAACCGAAGCGAACCACCGACCTGAAGCGACTTCGCAACATCGCGGCCAACCACCGTGCCTCGGTGCTCGTTGACCACTACGACGAAGACTGGTCCCACCTGTGGTGGGTACGGGTGGACGGTCCGGTCGAGATCGTCACCGCGGGACCGGAGTTCGACGCCGCGATCGCCCTTCTCGCCGCAAAGTACCCGCAGTACCGCGAGCAGCCCCCACAAGGCCCCGTGGTCGCGGTGACGCCGGAACGGGTCACGGCGTGGGAGGCCGAATGAGGCGCTTCCCGTCGCCCGCCGGAAACGTCGCGATCTTGCGGGTAGCGGCTACGGGCCGCCGGCCGACCACTCCTCGAACGACACGCCCTCCATCCACTCCGTGAAATGGACGGCGCGGTGGCGCTCCTTGACCGCGGCGAATAGGTCGCCCGTGGGTGTCGTCGCCAGTTCGTGACGGACCAGATCGAGCTGCGGCTCCCATCCGCGCGCCCCCAGGACCTCGTCGACCCCGTTGTGCCAATCGGGCAGTGCGGGCCGGCCGATCGCAAAGTACGCCGCCAGTTTTCGCGCCAGGCGCACCGCCTTGCGCAGCGCCCTCGCCTGCACCCGATCGTGGCTGATCGCCTCGGACGCCTCCTCCATCCATTCTGCGAGCGAGGACTCGTCGACGCCGGCAGGCGACTCGACGGCGCGCCGGTAGAGGTTGTCGACCAGCTCGAGGGCGTCGAGTGCGCTCACACCGCGGCGACGATCTCGGGAAGGAGATCCCGATAGCCGGCAAGATGCTCCCTACGCTCGCGGTGCAGCGAGGTCACGATGTCGGCGTACTCGACGGAGCGTTGCTGGCGCTGATAGAGGAGCCGCGGCTGCAGCAACTCGACATCGTCGACACCGGGCACCGATGCCGCCACCTCGTAGCCGAAGTCGGGGTCGGTGACCCATTCGATCCCGCCGTGAGCGATGGCCGCAACGATCGCCGCCGAGATCGCGGGCGTGATCTTGCAGGACTGTTCGTCGCCGTCGGGACCGCCGACCCTCCCCGTGTTGAGCACAAAGCCCTCGACGTGGCAGGTATCGAGCAGCTCCCGCAGCCGGTTGGCCTGCCACTCGTGCCGATAGGCGAAGAACGGATTGGTTCCGGGAACCCTGAGAGACTTGCCCGCCTCGGCCTTGCCGCCGGCGCTGGTGCCCTGGGTCTCCCCGAGCATGAAGTAGGCCGCGGCCTGGTCCTTGGTCAGGCGGGTCACGGCCGGGATGATGTTGGAGTTGCGGTTGAGGATGAGCATGAAGTCCGCGACCTCGACGTTGACCGGCGCCACGAACCCGGGGATGTCGGCAGCAGCGATCACGGCTCGGCCGTTCTCGGTGTGCGACCGGTCGAACCAGTCGAGCCTGCCGGAGGGGTCGATCGCCACGTTCTCGAGGTAGGAACCGCGTTGGGTAGCGCCATACCAAACCGAGGGCTCCGACTCGGGAGTCAGCCCGTACACCTTGGCGAACGTCCCTGCCTCGGTGCCGTACACCCTGCCGCCCGGATAGAGCGCCACGAAGTCGTCCTGCACCGGGGCTCCCCCGCCTGCCCGGGAAAAAGTGGTCGTGGTCTTGCCCGTGCCGGACAGGCCCACTACGAGACCCACCCGCGGTCGGTCTCCGTCGCCGACCAACTTGAGGCCGCTGTGCATCGCCAGTCCGCCGCGGCGGTACATGGCTGCGTCCCACATCCTCAGCCCACCCATCTTCGACTCGCCGAAGTAGTCGGCGTTGAACACCCGGGTGACCCCGGCGTCGAGGTCGACCAGGATGCCCCGGTCCTCCGGGAACCCGGGTGCCGGGAGGTTCGGCGTGTAGATGACGGTCAGTTCGGGCTCGGCGCCGTCCTCGGCGGGAAAGTAGAGCAGACGTTGCATGGCGGCGAGGTTGGCGTTCGACCGTTCCACGACGAGCCGGGTGCGCATGCGAGCCGCCGGGTGATCGCCGATGTACCCATCGAGCACGATCATGTCGCGCCCCTCGATGAAGGCGTCCTGGGACGCGGCCAGGGAGTCGTACTGTTCGCGCGAGATCACCGGATCCGTGTGATTGTGCGGCTCGTCCGACACGATGAAGGTCGATCCCTTGGAGCGGGCGGTGACGGTCGTGATCACGTCGAGGTTGGCGTACTCGGTGAGATGCGCCGTCGGCTGAGCCGCGGTGAGTTCCCGCAGCTCGGAGGCGCCGGGGTTGGTGAGCACCGACCGTGCACGGATCTCCATGAACCCCTCTCCCCGACCGCGAAGGCCGACAGTCTACGGAATCGGGCCCGGTCGTGAACCGGCCGTCTCGGACTGCACGATGGTGGTGAACGCCGCGGCGAGCCGGCCGGCCATCGGACCGCCGGGGATGAGGTTCTCCCCCACCTGCGCGACCGGGCTCACCTGCTTGTTGGTCGACAGCGCCACGACCTCGTCGGCCGAGATGACCCGGTCGAGCGGGTAGCGACCCTGCTCCACCGGGAGCCCGAGACGCCCGCAGCACTCGAACAGCACGTCCCGGGTGATCGAGGGGAGGATCCCGAGGTCGAGCGACGGGGTCTCCACCCGGCCCCCCCTGACCCAGGCAAACGAGAAGGTCGGACCCTCGAGCACCACCGCGTCGGGGGTGACGAGCATGGCATCGTCGAAACCCGCACGCCTCGCCCGGTCGGTGGCGGCCATGTTGGGGGCGTACGAAGTCCACTTCACACCGGCGTAGCCCCCCGAGTCGGTGGCCGGATGCCAGGGCGCCACCACCGGCATGACCCTGATGCGATCCGGTGCGAGCGGCAAGGGCTCCCACATGACGATCGTGCGGGGGGGAGCGGTCACCGACAGATCGCGGCCGCCTCCCGTGAGGATCACCCGCACCTGCCCGTCCCCCCGGGTGGCGGCTACCCGCCCCATGTCGCCGGCGATCGCGGCCCGGTCCGGAACCTCGATCGCCAGCGCAGCCGCGCTGTGCTCGAGTCGGTCGAGGTGACGATCGAGGCGAAACAGGTCGCCGCGGTACGAGCGCACCAGCTCGAACACGCCGAACCCGCGGATGACCGCCCAGTCGAACACCGACACTGAGGCCGTCCGCTCGTCGCGCGCGACGCCGTCGATGATCACCCGCATCGCGGCGAGCCTAGCCAGGGGTCGGCAGGCGTCCGGCCGGGGGCTCGGGACCGCGATCCCTTCCGAATGACCCGTACCCTCTCGGGGCGTGAGCAACCGGTCCACTCCTCCCGACGCACTCGGCGGCACTCTCTGGCACGACCATCCGGAACGGATCGGCGCCGCCCTCGAGGCACTGCGCACGGGGCCCGAACCGCGAGCAACCGCCGTCCGCATCGCCCGCGTGCTCGAAGCCGGTCCTGCGCTGGCGGCCGCCTCGCTCGAGGATCCCGAATTGGCGGCGCGGATCGTCGCCGTGTGCGGTGCGGGCCGCGCCCTTGCCGGCATCGCCGCGGCACTCGGCGACGATGCGCTGACACCGCTTGCTGCCCGGACGGTGCCCGACCCGGTGATCGTCCTCGATCCCGGGGACCCGACCGGATCACTTCGGCGCCAGGTGGGTGCAGGCCTGCTGCGAATCGCCGGACTCGACCTCACCCGGAAGATCGACATGCCGGCCGTGGGCGCCGCCCTGAGCGACCTCGCCGACGCAGCCACGCGCGTCGCGCTCGACGCGGCCCTGGACACAGTGCCCGGAGCGCGCATCGCGGTGATCGCGCTCGGCAAGTGGGGTGGCCGCGAGCTCAACTACGCCTCCGACATCGATCTCGTGTTCGTCCACGAGGGCGAAACAGATGCCGCCGTCAGGGCGGGTGCAGCGTTCATCGGTCTGATGGCGAAACGGACGACCGAGGGTGTCGCCTTCCGCGTCGACACCGACCTGCGCCCGGAAGGCTCGGCCGGGCCGCTGTCCCGCACGCTCGACTCGTACCGCGCCTACTGGAGACAGTGGGCCCGCACCTGGGAGTTCCAGGCGTTGCTGAAGGCACGGCCGGCCGCCGGCGACCCCGAGCTCGCGGCAGGGTTCCTGGAGGCGTCCCGACCCTTCGTGCACCCGGAGACGCTCGGGGCCGAAGCGGTGCGCGAGATCCGGGCGATGAAGGCGCGAGCCGAGCACCTGGTGAAAGGACCGGACGAACTGAAACGCGGGGTCGGCGGGATTCGCGACGTCGAGTTCGCCGTCCAACTGCTCCAGCTCGTCCACGGCCGGGCCGACCCTGCGCTGCGTTCCGCCAACACACTGGAAGCGCTGGGACACCTCGGTGCCGGAGGCTACGTCCGACCCGAAGACGCCGGAGAGCTGAGCGCAGCCTACCGGTGGCTCCGCGACGTCGAACACCGGGTGCAGTTGCAGGACCTGCGCCAGACCCACACCGTGCCCCCCGATCCTCCCGGCCGGGAGCGGCTCGCCAAGGTGATGGGGTACCGCGACGACACCGGGGGTAGCGCCGTCGAGCACTTCGACGCCGACCTGCGGGCGTACCGCACCACCGTGCGCGGCATCCACGAACGACTCTTCTCCCGCCCCCTGCTCGAGGCGTTCGCCGAGGCCGCCCCCGGCGCCCGCATCGACCGGCAGCTGGCCGCCCTGGGATTCACAGACTCCGCGGCGGCGCGTGCTGCCGTCGCAGATCTCACCACCGGCTTGTCGCGGCGGAGCCGACTGATGCACCAGCTCCTCCCCCTGATGATGGAATGGCTGTCGGCGTCGCCGGATCCCGACCTCGGGCTGACCCAGCTCCGGCTGCTCGTGACCGACGCCGCCGACAACACCGCCTTGATCGGCGCGCTGCGAGACAACCCGGCGGCTGCGGAACGCCTCTGCCATCTCCTCGGCACCGCACGCACCGCGGGACGGCTGGTCGACCGGATTCCGGCAGCCCTCCCGGTCCTCGGTGACGATGCCGCCCTGGCCGGTCCGCCGGACGCCTCCCACCTCGCCGCCGAGGCCGTGGCCCGAATCGGGGTGCGCGAGGACCACCCGGCGCGCGTACACGCTCTCCACCGCTTCTGGGCGGAGCACCTGCTGGAGACCATCACCGCCGACGTCGCCGGACTGAGCGACGCCGAGGCCGTCGGGCGCCGCCTCTCCGACACCGCCGACGCCCTGGTCGCCGGTTTGCTCGCCGCCGCGCAAACGGAGGCGCAGCGCGAGGGACGGACGCCCCCGCCCGTCGCCGTGATTGCCCTGGGGAAGTGGGGCGGGAGGGAGCTCACGTATGCCTCCGACCTCGACGGTCTGGTGGTGTTCACCGCGGCGGGACGGCCCGGCGAGGAGGGGGACGCCGCCCGGGTCGTCGAGTTGCTCGTCGGCTCCCTGGCGTCGTCGTCGCTCGGAGTGCCGCCGCCACCACTCGATCTCGATCTGCGGCCGGAAGGCAAAAAGGGAGCGATCGTCCGATCCCTCCCCGCGTACGAGAGCTACTGGGACAGATGGGCGCTCACATGGGAGCACCAGGCGCTGCTACGGGTACGCCCCGCCGCCGGCAATCCGACTCTCGCTGCGGATTTCGTCGCCGCGGCCCGGGAACGCTCCCATCCGGAGCGGGTCACCGCCGAACAGGTGCGCGCGATCCGCGCCATGAAGGCCCGGGTGGAGCAGGAAAGGATCCCAATCGGAGAGGATCCCGACTTCCACGTGAAACTCGGGAGGGGGGCCCTCGCCGACATCGAGTGGACGGTGCAGCTGCTGCAGATGCAGCACGGCTACGCCATCCCCGCGCTGCGCACCCCATCGACCCTGCAGGCACTCGCCTCCCTCCACCACGCCCGACTGCTCGAGGGCGAGGATGCCGCCGCCCTCGACGAGGCATATCGGTTCTGTGCCGCGGTGCGCAACCGCCTCTTCCTCCGCGCCGGGCGTACCCGCGACTCACTCCCCACCGACCCGGTCGAGGCGACGGCGGTGGCGAGGTCGCTCGGCTATGACCTGGCGCCGCGCACCGCACTGCGCGAGGAGTACCGGAGGGTGACGCGCCGGGCGCGCCGGGTGGTGGAACGGGTGTTCTACCGAGGGTAGGAGTCTCCAGTCACCAGTCATCAGTCTGGAGACTGGAGACTGGAGACTGGGAGACTCAGACTTCCCGGCCCAGCGCCGCGGCCACGGCCCGTACCTCATCCATGAGGAGGGCAAACTCGCCCGGGAGCAGGGCCTGGACGCCGTCCACCTGTGCGGTCTCCGGCGAGGGGTGCACGTCGATCATCACACCGTCGGCCCCGGCGGCGACTGCGGCGCGGGTGAGCGACGGCACCAGTGCCTTGCGCCCTCCGGAGTGCGAAGGGTCGACGAGGATCGGAAGATGGGATAGGCCCTTCACCACGGGGACCGCCGAGATGTCGAGGGTGTTGCGGGTCTGCTGCTCGAAGGTGCGAATCCCCCGCTCGCACAGGATCACCTGGTGGTTGCCTTCTTTGTACACGTACTCGGCCGCATTAAGCCATTCCTCGATCGTCGCCGTAAAGCCCCGTTTGAGCATGACCGGCTTCGGCTGGCGACCTACTTCGGCGAGCAGTGTGAAGTTCGCCATGTTGCGGGCTCCGATCCGGATGAGGTCGGCATAGGAGGACACCAACTCGATATCGCGGGGATCGAGCACTTCGGCGACAAAGGGCATACCCAACTCGTCGCGCGTCTCGGCCAGCATCTGCAGGCCCTTCTCCCCCAGACCCTGGAACGCGTACGGAGAGGTGCGGGGCTTGAAGGCGTCACCGCGCAGGATCCGGGCGCCTGCCTTCTGCACCGCAGCCGCCGCCGAGAACAGCTGTTCACGGTTCTCAACCGCACACGGCCCGGCGATCACGACGACCGTGCCGCCGCCGACAGAGACACCGCCGACGTCCACGACGGAGTCTGTCGTCTGGAAGTCGCGACTCACAAACTTGTACGGCTTGAGCACCGGGACGGCGCGCTCCACTCCCGGGAAGGCTTCCCACGGGAGCTGCTGGATGACGGCGCGGTCACCGACGGCAGCGATGACGGTGCGCAGCTGGCCTTCGGAGACGTGCGCCTCCGCGCCGATGTCGCGCAATCGGTCGACGACGTGCTCGACGTCGGCCTTCGTGGCGTCGTGCCGCATGACGATGATCGTCGAGTCGTCCTCCCGGGCCACCGCCCTCCTTTCCGCCCGGCGACGATAGCGCCGGGACCGGTGCTTGCATTTGCAAGCGCTTGCTATTGCTAGCACGTTCGTGCTATTCTGCTAGCGGAATGAAACACCGGGTGTCGGAGGTAGGCGACTTCATCCGCCAGCAGCGTGAGCGCAGCGCCATATCGTTGCGCAAACTCGCCGAGCGGGCGGGGATTTCCAACCCGTACCTGAGCCAGATCGAGCGGGGGCTGCGCAAGCCCTCGGCGCGGATCCTCAAGTCGATCGCCGCCGGCCTCTCGATCTCGGCGGAGACCCTCTACGAACGGGCGGGGCTGCTCGACGGAGCCGACCACCCGGAAGTCATGGAGGCGATCTCCAACGACACCGTATTGACAGTTCGGCAGAAGCAGGCCCTGGCGGAGATCTACAAGAGCTTCGTCGATGCCTCAGAACAGGAGTGACCGTGGAAACGATGATCGAGAAGCAGGAAACCGCGCCGAAGGGCGCCGGCGCCATCGGCGCCGCCACCAAGAAGGCGGCCTACGCCGTCGTGGGCGCTCCGGTTGTGGCGACCAAGCGTCTGGGCGAGCTCTCCGGCAAGTGGCGTCGCGACGCCCGCCGCGAGTTCGAGAAGTGGGTGACCGAGGGAGAGCGGCTGACGACCGATCTGCGCGAGGGCAAGGTCGTCGAGGAGATCAAGGAGAAGGTCGACTTCGACCACCTCCAGGGGCGTGTTGAGAAGCTCCGCGACCAGCTCGAAGACGTGCTCGCCAACTGGCGGGCGACGTTCAAGCCGGACAAGGCCGACAAGGCCGGGGTTGCCGCGACGGCCGATGAGATGTCGACGGTGAAGAAGGCCGCCGTCAAGAAGACCACCGCTACTGCGAAGATGGGAACGGCCGATAAGGCCGGTGCCTGATCCTCGCCGGTGTTGCGAAAGACGAGGGGCCCCGCATCGCGGGGCCCCTCGTTCGCGTCGGAGACGCTCAGAGTGTGCGCATCAATACTTGACGATCGCCTCGAGCTTGGCGACCGAGGCGACCCACCCCTCCACCATCGACTCTGTGGGGAGGCGGCGCACCAGGCGCTTCTGGGTGTTGATCTCGACCAGCTTGGCGTGCAGCGCCGCCGCCTTGCGGGTCTTGAGCTCCTTGACGGTGTCGACTCCGGCCGCCTCGAGGAGGTCGGAGTATTCCTCTCCGATCCCCTTAACCCGCATGAGGTCGGCGCGGTTGACCCACTCCAGGATCTGATGCTCGGTGAGTCCGGTTGCGGTCGCCAGACGCTTGCGGTCGGTGCGGGTCGCTCCCCTCTTGAGCAAGGCCTCGGTGGTGCGAATCCTCGCTTTGCGGAGTCGGGTGGCGAACGTCAAGCCGATCCCCTCGATGGCGTCAATGGAAGGCATCACGTTCCTTTCGCGTCCTCGCCGATGACGTCGCCGCCCGCCAGCGGCGCGCCCGACGGAGACTAACGCCCCGCAGCCGACGCGCTGCCGGGGCGGCCTTCTCCCGCGGTGAGATCGGCGACGTCATCCGCGGTGTCGATGTCCTTCGGCGGAAGGTGATCGACCCGCACCTCCTCGACCCAGTCGGGATGGGCCTTGAGCAGCGCGGCCGCGCCCTGATCACCCTCGAGCGTCATCAGCCGCTCCCACAGCTGCCTCCGGAACAGCACCGGATGGGAACGCTCATAGCGGTACACGGGTGCGATGGCCAGGCGCGGCGAGGACGACGCCGCCTGGAGCAACACCGCCGGCACGTCCGGGGGGATGCCGGGCTGGTCACCGAGGACGACGAAGGCGAGATCGATGTGCGGGTCGCGTGACAGGACATCGAGACCGACCCGAAGGGATGATGCGATGCCCTCCTCCCAGTCGTCGTTGATGGCGACGACGGCGTCACCAAAGTCCACCGCGTCGATGATCTCCTCGGCACTCGCACCGAGCACCACCACGACCCGGTCGACCGGCCAGTTCAACACCGAGCGGGCCACATGCTCCAGCAGCGGGCGATCTCGGAGCCGGATCAGCTGCTTGGGGTACCCGAGGCGGCGGCTGCCGCCGCCGGCGAGAACGACCGCAGCCGTGGTGGACGCCATGCGCGGCACAGTAGCCCGGGGCTCATCCTTCCCGAACCAGGCCGATGATGCGCGGGTGAGCCGCCTCGTACGAGAACACGACCAGCCACGCGCTCTGCTCGAGCCGCTCCGGTCCGTGGACGTCGGCACCTATGGACACGAAGTGGAGATTGGTGAACTCGACGGGTATCACCGTCGACGGCGCTGCCGGCCCGTCGTAGACCAGCTCGCGCAGGGGGTGGTCGAAGGCGTCGAGGACTCCGGTCGCCACCGCCAGATCGAAGGTCCCAGAGAAATCGGGATACGCCGGGTTGCGGCCCTTCCACATCAGCCGCATGGGATCGTCCATCACCCCCGGTACCCGCTCCGGGACAAAGTGGACGAGTGGAGCATGGTGTGCGACGAACAAACCACGCTCCGAGACGAGAGCGCTGAAGTCGCGGCGGGCACGCAGCCTGTCCACGAACTCCTTCACCAGATCCATCACCTCGGCATCCGCGGCGAAGCCGGCTCGATCGACCTCCTCAGTGAGGTGGTATGCCGGCGCCCAGCCGACTCCGGCGTCGGTGAAAATCTCGGCCCACTCGTCACCGTCGGGGGCGACGATGCGCCGGCCGGTCGCCTCGATGCCCCGCTGTGTCGCGGTGAGCCGGGTCAGGACCCCGCCGCGTCCCGGCTCGGATAGGACGTCGACACGACCGCCGTGGGGTACCAGCACGACGCCGACATTGCGCGAGGTACGGCGCTCCAGGCGGGGGATGCCCCCACGCAGCACGAGTCCGACGTTGAGGATTCCGCCGAGGAGCAGCGACCAGATAACTGCTCCCCCGAGGAGAGCGAGCGGCATCCGCAACACGTGCAGCGCCTGGAACACCGATCCCAGGATCACCTCGGCACCCTCGGCGGGGGTGAGCGCTCCGAGCGCTCCCAGATCGACCACGCCGGGCGAGGGGCCGACCGTGATCAAGTCAGTGGCCAGTCGGTTGCTGAGGGAATCCAGCACCATCACCGTGATCACGCCCTCGGTCTCG
>Ga0209002_10003002_pt1 | contig 13444 bp, 9 predicted proteins | sample Rifsed16ft2_FD_184010 | JGI IMG/M metagenome (GOLD analysis project Ga0209002, IMG submission 184010) | Soil microbial communities from Rifle, Colorado, USA - sediment 16ft 2 (version 2) | ecosystem: Environmental > Terrestrial > Deep subsurface > Rock core/Sediment | place: Rifle, Colorado...
CGGCCCCAGAACAGCTGAGCCGCGGTCGGATGCCGACAGGTCGAGCAGCGACGACATGATGAGCAGTCGCGCGAAGGCCTTGAGCGTGCTCACGGCAAACACGTTGGCATTCACGGTCTGCTTCGCCGTGTGGATGCTGTACGGTGTGCTGATCACCTATCTCGTTGACCGCCAGGTGTACGCGTTCAGCAAGACGGAAATGGGGTGGCTGATCGGGATACCGGTGCTGTCGGGATCGATCCTCCGCCTTCCCGCCGGGATGCTGAGCGATCGGTACGGCGGGCGGCCCGTGTATGCCGCGGTGATGTTGACCGCCGCCGTCTCGGTGTACCTGGTGAGTTTCGCCGATAGCTTCTGGGCGTTCCTGCTGGGCGGGCTTGCTTTCGGTCTCGCGGGAACCTCGTTCGCGGTGGGGATCGCGTATACCTCGGTGTGGTTCCCCCGGCATCAGCAGGGAACGGCGCTGGGGATCTTCGGCATGGGGAACGCCGGAGCCGCGGTCACCGCGATGGTCGCACCCGCACTGCTCGGGGTCCTGACGCGAGGCGGGGAGGAGCTGGAGCGGTGGAGACTGCTGCCGCGGACGTACGCCTGGGCCCTCGTCGTGACCACGGTGCTGTTCTGGCTCTCGACGTTTCCGCGGAAGCCCGACGAACCGGTGGTGCGCACCCTCGGCCAGCGCCTGGAGCCACTCCGGTCAGTGCGGGTCTGGCGGTTCGGGCTGTACTACTTCCTGGTGTTCGGCGGGTTTGTCGCCCTCTCGCAGTGGCTGATCCCCTATTACGTCAATGTGTATGCGCTCACCATCGTAACAGCCGGCCTCCTGTCGTCCGTCTTCAGCCTCCCGTCCGGTGTGATCCGGGCCTTCGGCGGCTGGCTCTCCGATCGCCTGGGTGCGCGAACCGTGATGTACTGGGTTCTCGGGGGATGCACCATTGCTTCTCTCCTACTGGTTGTGCCCCGCATGGACATCCAGTCACCCGGGGAGGGCGTGATGGCCTTCCGGGCCGGCACGATCACCGACGTGCGGGAGGACGCCGTCGAGGTGGATGGCGTCCAGTACCCGCTGCGGCCGCGCCAACTGGGGACACCGGAGCGGGAAGGCGCGTTGATCTGGCCCACCAGCATCTCGTGGCAGGAGCCGGTCGTGCGGCCGGGCGACGCGGTCGCCCGGCGACAACTGCTGGCTCGCGGCGTCACCCACATCTACTTCCAGGCCAACATCGGCGTATTCACGGGCCTCGTGTTCCTCATCGGTCTTCTGATGGGCATCGGGAAGGCCGCGGTCTACAAGCACATCCCCGAGTACTTCCCCAGTGATGTCGGCACCGTCGGTGGAATGGTCGGTGTCATCGGTGGGCTGGGCGGATTCGTGGGTCCCATCCTGTTCGGTTATCTACTGGATGCGACAGGTATCTGGACCACGAATTGGATGTTCTTCTTCGTGATCTCGTTGGCCGCGCTCGTGTGGATGCACGTGGTCATCCGCCGGATGATGGCTGAACGGGCACCCGAGGTGGCGACGCACATGGAGCGTGGCGGCGCGCCCCTCCCCCTTTCCTTGCGGGTCCGGTGCCCGGTCCACGCCGTGGAAGCCCAGGTGAGAGTGGTGGCGGTCGTGGGGGACGACCACCGGTTCGTCGTGAGCCAATGCTCGCTCTTTCCCGGAGGCGAGGGCGGCGCGCGGTGTGAGGGTCGCTGCGTGGTGCGCGACCAGGAGCGGGCGTGAGGCCCGTCCCTGATGGCCGATAGCACCGCTGCGACGCCCGGGGACGGGGGCGGCAGTCGTCGGGCCTCCACCTGGCTGGAGCGGTGGGAGCCCGAGAGCCAGGAGTTTTGGCTTGAGCAGGGACGAACGTTAGCGTGGCAGACACTGGCGATTACTACGGTTGCGCTGGTGCTCTCGTTCGCCACCTGGTTTGTGATGAGCGCGGTCGTGGTGCGCCTGCCGCGCCTCGGATTCACGTACGATACCATGCAGCTGTTCTGGCTGGCCGCGATTCCCGGCCTAGCCGGCGGCACCCTGCGGATCGTGCACACCTTCCTGGTGCCGCTCTTCGGAACGCGGCTAGTCATTACCGTCGCCACGCTGTTGAAGCTCATCCCCTGTGTGGGCATCGGGCTGGCGGTGATGAATCCCGCGACGCCGTTCTGGGTGTTCGTGCTGCTCGCCTTCAGCGCGGGGTTGGGCGGCGGAGATTTCTCGTCGTTCATGCCCAGTACCAGCCTGTTCTTTCCGAAGCGGCTGCAGGGGACCGCCCTCGGCGTTCAGGCCGGCATCGGCAACTTCGGGGTGAGTCTGACGCAATTCGTCACGCCGTGGATCATCGGGTTTGCCGCGCTCGGCGCGTTGGGTGGTGGCGCGCTGACGTTCACCCAGGGCGCGGTGAGCAGGCCCATGTGGCTACAGAACGCCACGTTCTGGTATGTGCCGGTGATCGTGCTCGTCGCGCTCGTCGCCTGGATCCAGCTCCGAAGCGTGCCCATCAGGGCGTCGGTCAGGGAGCAGATGGACATCTTCCGCGAGAAGCACACCTGGCTGATGACGTCCCTTTATATCATGACCTTCGGCTCGTTCTCGGGGCTCTCGGCTGTCTTCCCGTTACTCATCATGTCGAGGTACGGCGACTTCCCGAACGCTCCCGATCCTCTGAAATACGCATACTTGGGTCCGCTGATCGGGTCCGCCATTCGCGTGGTCGCCGGACCGCTGAGTGACCGGTTTGGCGGCGGGATCCTGACGCAGATCAGCGGGATCGGCCTGCTGGCCTGCGCTTTGGCGATCGCCCCGGTCCTGGATCCGTCGTCCTTGCAGGACTTCCCCCGTTTCGTGGCATTCATGCTCGGGCTGTTCTTCTTTGCGGGGTTGGGGAACGCATCCACGTTCCGGCAGATACCGATCATCTTCGCCCACTCGCCGCGGCAGGGAGGCGGGGTGCTGGGCTGGACGGCGGCGGTGGCCGCCTACGGACCCTTTGTGTTTTCGAGCCTCGTCGGCCTGTCCATTACCCGCCTGGGCTCTCCGAAGGTCTTTTTCTATGGCGCCGCGGTGTTCTACGCGGTGAATCTGTGGATCAACTGGTGGTACTACTGTCGGCGCGGCGCGGAGCGTCCGTCCTGACGGGCCTCCATCCTGTTGGCCTGCCCATGGGCGCCTTCTTGGTTCTCTCCATCGCGGTCTTCACGTCGCGAGCCTGATTTCGGGACTCCGGGAGTCTTTGGCGATGCGCGTCACGCGAGTGGTGGCGGGGTTGGTGGGGACGTTAGCGGCGACTGCTCCGTTGACCGCTCAGCAGGCCGCTCGGCCGACCGCTCGGGGGCTGGAGGGTTAGTAGGGCCGGTACATTCGGGGGGTGCTCCGACCCTGCCCTGTTCAAGGCTCTCCGCCGTGATGCCGACCGTCAGCCGGCGCGCCACGTCTCCGGCATTGCCGCCACGCGCTGCGCCAGGTTCTCTAACTGCGCCGCCAGCTCCTTCGGCAGGCGCTCGCCGAACTTGGCGTACCACTCGCGGACCCCGTCCACCTCGCGCTGGGCGTCGGCCTTGCCGATGTCCGTGACCTGCTGGTACGACTCCCGGCTGTACGCCAGCCCGTCCCAGCGCAGGTCTTCGTACTTGGCCATCAGGCCGAAGGGGCTGTCCACTGCCCCCGCGCGTCCGTGGACCCGGTCCACCACCCACTTCAGGACCCGCATGTTCTCGCCGTAGCCGGGCCAGGCGAATTTGCCGTTTTCGTCCTTGCGGAACCAGTTCACCCGGAAGATCCGGGGGAGCTTGAGGTCGGTGCGCGCACCCATGGTGAGCCAATGCCCCCAGTAGTCGGCCATGTGGTAGCCAATGAACGGAAGCATGGCGAAGGGGTCCCGGCGGATCGCCGCCTGGCCGATCGCCGCCGCGGTCGCCTCCGACCCCATGGTGGACGCCAGAAAGACGCCGTGGGCCCAGTCCCTCGCCCCCAAGACCAGCGGGAAGGTGGTCGAAAGCCGGCCGCCGAACAGGAACGCCGAAATCGGGACGCCCGCGGGATCCTCCCAGGCCGGATCGTACGACGGACACTGGGTGATGGGCGCCGTGAACCGCGAATTGGGGTGCGCGGCCGGCTCCTTGGATTCCGGCGTCCAGTCCCTGCCCTTCCAGTCAATGGCGTGCGCGGGCGGCGGCCCCATCCCCTCCCACCACACGTCGCCGTCGTCGGTCAACGCCACGTTGGTGAAAATGCAGTTGGCCTTGAGCGTCGCCACGGCGTTGGGGTTGCTCCGCTCGTTGGTGCCCGGCGCCACCCCGAAGAATCCCGCCTCGGGGTTGATGGCGCGCAGCGTGCCGTCGGGGGCGGGCTTGATCCAGGCGATGTCGTCTCCCACCGTGGTCGCCTTCCATCCCTCGAACCCCGCCGGCGGGACGATCATCGCGAGGTTGGTCTTGCCGCAGGCGCTCGGGAACGCCGCGGCCACGTAGGTGCGCTCTCCCTCCGGGGACTCCAGCCCGAGGATGAGCATGTGCTCGGCCAGCCAGCCTTCGTCGCGCGCCATCACCGAGGCGATGCGGAGCGCCAGGCATTTCTTGCCCAGCAGCGCGTTGCCGCCGTAGCCCGAGCCGTACGACCAGACCTCGCGCGTTTCGGGAAAGTGGACGATGTACTTCCGGGCGATGTCCCCTTCGCAGGGCCAGGGCACGTCCTGCTGCCCCGGCGCCAGGGGCGCGCCCACCGAGTGCAGGCAGGGCACGAAGAAGCCATCCCCCAGGGCGTCCAGCACCTTCTGCCCCATCCGCGTCATGATCTTCATGTGCGCGGCCACGTAGGCCGAGTCGGTGATCTGCACCCCGATCTGCGCGATGGGCGACCCGATGGGTCCCATGCTGAAGGGGATCACGTACATCGTGCGGCCACGCATGCATCCGTCGAACAGGCCCCGCAGCGTGGCGCGCATCCGCTCCGGATCTTCCCAGTTGTTGGTCGGTCCGGCCTGATCCCGGGTCCGAGAACAGATGAACGTGCGCTCCTCGACGCGGGCCACGTCGCTCGGGTGGGAGCGGGCCAGGTACGAATGGGGGCGCAACGTCGGGTTGAGGCGCGTGAAGGTCCCGCTCTTGACCAGCGCCTCGCACAGCGCGTGGTACTCTTCCTGGGACCCGTCGCACCAGTGCACCTCAGCGGGCTGGCAAAGGGCCGCCAGCTCCTCGACCCAGGCGAGCAGCCGGGTGTTCGACGTTCGAGCAGAACCATGACCCGGCGCGTCGACCTCGCTGGCACTCCGCGGCTTGGAGCGCTGGCGCGTTGAACCTTTAGCGGGCACTTCGACCTCCTGTGCTGCCCCCGCGGAGCGGGAGCGGTCGTCAGTTCGGCACGCGCGCCCCGTCGTCCCTCCGCGGGCGCATCGGCATCTGGGTGGCTAATATACCGTGCAATGAGGTCGGCGCCGTTTCCTCGAGCTTTTTTCATTCGGGGTTCACACGTCGCGCCGCGCACCACGATCAACCGCCGCATTGGCGATTCCATGCTCGAACTGCCTGACATCCTGGCCGCCCGCGAGCGGATCGCCGGCCGGGTGCACCGAACGCCCACTCTCTCGGCCCGCTCCCTCGGCGAGATGGCGGGCGTCCGCCTGCACCTCAAGGCCGAGCTGCTCCAGAAGACCGGCTCATTCAAAGTGCGGGGCGTCCTGAACAAACTGCTCGCCATGGACCCGGCGGAACGCTCGCGCGGCCTGGTGTCGCTCTCCGCGGGAAACCACGCGGCCGCGCTGGCGTGGGGAGCGAGCGCGGTGGGGACCAGGGCCACCATCGTCATGCCGGCCAGTGCCGTGCCGTCCAAGATCGACGCCACGCGCGGCTACGGCGGCGAGGTGGTGCTCACGGAAGCCAATCTCCTGGACACCTGCCTCGCGCTGCGCGAGGAACGCGGGCTCACCCTGGTGCACCCGTTCGATGATCCGTTGGTGATGGCCGGTCAGGGAACTGCGGGACTGGAAATCCTCGAGGATCTGCCGGACGTAGACGTCGTCCTGGTTCCGGTGGGCGGCGGGGGGTTACTGAGCGGCGTGGCCACCGCCGTGAAGGGAGTGCGTCCGGCCACCCGGGTCGTGGGTGTCGAACCCACGGGGGCGGACATCGTCTATCGCTCGCTCCAGGCGGGGAAGCCGCTGCGGCTCGAGACGCGGCCGACGACCGTGGCGGACGGGCTGGCGGCGCCCTTCGCGGGCGAGCACACCCAGGCCCAAATTCAGCGAGATGTTGACCAGGTCGTCCTGGTGGAGGACCACGCGATGCTCCAGGCCCTCAAGCTCATCATGGAACGAGCGAAGCTGGTGCCGGAGCCTGCCGGCGCGGCGGCCCTCGCGGCCCTGCTGAGCGGCGCCGTCACGCCGACGCCCGGATCTACGGTAGTGTCTGTGGTGAGCGGCGGGAACGTGGACCCCGCCCTGCTCCGCCGGATCCTGTAGGAAACCAAGGCCAGATAGGTCACTCTGCCTCTCGCACGTCCTGCGCCTCTCACCTATTTTCCGTCCGTCCCCAAATGCCCGAGCTCCAGGAACGCCTCCAGGGCGCCTTAGGCGACGCCTACCGACTCGAACGCGAGATCGGCGGCGGCGGGATGTCGCGGCTGTTCCTCGCGACGGAGGCCTCGCTCAACCGCCAGGTGGTCATCAAGCTCCTCCCGCCGGACATGGCCAGTGACGTGAGCGCCGCGCGGTTCAACCAGGAAGTGGAGCTGGCCGCGCATCTGCAGCACCCCAACATCCTGCCGGTCCTCACCGCCGGCGCCAAGGACGACCTGATCTACTACGTGATGCCGTTTGTGCCGGGCGAGTCACTCCGCCAGCGACTCACCAGTCATGGCAAGCTCCCGCTGGAGGAAGTCACCGACATTCTCCGGGAAGTCGCCGACGCCCTGGCATACGCACATGCTCACGGCGTGGTCCATCGTGACATCAAGCCCGAGAACATTCTCCTCCAACATGGGCACGCCGTCCTCACGGATTTCGGGATTGCCCGCGCCGTGGCCGAGGCGCGAAGCGGTGGCCGGCTCACCGCCACCGGGATGGTCATGGGGACGCCGGGCTACATGTCGCCCGAGCAGGTAGCTGGCGAAGCGCATCTCGATGCCCGGGCGGACGTCTACTCGTTAGCCATCGTTGGCTACGAGATGCTGACCGGGCAACAGCCCTTCACCGGTCCCAGCATTCAGGCCGTGATGGCGGCGCACCTGACGGAGGAGGCGCCGCCCCTTCGCCAGCTGAGGCCTGACACGCCTCCAAGCCTCCAGGCCACCATCGCCAGGGCCCTCGCCAAGAAACCGGAGGAGCGCCTCCAGACGGCGGCCGAGTTCCGTGACGCGGTAAAAGTGGCGACGGGACCCAGGCCGGTCGCACCAGGCCTCAAGCGAACGAGGTGGGCAGTGGGTACCGGCGCGGTAGCCGTGGTGGCGCTGGCCGCGGTGCTGCTGTGGCCACGGGGGTGGCACGTCGAGGGCGACCCGCGGCGCAGCATCATTGTCTTCCCGTTTGAAAACCGGACCGGCGACGCAGCGCACGACTGGCTGTCCGAGGCGTCGATGAACCTTATGAGCCTCGGCCTGGCGCATTGGGAGGATCTCCGGGTCATTGACGACGAACGGACCGCGTCGCTTCTCCGCCGCCGCAACCTGGCGGATGCCGCCTCGCTCGATCTGGAAGACGCTATCGGGATCGCCCGCCAGGTCGGCGTCGGGACGCTGGTACTCGGCGACCTGCGTCGCGAGAACGGCGAATGGATCGTGGAATCCAAAGTGCACGACGTGGGCTCGGGCGATCGCATCATGACCGAAATCGTGCGCGGGACCGCCGAGGACCCCCGCCTCTTGTTTGACTCCGTCGTCACCCGGCTCCTCAGCCTGAGCGGGGCGCCGCCGGGCACCCGACCCGATGTCGTGGCGCAGACGACCCGCTCGCTGGAGGCGTACCGGCAGTATCTGGTGGGGATTCGAGCCCTGTTCCAGTTCCAGCTCGACGCCGCCGACTCGGCGTTCCAGCATGCCACCACGCTGGACTCCACGTTTGCGCTGGCGTACATGCGCCGGAGCAATGTGGAGGGCTGGCGCGCGGGCGGTGGTGACATCGGCCGGCGGCGCGCGCTCGGCGCGCAGGCGGAGCGGCACGGGAGCTCGCTTCCGCCGCGCTTCCGCTCCCTGATTGCCCTGCGGCTGGCCCAGGATAATCGGCAGTGGGCCCGCGCGCGCGTGATGGCCGAGCAGCTCATCACCCAGAACTCGAGCGACGTCGAGGCATGGTATGAGCTGGGGGAAGCCCACTACCATCATGGAGCGACAACCTACCCCCACGCGGATTCGCTGGGCAACATGGGGAAGGCGCTGTGGGCATTCGAACGGGTGCTGGCCCTCGACTCGAGCTTCATTGTCGCCTATCGACACATCGTGGACGCGCTGGGAAGCTGTGCCGCTCCGGCGGCGAACCTCCTGTGCCTTGCCGACTCGGCGGTCTACGGCCAGCCCGGGGACCTTCGAGCCAAGCACGGCGCCACCATGGTGGACGCGCTGCGGCGCGACGCCAGGCAGCGGCGGGTCGAGGTCGCCTACGCGTGGGCGGCGGCAGCCCCGGAAAGCCCGGCGGTCCGGGAGTATTTGATCGGGGTACTCCTCCAGTACGGCCGGTTCGGCGACGCGGAGGCGGAAACCAATCGGCTGGCGTCGCAAGGCTACCATGCCATGGCCGGCGTCCTTCGGGCGCAGGCCCTGCTGGGGCAGAGGCGGTTTCGTGAGGCCGGGCGGCAAATTCATGAGGCGTTGGGTGCGACATCGGATCAAGAGATCGCGTCTTCTCACCAAACGTATTGGGGAGCGGGTGTCACGCTGGTTGCCGCAGGCCTGGCGAACGAGGGTCTCCGGACCGAACGACGTCTCTGGCGTCTGTGGGGCAACGCCCGTCCGGGCTGGCCGGACACGGATGGGAACACGGTGAGCCTCCCCAAGAGCACGCTCGGTCCAGGGATGGACCTCGCGCTCCTGAGCCAGGTGAGTGTGGACAGCGGGAGAATCCACGCGCTCGCCATGGAATCCCTCGACACGCTGCGCGCCGCGTTTGGCTACGATTCGGTCGCCTACCGCAAGTACATTGGGCGCTTCTCGACCTACCTCGCGGCGTATCTGGGCTCCCGCGATACCGTCGTGCTCAAACGATGGATGCGGGATTCCGACAGCACGATGTGGCGTAGCCCGGAGGCGCACCTCGCCCTCACCCGCGGCGACTCCAGCCGCGCCCGGCAACTGGTGTCGCAGTTCTTCAGGCCGGCGGAGCCGATCGGGGACGGTCCCTTTGCCGGGCGCAACATCTCCGAGGACGTTCCCGACGCGTACGCCTGGGCGGACCTGCTCGCGCGGCTGGGTGAGCTGGAGCGGGCGGTGCGGGCCTACGACCGCCTGGATACGGCACCGTACGATGTGAGCTTCTGGGGCCTCTCGAACAACTGGGGGCTCTTGGTCCGCTCATATGCGGAACGTGGGGCGCTGTACCAGCAGCTCGGAAATCGCGGCAAGGCGATCGAGATGTACCAGAAGTTCGTCGACGCGTGGGGCGAGGGCGACGAGGTGGTCCAGCCGATGGTCGAGCGGGCTCGGCGCGCGTTGGCGGCCTTGCGCGGCGAGGTGGTGGGGCCGGAAAGGCGCTGATGCACGAGGCCCGGCGACCTGCGGCCGGGCCTCGACGGAGCAGCGGCTAACCGTTCACTTCTTGCCGTTGCCCTCGATCTGCACCCGCCGCGGCTTGGCGTTCTCCGCCTTGGGCAGCGTGATCGTCAGTACGCCTTCCGCGAACCGCCCCTTGACCCTGAAACTCCTGCTTCTTCCCGCCATTGATCGTGAGCACGCCGTTCTCCATCGTGACGCTCACGTCCTCCGACTTGAGACCGGGCAACTCCGCGGTCACCTGGATCTCGTCGTTGGTCTCCCGCACATCCACCGCCGGCATCCACAGCGCCGGAGTGCCCGCAGGCTGGCTGAAGTACCGGTCGTAGATTCGGTCCATATCCCGGCGCGCTGAGGACAGCTCGTCCCAGATCGACGGCGCGGCCGACGTACGCCAGAGATCAGTCTTGCAGCGCCGCCGTGATATCCTCCAGGCACATCTCCATGCGGTCGCGATGGGTGCGGAAGGAGACCACGCAGATGCGCAGCACGAACCGATCACCCAGCATGGTGCCGGTGAGGTGGACGCGATTCCTGGCGTTGATCCGCTCGAGGAACGCGCGGTTCAGCCGATTGAGGGCTTCCGGGTCCGTCGCGGGCCGGCGGAGCCGGAACGCCACCGTCGACAGCTGCGGTTCGGCGACGACTTCGATGGCGGGCTCCAGCCGGTGGAGCTCGCGCGCCGCCCATGCGGCCAGGTCCAGCTTCTCGTCCAACGCCCGCCGGAACGCGGCAGCGCCGTGGAGCTTGAGGGGCAACCATACCCGGAGGCCCCGCGGTGGCCGCGACAGCTCCGGAGAGACCTGACAGAAATCCACCAAGTCCTGGGTGTCCTGCATGGCAGGGAGGTACTCCGCCGTGAGCGCATGCGCCCGCCGGAGCCGCTCGCCGTCGCGCACCAGCAACGAGCCCGTGCCGTAGGGCAGGAACAAGGCCTTGTGTGGGTCGAGGGTGATGGAGTCCGCCCGTGCGATACCGTGCATGACCCGCCGGCCGCGCTCGGTGAGCAGGAAGAAGCCGCCATAGGCGGCATCCACGTGCAGCCACAGGCGCTCCTGGCTGGCGACGTCCGCCAGCGCGTCGAGGTCGTCCACCGCGCCGGTGTTGGTGGTGCCGGCGTTGCCGACGATGAGAAACGGCTGGAACCCCGCCCCGGCGTCGGCCCGGATGCGCTCTTCCAACGCCGGCAGCTGGATCCGGAACCGATCGTCACTCGGCACCGCCCGGACATTCGCCACCGGAAAGCCGGCCAGCGCCGCCGCCTTTTCCATCGAGTGGTGAGTCTGGTCGGAAGCGTAGATGGTGCCGCGCAAGAACTGCTCGCCCAGCAGGTGACGGCGCGCGGTGACGACAGCCCCGAAATTGGCCAGCGACCCGCCGCTGGTGAGGAACCCGGCGGCACCAGGCGAATACCCCACGATCTCGCCAAACCACCGAATGACATTGACCTCCAGCTGCACCATCCCGGGCGCCGCAGCCCAGACGCCGACGTACCGGTTGACCGCGTCGCCGATGTAGTCGGCAACGGCAGTCTGGAGCAGACCACCGCCCGGGATGTAGGCCAGGTATCCGGGACCCGTCGTGTTGAAGGCCTTGGGGACGACGCGGTCGAACAACAGATCCAGGAGGGCTTCAAACGGCACCCCCTGCTCCGGCAAGCCCTCCACCAGGGAGCGAGCCAGCTCCGCACCTCCCGCGACGTCCGCGGCAGGCTGACTCGGCAGGGTGTCAACGAACCGAACCACCCGCTCCGTCGCGAGCTGGATCAACCGGCGGAGCTCAGCGCCGCCCAGCTCGAGTTCCTTAGGTGTATCCACGCGCGGGCTGGTAAGGCGTACGGCCGCGTAGCACCACGCAGCATCGATCCGCGCCCGGGGCCAGCCGTGCCCGCAGGCCGCGGACTTTGAGCCCGCGCACGAAGCCGCTCAGGAGCTCCACGTTCATCTGGCACACGGTCGCGCGGTGTTGTTGGGTCAGCACGTCGAAGGTGCGTGTCCGCATAGGAATTTCAATCGACCCTCGCAAAGTAGAGCTCGGTGAGCGGACCGTCCAGGAAGCCTGAGGTGGGGGTTCCACCCCCGTGCTTCGGACTGCTTCGGGTCTGATGGGGGCGCCGGCGCGCTGGGCGATCCGGCGCTCGCGCGCTTTCTCTTCGCGCGCGCCGGCCTTCTTCTCCCGCAGATCCTGGTGGCGAAGCTTCATCGCGTTGGCCAGCCGCTCCGACGCGATGCTCAAGGCGCTCATCAGCACCAGCAGATTGATCAGGGGCTCGAACGCTTCCATGACGCCTCCGTCCGTCCCTAACCGTCTCTCCCCGTCCCTCACCGTCACTCTGTCACAGACCGCGCGCCGGGAATCGAACCCGAGGCTGAGCCCGGCCACCAGACCGAACGCGCGGCGGTTTGGTTGCTGCGGGTGATCGAGCGGTGCACCACTCGATCCCTACTGCCCTACGCCCCGCAGCCCACGGTCACAACACCACCGTGACCGTGGCGCTCGGCTGCCCGGTGCCCGCCTTGTTCACCGCGAACACCCGGTAGTAGAGCTCGGCCCCGCGAGGCTGATTGCTACACAGCTCCTCGGTATCGGTGGAGATCCCGAGGTCCTCCCAGGGGCTCCCCTCCTGCTTCCGCTGGATCTTGTAGACGCCGGGCACGCCGCCATCCACCGGCGGCTTCCACCGGAGAATCACCCAGGTGTCCCCCTCGCCCCCGATGCCGATGTCTCGCACTTCACCGGGGGGCTGCAGGGGCGTGCCTTCGCGACGGGGACTCCAGCCCAGGCGCTTGAGCTTCTCCGGCTCGTCCCGGGCCGCGAACTCGCCGTACTTCAGATCCACCCGCAGACTGTGCGCCAGGTCCGCCAACGCGTCGTCCTTCACGGCGTGCTGGCCCTCGGCCGCGGTGTCCGCGGCGATCGCCCCGGTGTTGGCCGTGTTGAAGGCCTCGAGCTTGGCCCGCAACTCGGCCGCCGGGACCGGCGGATTGGGAAAGTCGTCCGCCGCCTGTTCGAGGCCCTCGATCACCACCAGCGCCAGCGCGGCGATCTCGGCCTCGGTTCTGGGAAACTGCGACACACCAACCTCCTTGTGAGGGTGAAAAGGAATGAACCCATTTGCCGGTTGCCGCCGCCGGGCGACGGGCGCCCGCGCGCAGGTGCCAAAGCCGCAGGACGAAGGCGAGCCGGCAAACGCTGGAGGGACGACTGCAACGACCCGATGTCAACTGACAGCGGGGTGATGTGCATTCGCAGCGGGTGAAAGGAATTGACAGCGGGGCGATGTCAATTGACGACAAAGCGATGTCAATTCGCATCGAGGCGATGGCAACTGACATCGGGGCGATGTCAATTGCACCGAGCGGCTGCATTTGGTAAACGCTCGATGTCAATTGACGGCGGGGCGAGGTCAATTCACATCGGGCCGATGTCAATTCGCATCGAGCCGATGCCAATTGACAACGATCGAAATCCAATTGCCGCAGGCCGATGTCAATTGACAGCGGGTCGTTGCAAATTGGCCCGCCGGGCCCGGAAAATCCCCGGTACCAACGGGTTAGGCCGTTCCCCCTCGGGTAGGCCCTCATCACGGGATAGCCCTCCCAACGACCACGCCCAGGCCCACCGCGCCGAGGAGACGGAGGGCGGATCCCAGCCTGATCCGGGGCTTGCTCAACTCGGCGATATGCCGTTGCGACAGGTCCTGATAGCTCGTGAACGCGGCCTGATAACCGGTCTGGTAGGCATCGGCGTTGGCGGCGACCAGGCGAG
>Ga0209002_10003003_pt1 | contig 13443 bp, 8 predicted proteins | sample Rifsed16ft2_FD_184010 | JGI IMG/M metagenome (GOLD analysis project Ga0209002, IMG submission 184010) | Soil microbial communities from Rifle, Colorado, USA - sediment 16ft 2 (version 2) | ecosystem: Environmental > Terrestrial > Deep subsurface > Rock core/Sediment | place: Rifle, Colorado...
TTCAACCGGCACACCCTCTCGCACCCCCGGCTGGCGACCACGATCCTCCCGGTGGGCGACGGCCTGCTCCTCGCCGTGGTCCGCCCGTGACCGAGCGCCGTATCGCGATCCGGGCCCGCCTCTTCGCGGTCCAGCGCGAGCTGGCGGGGACCCGCGAGGTGCAACTCGGTCTGCCCGAGGGATCGACCGTGGACGACGCCTGGGCCGATGTCGTCCGGCGCTTCCCGGCCCTCGCGCCCGGGCGCGCGTACCTGCGTTTCGCGCGCAACGGGGAGTACGCGGACCCCGAGACGCCGCTGTCCGACGGCGACGAGATCGCCTTCATCCCGCCCGTCTCCGGCGGCGCGCCGCCTCCCGGACCCGGCTCGTCCGGCATCGAACCGTTTCGCCGCCTCGAGGTGACCGAGCGGCCTCTCGACGACGCGCTCGTCGCTGGGCTGCGCGGCGCGGTCGGCCATCCGCGTGTGGGCGCGCTGGTGACGTTCCTAGGCGTCACGCGTGAGACGCCCGGCACTGCGGCACCTGGCGAGGAGGACGAGGCCGCGCGTCACGCCGGGCAGGCGGTGCTGGGCCTCGAGTACGAGGCGTTCGAGGCGCTCGCCCAGCGGGTCCTCGAGGAGATCGCCGACGAGATCGAGCGGCGCTACGGGGTTCGCCGGCTGGCCATCGTCCACCGCACCGGCGGGGTACCGGTCGGCGAGGCGAGCGTGGCCGTCGTCGCAGGCACCGAGCATCGGGCCGCCGCCTTCGACGCCTGCCGCTACGCCATCGACGAGCTCAAGGCGAGGGCCCCGATCTGGAAGTCCGAGCGCTTCGCCGACGGATCGGTCTGGATCGGGCAGCCTGCCCGCCTCGGACCGGCGCCGGTCGGGCCGGAGCGGATCCCGCCGCCCAGCGGGCCGAAGCGGCCCTGACCGTCGTGGTCCCCGGCGCCATCGTTTACCCTCAGTTCATGGCCGGGGGTCCACCGCCGACGTGATCTGCTCGAACTGCGCCACCGAGAACGCACCGGGTCGCAAGTTCTGCGCCAGCTGTGGGACGCGCCTGGCGGTCGTCTGCGCGAATTGCGGAGCGGCCAACGCGCCGGGCGATCGCTTCTGCGGGGAGTGCGGGTCCGCGCTCGGGGAGGAAGCCGCAGCCGCAGGAGCCGGGACCGGCGCGACCGAGCTGGCGGCCACCGGCCCGGCAGCCCAGGCAGCAGGGCCCGTCGCGGAACGGCGGATCGTGAGCATCCTCTTCGCCGATCTCGTCGGGTTCACCCCGTTCTCCGAAGCCCGCGACGCCGAGGAGGTCCGTGACGTCCTCAGCCGCTATTTCGAGACGGCGCGCCAGGTGATCGGCCGGTATGGCGGCACGGTCGAGAAGTTCATCGGCGACGCCGTCATGGCCGTGTGGGGCGCACCCGTCGCCCGCGAGGACGACGCCGAGCGGGCGGTCCGCGCGGCGATGGAGCTCGTCGACGCGGTACGCGGCATGTCATCTGCCGACGCCCCGGAGTCCGAGCGCCACCACGTCCGAGCCGGGGTCCTGACCGGCGAGGCCGCCGTGAGCATCGGCGCTGTGGGCGAGGGAATGGTCGCCGGGGACCTCGTCAACACGGCGTCGCGCCTCCAGTCGGTCGCCCCGCCCGACACCGTGCTGGTCGGCGAATCGACCTACCGGGCCACCCAGGATGCGATCGGCTTCGAGCCCGTCGGGGAGCAACAGCTGAAAGGCAAGGCCCTGCCCGTGCCCGCCTGGCGAGCGACGCAGGTCGTGGCCATGCTCGGCGGCGGCGGTCGGGCGGAACGGTTGGAGGCGCCGTTCGTCGGCCGCGAGGCCGAGCTGCGCCTGCTCAAGGAGCTGCTCCACACGACCATCCGGGAGCGCAGGCTGCGCCTCGTCTCGGTGACCGGCATAGCGGGGATCGGCAAGAGCAGGCTGGCCTGGGAATTCCTCAAGTACATCGACGGCCTCCTCGAGGTCATCTACTGGCACCAGGGCCGATCCCCGGCATACGGGGAAGGCGTGACGTTCTGGGCGCTCGGCGAGATGGTCCGCCGGCGGGCCGGCATCGCCGAAACCGATGACGATCCCACGACCCGCGAAAAGCTGGCGGCCGCCCTCCTCGAGTGGGTTCCGGAGGAATCCGAGCGCCGCCGGATCGCGCCCCACCTGGAGACGCTCCTCGGGCTGGCCGACGCCCAGGCCGGCGAGCGCGAGGAGACCTTCGCCGCATGGCGCGCATTCTTCGAGCGGGTGGCCGAACGCGGCCCGACCGTGCTCGTCTTCGAGGAGCTCCACTGGGCCGATGCCGGCGTCCTCGACTTCATCGAGTCGATGCTCGAGTGGAGCCGGAACCACCAGATCCTCATCGTCACGCTCGCCCGGCCCGAACTGCTCGAGCGTCGTTCGACGTGGGGCGCGGGACAGCGGAACTTCGTCGCCATCCACCTCGAGCCGCTCGAGAACGGCGCCATGCGCGAGCTGCTCACCGGGCTGGTCCCCGGGCTCCCGGATGCGGTCGTGCGGCGCATCCTCGACCGCGCGGAGGGGGTCCCCCTCTACGCCGTCGAGACCGTGCGCATGCTGGTCGACGGCGGGCTCCTGGTCGAGCAGGACGGCCGGTACCAGGTGGCAGGCGACATCTCGCACCTAGCCGTACCCGAGACGCTCCAGGCGCTTGTCGCGGCGCGCATCGACGGTCTGGAGGGGGGCGATCGATCCCTTCTCCAGGACGCCGCCATCCTCGGTCAATCGTTCACCGTGGCCGCTCTCGCCGCCCTGAGCTCCAAGCCAGCGACGGAGCTCGAAGAGCGCCTGCGCGGGCTGGTGCGCAAGGAGGTGCTCGTCCTCAACGCCGATCCCCGCTCACCCGAGCGCGGGCAGTACGGCTTCGTTCAGAGCCTCATCCGCGAGGTCGCCCATGAGACGATCTCGAAGCGCGATCGCCGTGCCAGGCACCTGGCCGCAGCGCGCTACTTCGAGACGCTCGCCGACGAAGAGCTCGCGGGGATCCTGGCCAGCCATTACCTGCAGGCCTACGAGGCGACGGCGGCCGGTCCGGAAGCCGACGCGCTCGCTGCCCAGGCCCGCGTGGCCCTGCGGGCGGCCGCCGAGCGAGCTGCGGCCCTCCATTCGCATGAACAGGCGCTCGTTTTCCTCGAGCAGGCAGAGGCCGTCACCACGGACCCAGGCGAACGCGCGGCGCTGTGGGAACGGATGGCCGAGGCCGCCAGGGCCGCGGCGCATTACGACCTCGCCGAGCGACGCCTCGAGCAGGCCGTCGAGTGGTACGGGCAGCAGGGCAATGCGGCGGCGATGGCCCTGGCCACCGCTCGCCTCGGGGAGACGATGGTGCGGGCCGGACGCGTCGAGCCGGCGATCGCCCGGCTACGCGGCCTGGCGCCCAACGAGTTGCCCCCGCGCGAGATGGCCCGGCTGAGCGCGGTCCTCGGGCGCGCCTACATGCTGCACTCCGAGTTCGAGCTCGCGCTTGAGGCGATCGAACGGGCGCTGCCGGCCGCAGGCGAGGCGCAGGACGTCGAGACGGTGGCCGAAGCGCTCGCCAGCAAGGGCCCGATCGTGGAGCACCTCGGACGGTTTGACGAGGCGGTTGCGACCCTCCACGGCGCCATCGCCCTCGCCGAGTCCCATGGTCTCATCGGCACGCGCCTGCGCGCCGCCTACAACCTGGCCGGCCGGCTCTACTCCGACGACCCCGCGGCGGCATTCCGCGTCCTCAAGGACGCGCTCGAGCTCGCTCGTCGGCTCGGCCAGCGGGGCTGGTTCCTGCCACTCGCCGGTTTCTGCATCGGCGCGTGCGTGGACGCCGGCGAATGGGACTGGGGATTGTCTCTCGCCGCGGAGGCCATGGAGGGGGAGGTCCCGCTCAGCGGCCGCATGGACGTCGACACGTGGGCCGCCCAGATCCACGCGAAGCGGGGGGAGTTCGCCACGGCGGAGCGACTGCTCGATGGGCTGGGACCCGCCGTGGAGGCGACCACCAACGTGGGCGATCGGGCCAGCTACTGGTGGGCGCGCGCGGGAGTTGCCCTCGCGATGGACCGCCTCGAGGATGCGCACGCCGCGGCACTTCAGGCCGTCGCGATCGCACCCGACTCGGATAACGCCCAGATCGCCCACGGACTTGCGGCCATGGCCGCCCTCAGGCTCGGGGACGTCGGCCGCGTGCGCTCCTCGGTCGAGGCCATCGCCCAGGCGAATCGGCAGGGGCGTTACGCGGCCGCTCACTACGAACAGTCGAGGGCCGGCCTCCTCGCCCTTGAGGGCAAGGTGTCAGAGGCCTCGCGCCTGTATGTCGAGCTCGCTCGCCGCTACCGCGACCTCGGTTCACCGGACGATGCGGCCAATGTCACGCTCGAGTTCGTCCTTGCTTGCGGCCCCGACACGCCCGAGGCCAGGGCTGCGGTGGAGGAAGCGCGCGCCTTCTGGACCAGGGTCGGGGCACGGGCGATGCTCGATCGCCTGGACGAGGCGATCGCCCGCGGCCCACTTGGCCCGACGAAGAAGGCCGGCGCCCGGATCGAGCCGCGCGCCGGCGAGCGGGTGACGGCGTCGACCCAGTCATGAGCCGCGGCTTGCGGGCGGCCCTCGCGCGCCGGATCCAGGAGTTGCGCGATCGGGCCGCCGAATTCGCGGCCCGCCGGGAAGCGCTCCGCGGCATGACCACACCGGCCATCGAGCGGGCGACGCTGCGCCTCCTCGGGATCAACGGGTTGGATGCCAACGGCGACCCGCTGGCCGCTTCGGTCGTCGAACGCGCGGCAGGCGCTGGACCGGATGGCCTGGGCGCCGGCACGGCCCTGCCGCTCGCCGCCGCCGCTGTGGCACGGGGGCTCGGGGTGCAGGAGGCGGCCCTCTCCGTGGCGGGCGGCGAGATCGACATCGGGCTGGAGGCCGAGTTTCTGCAGGACCCCGAGCGGCGCGCCGCGGCCGAGCGGCAGCTGGCGGACTGGACGGCCGAGGCCTTCGAGCGCATCGACGCCAACCGGACCGCTCGCCACGAGCTCGGCGATGCGCTTGGCGGGGGGGAGCGGCCGTGGCTCGGTGCCCGGGTCGGTGCGGTGCGGCTCGACCACGCGACCTCCGAGGTGCGCGGGTTCGTCTCCGCCGGCGCACAGGCGCTCGTCGTCCGTGTGCCGCGCGGGCGGGAGCTCCTCCCTGGCGCGAGGGAGATCGCAGACGAGCGCCTCCCCGCGAACGTGGATCCGCCGCCTGCCGGCAGCCAGCGAGGGCTGGCCGCGCTGAGAAGCTTCCTCGATGAACTTGCCGCGGAGGGCGGGGCGTATCTCCTGCTGGCCACGGCCACCGACGGGCTGGCCGCGCCGGAGCAGGCCGTCGTGGCCGGTTTCGAGCGGGTCGACCTCGTCTTTGCGGACCCATTCGATGAGATCGCTCTCGGCGTCGATCCGCAGCGTGCGTTCGTCGACCACGCCGCGAGCCAGTTGCTCCTGGGGCGCAGCGGGGCGGTACTCGTCCTCGGTCCGGGACCTCTCCTGGCGGGTCCGGAGATCGCCCGCGGGGAGGCTCTTGCGGCACTGACGCGGGTGGGACGCAGCATCGCCGCCCAGGCGGCCTCGGCCGCGTGGGCGGGCGCATCGGGGCTGGCGCCGGGACAGGTGATGCTCGAGGTGCCATTCGAGGTCCCGACCGCCGCCCCGGACGCGGCGCTCCTGCTCGCAGAGGTGACCGTTCGGCGGATGCTCCACCCGGGCCACGGGTTGGCGATCAGCGAGCCGTCGGGGACCGAGCCGGAGGCCTGGCGCCTCGCCCTGCCGTTATGCCTTGCCGCGGGCGGACAGGCGCAGCTGGTGGTCCATGGCGCGCGGCCCGATGGCTTCGCGTCGAGGGCTGCCGAGTCCCGCGCCGCTGCGGCGTTCGCCCAGGTCCTGGGCCGCGCGCTGCCTCGGGTCGACCTGGACCCGCCGCTCCCGTTGGGTGAGGCAGTCTTCGCGCTCGCGCTGGACCTCACCGCCGTCGCGGCCGAGACGCTCGAGACTGCGGCCGCGGAGGGTTGGGAGCCGCTGGTCGGTTCCGTGCCCCTCGTCGAGGGTGCCGCGCCGGCAGGCCCGAGCGCTGCTGGTGTCGTGCCCCGGCGAGACTACGCTGGTCCGATGGTGGCGACGGCCGCCAGGGAAGGAGGTTGACGATGGATCCGGACCCCGGCCCGCGCAGCCCGGAGGCGGGCGCCGATGGGCACGTTTGGTACCGCGGCTACGGCTGGTGGGACGGGCACCGCGGTTTCCCCTGGCTGGGGCTCCTCCTGGTCGCCTTGGGAGCCGCCCTCGTCATCGAGGAGGTAGACGCGCGGATTGACGCCAGCCACTCCCTGGCCCTGTTCGCGGGGCTTGTCTTCTCGGCCGCGTTCGCCCTCGGCTGGTCGGGTGGGGCGGGGCTGCCCGCGGCACTCCTGACGGGCTGGGGTCTCGCACGCGTGCTCCAGGACCTCGGCTACATCGCCGGATCAGGCTGGACGGCGCTTCTCGTGGGGGCGGCCTTCCTGGCCGTCTACCTCATCGGCCTCACCCGCCACGCCGGCCGCCATGGCTGGGCGCTGTGGGTCGGCCTCGCCCTCGTGCTCCTTGGGGCCGCTCAGATAGCGCTTCGCGAGATCCCCGGCCTGCCGCCGCTGGACGCCTACGTGCTGCCGGCTATCCTCATCGTTCTCGGCGCATTCCTGGTCATCCGGGCGCTTCGCCCGCGGACCGGCTGAGGGCTACCGCGTATACGCGCCCAGAGGGTCGAGCTCTTCGCGGATAAGGCGCAGCTCCTCGTCCGACGGTGGGGAGGTGGACGGGAGTGGATCGGCCAGGAGCGGCTCCCAGGCCATCGTCGCGCGGACCTCGTCCAGCGACGCGCCCGGATGGATCGATTCGAGGCGCATCTCACCCGTTTCGGTGAAGCGATGGATGCCGAGGTCGGTGACCACCACCGAGGGACCGCGCCCGAGCCAGCCTTCGTCGCGCCGCAGGCGCGCGGCGTCGGCGCCCCCGCCGAGGTTCCCGGGCGAGGTCCGGAAGTCGATCTTCTCGACGAACGAGCGCGTCGACTGGCGCATGATCACGAAGACCTCGCGCGCGTTGATGGCGATCTCGCAGGCGCCACCCGAGCCCGGCAGACGCACCTTCGGGCGATCGTAATCGCCGATGACGGTCGTGTTGATGTTGCCGAACCGGTCGATCTGGGCCGCCCCCAGGAAGCCGACGTCGATCAGCCCTCCCTGAAGGTAGTACGCGAAGAGCTCGAACATGCCGGTCGTGGCCGTCGCCCCGGTGACGATCGTCGGGTCGCCGATGGAGAGGGGCAGGCGCGCCGGTCGGGCGCCGAAGACCCCCGACTCGTACACGAGCTCCAGGTCCGGGGCCACGGTCCGCTGGGCGAGGTTGCAGGCGATGTTCGGGAGCCCCACCCCGACGAAGCAGACCTTCTGCCCGGCCAGCTCGCGGGCGGCGGCCACGATCATCATCTCGGAGCGCGAGAAGTCGGCGCTCACCGGTAGGCCCCGTAGTCGACCGAGCCGGAGGGAGCCGGCCCGGGTTTGAGCGCGGCCAGGCGTTCCGGGCCGAGCTTGGCCACGTACTCGTCGCGACCGCCCACGCCGTGGACCCACTCGTCGAGCCACGCGTCCAACGCCGCGGGATCCCGGCTGATCGCCTCCCACTCGAGGTAGAAGGCGTTGTCACGGTCGTAGTAGCCCTGCACGTAGGACGGGTGCGCTCCGAAGGGCTCGACGACGACGGCGTCGACGATGAGGCCGGGGATGGCCGTGCGGTTCGGGTCCGAGCGCACGACGGCCTCGTCGACGAGCTCCTCGACCACGACGATGACCCGCTCCGCTGCGAAGGCAGCCTCGCGCTGGCAGCCGAGCAGCCCCCAGATCTGGGTGTTGCCGGCGGCATCGGCGCGCTGGGCGTGCACGATCGTGACGTCGGGCTTGAGCGGCGGCACCGCGTAGACCGTCTCGGGGCCAAAGGGGGAGCGCACCTGCCGGATGTTCGGGTTCGCCGCCGGCAGGTCGGACTCGAAATAGCTGCGCAGCGGGTAGAAGGGCAGGTTCGCAGCGCCGGCGACGTAGCGCCCGACCATGCCGTGGTGCGAGTACTCCTCGAGCTCGAGGGGCGCCGGGTCGGCCGATTCGACGCGCCGGCGGATGGCGTGCAGGCTGCCCACCCCGGGGTTGCCGAGCCACGAGAAGATGAGCTTGCGGGCCACCCCCGCGGCGACCATCTGGTCGTAGACGAGATCAGGCGTCAGCCGCGCGAGGGTGAGGTCGCGCCTCCCCTGGCGGATGATCTCGTGCCCCGCGGCGAAGCTGATGAGGTGGGTGAAGCCTTCGATGGCGACCGTGTCGCCGTCGTGCACGAGCTCCGCAACGGCGTCGCGGAGGCTCGTCAACTTGGAGCTCACCCGGCTCGGTGCTCGACCTCCGCCACCGCCTGCTCGAAGATCCCCACCGCGACGTCGACCTGCTCGGGGTCGACGGACAGCGCCGGGCACATTCGCACGGCATCGTCGCCGGCCTCCAGGACCAGGAGGCCGCGCTGGAAGCTCGCCTGCTCGACCGCTGCGGCGTGCTCGTGCGAGTCGAAGGCGATGCCGATCATGAGGCCCTTGCCGCGCACCTCGCGCACGACGCCGTAGCGACCCACCAGCCGCTCGCGCAGTCGGCCCATGAGCCGGTCGCCCATGCGGGCTGCGTTGTCGATGAGCCCGCTCTCCAGCAGCCGGATCGTCGCGAGTGCCGCCGCGCAGGCGAGGGGATTGCCCCCGTAGGTGGAACCGTGGGCGCCTTTCGTCCAATCGAACAGGTCCGCGCGTCCGACCATGGCCCCAAGGGGCAGGCCGGAAGCGATGCCCTTGGCCAGCACCACGATGTCCGGTTCGACGCCCCAGTGCTCGACCGCCCACATCCTGCCGGTCCGCCCGGCGCCGGTCTGGACCTCATCGGCCACGAGGAGGATCCCGTGGCGGTCGCAGATCTCGCGCAGCCCGGGCAGAAAGCCGTCATCCGGGACGACGTAGCCGCCCTCGCCAAGGATCGGCTCGACGAAGATGGCCGCGACCTCCTCGGGCACGACGACCCGCTTGAAGAGCTGTTCCGTGATGAAGTCGAGCCCCTCCTTCGTCCCGTAGGGGGCGTGGAAGACGCCCGGCAGCATCGGCCCGAAGCGGGCATGGTAGCGCGCCTTCGAGGCGGTCAGCGTCACCGCACCGTAGCTCCGTCCGTGGAATGCCCCGAAGAAGGCGATCACGTTGGGGCGCCCCGTGGCATGACGCGCCAGTTTGAGGGCGACCTCGATGGCCTCGGTCCCGGAGTTCGTCAGGAAGGCGCGGTTCGGCCCGCGCGTCGGGGAGATGCGGTCCAGCTCGCGGCACACGTCGACGTAGATGGGCAGGTAGAAGTCCGAGGCCGAGAAGTGAAGCAGCTTCTCCGCCTGGCGCTGCACGGCGCGGACGACCTCCGGATGGACGTGGCCAGTCGACGTGACGGCGATGCCGGCGGCGAAGTCGAGGAAGAGGTTGCCGTCGACGTCCTCGACGACGAGCCCGTCGCCCCGGGCGGGGACCATGGCGTAGGCGCGCGGCAGGCTGGGCGAGGTGTAACGCGCGTCGAGCGCGATCAGCGCGCGCGCCTTCGGTCCGGGGATCTCGGTCACGAGGTCGGGCACGGGGCGCCCGCCGCCGAGCCGGGCATCACCGGCTCCGCTTCCGGTGAGCCGATCAGCGAGTTGGGTCACACTTCCTCCTTTGGGGGGTCGGACGCGAGCCGGCTGTCCCGAGTCTAGCGGAGCCGGTACGCCGCCACCGGTCGCTCGAAGCCCCTCAGCGTGAGCTCGTCCGCATCGGCCCCGAGCGAACGTTCGGCCAGCCAATCGCGCACCCGGCGGTGGGTCTCGTCGCTGAGCACGATCTCCCCGGTCGAGGCCGCACCTTGCAGGCGGGACGCCAGGTTGGTCGCCTCGCCCACCGCGCTGATGTTGGATCCTGGGGTCAGCTGGCCCACGATGGCCGGCCCCGTGGCCAGGCCGATCCCCACGGGCATGCCGGCGTAGGCGGCCTTATCCCGGATGGCCAGCGCGGCCTGCAGGGCATGAACGGCATGGTCGAGGCGGGCGCCCGAGACGTTGAACACCGCCATTACCGCGTCGCCCGCGAACTTGTCGACGACGCCGTGGTGGCGTTCGACCTCCTTGGTCGCCCAGCGATGGAGCGTAGCGAGCCGGTCGACGGTGTCCTTCGGGGCGCGCTTGCCGGTCAGGGCGGTGTAGCCGCGCACGTCGAGGAACATCACGGTCGCGACGACCTCGGTGGGACGAGGACGGCCCGCCCGTGCGGCGCTCGGCGCCGGCTCAGCCGCTCCGCGGCCTGGTCGCTTGTCTCGCGTGGCTTCGCCCGACGCCGCCGCCTGGGCCGGGCCTTCCGCAAGCCGGCGCGAACGCCCGCGGCTGCCCTTTGCGCCGATCTGCCTCGCGGTCCCAGCCGACACCAAACCCAGGCCAACCAGGGCCTCGCCCGCGCGGCGCGCCTCGCCCACGTGCCCGTGCTCCCGCGCCTCGAGCAGGACCTGGCGGAGCTCACGCTCGGCGAGGTCGCGCCGGCCCGTGGCCTGCAGGGCCGTGGCGAGGACACGCCGCGTCCGCCACTCCTCGTCCCGGTACTCCACCCTGGCGAATCCCTCGGCCGCTCGCGTTAGCAGCCCTGCCGCCGCGTCGGCGCTGCCCGTGGCCAGCGTCCATCGTCCCTCGGCGCGAAGACGGTAGGGGTCGCTTGCGTCGACGCCCGACCCGGCCACGAGGTCCATCACCCATCGCGAGTCCTCGTGCCGGACGCCCGCCACGAGCACCTCCACGATAGCCTCTGCGAGACGCCCCTCCTCGACCACCCAGTCACTGCGTCTGTGGGCGAGCAGTTCGATGGCCGCATCGACCTCCGCGAGCGCTCCGTCGAGGTCGCCCGCATCGAACAGGACGCGCAGGCCGCATGCGGCCACGGGCACGGCATCCTGGCGCTCCTGTCGGCCGCTCGCCCCCGGCAGGGCGGCGCGCGCCTCCTCGTGGCGGTCGAGCATGCTCAACGCGAGCGCATCGGTGCGACGTGCCCAGTCGGCGAAGGTGCTGAAGCCCAGGTCGGTAGCGGCTTGGATCGCCGTCGTCAGCAACGCATGCCCGGCCTCGGGCTGCCCCCTCAAGACCGCCGCGCACCCTTCGAGGTAAGGGATCCACGGGGCATCGGTGCCGGTGTCGCGGATCTGCAGCTCGCGGAACAGCGGCAGGCGCTCGAGCGCCTTGCGGAGCCCGTATCGAAAGATGCGCGTCTCGAGCTCGTTGAAGAACGCGTTGCCGGCGATCCCGGGATAGCCGGCCTGCGTCGCCTCCCGGCTGGCCTCTTCGAGTCGCGCGTACCCCTGCTCCAACGTATCGCCGTGGGTCTGCATCCCGCTTGCGATGAAGACCTCGGCCCAGATCCGCGCCGCGTCCGCTCCGGCCAGGGCGGCGATGTCTCGCGCCCGCGTGGCCAGCTCGACGGTCCTGTCGCCGTCCCACTCGAAGAGGCTGAGGCCGGCCAGGCGGATGTAAGCGGTGGCCAGGTCCGCGCTCGGGCCGAGCGACCCCAGCTCGTCGCGGGCCCGGTCGTATTCCGCGCGGGCTCGGTCGGGCCGTGACATCTCCCAGTAACAGCGGCCGAGGACCAGACGGAAATGGGCGGCGTCTGCCACGCGCCCATGTTGCTCGAGCACCGCGATCGCCCGCTCGAGCAGGGGCACCGGATGCTGGCTGTCCCCCGCCCAGTAGAGGGCCTGTCCCTGCAGCGCCATTATCTCGGCGCGGCGCGGCTCGTCAGGGACCATCGGGACGACGCGGTCGTAGAGGGCGACGGCCTCGCGGAAGCCCCGACGACGCTCCGCCTCGGCGGCGGCATCGAGGGCCACGGGGAGCGCATCCTCGCGCCGTCCCGCCTCGAGCAGGTGATAGGCGAGATCGACCGGCGGCGTGTCCGGCACGGCACGGAGTGCGTCGGCGGCCCGTCCGTGCAGGTCCATGCGCCTGGGGGTGATGAGGTCCTGGTAGATCGCTTCGCGCGTGAGCGCGTGGCGGAAGCGGTAGCGGTGGGTATCGGTCTCCTCCTCCATGAGCTGCTGCTGGACGAAGAGGCGCAGTCCCCCCTGGACGCGCTCCTCGCTCGGCCCGGCCAGAGCCGCGAGCGTCCGGTAGTCGAAGGAGCGGCCAAGCACTGCCGCCGACTGCAGGATGTCGGTCTCCTCCTCGCTGAGTCGCTCGAGGCGCAGGAGGACCGAATCGGTCACCGTGCGGGGGAGGCTCAGTTCCCGGAGCTCGCGTCGCTCCCAGCCGGTCTCGGTTCGGTAGATGTCGCCCCGATCCAGCGCGGCCTTGAGGAGCTCCTCGGCGACGAAGGGATTGCCCTCCGAGCGCTCGTACAGGAAGTCCCGGAACTCGTCGCTGACCTGGTCCGTGTCGAAGATCGCCGCGATCATCTGGGCGATGCCGTCGGGCGTCAGGTGCTCGAGCTCGACGAAGCGCGCCGTGCCCGTGCGGCGCCAGCCCTGAACGAGCGGGAGGAGGGGATGGCGCCGGTTGAGCTCGTCGCTGCGGTAGGTGGCGAGGACCATGATCCGCGTGGTCCGCAGTCGGCGCGTCATGTAGTCGAGCAGCTCGCGGGTCGAGGCGTCGGCCCAGTGGATGTCCTCCACGATGAGCAGCACGCCGTGCGCGTCGGCCGGGATGCGCAGCAGGGCGATGACCGCTTCGAAGAGCCGCAGTCGCCCCTGCGTCGGGTCGCCGCCCTCGCCATGCGAGGCCTCCGGGTCGACCTGGGGGAAGAGCTGCGCGAGTTCGCGACGGAACGGCCCGAGCCGTTCGCGCAGGGCATCCACGTCGGCGATCGCCAGGTAGTTGCCGATGGCCTCGAGGAGCGGCAGGTAGGGGAGTGCCAGTTCGGCTTCCGAGCAGCTGCCCTCCATGACGACGGTGCCCGCCCGGCGGGCGACCGCCTGGAGCTCTTCGGCCAGGCGGGTCTTGCCCATGCCCGCCTCGCCTGCCAGCACCACGACCTGGCCTTCGGCTCGGTTCGCCGCGAGGAGGGCATCTTCGAGCGCCTCGAGTTGGACCGCGCGCCCGACGAGCACCGGGCAGAGCGCGCGGTCGAGCACCTGGGCCATGGCCCGTAGCCTAGCGCCGGCTCGACTGGGGTGGTGGTGCGCCCGTCCGGGGCGACATCGCAGGTGACGTCAACATGTCGGTGCTGCGGGGCGATCCCGGCCGGCCTTTCGGGCCCGGATCGCCCGCCTGACCGCATCGACCGTGCAGATGGCGCGCGATCTCATTCGTCGGATCGTCCTGGAAGGCCGCGACCGCCGCCCGGCAAGGGGAGGTGTTGAAAACATTTGCGTTCACGCCGGCTACGCGCGGCCTCGCGCCAGGT
>Ga0209002_10003004_pt1 | contig 13442 bp, 13 predicted proteins | sample Rifsed16ft2_FD_184010 | JGI IMG/M metagenome (GOLD analysis project Ga0209002, IMG submission 184010) | Soil microbial communities from Rifle, Colorado, USA - sediment 16ft 2 (version 2) | ecosystem: Environmental > Terrestrial > Deep subsurface > Rock core/Sediment | place: Rifle, Colorado...
AGCGCCTGGGCGCGCAGGTCGAGCCGATCTTCGACCGTCCGGACGGGACGAACATAAACGTCGGGTGCGGTGCCTTGCACCCCGAAGTCGTGACGGCCGCGGTCGTCCGGGCAGGGGCCGACGTGGGGGTGGCCCACGACGGAGACGCCGACCGCGCCCTCTTCTCCGACGCCGCCGGCAACGTGCTCGACGGCGACCACGTGCTCGCCGCGTGCGCGATCGACCTGAAGGAGCTGGGACGCCTTCCGGGGGGCACCGTTGTGACCACCGTGATGGCCAACCTGGGGTTCCACCGCGCGATGGAGGCCGCCGGCATCACCGTCGTGTCGGCCGCCGTGGGGGACCGCTACGTGTTGGAGGAGATGCAGCGGACCGGCGCCGCGCTCGGCGGCGAGCAGTCGGGCCACATCGTGTTCGCGGAGCACGCGAGCACCGGCGACGGTCTCCTGACGGCGGTGCGGTTCCTTTCCCTCGCAGCCCGGCGCGGCGCGACGGTCGCCGAGCTTGCATCGGCGGTTCGGAAGTTCCCTCAGGTCTTGGAGAACGTGACCGTGTCCGAGCCCGGTGCTGTCGTCCGGTCCGAGTCGGTCTCTCTTGCCGTTAGAGCAGCCGAAGCAGCCCTGAGCGGCGACGGCCGCGTTCTGGTTCGCCCCTCGGGCACGGAGCCGCTCGTGCGCATCATGGTCGAGGCCTCGACCGAGGCGGCCGCACGCGCGCACACGGAGGCGATCGCCTCGGTCGTGCGTGCCCACGGATGACGTAGGCCGTTCGGGTCATCGTCCCGCGCAACCCCCCCTGCTACCCTGGGTTTCCCTCATGTGCGGCATCGTGGGCTACGTCGGGCCCGACGAGGCACTGCCGATCATCCTCGAAGGCCTCCGGAGGCTGGAGTATCGCGGATACGACTCCGCGGGAGTCGCGCTGCTCGACGGCGAGCTCCGGGTGGCCAAGCGTGCGGGCAAGCTGGCGGAGCTCGAGCACGCACTCGACGCCGGCGAGCGGCCGACAGGACGGATCGGGATGGGGCACACGAGGTGGGCGACGCACGGCGAGCCCAGCGACGCGAACGCGCATCCTCACACCGACTGCCGCGGCCGGATCGCGGTCATACACAACGGGATCATCGAGAACTTCGCCCGCTTGCGGGCGAGCCTGGAGAAGGAGGGGCACACCCTCGTCTCGGACACAGACACCGAATGCATCGCTCATCTGATCGAGGACCACATCGAGGCAGGGCCCGGGCTCGCCGACGCCGTGCGAGCCGCCGTCCGCGAGCTCGAGGGCGCGTTCTCGCTTGTCGCCCTCTCGATCGACGATCCGGGCGTGATAGTGGGCGTGAAGGTCTCCTCGCCCCTCGTCGTCGGGCTCGGCGAGGGCGAGAACCTCCTAGCGTCCGACATCCCGGCCCTCCTTCAGCGGACACACCGAGTGATCCCGGTGCTCGAGGGCCAGGTGGTGGAGGTCCGGCGCGACGGCGTCGTCTTCACCGACTTCGACGGGAACGTCGTCGAGCACGAGCCGCTAGAGGTCGACTGGGACGTGGCACGCGCCCAGAAGGGCGGCTTCGACGACTTCATGCTGAAGGAGATCCACGACCAGCCCGCGGCCGTCCGGGACACGCTGGTCGGGCGGGTCGACGAATCGGGCCGGCTGGCGCTCGACGACCTCCGGGTCTCCGACGACGTGCTCCGGGAGGTGAACAAGGTCTTCGTGGTCGCCTGCGGGACGGCGTTCCACGCGGGGCTCGTGGCGAAGTACGCGATCGAGCACTGGACGCGGCTCCCCGTCGAGATCGAGATCGCGTCGGAGTTTCGGTACCGCGACCCGGTCCTCGGCCCGGACACCCTTACTCTTGCCGTCTCGCAATCCGGCGAGACGATCGACACCCTCGAGGCGGCGCGTCACGCCGCCAGGCAGGGCTCGCACGTCATGGCGGTGACCAACACCTTGGGGTCCTCGCTCGCACGCGAGGCCGAGGGCGTGCTCTACACGCACGCGGGGCCCGAGATCGGAGTCGCGGCGACGAAGACGTTCACCACGCAGATGGTCGCGCTCGATGTCGCCGCGTTGTTCCTCGCGCAGGTCCGCGGCGCGATGTTCCCCGAGGAGATCGCCGAGGTCGTGGATCGCCTGCGCGAGCTTCCGGGACAGGTGGAGGAGGCGCTCGCGCTCGACCCGAAGGTGCACGAGCTCGCCGAGAGGTTCCACGATGCTCGGGACTTCCTGTTCATCGGCCGGCACACGGGCTACCCGTCCGCGCTCGAGGGGGCGCTCAAGCTGAAGGAGATCTCCTACATCCACGCGGAGGGCTACCCGGCGGGCGAGCTGAAGCACGGTCCGATCGCGCTCGTCGAGCCCGGCGTGCCCGTCGTGGCCGTCGCGACGGAGTGCCACGTCTACCCGAAGGTGCTCTCGAACATCCAGGAGGTGAAGGCGCGCGGAGCCGACGTGATCGCCGTGGCGAGCGAGGGCGACCGTGAGATCACGAGGCTCACCGACCACGTTCTTTACGTGCCACGCACGCCGGAGCTGCTCTCGCCTGTGGTCGTCTCGGTGCCCATGCAGCTCCTCGCGTATCACATCGCCAAGCTCCGTGGCTGCGACGTGGATCAGCCGCGGAACCTCGCGAAGAGCGTCACGGTCGAATAACCAGGGCGGATCTTCCGCCCGTCACGCACACATCCCCCCGAGGCATGGAGGGGACATGAGGCGGCTCCTGAGGATAGGGATCGTCACCGCGGCCGTCGGGCTGATCGTGGCGGGCACGGCGGCGCCCTGTTTCGCGTGCTCGTGCGCGTTCGTTCCCCCCAGGCGGGCGCTACAGGGAGCGGAGGCCGCGTTCGTCGGAACGCTCGTCTCCCGTGAGGAGCCGGCCGCCGAGGACGGGCTGATCAACACCGGGCAGCAGGTCGATTGGACCTTCGACGTCGACGAGGTGCTCGTCGGCTCGTTGGCGGATCCGCTCGTGGTACGCAGCGCCTGGTCGGGTGCGTCCTGCGGGATCGAGGTACGGGAGGGGCAGCAGGTCGGCCTGATCCTCTTCGAGGAGGAAGGCGTGTGGAGCTCAGGTCTGTGCTCCCAGTACGGAGCGAACGAGCTCTCTCGGGCCGCCGCGGACCTCGGCGTCTCCGGGACGATCGCCGGAGGCGCGGGCCCGCTATCGACAGACGGCGGCGCGCCGAAGGCGGTCGCGATACCGGAGGCCGCCGGAGGGAACGTGTGGCCGTGGCTCGCCGCGGGCGGCGCCCTGGTCGTGGTGCTTTTCGTGCTGGGGAACCGCGGGACGAGGGCGGGCGCGGGGTAGCCGGCAGCGGCCTCGGCTACGCTTCCACCGTGAACATCGTCGGCGTGGGCGTCGACATCTGCGACGTGGGCCGCATGCGGCGCGCGCTCGAGCGCCATCCGTCGATGCCCTCCCGGGTCTTCACCGAGGAGGAGGTGGCTTACTGCGAGACCAAGGCCGCGCCAGCCGAGTGCTACGCGGGAAGGTTCGCAGCGCGTGAGGCCGTGATCAAGGCGCTCGGCGGCGTGCGCGGCGGGAGGTGGAAGGACATAAGCGTGGCGAGGGCGCCGAGCGGCGCCCCGGGGGTCATGCTCACCGGCGCCGCGAAGGCGCGTGCGGACGTACTGGGTATCGAGCGCCTGCTCATCTCGTTCGCCCACGAGAGGGACGCCGCCGTCGCGTTCTGCATGGCGGTGGGGCGGTGAAGCCGATCCTCGCGCCCGAGGAGAGCGCCGCCCTCGACCGCGCCTCGCGAGAGCGGGGCGTCGAGGCGACATCGCTCATGGAACGCGCGGGAAGGGAGGTCGCCCGCGCGGCGGTCGACGCGACCGGCGGCGTCTACGGGCGGCGCGCGGTGGTCGTCTGCGGCAAGGGGAACAACGGAGGCGACGGGTTCGTGGCGGCGCGCTACCTCGCGGCGTGGGGGATGGCGGTCTCGGTCCTCACGGTCGAAGACCCATCGACGCTCCGCGAGCCGGCAGCGACGAACGTCGCCCGGCTGTCCGAGGTTGCCGTCCGCCTGCGGCCGTTCACGCCGGCGCTAGCCGCGCGCGAGCTCGATCGCGCCGACGTCGCGGTGGATGCGCTCTTCGGGACGGGCTTCCGCGGGATCCCCGAGGACGATGCCGCCGACGCGATCGAGCTGCTCAACCGCTCGGAGGTTCCCCTCGTCGCCGTCGATATCCCCTCGGGAGTCGAGGGCTCTACGGGAACCGTGGCGGGTGAGGCCGTGTGGGCAGCTGTCACCGTGACGTTCGGCGCGCTCAAGCCTGGGCTCGTCCTCCTGCCGGGGGCCGAGCACGCGGGGCTCGTGGAGGTGGTCGATATCGGCTTCCCGCCGGACCTCGTCCGTAGCGACCTCGGCCTGCTAGAGGACGAGGACGTGGCGGCGATGCTGCCCTCGAGAGAGCCCGACACTCACAAGCGCGCGGCAGGCGTCGTCCTGGTGATAGCCGGGTCACGGGGGATGACGGGCGCCGTCGCCCTCGTGGCGAAGGCCGCCTACCGTGCCGGTGCGGGGCTGGTGCATGTTGCCGTTCCCGCGGGCATCCTGCCGGTCGTGCAGGCGACAATCGAGGAGGCCACGTTCGTGCCGCTTCCCGAGACCGCCGACGGCGTGATCCGACGCGACGCCCTCGAGCGGCTCGCTCCCGATATCGAAGCCGCCGACGCCGTGGCGGTCGGGCCCGGCCTCACGGCGACCGCGGAGCCCGCGTCGTTCGTTCGGCGACTCGTCCGCGAGTCGTCCGCTCCTCTCGTGGTCGACGCCGACGCGTTGAACGTCTTCGCCGGCCACGCCGCGGACCTCGCCGACCGTAAGGCCGACGCGATCCTCACACCGCACGCCGGGGAGTTCGCGCGCCTGGCGGGCGAAACCCCGCGCGAGGTGGGAGCCGACCGGGTGGGTCACTCTCGGGCCCTGGCGGCCGAGACGCGAACGGTCGTGCTGCTCAAGGGCAGCCGGACGGTCATCGCGGAGCCGGGGGGTCTGGCTCGCGTGAACCCCACCGGTGGACCGGTCCTGGCGACCGCCGGTTCGGGAGACGTGCTCACCGGCGTAATCGCCGGGCTCGTCGCCCGCGGCGTCGCACCGTTCGATGCCGCTTGCTCTGGAGCCTACGTCCACGGTCTCGCCGGCCGGCTGGCCGGTCTCGAGCACGGCGAGGGAACGACGGCCGGCGACGTCCTCGAGCGCATCGGAGAGGCCTTCGTGGAGGTTGCCGGCCAGTGATCCGCCCGACGCGCGTCGAGGTCGACCTCGACGCGATCCGCCACAACGTGCAGATGCTGAAGCCTCCCTCCGCCGAGCTCATGGTCGTGGTGAAGGCCAACGCCTACGGACACGGCGACGTACCGGTAGCGCTCGCGGCCCTCGAGGCAGGCGCGACGTGGCTCGGCGTAGCCTTGGTCGAGGAGGGCCTTGCGCTTCGGGCCGCCGGCATCGCGGCGCCGATACTCCTGCTTTCCGAGATCCCCCCGGGCGCCGAGGCGACCGCGCTCGAGGCGAACCTCACCCCTTCGCTCTACAGCCTCGATGGGCTCGAGCGTCTCGCCTCGGCCGGCGCCGGCTCGGCCGACGTCCACGTGAAGGTGGACACCGGCATGCACCGGGTCGGCTTGCATCCGCCGGACGCCACCGTCGGCTTCCTGAGGCATGTGCTCGACGTGGGCCTCGCCGTCGCCGGGCTATGGACCCACTTCGCGCGTGCCGAGGAGGACGAGCCGACCACCAAGGAGCAGCTCCGGCGGTTCCTGGAGGTCGTCGACGAGGTGCGCGCGGCCGGGATCGATCCCGGGCTCCTCCACGCTGCGAACAGCGCCGCGACGATCCTGTACCCCGAGGCGCACCTCGACGTGGTGCGCGTCGGCATCGCCGGGTACGGCATCCGGCCGGGCCCGGGCGTGGGCGAGGACCTCGACCTCCGCCCGGCGCTCGCGTGGCGCTCGGCCGTCTCGCTGGCCCGACGCCTTCCGGCGCGGGAGGCGATCTCGTACGGTCACAGGTACCGGCTGGAGCGCGACGCGAACGTGGCAACGGTTCCGGTCGGGTACGCCGACGGCTACCCTCGCGCCCTCTCCTCGCGCGCCGACGTGCTGATGGGCGGCAAGCGCCGGCGTGTGGCGGGGAACGTCACGATGGATCAGCTGCTAGTTGACTGCGACGACGACGACGTGGCGCCCGGCGACGAGGTGGTGCTCCTGGGGCGGCAGGGCGACCAGGAGGTCTCCGCCGACGAGCTGGCCGACCTCCTAGGGACGATCGCCTACGAGATCGTCTCGACGATCGGCGCCCGGGTTCCGCGTGTCTACGTGGGCTGACGCGCGCGGACCCGCCGGGCCATAGAATCCGCCGGTGGGAACCGCCGAGGAGGGGTCGTGAGGACGCTCGAGGAATCGGCGCGCGAGGCGTCCGGCTGCACGAAGTGCCGGCTGGCACAGGGCCGCACGCAGGTCGTCTACGGGGTCGGGAACGCGAACGCCGACCTCATGTTCATCGGCGAGGGACCGGGCTTCCACGAGGACAAGCAGGGCGAGCCGTTCGTCGGCGCGGCCGGACAGCTGCTCACGCGGCTGCTGGGAGATGTCGGCTTAAGCCGGGAGGACGTCTACATATGCAATGTCATCAAGTGCAGGCCTCCCGGGAACCGCGATCCCCTCCCCGACGAGATCGAGGCCTGCGCTCCGTGGATCGACGAGCAGATCGAGCTCGTGGAGCCACGGCTGATCGTCACTCTCGGCAACTTCGCGACGAGGTTCATCCTGGAGAAGCAGGTCTCGATCAGCAGGGTCCGCGGGCAGCGGTTCGCGGCGCGCGGGCGGACCGTGATCCCCACCTTCCACCCGGCGGCCGTGCTTCACGGCGGTGGTGAGGCCTCGAGCCAGATGGAGTCGCTCCGGGCCGACTTCGGGAAGATCCGCGATGTGCTGGACGAGCCGGTCGTCCTCCCGGAGCCCGCCGAGGAGCAGTCGACGCTCTTCTGATGCTGATCGAGCTCTCGGTGCCGACCGCCCATGACATGAAGGCGGTGGGGGAGGCCGTCGCATCCGTCCTCGCGCCTGGAGACGTCGTGTCTCTTACGGGTGAGCTGGGGGCGGGCAAGACCACGTTAGTGCAGGGCGCGGCCGCGGCGCTCGGGGTGCACGACCGCGTGATGTCCCCCACGTTCACGCTGGTGCGGGAGTACCGCGACGCACGCATCTCGGTGTTCCACATCGACGTCTACCGGCTGGACAGGATCCAGGACGTGCTCGACCTTGGGTTCGAGGAGATGACCGATGGGGGCGGCGTCGTGTTCGTTGAATGGGGCGACGCGATCGAGACCCTCCTCCCAGATGCCCATCTCCGCGTCGAGCTCGTCTCGGTAGGCGCCGGCGACGAGCGCGGTGCGGTGCTCGAGGGGAGCGGCGCCTCGTGGGCGGATCGCTGGACCCGCCTCGAGCGGGCGCTCGAGGCCTGGAGGCTCCCGGCGTGATCGTCCTCGGCATAGACACCTCGACCACGCAGTCCTCGATCGCGCTCGGCACCGAGCGGGAGCTCCTGGGCGAGATCGCTGTCGCCGGCCGCTCCCACGAGGTAGCCGTCGCGTCGACCCTCCGGCAGCTCCTCTCCTGGACCGGCATCGAGCTCGGCCGGGTCGGCGGGATCGCGATCGGGGTCGGCCCCGGGCTGTTCACGGGGCTGCGGGTGGGCGTCGAGACGGGCAAGACGCTCGCGCAGGTCCTCACCGTCCCGGTCGTGGGCGTCAGCTCGCTCGACGCGCTCGCCCACTCGGTGCGTGCGACCCGGAAGCTCATCGCCGCCGCGATCGACGCTCGTCGCGGCGAGCTCTTCTTCGCCGTGTACCGCCCGGTGCCCGGGGGCGTCGTGCGCGAGACCGAGCCGGCGGTCGGCCCGCCCGACCACCTTGTGGGGGAACTCGAGGCGCTCGGGAGGGAGGTGCTCGCCGTCGGCAACGGTGCCATCCTGTACCGTCGAGAGCTCCAGGAGCTCGGAGGGAAGGTGGAGCTCGCCGCGCCGGCGCACGCGCACCCGCGCGCCTCGGCGATGGTGGAGCTGGCTCTTCCGCGGTTCGTCCGGGAGGAGCACGACCGTCTCTTCGACCTTGTGCCTGTATACCTGAGGAAGTCTGATGCGGAGATCGCTTGGGATCAGCGAGCCCGAGGCGCCTCGGATTGAGGTGACCCGGATGCGGCGCCGCCACCTGCGCGGCGTTATGGACATCGAGCGCCAGGTCTACACGCGGCCCTGGAGCGCCAACCTGTTCGTCTCCGAGATGCAGGAGACCTCGAACCGCTGCTATCTGGTCGCGCGGCTCGAGCGCGAAGTGGTCGGCTACGCGGGCCTCATCTCCTACGGCGAGGAGGCTCACATCACGAACATCGCCGTCGATCCCGAGCACCACCGCCGCAAGATCGGCACGCGACTCTTGCACGACCTGATGCTGAACGCGGTCGACATGGACGCGCAGACCGTCTCCCTGGAGGTCCGCGTGTCGAACTGGGGCGCGCAGCGTCTGTACGGCCGGTTCGGCTTCCGGCCGGTCGGCGTTCGCAAGAACTACTACCAGGAGCTCAACGAGGACGCGCTCATCATGTGGGTTGACGAGATCCGCACCGCCGAATACGCGCGCCGGCTGGAGGCCATCGCCGACTCCCTCCCCGAGGGGATCCGCCCGTGAAGGTCCTGGGGATCGAGACATCCTGCGACGAGACCGGCGTCGCGGTGGTGGAGGATGGCCGGACCGTCCTCTCGAACCTCATATCGAGCCAGATCGACCTTCACGAGCGCTACGGAGGGGTCGTTCCGGAGGTTGCGGCGCGCGCGCACGTCCAGGCCCTGAACCCGCTGCTGGAGGAGGCGCTCGAGCGAGCTGGCTGCCGCATCGCGGACCTCGATGGGGTCGCGGTCACCGTCGGGCCCGGGCTCGTCGGGGCCCTGCTCGTGGGAGTCGCCGCCGCGAAGGCGATCGCGCTAGCCACAGGTGTGGACCTGATCGGCGTGAACCACCTCGAGGGCCACGTCTACGCCAACTTCCTCGAGCACGGCGCCCCGGTCCCACCGTACGTGTGCCTGATCGTCTCGGGGGGCCACACGATGCTGGTCCACATGGCCGAGGAGCACCGCTACGAGGTCCTCGGCCAGACCCTGGACGACGCCGCCGGCGAGGCGTTCGACAAGGTCGCGCGTCTGATCGGTCTCGGGTTCCCAGGGGGCCCCGCCCTCGACCGCCTCGCGCGCGAGGGCGATCCGAACGCGATCCCGTTCCCGCGAGCGATGGCCGACTCCGGCGACTACGATTTCAGCCTCTCCGGGTTGAAGACGGCGGTCATCAGACACGTGAAGGCGGAGCGGGCCGCCGGGCGCGAGGTGGACGCGGCCAACCTGGCCGCATCGTTCCAGGAGGCCGTCGTGGACGTGCAGGTGAAGAAGACGCTCGACGCCGCGAGGGAGCGGGGGGCACCGATCATCCTGCTCGGGGGCGGCGTCGTCGCGAACACGAGGCTGCGCGAGCGGATCGAGGCCGACGCGGCGCTGGCCGGGCTCCGGGTGCTCTTCCCATCCCCGGATCTCTGCACCGACAACGGCGCGATGATCGCGGCCGCGGGGTGGTCGCGCCTGGTCCGCGGCGAGCGATCGGATCTCGAGATCGGTGCAGACGCCAACCTGAGGCTCGCCTCGTGACGACGATCCTGGTGACCGGGGGCGCCGGATTCATCGGGTCCAACCTCTCCGACCGCCTCCTCGCGGAGGGTCACCGGGTGATAGGGATAGACGACCTCTCGACCGGCCGCATCGCGAACCTCTCCGAGGCGCGCGGCTACGGCAAGGAGTTCACCTTCTACAACATGGACGTTCGGGCCGAGGGACTTCCGCCGCTGTTCGAGCGGCACCGACCGGAGGTCGTGATGCACCTGGCCGCGCAGGCCGGCGTGCGCCCGTCCCTCGAGAAGCCCGTCCACGACGCGAGCGTGAACCTGATGGGGCTTCTGAACGTACTCGAGTGCTCCGTGAGGACGGGCGTCGGCAAGGTGGTGTACGCGGCCTCGGGAGGCACGCTCTACGGCGAGCCCAAGAAGGTCCCGGTGAAAGAGGCGGCCTGGCGCGGATCGGCGCCCCTCTCCCCTTACGGGATCAGCAAGAAGGTTGGGATCGACTACCTCGCCCACTACGAGCGGTACCGAAGCGTGGACTTCACGGCGCTCGCTCTTGGCAACGTCTACGGGCCGCGCCAGGACCCCTACGGCGAGGCCGGCGTGGTCGGTATCTTCACGGCGAAGATGCTCTCCGGGGAGGCCCCGACGATCTTCGGCGACGGGAACCAGACCCGCGACTGGGTATTCATCGACGACACCATCCACGCGTTCGTGCTCGCGATCCCCCGAGCGTCGGGCAAGGTCGTGAACGTCGGCACCGGCGTGGAGACCTCGGTCAACAAGCTGTTCGTGATGCTCGCCGAGATCACCGGGTTCGCCGGCGAGCCTCAGCACGGACCGCTTCCCCCGGGGGAGCTCCGGCGCATCTCCCTGGACAACTCGCTCGCCGGGTCGGCCCTCGGCTGGCGCCCATGGACGCACCTGGAGGACGGCCTCCGCGAGACCGTCGCGTACTTGAAGGGCATCTGACCTTCGGCCCCTCGGGGAGGCGCGGCGTTGCCGGAGGCGAGGGTCGCGTTGACTGGCTGGCGGTCTCGGGGCTATCCTGTTAGCACTCAGGTCCAGAGAGTGCTAACGAGGAGGGAAGGCATGGCCAAGGAGTTCAGCCTTAAGCCCCTGGAGGACCGGATCGTGGTGAAGCCCCTCGAGGAGGAGGAGACCACGGTGTCCGGCATCGTGATCCCCGACACGGCCAAGGAGAAGCCCGTCGAGGGCGAGGTCGTTGCGGTCGGCCCGGGCCGCTTCGAGGAGGGCCAGCGCGTTCCCCTCGACGTCGCCGCCGGGGACAAGGTCATCTACTCCAAGTACGGCGGCACCGAGGTCAAGGTCGAGGGCGAGGAGTACCTGATCCTCTCCGCTCGCGACGTGCTCGCAGTCGTCAAGAAGTAAGAAGCCGCACCGTTCCGCGGGGGCCCCTCGTCGGGCTCCCGTCGTCCCTAGGAGGCTATATGGCAGTGAAGCTCCTGAAGTTCAGCGAGGAGGCCCGGCGATCGCTCGAGGCCGGGGTCAACAAGCTCGCCGATACCGTCGCGATCACCCTCGGCCCCAAGGGTCACAACGTCGTCCTCGACAAGAAGTGGGGCCCGCCGACGATCACGAACGACGGCGTCACGATCGCCAAGGAGGTCGACCTCGAGGATCCGTGGGAGAACATGGGCGCTCAGCTCGCCAAGGAGGTCGCGACCAAGACCAACGACGTGGCCGGCGACGGCACCACGACGGCGACCGTCCTCGCGCGGGCGATGGTCCGCCACGGGATGCGAAACGTCGCGGCCGGTGCCAACCCGATGGCGCTCAAGCGCGGCATCGAGAAGGCCGTGGCGGCGGCCGTCGAGGCCATCAAGGGCCAGTCCAAGGACGTCGAGTCCAAGGACGAGATCGCCCAGGTCGCGGCCATCTCGGCCGCCGACACGGGCATCGGCGAGGTGATCGCCGAGGCACTCGACAAGGTGGGCAAGGACGGCGTGGTGACCGTCGAGGAGTCGAACACGTTCGGCATGGAGCTCGAGTTCGTCGAGGGTCTGCAGTTCGACAAGGGATTCATCTCGCCGTACTTCGTGACCGACCCCGAGCGGATGGAGGCCGTCATCGAGGACGTCTACATCGCGCTCGTGCAGAAGAAGGTCTCGAGCGTCCAGGAGCTGCTGCCGCTTCTCGAGAAGCTGCTCCAGGCCGCCAAGCCCCTTCTGATCGTCGCCGAGGACGTCGAAGGGGAGGCCCTCGCGACGCTCGTCGTGAACAAGCTCCGCGGCACGTTCAACTCGATCGCCGTGAAGGCCCCCGGCTTCGGAGACCGCCGCAAGGCGATGCTCCAAGACCTCGCGATCCTGACCGGCGCCGAGGTGATCTCCGAGGAGGTCGGCCTCAAGCTCGAGGGTGCCGGGCTCGATCTGCTCGGCCGGGCCCGCAAGGTCGTCGTGACCAAGGACAACACGACGATCGTCGAGGGAGCCGGCGACGAGGAGCAGGTCAAGGGCCGGATCAACCAGATCAAGGCCGAGATCGACAAGACCGACTCGGACTGGGACCGCGAGAAGCTCCAGGAGCGCCTGGCTAAGCTCGCCGGCGGCGTGGCCATCATCAAGGTCGGCGCGGCGACCGAGGTGGAGCTCAAGGAGAAGAAGCACCGCATCGAGGACGCACTGTCGGCTACCCGGGCGGCGATCGAGGAAGGCATCGTTCCCGGTGGAGGGGTCACGCTGATCCGGGCTGAGGAGCCGTTGAAGAAGCTCGAGGCCGACCTCTCGGGCGACGAGGCGACCGGCGCCAAGATAGTCCGCGACTCGCTAGCCGAGCCATCGCGGTTGATCGCCCATAACGCGGGCCATGAGGGCGCGGTCGTCGTGGAGCGGATCCGCTCGGAAGGCGATGGTCGCGGCTTCAACGCTGCCGATGGCGAGTGGGTCGACATGGTGAAGGCCGGGATCATCGACCCGGCCAAGGTCACACGCTCGGCGCTCCAGAACGCCGCCTCGATCGCGGCGCTCGTACTCACGACCGAGAGCGCGGTCGTCGAGAAGCCGGAAGAGGAAGAGGAGACTCCGGCCGGCGGCCACGGGCACGCACACTAGTCTGGGCCAGACTATCGGAGGGCGGGGCGAATCGCGCCCCGCCCTCTTCATTTCCGGCAAGGCCTAGACTTCGGCCGATGTTCGAAGAGCTTATCCGGGCCTGGGACGGCGAGGAGGTCGTGATCCGTTACGACCCGCCTACGTCGACCTGGATGTTCGTCGGGGTTCACTCGACCGTGCTCGGGCCGGGCATGGGCGGCACGCGGATGAAGGTGTACGCGGTGCCGGCGGACGGGCTCCGCGACGTCCTCCGGCTGTCCGGCGCGATGACGCTCAAGAACGCGGCGGCCGGACTGCCGTACGGCGGAGGAAAGGCCGTGCTCGCGGTGCCGGGCGTCCCGCTGGGTGACGAGCGGCGGCGGTTGATTCTCCGGTACGCGGATCTCGTGGCGTCGATCGGCGGGAGCTACGTGACCGCCTGCGATATGAACACGACCGAGGTCGACATGGACCTGATCGGGGAGCGCTGTCCGCACGTCCTCGGCAGGAGCCGCGACGCCGGGGGGTCTGGGAGCTCGGGACCAGCGACCGCGGTCGGCGTCTTCCACGGGATTCGCGCGAGCGTCGCCCACGCGTTCGGGTCGAACGATCTCTCGGGCAGGACCGTGGTCGTCCAAGGCACGGGCGCGGTCGGCGCTCGGCTCGCCGAGATGCTCGCCGAGGCAGGAGCGTCGGTCGTGGTGTCCGACGTGGAGAACGAGCGCGCTCTCGAG
>Ga0209002_10003007_pt1 | contig 13440 bp, 13 predicted proteins | sample Rifsed16ft2_FD_184010 | JGI IMG/M metagenome (GOLD analysis project Ga0209002, IMG submission 184010) | Soil microbial communities from Rifle, Colorado, USA - sediment 16ft 2 (version 2) | ecosystem: Environmental > Terrestrial > Deep subsurface > Rock core/Sediment | place: Rifle, Colorado...
CAGGCAACGCCTTCGTCCGATCGAGGAACGACTGGCTGCGGATCCCGGCCTCTGGCCTTGAGGGCGAGGTGCACCCGGGTTGTCCCTTGCCCCGTTCCTCTCGCGCGCCGAAGTAGGGCAATCGTGGGAGAACATTCTCCCGGTAAATTAGGCAAAGGAGCAATGTGATGGAAGGCTTTGACGGTGGAACACTGATGCTGGAGACCGCACTCATCTTCTTGCTGATCCTGATCAATGGATTCTTCGCGGGCTCCGAGGTGGCGGTCATCTCGCTCCGCCGTAGCCGGGTGCAGGAGTTGGCAGAGACAGGCGATGGGCGGGCAGCGACAGTACAGCGACTCAAGAATGACCCTGAGCGATTCCTCGCGACCATTCAGATCGGGATCAATTTCGTGGGCACACTCGCCTCGGCGGTCGGCGGTGCGTTGGCGGTGCGGACCGTTCATCCGCTGCTTGATCGCCTTCCAGGAGGTGGACTGCGGGTTGGCGGCGAGATGGTTGCCCTCGGAATAGTGGTCCTCACCATCACCTATCTTACCGTCGTATTCGGGGAGCTGGTCCCGAAATCGCTTGCCCTCCGCCACGCGGAACGCGTCGCGCTCGCGATTGCCGGACCGCTTGAGATCCTCTCTCGCTGGTTCTCGTTCCTGGCCCGCCCGCTTATCGCCTCGAGCCGCCTGATCCTCTCACCGTTCGGCGTCGCCCCGCACGGAGCGACTGGCTTCGTCAGTGAGGAGGAGATCATGCAAATGGTCAGGGAGGGAAAGGAGAAGGGGATCTTTGATCAAGCCGAGCAGGAGCTGATCCACAGCGTTTTCGAGTTTACCGAGGCCTCGGTGAAAAAGGTCATGGTCCCTCGCCCGCGGATCGACGCCATCGAGCTTGAAATGCCAATGGAGGAGGCGCTCAGGTTCATCGTCGAGACGGGGCATTCCCGCTATCCGGTCTATCGGAAGAGCCTCGAGGACATCTGCGGGATCTTATACTTCAAGGACCTTCTGCGCCTGCAATTGGAGAGTCGGCCGGCCTCGCTCGGCGCGATCATCCATCCAGTCTATTTCGTCCCGGAGACGATGCAGGTCAGCCAGCTCCTGAAGGAGCTGCAGCGGCGGCGGATGTCGATGGCGATCGTGGTGGACGAGCATGGAGGCGTGGACGGGCTCGTGACCATGGAGGATCTTATCGAGGAGATCGTCGGGGAGATCCACGACGAGTACGATACCGCCGCTAAGCCGGTTGTGCGGCTGAAGGACGGCTCGCTCATTATCGATGCGTCCCTGAGCATCAAGGACCTGGAGAACGAGCACGGCTTGCCGTTCCCCGAGTCCCCGGAGTATGAGACGCTGGCTGGATTCATGCAGACCCAGCTTCAGCGGATGCCGAAGGGCGGCGACATTATCAAGTATCAGGGGATGAAGCTGACGGTGGTCGAATTGGAAGGCCGGCGGATCGCCCGGATCAAGGTCGAGGGCCTGGTGAAACAGGGGTAAGCCGTGGAGCATCTGACGACCGCTCTGTTCCACATCTTCCTGATCTTCGCGTCGGCGAAGCTGCTCGGGGAACTTTTCGAACGAATTCGCCAGCCGGCCGTCGTGGGCGAGGTCCTGGCCGGCCTGCTGCTCGGGCCGTACCTCCTCGGGATCGTCCCCCATTCCCCTGTGTACGAGGGGATCGCTGAAATCGGAGTTATCTTCCTCCTCTTCACGGTCGGTCTCGAGACGAAGCCAAGTGACATCCTGAAGGTCGGGGTCGTCGCGTCGAAGGTGGGGCTTCTCGGGATACTCCTGCCGTTCGTGCTGGGCTTCGGACTTATCGCCTACCTGGGTCATCCAACGCTTGAAGCGCTGTTCATCGGCACCGCGCTAGTCGCCACCTCGGTCGGGATCACCGCCAGGGTCCTGGGAGACATGGGGCTGATCCAGGAGATCGAGAGTCGGATCATCCTGGGCGCTGCAGTCATCGACGATATCATCGGAATGATCTTGCTCGCCGTCGTGAGCAGCTTGGGCGAGGGCGCGCTTTCCTGGGTCAGAATCACCCTGGTGGCCGTTGAAGCGATCGCGTTCACGCTCTTTTTGGGCCTGGTCGGGAGCCGGGTCATTAACCGATACGGAAGATGGATCGAGAGGATCAAAACCCCCCAGGCCCCGCTGGTGTTCAGCATTCTCATCTGCCTGGGTCTCTCCGCCCTCTCCAGCGCGATCGGTATGGCCGCCATCATCGGAGCCTTCATGGCCGGAATGGTGCTGGCCGAGTTCAGCGAGGAGTATCATCTGGTGGAGAAGGCCGAGGCGATCTACGCCTTCCTCGTGCCGTTCTTCTTCTTCGTGATGGGCAGCCACATCAACCTCGCCGTGATGGCCAGCGGCGAGATCATCTGGTTGGCTCTGGTGATCACAGTTCTGGCGGTGGTGGGGAAGCTGGTAGGTTGCGGGATCGGGGCCCTCTCTCTGGGTCGATCGGGCGCGCTGATCGTCGGAGTCGGGATGGTCCCGAGGGGTGAAGTGGGGATCATTGTGGCGATGCTGGGCCTGAGGCTCCATGCCATCCCGGAGAGCATGTATGCCCTGGTGATCTTCATGTCGGTGGTCACGACGCTGGCAGTCCCGCCCGTGCTGCGGCTGCTCTTCAGAGACCGACTGCGGTCTCCGGCAGAGGCGGCCATCCAGGCAGACAGGAAGTGAGGTGACACGATGGGGTTGCGGCAGATCCAGGTGACGGTGCCGAAAGATAAGGGGGCTGAGATATTCGAGTTGCTGTCGATCCCTCCCGCCCACACCATGTGGCTCTCATTTCAGCAACGGAATACCGAGCGGATCGTCAGGCAGGTCTTGACAAGGCACCCAGAACTGGGAGAGATCCGCAGGGTCTCGGTCATCGCTATATCGGGGCGACCGAGATTTGCCGTGGAGTTGTATGCTCAGGAACCTCCATCTCCAGAAATTCTCCGGCTGGTGAAAGACGATCTCCGGCAGCGCCTGGGGGAGGCGCCAGACCTTACACTCACGGTGGTCTCCGCCCGTGTCCTCTGAGCGGACCGCTTCGGCCACGCGGCATGGATCGGGCCGCGGCCTCCTCGAGAACCAAACAGAACCTCGTCACGCCCATCCCGGGGAGTGACCAGAGTAGGGGGGCACATATAGGATGATACCAACATACCAGAACGTGATGGTGACCACCGACTTCTCAGACCTGGGAAACGGCGCGATCCCCCACGCCTATTCCGTGCTGGCGAACCGCGCGGGGACCGTCATCCTGTGTCACATCCTGGAGCCGCCGGCGCTGCCGAACCCTCTCTACGCCCACTATTCACCAGGGGGAGCATCTTCGCCAGAAGATCGGGAAAGGCTCAGACAGGGCTTGGTTCAGACGCTGGAACAGCTCGTCCCCTTGGAAGTTCGTGAACATGGGAGGATCGTGACCCAAATTCGGGTCGTGGAGAGCTTGGCACCAGTCCCCGAGGCAGTTTGTCAGGAGGCGAAGGCGCTCGATGCGGACATTATCGTGATGGCGTCCCATGGCCATTCTGGGCTGGCCCGTCTCTTCCTCGGCTCGGTGGCCGAGCGGGTGTTACGATCAGCCGACCGACCGGTCCTTATCGTCCGAAGCGGTTAAAATCGTCCAGCCTCAAGGTAGATGCCCCTCAGGCAACCTGGACGCTTGAAGCCGAACGAGTGCTGAATGGCAAGAATGCATTGACCGGGAGGAGTCTGATGAATCAGCTCTATCTAACAGGCTTTTTGGTTCTCACCGCGGCCATCGCAATCTTCGCCATCCAGAACTCGGGCGAGGCGGTCGTGAAATTCATCGGGTGGCGGTTTCAGAGTTCGCTGGTGGTCATGATCCTGATTTCGACCGCCGTCGGAGTGGTCATGGCAGTTTTGTTAAGCCTCCCCGGAACATTCCGTCTGCGAACACGACTGAGGGAACAGGCACAGCGAATCGCTGAATTGGAACAACGGCCTCGGGAGGTTGAACCGAAACCCATCGAGCGCCCTGCCCCGAATGTCGGCGATGAATAAGGAACCTCAACCGGGAGACCGCGCAGGTTCCCCGGCGGCCAGGACCATCTCGAGACAGTCTAGGCCTCTCCGATGGGGGCGTCGAATCCAGCGTACGGCCCTTCGTCTCCTGGCTCGTCTGAAGCTCCCGAAGGCAACCTCTCTGGTCATCGGTGCAATCCTGGTCGGCGTCGCTACCGGCCTGGGCTCTGTCGCCTTCATCCGGGTTCTCGAGTTTTCCACCCGCCTGTTCTTCGATGGTGGCCGCTGGCTCTTCTCCGGTCCCGGACAATATTATCTTCTTCTCCTTCCAGCCCTCGGGGGCCTGATGGTCGGGCCGGTGATCTACATCTTTGCCAGAGAAGCAAAGGGGTACGGCGTCCCGGAGGTGATGACGGCACTGATTCTCAAGGGCGGCAGGATCCGAACCCGGGTCGCGCTGGTCAAGATCATCGCCTCCGCATTCACGATCGGCTCGGGGGGATCAGCCGGCCGTGAGGGCCCCCTGATCCAGATCGGATCAAGTATCGGCTCCTCGATCGGCCAGTTTCTGCGCATGCCGTCCGAGCATGTGCGAACCTTCTTGGCATGTGGCGCGGCCGGGGGGGTGGCGGCCTCGTTCAATGCCCCGATTGCGGGCGCCATGTTTGCCCTTGAGGTACTCCAGGGCCAGTTCACTAGCGAGTTCGGCCTTGTAATTCTCTCGTCGGTTGCAGCCGCCGTTGTTTCAAGGGCTATGCTTGGGAACTTTCCAGCATTTTCGATCCCCCCGTATGACCTGATCAGTGAAAAGGAGCTGCTGTTTTACCTGATCCTCGGAATTCTGTGTGGGTTGGCCGCCCTGATTTTCGTCAAGACCCTCTATGCTGTCGAGGATCTGTTCGACCGTTTGCGGCTTCCGGAGTTTCTGCAGCCCTGCCTTGGGGGCCTCGTCGTGGGTGGGATTGGCCTCATCCTTCCTCAGGTCTTCGGGCTGGGACTTCAGACTATGGAGACACTGTTGTTGCTTCAGATACCCTTTACTACCATGGTCGCTTTGATGCCGGCAAAGATCATTGCGACCTCGTTGACCCTGGGATCGGGCGGGTCGGGAGGGCTTTTCGGGCCCGCCCTTTTCATCGGTGGGATGCTTGGAGGCGCATTTGGCTATATTGTCCACTATCTCTTTCCGTCTTTTACTGCCTTCCATGGAGCCTACGCCCTGGTCGGAATGAGCGCCACGTTCGGCGCGGCGGCGCAGGCGCCGATCACCTCCATCATTATTTTGTTCGAGATGACCAACGACTATCACATCATCCTCCCTCTGATGACCGCCACCGTCATTGCGGTTCTGGTTTACCGAGGCTTCAGCGCGGAGTCGATCTATACGCTGAAGCTCAAGCGACTGGGGATCGATTACCTCACCACTCTCGGGGGCGATCTCATGGCCACGATTACCGTCCGGGAGGCACTGACGCCGCGCATTGTCTCAATCTACCAGAACGCCACGATCCGAGAAATGCTGCGACTGATCGCAAAAACCGGCCACGAATGGTTCCCGGTGTTCGATGGCCACGAGGAGCTGGTGGGCGTAGTGACGTATAAGGACGTAGTCAAGGCGGTTGACGAAGGACGGTTGGAAGAGCCGGTGCTCAGCTACACGACGCACGACGTAATATGCACCTTCTCCGATGAGAGCCTTCGCGAGGTCTTGATACGCTTCAACCAGGGCGACCTGGGGCACCTGCCGGTCGTGGACCCCGCCAATCCTAAGCGATTGGTCGGCGTCATCTCCCGCCTCGACGTCATCAAGGCGTACAACCGCGCCCTTGCCCGCCGCCGGCCCCGTTCAGGCAAAAGGCGCTAGCCACCCACTGATTTCGATTTCTCTTGACAGCACTCGTTCAGTCCGCAAGAATATGACCATACAGTCGAATATGACCTATAAGTCACCGCTGCGCGCTATAAGCTATCAGGGAGAGGAGAATGAGGGCCGAGTCGCGGGTACAGCAAAGGATGCTGGCAACGCGGGAAAGACTAGTCAACTGCGCGCTGGCATTATTCGCCAAGAATGGGATCTACCAGACCACCGTGGAGGATATTACGGAATCGGCCGATGTCGGGAAGGGGACCTTCTACGAGCACTTCCCATCCAAGACGGCAATCATTCAACATCTCCTCCACGAGGGGTTTGAAGGTCTCCTTCGGCAATGCCGCAGTGAGGTGGGGTCGGCGGAGACCACCAGGGACGGTGTGAAGCGTTTGCTGCGGGCGCAGTTCGAATTCTTCGAGGAGCGTCGGGATCTGCTGATTCTCTTTCACCAAGTCCGTGGGCTGCTCAAGCTTCAACCGGACGAGACGCGTTTGCTGCAAAAGGAGTATAGGGGCTATATTCGCTTCCTCGCTGAGCAGCTTGGCGCCTTGTTGGACAGGAGGCGGCATTCTGACTCGACGCTACGGCAAATGGCCTTCGCTATGGCGGGATTTGTGACCGGCTATCTGTCTTACCTAGTCATTGCTGGCGTGAAAGGGGATGAGATGCGGGACCTCAAAGTCCCATTCCGAATCTTCCTCGAGGGAATCGGAGCGAACGGCCGGTACGAGTGATCAGCGGATCGGGCACACGGCGGTGGCAGCTAGCCGTACCGTTGCTGACGACGCGAGAGCGGTTCAGAAACACAAGAAAGGAGACAACGAGCATGGAAAACAAAATCAGCAGGACTCTATGGCGAGGGCACCGACGGCGACTGGAAGGACAGATCACGGAGTACGCCGGGATCCTGCAGTCCATTGAGGGTCGTCTGTTGCGGATGCGCGGTCGTCTGAAGCGAAGCGCAGGTGACGCCCAAGTGCAGTTAGCGTTAGCCATAGAACAGTTGGAGTCAGAGTACAGGAAAGTCGCCGAGGGATGGCAGGCTATTCTGAAGGGACTGGATCACACGTTCACGTCTGGTCGTGAGATCGCACGCGAAGCGATTAACCGGGCGGACGCCTCGTTGGCTCAAGGTTCCAGGCTCCTAACCGGCCCGGCAAACGCCCTTCGACGGGCGCGGGTGGAGGCAGCCGCGCTTCGGAAGGGTTTGGAGGTTGGCTTGAGGAGAGGCCGGCGGATGGCCGCCGTGTCGAGCCGCCGCCGTGCGGCACGTTCGAAATCCTAACCGAGTCCCAGCCCGCACGGGAGGCAGGGCTTAAGACGGGCGGAGTGGGATGATCGATCAGAAGACCATAATCGAGTTTTTTATCGCCAGCGGCGTGGCACTGGGCGCCATAGCCGCGCTCCTTTCCCTACGGCGGATTGGTCTGCGGGCGCTCAGCAGACTGGCGCGCAGGACAGAGGGGAAGCTAGACGATCTTGCTCTCTCAGCTTTTCGGCTGCCCAGCCTGCTCTGGTGTCTGGCACTTGGTCTGTATGTCGGCCTGGGCATGGTCTCCTCGATGCCCCGGCGGGCCGAGCGGCTCATCGATGACGGCTTTGCCGGCCTGCTGATCGTTTCGGTAACACTGGCGGTGGGACGGTTCTTGGCGGCGGCCATTGCCTCTTATGCCGATCGCCTGCACCTCGAGATCACGGTCACAGGGCTTACCACGGCGTTAGCGAAGGGAACGGTCTACCTGTGTGGCGCCCTTGTCCTGCTGAATACGCTGGGGATATCGATCACCCCGATTCTCACGGCCTTGGGGGTCGGGGGATTGGCGGTGGCCCTGGCACTCCAGGGCTCTCTCGCAAACCTGTTCGCCGGGATCCACATCCTGGTGGAGAAGCCCCTCCATGTGGGCGACTATATCAGGCTGGAGTCCGGCCAGGAAGGGTACGTGGCCGACATCGGGTGGCGGACGACTCGGATCAGGATGTTGCCCAACAATATGATCGTTGTCCCCAATGCCAAGCTGGCCGAGAGCATCTTGACCAACTATTACCTTCCGGAGAAGCGAATGTCGGTCCTGATCCCGATCAGCGTCAGTTACGGGAGCGATCCTGCAAGGGTCGAGGCGATCCTGGTGGAGGAAGCGACCCTGGCCTCAAGCGAGGTGCGTGGGTTGCTGGCCGAGCCCGCTCCGTTCGTCCGTTTCATACCCGGCTTCGGGGAGTCGTCTCTTGACTTCACCCTGATCGTGCAGGTGAGCGAGTTCGTAGATCAGTACTTCGTCCAGCATGAGCTGCGGAAGAGGATCTTCGCCCGCTTTCAGAAGGAGGGGGTCGAGATTCCCTTCCCGCAGCGAGTCGTCCATATGCGCGCAGAGACCGTACAGGATCGTCACGTCCCTTGAAAGGGAATCGGGGGCGACGAGACAGGAGGCGCGAATGCGGGAACGCGCGGAGGTGCCATTCGAATTCTATGGTTGCATTGAACTCCGCAGAATGTTGGGGCTGAGAGCCGAGACCGAGAAGCAGTTGGTAGGTTTCCTGAGACAGGTGTCACTGGATTCCGTCTGCTATCACACTCACGGGCCGCTGCTTCGCCATAGATACCGGGCCGGAGTCTATTCCAACGACTTCGCCTCCTGGGCGGCGGTCCAGGTCCGCGACCGCGTTCTAGGGGAGCGGCTGGCGGTGTTGGATCCTATCGACTTTGTGACCCTATCGGATCTCCGGGAGAGGATCATCACCGTCGTGACGGACCACCTGAAGAGCATGACGGTCGTTCCGCGGGTTGTCCACGGGGAGCCATTCGAGTTCATCGAATCCTGGATCGTCGGCGTCCCCCTTGGGATCGAGGCTTACACCCTGGAGGAGTTCCGGAAGCGATTGAGCGATCTCGACAACAGCGCCATTTACTATCACGCGGTGGAGGCCCGGGTGCGGCTGGAGCGCAAGCGGAACGACTTTGCCGCCTGGCTGGGCGATTCCCTCGACCTTCCAGGGCTTGCAGCCAGAGTTGAGTCCCTGGACCCGTACATGGGAGGCCTGGAGCGGCTGCGATCCCGGATGCTGGCTTCCTGCGACGAGGTGCTGGACCGGGGACAAGATCTATGAGCACTGTGCGCCTGGACGATTATCGCGCGGTCGCGCCCAAGGGGACTGTAGAGTTTCTCCGATGCCTCGCGGAGCGCGCGCGCGGCCGGACCTTCCTGCACGTCAATTCCACCCGCCACGGCGGCGGGGTGGCCGAGATCCTCCATCGGCTGTTACCGATCATGACCGACCTGGGTGTGGATGCCCGGTGGGAGGTAATCAAGGGGGACGCCGCCTTTTACAGCGTAACAAAAGCCTTTCACAACGCCCTCCAGGGGCAGGACCAGGCCATTACGAAAGAAATGCTTGATGTCTACGCGGCCACCAATACGGCGAATGCCAGAGACCTCTCACTGGAGGGTGATCTGGTGCTGATCCACGATCCCCAGCCTGCACCGCTGATAGAGCACCGCCCCGGAAAAGGGAAATGGGTCTGGCGCTGCCATATCGACCTCTCCAGCCCCCAACGCGAGGCCTGGAGGCTCCTTCGAAAGTATGTGGCGAAGTATGATGCGGCAGTCTTCTCGCTGCCAAGGTTCGCCAAACGTCTGTACATCCCACAGTTCCTGGTGTACCCATCTATTGACCCGCTGAGCGAGAAGAATCGTGACCTCAGCGAGGGAGAACTGAACGGGACGCTTGAGCGCCTTGGTATTCCCAGGGACAAGCCGATTCTCCTTCAGGTCTCCCGGTTCGATCGCTTCAAGGACCCGATCGGCGTGATCGACGCGTACAGGTTGGTGAAGAGGCACAAGGACTGCCGGTTGGTTTTGGCAGGCGGCGGCGCCGACGACGATCCTGAGGGGGCGGCGGTGCTGGCGGAGGTGAGGGAATCCGCCGGTCATGACCCTGATATCCATATCCTGGAGCTCCCGTTCAACGCGCACCTAGAGATTAACGCGTTGCAACGGGCGGCCACGATCGTTCTGCAAAAGTCCCTGCGGGAGGGGTTCGGCCTGACGGTCGCCGAGGCCTTATGGAAGGGCAAACCTGTCGTGGGCGGCGCCGCGGGCGGGATCACCGTACAGGTCATCTACGATGTGACTGGCTACACGGTGAACTCGGTGGAAGGCGCGGCGTTCCGCATCCGGTACCTGCTGAACAATCCGGACCTGATCGCCAAGATGGGGGAAGCGGGTCGGGAGTATGTCCGGCAGGAGTTTCTGATCACCCGCCATCTGGCCGATTACCTGACAATGCTGATCGTCCTGACCAAATAACCTGACGGGACGAGGCGAGGGTGGCCGGATTTTAGGGATGGGCTGTTCCAGACACCTCGTGGTCGGTCGGCTCCTCAAATTGAGAGAAGAAACGTATGAGGATTACGACTCGTCTCGTGCTCTCCATTCTTGTCGTGATCAGTTTCATCGTGCTGGCATTTACCCTGGTCCAGGTGCACCAGGAAAAGCGGAGGCAGAAGACCGATCTGGAACGCCGAGCGTCGCTGTTGGCTGAAAGTCTGGGAGAGACCATTGAGCCTCTAGTGGAACAGGGACATTCCAGGCGGCTCCAGCGAATCGTCGAAAAATTTGGGAACCGGGAAAGGCTTGCCGGAGTTGCCGTGTACGATACGCAGGGAACTCTTCTGGCAGTCACGCCGAGCTTGGCTGCCCATCTACCTACCCCTCCGAAGATGGTCACGAAGGCTATGGCCGCGAATCAAGAAGAGGGGGATTTCTCGACCGTCGGCCTGGCACAGATGTACGTGTTCGTCTTACCGCTGCGTCCAGAGGAGCAAGTCGCCGGGGCTCTCGTAATCTTCCATGATGCCACCTATATCCAGGTTCGCCTGTGGCAGATCTGGCAGAGCAACTTCATTCGACTCTTGGTTCAAGCCGTGTTGATCTCGTTGACAATATTGCTCATTGTGCGTTGGACCCTTGTCGGGCCCATCGCAAGAATGACGGAGCGGATAAAGCGACTACGGAGGGGAGACCTTCCCGATTCCTCATCACTCTCCCGAGAAGATCTGTTGAGGCCGTTGGCAACCGAAGTCACTCAAATGGCCGAAAGCCTATCGGCCGCGAGGGCCGCAGCCGAGGAGGAAGCAAGGCTCAGGCAGGCGGGGGACTCACTTTGGACTCCCGAACTGCTGAAGGAGCACCTGCGGACAAAACTCCAGGGAAGGCCGATTATCGTCGTCTCCAACCGAGAGCCGTACATCCACGTGAAGAGGGGGAAGCGGATCGAATGCGTCGTTCCGGCAAGCGGATTGGTCACCGCCCTGGGGCCTGTCCTGGCCGCCTGCGAAGGCACATGGATTGCGCACGGAAGCGGCGACGCAGACAGCCAAATGGTGGATCACCTGAGCAAACTTCGGGTCCCTCCAGAGGAACCGCGATATACCCTAAAAAGGGTCTGGCTGACGAAGGAGGAAGAGGCGGGTTACTACTATGGGTTCGCCAATGAGGGGCTATGGCCCCTCTGTCATATCGCTCACACCCGGCCCATCTTTCGGACCGACGACTGGGGATACTATCAGATCGTCAATGAAAAGTTTGCACAGGCCACGTTGGAGGAGCTCGAGGGTGTTGACGAGCCATCCGTCCTCATCCAAGATTACCACTTCGCGCTGTTGCCCCGACTGATCAAGGAAAAGCGCCCAGATGCGCGCGTGGCCATCTTCTGGCATATACCCTGGCCCAACCCCGAATCGTTCGGCATCTGCCCATGGCAACGCGAGCTGCTCCACGGGATGCTGGGTTCGGACCTGATCGGGTTCCACACGCAGTTTCACTGCAACAATTTCCTGGATACGGTGGACCGGGCACTGGAATCACGGATAGATTGGGAGCACTTCGCGGTCAGGCGCGCAAACCACAGGACCTCTGTCAAGCCTTTCCCGATCAGCATTGCTTTTCCGGACTACCCTCCAGCGCTGCCCACAACCCAGGCTGCCGAGGATACGAAAGCGCAGTTGTTCAGAGATCTCGGCGTCACGTCAAAATACCTTGCCGTTGGCGTCGATCGTCTCGACTATACCAAGGGGATTCTGGAACGCCTTCGCGGCGTTGAGCGGTTTCTAGAGAAGTACCCCGAGTTTCAGGGGCAGTTCACCTTTGTGGAGCTCGGAGCGCCCAGCCGCACCCACATCAAACACTACCAAGACCTGATCTCAGCCGTCGAGGCCGAGTCCGACCGGATCAACTGGCGCTTCCAGACCAGGGAGTGGAAACCGATCATCCTCCTGAAGAAACACCATAGCCATGAAGAAATCCGACCGTTCTACCAAGCAGCAGACCTCTGCCTGGTGACCTCTCTCCATGACGGTATGAACCTTGTCGCAAAGGAGTTCGTCAGCGCGCGGGACGACGAACGGGGCGTCCTGATCCTCAGTCGCTTCACCGGGGCTGCCCGCGAGCTCAGGGACGCCCTCATCGTCAATCCTTACGATATCGAGCACCTCGCCGAGGCGATCCGCTCTGCCTTGGAAATGCCCGCAGAGGAACAAAGCCTCCGGATGCGTATGATGCGTGACACCATCAGGGATCGCAACATCTATCGCTGGGCGGCCGATCTGATCACAGAGCTCGTCCAGGTCCGCATTGAGCAGGTCCCGGCCCCCCAGGCCAGATCGTAATCCTCGCCCGATGGAATGGCTTTGGTCCCGATGGCCAGAGGTGGAGGAGCAGATACACAGGAGTGGCCACACCCTCCTTTTTCTGGATTACGACGGCACGCTCGCGCCGATCGCGCGTTCTCCCAAGCTGGCTACCCTACCCGCTGTCACGAAGTCCGTTCTACGATCCCTCTCGCAGAGCTCCAAGATGGCGATCGTCGTTATCAGCGGTCGGTCGCTTCTCGAGCTGAGGCGACTGGTGGGATTGCCCCGCCTGACCTATGTCGGAAATCACGGGCTGGAGATGTGGCGAGAGGGGCGTCGGGCGGCCGTGGCGGTTCAGAAAACGTCCCGAGAAGCGATCGACCTCATCCGGCCGCGTCTGGCCAAGCTGGCCGCGGCTGTCCCCGGAGCCTCTTTCGAGGATAAGGGCGTTTCAGTGAGCCTGCATTATCGGATGGTGTCCGGGGACCAAGTGGCGCGCCTCAAGGCCGCGTTTCGGCGCGAGGTACTGCCGTTGGTTCGGCCTCCGGCGCTGACCGTCCTGAACGGGAAGAAGGTCATCGAGATTCGGCCCGGCCTCAACTGGACCAAGGGTCACGCGGTGATGCGATTGATGAAGCGATCGCGCCGTCCATCACTCCTGCCGATCTACATCGGGGATGACCGGACCGATGAGGATGCGTTCGTGGCGTTGACGGAGGGTCTCACCATACGGGTCGGCGCTCATCGGCGGTCGAAGGCGCGATATTACGTGAGGGGCGTTCGGGAGGTGCTTCAGTTCCTTGAATGGATCCGGGCCCGATATGCGTGAGGCCGGGGCGCCTCCCTGCTATCTCGCCAGCGGCTTACGAGGGACGGGGTTGGCCGAGCGGCTACTTTACCGACCCACAACGCGAGTGCGCCTGTTCCCCGCCTCAGATCGATCGGTACCGGGCCCGGATCTC
>Ga0209002_10003008_pt1 | contig 13438 bp, 10 predicted proteins | sample Rifsed16ft2_FD_184010 | JGI IMG/M metagenome (GOLD analysis project Ga0209002, IMG submission 184010) | Soil microbial communities from Rifle, Colorado, USA - sediment 16ft 2 (version 2) | ecosystem: Environmental > Terrestrial > Deep subsurface > Rock core/Sediment | place: Rifle, Colorado...
GATATATCGAGGAGCAAATAATGAATAAACTCAGGTCAATAGAGGATATTAGGGATCTAAGGGAGAGTCTCAGGAAAAGTCAGGAAAAAGAACGTATCTCCATTATTGTTTGTGGTGGCACTGGTTGTGAGACATTTGGAGGCCACGATATATATGATACATTTAAAGATATTTATTTTACCGATGACGAAAATCAGTGGCTCGATATGGCTATAACCAACATCAATTTATTAGACAATATTTACAAGAAAGCCCTCGCCTATTTTGCCCTCTGTCAGGCATGCATTATAAAAAGGCCTTTTAACCTTTTCCACAGGAAAAATCTTTACCTCAGGTTTTCCGACGTAGAACGAAGTTTTGGCAACAAGGCCACATGGGACACGCCCTTTGATGTCCATTTCAGAAAATTTGTTGATGAGGCAAATAATGCCGTCTTCTCTAACGGCAGACACAACAGGGCTTTAAATTCAGATGCTTTTGATATTAAAGGGAATTTTGACCTTGTCTACATCGATACCCCTTATATCTCCCAGAAAAGTGTGGGGGTTGATTACTTTGGTTTTTATCATTTCTTGGAAGGGTTGGTTAATTATTCTGAATGGGGCGATATGATTGACTATAGAACAAAACACAGACGTTTGAAGGGAGACGGCTCTGTCTGGATTGATAAAGACCGGATCCGTTCGGCTTTTGACAAACTGTTCAAAAAATTTAGGGATAGTATCATGGTAATCTCTTACAGGTCTGATGGAATCCCGTCTGTCGAAGAGTTGATAAGTTTGCTTAAAAAGTATAAAATGGATGTCAGAGAAATAAAAAGGAAAAATTACAAATATGTTTTAAGCACCAACCACTCAGAGGAGGTTCTGCTCGTAGGTAAATAGGTTGGAGAAGTTAAGGACATTCATAGCGATAGAGCTGCCGGATGAGTTGAAAAAGAGGCTGGAAATGCTTCAGGAGGAACTTAAGAAAGATTCCGGCAAGGCCTCCAAAATCTCATGGGCAAGGCCGGAAACAATACACCTTACGCTTAAATTCCTCGGCCCCGTAGAGAACCAACGCCTTGAGGAGATTTCGGAGGCCCTTAAAAAGGCAACGCGTGATATTGAAAAATTTACGGTCAAAACCCGGGGTATCGGGGGTTTCCCGAACCTTAAAAATCCGAGGGTTGTCTGGGTTGGAATGGATGGAAGCGAGTATCTTAAAAAACTTTACGGAAACATAGAGGAATGCATGGAATCCGCGGGGTTTGAAAGGGAAAAAAGGGAGTTCCACCCCCACCTTACCCTTTGCAGGGTTAAAAACCCGAAAGACGGGAAAATGCTCTCTGAAAGGATAGAAAAGTTAAGGACGGATATATCCATGGATTTCCAGGCGGACAGTGTCGTATTTTTTAAAAGCGAACTGAAAAAAGGAGGCGCCGTGCATACGGAGCTTACGCGCGCAGCCTTTAAAAATTGAACCCGGCAAAAGGAGGTTTAAGAGAAAAAAATGTCAACGCATCCTACATCAAACAAGGGTAAAGCAATAGAACTCGCAATAAGCCAGATAGAGAAGCAATTCGGCAAGGGCGCCATAATGCGCCTCGGAAAAGAAACCCCACCCCAGGATATACCGGTTATCTCAACCGGCTCCCCTGCCCTGGATATCGCGCTCGGGGTAGGCGGGGTGCCCAAGGGAAGGGTTATTGAGATATTCGGCCCCGAGTCTTCCGGTAAAACCACCCTTACGCTCCACATAATCGCAGAGGCGCAGAAAGAAAAAGGGACCGCGGCGTTCATTGACGCCGAACACGCCCTTGATATAGAATATGCGAAAAAACTCGGCGTAAATCCCGACGAACTCCTCCTCTCCCAGCCCGATACCGGCGAGCAGGCCCTTGAGATAGCCGACATGCTGATAAGAAGCGGGGCAATCGACCTTATTGTAATAGATTCGGTTGCCGCGCTTGTTCCGAAGGCCGAGATAGAAGGCGAGATGGGGGACGCGCACATGGGGCTTCAGGCGCGCCTCATGAGCCAGGCCTTAAGAAAACTTACGGCCACAATCAGCAAAAGCAAGACCTGCATGATATTCATAAACCAGCTAAGGCACAAGATAGGGGTTTTCTTCGGAAATCCGGAGACAACAACCGGGGGAAATGCCCTTAAGTTTTACGCGAGCGTAAGGATGGATATCCGCAAGATCGGGCAGATAAAATCAGGGGAAGATGTTATAGGCAACCGCGTCCGCGTAAAGGTCGTCAAAAACAAACTCGCGCCACCGTTCCGGGACGCTGAATTTGACATGCTGTTTGCCCACGGCATATCAAAGGAGGGGGACCTTATTGACCTCGGCGTTAAGGCGAACCTGCTGGAAAAAAGCGGCTCGTGGTTTACCTATAACGGCGAGCGTATCGGCCAGGGGAAAGAATCTGCCAGAAGTTACCTCGTTTCCAATCCTGAAAAAGCCCGCGAGATAAGGGAAAAATTAGACAAACAATTCGGCATAAAAAAGAAGGAGTAGTATTATGGCAGGCATAGACCTGAGCGCTATCTTAAACCTTGCGGTCAAAGAGCAGGCCTCCGATGTCCACCTTAAGGCAGGGCTCCCCCCGATACTCAGGATATACGGCAAACTCGTACCCGTAAAGAACCATCCGAGGCTTACCCCCGATGATACGTCCCAGTGCTCGCTTCGGCTTATGAACGACACTCAGAAGGAAACCTTCAGGATGCAGCACCAGGTTGACATTGCCTACAGTGTGCCGGGACTTGGCAGATTCAGGGTAAATGTATTTCAGCAAAGAGGCGCCATGGGGGTGGTCTTAAGGGTAATCCCCATGGTAATCAAGGGCTTTATTGAACTGAATCTTCCCAAGGTTCTTGAGAAACTGGCAATGGAACAGCGGGGGCTGATACTTGTGACAGGCGTCACGGGCAGCGGAAAATCCACAACCCTTGCGGCCATGGTTGAGTATATAAACACTAGCCGCTCCTGCAATATGATAACCATTGAAGACCCGATAGAGTTCCTCCACAAGGATAAAAAAAGCATAATAAACCAGCGCGAGATAAACGTTGATGCCAATAGCTTTGCGGGGGCGCTCAGGGGGGCATTGAGACAGGACCCCGATGTGATAATGGTTGGGGAGATGAGGGACATGGAAACAATTGAGATAGCCCTTACGGCGGCCGAAACCGGGCATCTTGTGCTTTCCACCCTCCACACCATAGATGCGATGGAAACAGTAAACCGGATTGTCTCCGTATTCCCCCCCTACCAGCAAAAGCAGATAAGGATTCAGCTTGCGAGCGTTTTAAAAGGGGTCGCATCGCAAAGGCTTATGCCGACAAAAGACGGCAAGGGCAGGGTCCCCGCGGTTGAGGTCCTCATCTCCACGGGAAGGATAAGGGAATGCATAGAGGATAAGGAGAAAACCAAGGAAATCCCCGATGCCATATCAAAGGGATTTACAACCTACGGGATGCAGACCTTTGACCAGTCTCTTATGGAACTTCTGAACCAGGGGCTGATTTCTTACGATGAGGCCCTGAGGCAGGCATCAAATCCAGCCGACTTCACACTCAAGTGGAAGGGAGTGACCGCCACAAGCGATGAGGGCTGGAAGGAATTCGAGGGCGGAGAAGAACCGAAGAAAGGGCCGGGGGTTGAACGCTTTTAGATGGGGAGAAAACGCGAAAAAACCGTAACCGCTCCCGGGGGAAGCGCAAAGGAAAAAGCGCTGAGACTCCTCGCATTGCGGCAGCGGACGGTAAACGAACTGAGAGAAAAACTTTTAGATAAGGGCTACCCCGCCCCGGAGGTGGATAACACGATAAGCAATCTTACCGAGCGCGGCTATCTAAATGACGAACTCTTTACCAGAGGCTTTATTCAATCCAGGATTGTAGACAGGAGATGGGGCCGGATAAAGATAGCGTTTGAACTCGGGAAAAAGGGCGTAGCGCGGGAGACGATAGAAAGCATACTGAACGAATTTGAGGGTTCGCTCGAGGTCCGCGGCGCAAAAGAGGCGCTCGAAAAATGGGCAAAGAAAAACAATCTGAAACCTCCCCTTAAAAAAGACACACTGCAGAGGGCGATGAGACACCTGATGGGAAGGGGATTTCCTTTTGCCGTCATACAGTCCGCCCTGAAAGATCCCCTGAAAGATACAATGGAAAATCCGGCCAATAATCTGGCTGATAATCCGGCCGATAATCTGGATTGCCCCGGCGAAGAGGAATGATAAAGATGCAATCATCCGACATAAGAAAGTGTTTCCTTGACTACTTTTCAGGAAACTCCCATGCAATCGTCCCCTCATCCAGCCTTATACCTGAACGCGACCCTACCCTTTTATTTACAAACGCCGGCATGGTGCAGTTTAAAAAGGTGTTTACCGGCGAGGAAAAACGCGCTTACGCAAAGGCCGCAACGTCGCAAAAATGCATGCGGGCGGGCGGCAAACACAATGACCTTGAGATTGTCGGACACACGGGAAGGCACCATACGTTTTTTGAGATGCTCGGGAATTTTTCCTTTGGAGATTATTTTAAAGAAGGCGCTATTTCTCTGGCATGGGAGTTTCTTACGGGGGTTTTAGCCCTGCCCAGGGAAAAACTCTGGGTTACGGTATTCAAAGATGACGATGAGGCGGAAAGGATATGGGAAAAAAATATCGGGGTAGAGCCCGGTAGGATAAAAAGAAGGGGTGAGGAAGATAACTTCTGGAGCATGGGGGACGTGGGGCCGTGCGGGCCGTGCTCGGAGATTTTTATTGACCAGGGTGAGGACGCTGGCTGCGGCAGGCCCTCTTGCGCCGTGGGGTGCGACTGCGACAGGTTCCTTGAGCTCTGGAACCTTGTCTTCATGCAATACAACAGGGACAGCTCCGGAAAACTCACTCCCCTTCCAAGGCCAAGCATCGACACGGGCATGGGGCTTGAAAGGCTTGCCGCGGTCCTTCAGGGCCATCACAGTAACTATGACAGCGACCTTTTTATTCCAATAATAGGATTTTTAGAGAAGCTCTCCTCCGTAAGATACAAGAGCGACCCTGAAAAAGACGTATCCCTGCGCGCAGCCGCGGACCACATCAGGGCGATAGCCTTTCTTATAAGCGAGGGGCTTTTGCCGTCCAACGAAGGCAGGGGCTATGTGTTAAGGCGCATTATCAGGCGCTCGGCAAGGCACGGCCGGAGTTTAGGGATAAAGGAACCGTTCCTCCATAAAGCCGCTCATATCGTATGCGACCTTATGGGCGCAATATATCCGGAACTTGCCAGGTCAAGGGAGTTTATTTCAAAAGTAACGCTGGGTGAAGAGGAAAGATTCTTTGAAACCCTGGAGAGGGGGCTTTCAATTCTCACCTCCGAGATTACAACCCTTAAAAACCAAAAAAAGACCGTCATACCGGGTAATGTTGCCTTCAGGCTTTACGATACATACGGTTTCCCTCTTGACCTGACCGCCGATATAGTCAAGGCTGAAAGATTCACCGTGGACGAGGAAGGTTTCAAATCCGAAATGGACATTCAGAGAGAAAGGGCGCGCGGTTTCTGGAAGGGTATGGGCTTTAATGACGATGAGGAGGGGCTGAAAAAGATGCTTTCGGATGCGGGGATCAAGTCCGGTTTCGTCGGCTATCATCTCCCTGCCGCATGCTCAAAGGTGGTTTGCATCTTAAAAGGCGGCAAAATTGTTGAAACCGCCTCCGGCGGGGAAAATGTTGACATTATAACGGAGGAGACCCCTTTTTACGGAGAAAGCGGGGGGCAGGTGGGAGATACAGGGGTTATGGCCGGCAAAGGCGCAAGCGTAAAGGTTCTGGATACAAAAAGGCCCGCCGCCGATATCATAATCCACAAATGTTTGGTGGAAGAAGGGAACTTGCGCGCGGGCGACACTCTCGAACTTATCCCTGACATTGAAAGAAGAAAGGCAACGCAGAGAAACCATACGGCAACCCACATACTCCAAGCGGCGCTTAGAAAAACCCTCGGGGAACACGTGAAACAGTCCGGCTCCCTTGTGGCGCCGGAGGGCTTCAGATTCGATTTCAACCACTTCTCCTCTCTCACGGATGAAGAAATAAATTCGATAGAGGAAAGGATGAACAGCATTGTAATAGATAACATACCCGTTACAACCGAAACCATTCCCCGCGCAGAAGCCGTGGAAAAAGGGGCTATAGCATTTTTCGGGGAAAAATACGGCAACGTTGTCCGGGTTGTAAAAATAGACGGCATATCCATGGAACTGTGCGGCGGAACGCATGTGGCGAGGACAGGCGATATCGGGCTTATAAAGATAATCTCGGAAAGCAGCATCGCGGCCGGTGTCCGAAGGGTAGAGGCCGCAACAGGAAAAGAAGCCCTCAGAATACTTACCCTGTCCGATAAAACACTCATGGAATGCGCAAACATACTCAGGATAACAAAAGGAGAGGCCGCGGATAAAATCAAAAAACTCCTTGAACACCAGAAAGGGCTTGAAAAGGAGATTTCGGCCATTAAAAAAAGCCGGAAACTGGATACCGCAACCGCACTCCTTGAAGGCGCAAGGGAGATAAGCGGAGTAAAAGTCGTCGCAACAGTAATGGATTCGGAAAAACCGGAGGAGTTAAGGGATATGGCCGATGCGCTTAAGGCAAGACTTGGCTCCGGCATAGTAATACTCGGAAGCAAACACGCGGATAAGGCCATTATCCTCGCCTCCGTTACAAGGGACCTTACAGACAGATTCGGCGCCGGCGAGATAGTCAAAAGGCTGGCCCCCATTGTAGGGGGAAAAGGCGGAGGACGCAATGATATGGCCCAGGCAGGAGGAAAACTCGCTGATAAAATAGATGAGGCGATTGAAAAGGCTTACTCCGCGATCAGGGATATGGCAAAAGAAAGGCAAGAGCTGAAAAGTTAATGGACAAAGATTCTTCGCAACTTGTCGTTGAACACCCCTCCATCCGGTATTTCCTGTTTGGTGCGTTCTTTTTAACGGGCGCAACCGGCCTTATATATCAGATACTCTGGTCGCGCCTTCTTATCCTTACCTTCGGTTATACAATCTACTCCGTAAGTATCGTTGTGGCGGTATTTATGGGAGGCATAGCCATCGGGAGTGTTTTGGGCGGAATTCTTTCGGACAGGCTGAAAAATCCCATGAAGGCTTACGGTATGACCGAGTTGGCGGTCGGGGTAATAGCGGCGCTGACCTATCCGCTCCTTATGCGGCTTCCCTATGCGGCGGCCTATCTAAAAGACTTCTTTGAAATCCCCTATTACGGATTCAGCCCCGTAACGGTCATGATTACAGCAGGCGTTCTTCTTCCTCCTACGATACTTATGGGTTTTACGCTTCCGCTTCTTTCAAGGGCACTTACCAGAGTTCCCGACTCCGCGGCGCTGGACGTGGGCACGCTATACTCGGTAAATACAATAGGGGCGGCCATCGGATGCCTCCTGGCCGGTTTTCTCCTTATCGCAATCTTCGGGGTAAGCCGCACCATCATGATAGCGGCATCTATAAACATTATCATCGGCATCGCCTCGGTTGCGTTATCCGGAGGCATTTCTTTAAAAACCGCCGCTCCTTCAGGAGCCGGCCGTGAAGAAACACTGCCCGCCTCGGCTAAAACCTCCCCTGTTTCACGGCATTTTATCTTCTGGGCATTTTTTATCTCGGGTTTTGTCTCGCTCGCATACGAGGTCGTATGGATCAGAATCTTCTCCCCGTATCTTGAAAACTCAACTTACGCATTTTCCCTCATACTGGGCATATTCCTGGTCGGCATCGGCGTAGGCGGATGGAAGGGAAGAAAACTGGCATCCTCTCAAGATTCGAGTTCCAGGGGTTACGGGCTGTGCCTTATTTCCGTATCAACGGCAACAGGCGTTGGCCTTACAATCCTCTATCTTTTCATATATTTCTTCAGCCCGCTGCTTCCCCCCCTGGGTATACTCCTTTCAAAACCTTTTTTAATCGCCCGGGTGGGAATATGGATTATACTTATAGTTTTTCCCTCGACATTTTTTATGGGGATGAGTTTTCCCTTTATCGCCATGTGGGCCGCGAAGGAGTTCAAAAAGTTCGGGGGAAGGACAGGCAAACTCTATGCGGCAAACACCGTCGGTTCGGTACTCGGCGCCATGGGGGCCGGTTTTTTAATGCTGCCGCTTCTTGGAACGCGCGACAGCCTTATTCTGCTTTCCCTGGTAAATATTGCGGCAGGATTTGTCCTTTTCTATCTAAACAGCGAAACGCGGAAAAACGCATCGGTTCTTGTGGTTCTGCTTATATTATTTTTTGCAATACTCAGGTTAAGCCCGGATCCCAATCTTTTTGCGCTGAACCTGGCCTACAAAAATAGAACGGTGATTGCCTTCAGGGAAGACCCGGATGTAAATGTTACCCTTCTGGAAAACAGACAAGATGAAAGGATGCTTCTTATTAACCTTAAGCCCGTCTCCGGCTCAAGCATGACATTAACCCCGTGGATGGCCCACCTGCCTCTTTTTCTCTTTGAGGGCGGCACTCCGCAAAAGATGCTCAATATCGGGCTCGGCATAGGGCACACATTTTATTCGGCGCTCAAGCATCCTTCTCTTGACGTTACCGTGGCCGAGCTTGTGCCGAGTGTCGCAAAACTTTTCTCGGAATTCAACCCACGGGCAAACGATATGCTCAGTAACCCGAGGGGCCACATTATAATCGGCGACGGAAGAAATTATCTTTTAAGATCCAACAGCCGTTACGATGTAATCTCAATAGACCCTACCCCTCCTTTATACGGGACAGGCGCGGTAAATCTCTATACCGCTGATTTCTTTGAAATCGTGAAGGAAAAACTTTCCGGCAGGGGCATCCTCCTTTTAAGGATTCCGGCAAGCGCGGACGAATATTCAATAAAACTGCTTTTGCGGGCGGCCGTTGAGGTATTCCCCCATGTAAGCCTCTGGCAGCCGCCTTTCAGGGGAAAAATCGGTTTTTCGGTGATTGCAAGCCCCTATGATTACAGATTCACCCCGCAGGGACTCAAGGATAAGGTCACGGGGGCTTTGTTTCTTGATGAGGCATGGAAGGAACTTCTTCTAAAGACACAGCCGGTTTTGATTGCCGACAGGGAAAAACTGATTAAATTTACGGAAAAAACCCCGCTGCTTACCGATGACCGTCCTTACCTTGAGTTTCCGCTGCTTAAGAGGGTAAAAGAGTAATCTGTGCCGCGAAAACAGATGGACTCGGCACTGCCGGACATGATACAGGATTGATGTCTATGACTTTTTCTCAAGGATATTGAGGTACATCTTTGCAAGCCTGTCGTTTGGATTCTCCCTTGTAACCTTAAGCCACTCGGCCTTTGCCCTTTCCATCTCACCCATCACATAATAGGTAAGCCCCAGCTGGATCCTCGCGTTTGAGTAATCCGGATTGAGCCTAAGCGCCTCTTCAAACTCTCTTACGGCGCGGCTGTAGTCACGCATGTCGCGGTAGACCATGCCGAGCGATGTCCTTATATCCGCGAATTCCGGCCGAAGATTCAGGGCCTTTCTGTATTCATAGACGGCATCCTCGTAAAGCCCGAGTTCTTTATATACCTGGGCAATCCTCAGGTGCATATTCGCGAGCTTACCCTTTACGACCGGGTCAAGATAGGTGGTTCTGTCGCTTTTGCTTGAGGCTACGGCCTGCGCATACACTGCCTGCGCCTTCTCGAACTCCCCGGCCTCGTTATACACGACCGAAAGATTCAAAAGGGCCTCCGTGTAACTCGGATTTATCCTGAGGGCATCAAGAAATGACTTTATGGCGTCATTTGTCTTGTTGTCGTAAAAATAGATTACCCCGAGCATATTATAAACATCGGCAAAACCGTCCTTGACTGCAGCGACCTTTTTAAGGTTCTCCAGCGCGGCCTTGTAATCCATATTGTCAAAGGCCTTCTTGCCATCCTCATAGGATTGATGCCAGTCAATATCCATGCGACCTCCGCGGATATATCAGAAAAATAAGGGCTCGGACGGGATTACCCTTCGTTAAGTCTGTTTTTTGCAGCGGCTGTATAAGGGCTGCCGGGGTACTCTTCCACAAGGGTTGAAAAGGCGTCTTTTGCACGTTTTCTTTCGCCAAGCATAATGTATGATTCGCCGATGTAATAAAGCGCCTCATCCACAACTTCGGTATCAGAATAATCCTTCAACACGGAACCGAATCTTGAAAGGGCGCCTTTGTAGTTTTTCATCTTAAAGTAGAACCCGCCCACATACAATTCCCTCTGGGCAAGCCTTCCTTTAAGAAATACAATCATCTCGCGCGCCTTGCGGGAATAGGGGCTGTCGGGATAATTTCCCATAAGGTCTTCAAAGGCAAAAAGCGCCTTTCTTGTCGAGCCCTGGTCTCTGTCAATACTCAATACCTCTTTAAGATGCCCCATCCCCTTCTGGAAGAGCGCGTAAGGAGCTTTGGGATGCGATGGATGAAAGGTATAGAAAGTTGTATACTGGGCGCCCGCATCGTCGTATTTTTCCTCCGCATAATACACATCCGCAAGCATGAGCCTTGCATCCACTGCGTAGGGGCTTAAAGAATAATCCTCCACAATCCTCTTGAAGGCGGCTTCAGCCTCCTCATACATCCCATGCTCATAAGAGTCCATGCCTTTAAGATAGGATACCTCAACGCCGAGCTGTTCCCCCTTTACGAGCTTCGAGGTTGAAGAACAGCCGGTAAAAATAATCAGGGGTAAGAGAAATGCAAAGAAAATGACCCTTAGGTCTGAAAACCGGAATATTCCCATAATATGCAATATTATCACGAATATAACTTTTTATGCAAGACTTATTCCATGCCAAAATCCCACCAAAATCCCAATTGACCGGCCCCTGAAAGGGCCTCCGCAAGGGGACCGGGAAACTATGTTCCCATTTCCCACGACGCGAGATATTTTTTCTGCTCCTTTGTAAGAGAATCTATCCTTACACCGAGCGTATCAAGCTTCATTCTGGCAATCTCCCTGTCTATCTCGGACGGAACCGTGTAAACCCTCTTTTCCAGTTTAGAGCCCCTCTCCACAAGATAAGCCGCGGAAAGCGCCTGATTTGCAAAACTCATGTCCATAACGCTCGCAGGGTGCCCTTCGGCGCTCGCCAGATTCACAAGCCTTCCGTCCGCGAGAAGGTAAACGCGCCTGTTGTTTTTAAGGCTAAACTCCTCGACAAAATCCCTTATAACCCGGCTTCCCTTTGCGACCGCCCTTAAACCATCTATATCCAGTTCCACGTTGAAATGCCCGGAGTTACATACTATTGCGCCGTCTTTCATCTTAAGGAAATGCTCTTTTCTTATTACATTTATGTCCCCCGTTACCGTGCAGAATATATCCCCAATCTTCGCGGCATCGGCAATCGGCATCACCCTGAACCCGTCCATAACGGCCTCAAGCGCCCTTAACGGGTCAACCTCCACAACAACCACATTCGCGCCCATGCCCTTCGCCCTCATGCCCAATCCCTTTCCGCACCACCCGTACCCCGCTATAACGAAGGCAGCACCCGCAAGAAGTTTATTCGTGGCCCTTACAATCCCGTCTATCGTTGACTGGCCTGTGCCGTAACGGTTGTCAAAGAGGTGTTTTGTCGCGGCGTCGTTTACGGCTATCACGGGGAACATGAGAAGCCCCATGCCCGCGAGGCTTCTTAGCCTTATAACCCCGGTGGTTGTCTCCTCGGTAGAACCTATAACAGCGGAAGCCTCCTTTTTCCTTTTTGAATGGAGAGTGGATACAAGGTCAGCCCCGTCATCCATTGTGATATTTATCTTTTTATCAAGGACAGCATTTATGTGCCTGTAATAAGTTTTGTTATCCTCCCCCTTTACGGCAAAGACCGGGATATCGTAATCCTTGACGAGGGATGCGGAAACATCGTCCTGAGTGCTCAAGGGGTTTGACGCGCAGAGATAAACCCTCGCACCTCCCTCTTTAAGTGTTATCATGAGATTCGCGGTCTCTGTGGTGACATGAAGGCACGCCCCGATCCTCACGCCCTTAAGCGGCTTTTTCTTGCTAAAACTTTCCTTTATGCGCCTTAAAACGGGCATATCCCTTTCCGCCCATTCTATCCTCTTTTTGCCCCTGGACCTTAAACTGGAATCTTTAATGTGATATTCCATCTTGCCTCCGTTTTTTTTGAGGAAAACTTTTTGTAAAAAATTTTTGGAGTTTCAGAGAGCGGAACCTGTTTCAGTATCAGCACAAGTTTCGGGCACCCGGGCAAAGCCTGGGGCGAGGTTTCCGCCGTATGATTAAAGGCCCGCCTCTTTTCTCAGTATATCCGCCTTATCAGTCCTCTCCCACCGGAACTCCGGCTCGCTCCTTCCAAAATGCCCGTACGCCGCGGTGTTTCTGTATATGGGCCTTAAAAGGTCAAGATATTCTATTATCTCCCTTGGTTTCATCCTGAAATGCTTTCTTACAAGCCCTTCAATCTTTTCAACCGGAACCTTCTCCGTTGAGGATGTATCCACCATAACGCTCACAGGGTCTGCCACCCCTATCGCATATGCAAGCTGCACCTCGCACTCGTGGGCCAACCCTGCGGCAACGATATTCTTGGCAATGTATCTTGCCATATAAGAGGCGCTTCTATCCACCTTCGAGGGGTCTTTGCCTGAAAAAGCGCCTCCACCGTGGCTTCCGTGTCCGCCGTAGGTATCAACTATTATCTTCCTGCCGGTCAGCCCGCAGTCGCCGTGCGGACCTCCCACAACGAATTTACCCGTAGGATTAATATAAAATTTCGTGGCAGGGGTGAGGAGTTCTTCCGGGATGACCTTTTTTATAACCTCCTCCATTATCCCTTCCCTGAGTTTTGATTGCGCAACATCGGGAGAGTGCTGGCTTGAAATAACGACCGTATCCACCGATACCGGCCTCCCGTCCACATACCTCAAGGTTACCTGGCTTTTTCCGTCCGGGCCAAGGCCTTCAATAATGCCCTGTTTTCTTGCATAAGCCAGCCTTCTTGTTAATTTATGCGCCAACATGATTGGCAACGGCATTAATTCGGGTGTTTCATTTGTTGCAAATCCGTACATCATTCCTTGGTCGCCAGCGCCTTGCTCTTTATGAAGACCTTCCCCTTCACTCACGCCTTGCGAAATATCAGGGCTTTGCCCATGAACAGAAACCATGACACCAGCATCTTCGCAGTCAATTCCAAACTCAGGATTTGTATAGCCAATTTCCTTTAATGTCTTTCTTGCAATATCCTGGATTTCAACATAGCCTTTAGTTGTAATTTCCCCCGCAACCACTATAAGGCCCGTTGTTGTCAGGCATTCTGCAGCGCATCTTGACATGGGATCCTGCTTTAAGAGCTCATCCAGAATGCCATCGCTTATCTGGTCGCAAATCTTATCAGGATGCCCTTCTGTAACAGATTCAGATGTAAAAAACTCG
>Ga0209002_10003010_pt1 | contig 13431 bp, 10 predicted proteins | sample Rifsed16ft2_FD_184010 | JGI IMG/M metagenome (GOLD analysis project Ga0209002, IMG submission 184010) | Soil microbial communities from Rifle, Colorado, USA - sediment 16ft 2 (version 2) | ecosystem: Environmental > Terrestrial > Deep subsurface > Rock core/Sediment | place: Rifle, Colorado...
CAGGTTGTCGTTGCCGCCCGGAATTACCCGAAGGGATCAGAGGAGATGAAACCTGTTTCACCGCGCGGTCCGCGTGAGGTGCAGGACCTGACACGGGCATTCAATTCGATGGTCAAACGCGTCAACAGCACGCAACGATCCCAAAGAGACTTTGTCGCCAATGTTTCGCATGAATTGAAGACTCCACTCACGTCTGTGCAGGGATTTGCCCAGGCGATTCTGGATGAGACGGCAGATACCCCTGAAGCACGCAAGCAAGCTGCCCAGATCATTTATAACGAGGCAGGTCGTATGCACCGCATGGCGCTTGACCTGCTGGACCTGGCGCGTTTTGAAGCCGGGACTGCTGATCTGAAAATGTCCAGCGTGGATATGGGTCCGTTGTTGCGCGGCGTCATCGAGAAGTTTGCACTGCAGGCTCAAAAGGCTGGCGTGAACCTGCAGGCGGATATCCCTTCGGATTTACCCCTGTTGATCGGTGACGGTGACAGGCTTGCGCAGGTCTTTACGAATTTGGTGGATAACGCATTGAAGTACACACCCACCAAGGGACACGTGACCCTTTCAGCCGCCAACGTTGGGAATGAGATGGAGCTATCGATAACGGATACAGGCGAAGGCGTCCCGGATGAGGCGCTGCCGCATCTGTTTGATCGTTTCTATCAGGTTGATCCATCGCGTGCCGGGGGCGAGAAACATGGCGCAGGCCTGGGGCTTGCAATTGTTCAAGAGATTACTCAGGCGCATGGTGGTAGAATTAGCGTCCGCAGTCAGGCAGGGCATGGGACAACGTTCGTGATCCATCTGCCGCTTGCCGCTTGAGCGAAAATGATTTTCACGGATTACAGATTACGCATTATCATTGTATTCCGTAGCGCGTAGTTCATACCATGTCGCCAAAAATTTCGATTATTGTTCCCTGTTATAACGAGCAATCCACTATATGTTTGTTGCTGCAGGCTCTCCGCGAGCAAACCTACCCGCGCGCTGAGATGGAAGTGATCATTGCGGACGGTGGCTCGAAGGACGGCACGCGGGAGGCAATTTCCGCCTTTCAAAAAGAGTTTCCCGACCTGGCCGTGCGCGTGCTGGACAATGCGCTTCGTTCCATCCCCTCGGCTCTGAATAACGCGATTGAGGCTTCGCGCGGTGAACTTATCATCCGCCTCGACGCGCACTCGAAGCCGCATCCCGAGTACGTGGCGAACTGCCTCACCGCGCATGAAGAAGGGCGCGGCGATAACATTGGCGGTGTCTGGGAGATCCGCCCGGGCGCGAAAGGTTGGATTTCCGAATCAATCGCTGTTGCGGCCGCCCATCCACTTGGAGCTGGCGACGCATTATACCGCCACGCCAGCCGCGCCATAGAAGTGGATACAGTACCGTTCGGTTCATTCCGCCGCGCGCTGATTGAAAAAATTGGCCGCTTCGATGAAACGTTGCATGCGAATGAAGATTATGAGTTTAACGTCCGCGTCAGAAAGTCGGGCGGCAGGGTCTGGCTCGATCCATCCATTCGATCGATCTATTTTGCACGCGGCACGCTTGGTGAACTGGCGCGGCAATACTGGCGCTATGGTTACTGGAAGTGGCTCATGCTTCGCCGCTACCCAAACACTCTTCGCTGGAGGCAGGCCCTGCCTCCGTTGTTTGTCGCCAGCCTGCTGGGTTTGAGCCTGATCTCGTTTTTTCTGCCGCCGGCGGGCTGGGTACTTGTAGGCGAGCTTCTCTTTTATTTCTTCGCGCTCCTCCTTGCTGGCTTTCGAGTTGCCTGGCGTCAGCGTAAACCATCCCTATTGCTCGGCTTGCCGCTGGCGATTTCTGTTATGCACATAGCCTGGGGCAGTGGATTTTTGTGGAGTATGATCACTTTTCGCAGTACCTCTGTGCGGTTGCGACCCGGCGAGCACCGCATTATCCTGTTCCTCGGAGACTTATCGATGGGGGTGGTATCGGTTGTTGGTTCCATCTACACCTGGATCGAATATAACCGTTATGTTTTGATCAATATCGAAGGGATTAAACCGAGGAAGGTTCCAGATTTTGTGGAAGTCCCATTCTGGTTTTATCTGTTGCCGATTGTTTGGACTTTTCTTTTGGTTGACCTGTATGAACCACATACGGCGGGAAGTGGCCGCCGAACCATACGGGGGATAGCGATTGCGGCTTTTGTCGCGCTTGTGGCTTACTCCCTGGTCTTCATTGTGAGTCTGGAGCCGGGCTCCTTGCCACGCATCGGCGTCGGCGCGTTCCTGTTATATGCCTCGCTCCTCACCTTAGCCTGGCGCGCGTTATTTATCCGCATCTACAAGACGACCGGCCAGATGCGTCGCGTTCTGCTCGTCGGTGCGGGCAGAGCCGGGCAGACTCTCGCACAGCTCTACGGTAATCTCTCGCCGCGCTCATTCAATCTGGTAGGCTTCATCGATGACGACGCGGCGAAGATCGGGACTTCCTATGAGGGTATTCCTGTCATCAGTTCCAGCGCGGAACTGCTGCGGGTGATCGATGCTTATCGTATCTCCGATCTGGTCATCGCCGTTACCGGTGCGATTCAGGGTGAAACGTTTCAGGCCATTCTGGAGGCCCAAGAACGTGGTGTGGATGTGACGCGCATGCCGATCTTATACGAGGAAATGATAGGGCGCGTTCCCATTCATTATCTGGAGTCTGACTGGATCATCCGCTCGTTCGTGGACGGGTTGCAGGTGAGCGGTTTTTATCTCCTTACGAAGCGCCTGCTTGATATTTTAGGCGGGATTACAGGCTTGCTGATCCTTGTTTTGGCCTTTCCATTCCTGGCGCTGGCTGTGCTCATTGATAGTGGTTTTCCGATCTTCTATTCCCAGAATCGCCTGGGACGTGGTGGATTAATATTCGGGATCCATAAATTCCGTACCATGTACGAAAATGAGGATTTGGATTTTGAATCTCACACGACAGTAGAAAATGACCCGCGCATCACGCGTGTGGGGAAATTCCTGCGAAGGACACGTCTTGATGAGCTTCCTCAGTTCTGGAATGTCTTGCGGGGTGAGATGAGCCTGGTGGGGCCGCGTGCGGAGCAGCCTGAGCTGGTGGCTGAATATCAAAAACAGATTCCTTTTTATCGTGCGCGTTTGCTTGTCAAACCGGGACTCACAGGCTGGGCGCAAATCAATTATGGATATGTGGCGAGTGTGACCGAAACTGCGGTCAAGCTTGAGTACGATCTTTATTACATCAAACATCGTACGCTCCCCATGGATTTCCAGATCATCTTGCGGACGATTGGCACTGTCTTCCGTCGCACAGGCAGGTAGGATGAGATACCTTGTTACCGGTGGCGCCGGGTTTATCGGGTCGCATATCGTGCGCGCATTGCTCGAGCAGGGTGCATCCGTGCGTGTGCTGGATAACTTCAGCACGGGGAAACGCGAAAACCTTGAAGAGTTGCGGCGGCAATTTAATCGGGATCAGTTCGAAGTCGTTGAAGGAGACTTGCGGGACGCCTCCGGCGTGGAAGAGGCTGTGAGCGGCATTGAGGTCATTTTCCACGAAGCAGCTTTTGTCTCCGTCCCGCAATCCATGGGCGAGCCTCAAACCTGTTTTGATGTGAATATCACAGGCACATCGTTGTTGTTTGATGCGGCGCGCAGAGCGGGCGTCAGACGCGCGGTGGTAGCTTCGAGCGCGGCAGTTTACGGGGAGTCTGGTGCGCTGCCTCTCATCGAAGAGACGCCGCTCCAGCCGCGTTCGCCGTATGCCTTATCCAAGCGCGTGGGCGAGATGTATGCGGAGCTATTCACCGGTGCATTTGGCTTTGAGGTCGTTGCGTTGCGGTATTTCAACGTGTATGGCCCGCGCCAGCGGCCCGACTCGATGTATGCCGCGGCAGTGCCGATCTTTGCGCGCCGATTGCTGGATAACAGGCCCGTGACGGTCTTTGGTGACGGCGGACAGACGCGTGACCTGATCAATGTCCATGACGTGGTGCGCGCAAATCTGATTGCATCGGAACATCCAAATGCGGCGGGGAAAGTTTTCAATGTTTGTACGGGCCTTGAAACCCGGCTGTTGGATCTGCTGGATGTCATATACGAATTATTTCCCGGCGCGCCGGAACCCGAATTTGCTGCACCGCGCGCAGGAGATATCTATCGCTCGGTGGGTAGTCCGCGGAAAGCCGCGGATGTCATGGGTTTTCGCGCAGAAGTGTCCCTGGTTGATGGTCTGAAGGAAACAATTGATTGGATGCGCGCATAGAACGAGGCTTGGGAAATCCGTCCAAAGTCTGAGTACATAAATGCCCATCGTTTCTCTCGTTGAATGGAATCGATTTTTACAGAAACATCCCAACGCTCATTTATTGCAAACGGGTGAGTGGGGCGAGTTGAAGTCCGGGTTCGGCTGGGAACCTGTCCGCATTGTGAATGGGGAAGAGGGCGTGCAGATTCTTTTTCGAAAGTTGCCTTTAGGTTTCACAATAGGCTATATTCCCAAACCAGTTATCAGTAATCAGTCCATCAGTGAGCAGTTTTGGGAAGAAATTGATGAGATGTGCCGAAGACATCGCGCTATTTTCCTAAAGCTTGAACCCGACTCTTGGAACTTTGAATTCATCCTTTATCTTCCATCCTTCATCCTTTCCAAACATAACATCCAGCCTCCCCGCACCATGATTATTGATCTAAGTGGCAACGAAGAAGAGATCCTCGCGCGCATGAAACAAAAAACTCGCTACAACATCCGCCTTGCCATGAAAAAAGGTGTGACCGTCCGCGCCTGGGATGACGTCGAATCCTTTCATAAAATGATGCTGGTCACGGGCGATCGCGATCGTTTTGGTGTTCATTCTTTGGAATATTATCGCTGTGCCTATGAATTATTCCATCCAACAGGCATGTGTGAATTACTTGTGGCAGAATATGAAGGAAGGCCTCTCGCCGCGCTGATGGTCTTGGCGCGTGGACGCCGCGCCTGGTACTTCTACGGCGCCTCCACAGATGAAGAGCGCAATCGTATGCCAACTTATCTCCTGCAGTGGGAAGCCGTGAAATGGGCGAAAGCCCGCGGTTGTGAAGAATACGATCTTTGGGGCGTGCCTGACGAAGATGAGGCAACACTTGAAGCTAATTTTGAAAACCGGCAGGATGGCTTATGGGGAGTCTATCGCTTCAAACGCGGCTTTGGCGGCGAACTCAAACGCGTCGCGCAAGCGCTGGATCGAGTCTATAACCCGTTGTTACATTGGGCTTATCTGCGATTTATTGGGAATAGGGAATAGAAATTGGAAAGTAATATCTGGAATTCGATAATCTCAGAACTTCCCAATCCACACTTCCTCCAGACTTATGAATGGGGACAGGTGAAGGCAAAGTATGGCTGGAGTCCTCTTTTCGCGGTCTGGGATTCAGATGGAAGATGGAACGTGGAAGGCGATCCAAATCTGCTTTCTACTTTCCAAACACCAGTTGCAACAGCCTTGATCTTGAAACGCCAAATCATCAGCAATGCATTTGCCGCGCGCCTGTCCATTCTCTACGCGCCGAAAGGTCCCGTGCTTGATTGGACAAACGAATCTCTTCGTAATCGTGTGTTAAATGATCTGCAGTCCCTTGCGAAGAAACAAGGCGCGATCTTTTTGAAGATGGATCCGGACGTTGTGCTGGGAACGGGAGTCCCTGCGGGTGAAGTTATTGATAATGGCGGACAGGCTGTGATGTCCGAATTGGAGCGCAGAGGCTGGCGATCCTCATCCGATCAAATCCAGTTCAAGAATACAGTTCTGATTGATCTAAATCCATCCGAAGAAGAACTGCTTGCGCGGATGAAACAGAAGACGCGCTACAACATCCGTCTGGCAGAGAAGAAAGGCGTACTGGTGCGTATAGGCACGCTGGAGGATTTGGATATGCTTTATAAGATGTATGCAGAAACATCTGTGCGCGACAGGTTTGTGATCCGTGATAATGGATACTATCAAACGGTTTGGAAAACGTTCATGAGTTCAGAAGAGCCGACTTGCGAACCATTGATCGCTGATGTGGATGGCGAGCCTGTTGCGGGGATCTTTGTCTTTTATTTCGCTGGACGCGCCTATTATGTCTATGGTATGTCACGCAATGCGCATCGCGAAAAGATGCCCACGTATTTGCTGCAATGGGAAGCGATGAAGCGCGCAAAGGCGAAGGGTTGTGATGTGTATGATCTGTGGGGTGCGCCGGATGTGTTCGATGAAAGTGATTCGATGTGGGGTGTGTATCGCTTCAAAGAGGGACTTGGTGGAGAACTTGTCCGCACTCTGGGCGCGTGGGACTTCGCACCCAGTCCGCTTTGGTATAAGATGTATTCAGAGATCATCCCGCGCGTGCTGGATCTGATGCGTTCGCGCGGTAAAGCAAAAACTAGACAGGCTTTGGAGTAGAATCCACGAAGAACACGAAGTAACACGAATTTTCAGAAGGAAATATGGTTGAGTTAATTCTGAAGGACGAAGTATTTGCGATCATTGGCGCGGCGATTGAAGTTCATCGTGTGTTGGGTTCCGGCTTTCTTGAGCCTGTTTATCAAGAAGCGATGGAAATCGAGTCAGCATCCCGCATTCTTCCTTTTGAAGCCCAGAAAATTCTTCGGATCGATTACAAAGGTCGTCTTCTAAAAAAGGAATATATCGCTGATTTGATCTATTACAACCAAATCATAGTTGAACTTAAGGCTTTAGATAAACTCACTGGGAAAGAAGAATCACAGATTTTGAATTATTTGAAAGCGACAAAAATGAAGGTTGGTTTGCTCATCAATTTTGGGAGTTCGCCCAAGCTGGAATGGAAACGTTTTGTGCTTTGATTTTTTAGTGCTCTTTGTGTCCTTCGTGGACGAAAGGAATTTTATGATTCCTCGTATACACTTCGCTCATCTGCCCACCCCGATTGAAGAACTCCCGCGTCTTTCTGAAAAATTGGGCGGCCCAAGAATTTTGGTCAAACGCGATGACCAGACAGGACTTGCATTCGGCGGCAACAAGACTCGCAAACTGGAATTCCTCGTCGCGGAGGCATTGGAGCAGGGCGCCAAGATGTTGATCTCGGGCGGCGCGTTGCAGTCCAATCATTGTCGCCAGACAGCGGCAGCCGCGGCGCGTTTTGGATTTGATTGCATACTTGTGTTGAATGGAAACATGCCCGAACAGCCATCCGCGAATTTGTTGCTTGACCAATTGTTTGGCGCAAAAATCGTCACCATAAAGGACCGCGCGGATCGTGATAGGGTTTTGCAGGACACGTTTGCCAAAGCCACTGTGGAGGGCAAAAAACCCTATCTTGTTCCCTATGGCGGATCGAGTGCAACAGGCGCGCTAGGGTACGCGTTTGCAGTGAAAGAATTTATGGAGCAAAAAGTCCAGGCAGATTGGATCGTATTTGGTACGTCCTCAGGAGGAACACAGGCCGGGCTTCTGCTGGGTCAACGGGTCTTTGGCTATAAGGGCAAGGTGCTGGGAATCAGCATTGATGAGCCGGAAGAATGGTTAAAGACGCGTGTCTCTGCGCTGGCATCCGATGCGAGTGAAAAGCTTGGGAAGCGAATCGATTTTACGCGTGAGGATGTTCTCGCTAACGAAGAATATTGCAGAGCAGGCTACGGCGTGTTGACGGACGCGGAACGCGAAGCGGTTAAATTATTTGCCAAGATGGAAGGGCTGTTGCTCGATCCCGTTTATACTGGACGAGCAGCCGCGGGCATGATCGATCTGATCCGCAAGGGCTTTTTCAAGAAGGATGAAACGATATTATTCTGGCATACTGGTGGAACGCCCGCGTTGTTTGCGGAAAGATATGCAAATAAGATTTAGCGCGCTTGTGTTGACTTTGCTCTCTTACAAATTGACTCTACCGATCATGGTATATCGCTTGCTATAATTAATTAGCCCGCTTGAAATTAAAGCGTGACTATAGGAGTTGAATGATACAAGATGCGGCAAGTTCAAGAGATTATGTTGATTTATCCCCTGAGGAGCTCGAAAAGTTCGGCAATATTGTGCCTAAAGAAGTTTGTCATTTTACGTCAAAGCACAATGCGTTGAAAAAAATTCTAAAACATGGAACGATTCGTTTCAATGATATAACTTCAACCAATGACCCAAAAGAAACTAAAGAAAGATTATATTATTTCGATGAATTAGGTTCCACCAATAGGTTTAACCCCAAAGGTGTTGTTATACCTTTAGATCTATCTGTAAACATAAAAGAAAAGTATAGGGGATTAATCAAAGAATGCAGGATATTTTGCACAAGTTGTCACAACGACCTAATGTCGCTCGTTATAGGCGATAACTCAATTCAAATATGTTATGGTGGTATGGGTCGTAGTAGTATGTGGACACACTATGCAAAGAATCACAGTGGGGTGTGTCTTTTGTTTGACGGTAAAAAACTAGATGAAAATATAAACGAGAAATTTAGAGGCGGAGATTACGTTGTTCGACATGGGTTGGTAACCTACGATTTTGATAGATCGTTCGCTCCCACGCGAGTATATGACTTAGAGTATGAGAAATACGGTGAGTCTGAAAGAACAAGACGATCTCTAATTAAGCATTACAAGAATAACTTTCTTTGCAAGACTCCAGATTGGAAATCTGAACATGAATTTCGGTGGTTGGTTTTTAATCAAAGTAATTCAGAAATGTTGGTTCCAATTGAAAACGCTATTAAGTCGGTTGTGGTTGGTACAGATTATAAATACCATTTCCCGTCTCTGAAAGCCTTGTGTAAACCATTAAAGATTCCTGTAGGTAAAATGAATTGGCTCGATGGTCGTCCGCAAATTGAGTGGTTTTGATTGAATTCAAGAATTGACCTTTTGTGGACAAAATAGATATAGAAAATAAAAAGAGTTGCTACTGAATATTTGGCAGCAACTCAATTGAGAACGTTTTTCTAAGAAGCTATGCTCTCAACGCATTCCAACCTGCGTACTTGGCGGTATCGCCCAGTTCTGCTTCGATTCGCAGTAGTTGGTTATATTTAGCCACGCGGTCTGAACGAGCGGGCGCGCCTGTTTTGATCTGACCCGTGTTCAGCGCAACCGCGAGATCGGCAATGGTCGCGTCTTCGGTCTCGCCGGAGCGATGTGAAACAACTGTTCGCCAGCCCGCTCGGTGACATAATTCCACTGCTTCGATGGTCTCGGTTACCGAGCCGATTTGGTTAAGTTTGACCAGCAGGGCGTTGCAGGTATTATCTTGTATACCGCGACGCACGCGTTCAGGATTCGTCACGAGCAAATCATCGCCAACAATCTGGATCTTGTCGCCCAATTGTTTGGTCATCAATTTCCAGGAATCCCAGTCGTCTTGTGCATGTCCGTCCTCAATGGAAACGATGGGATAATCCTTGACCCACTTTGCCCAGAATTCAACCATCTGTTCACCGGTCAGTTTTTTGCCTTCCTTGCGAAGGTTATAGAGCTTGGTGTCTTCTTCATAAAGTTCAGAAGCGGCAGGGTCGAGTGCGATGGCAACATCCTTGCCGCGACCAGCTTTGAAACCAGCTTTTTCGATCGCGGCGAGAATGACTTCAATAGCTTCGTTGTTGGCTTTGAGCGCGGGTGCATATCCGCCTTCGTCGCCAACCAGCGTGGCATAACCTTTTTCCTTCAGCACGGATTTCAATGCGTGATAGATCTCTGCGCCCCAGCGTACGCCCTCGGCAAAAGTTGGTGCGCCAAACGGCATGACCATGAACTCCTGCATATCGGTGGACTGCCAGGCAGTATGTGCGCCGCCGTTCAGGATGTTCATCATTGGTACGGGCAATATATGCGCGTACACGCCGCCGAGATAACGATAGAGTGGCAAACCCATTGAGTTTGCCGCCGCTTTTGCAACCGCAAGACTCACACCCAGGATTGCGTTCGCGCCTAGTTTAGATTTGTTCGGTGTTGCGTCGAGCGCGAGCAGTTCGGCATCAATCGCTTTTTGTTCCGCCGCATCCCAGCCGAAGAGATCGTCCGAGATCACGCCGTTGACATTTGCCACCGCTTTCGATACTCCTTTGCCAAGATAACGCTTCTTGTCGCCATCGCGCAATTCCAATGCTTCATGCACGCCTGTGGATGCGCCCGAAGGCACAGCCGCGCGTCCCCACGAACCGTCAGCCAGCGTGACTTCCACTTCGACCGTCGGGTTGCCACGCGAATCAAGGATTTCAAGTGCAGAGATACTTTCTATGATGGTGTCCATTTCATTCTCCGGGTGTTATGATGATTGCAAGTATAATCCACTTTCAATCACCCACCCTTTATGGACTCAACGCCTCTCGCGCCCCCTTCGACACCTTCGGCAGGATACCGGCCGGAACCTGATCCCCGTGATAAAAAGAAGTTTTACTTTGCCGACACGCCTCAGCGACGCATGCTGGTCGCGCTCGCGCGTGCGCTCTTCCGCCTGGTGATGGAAATGAGCGTGGAGGGTCTCGCACATTTCCCGGCGAATGGGCCTGTCATCCTCGCCGCAAACCACGTGACCACCTTTGACGTTTTTCCGATGCAGTTTGCCTTGCCGCGTCCGATCTTTTTCATGGGCAAGGCTGAGCTATTCAAAAATTCTTTGATGGATCTTTTCCTTCGCAACCTTAGCGGCTTTCCCGTTAACCGCGGCGAGAAGGATCAATGGGCCATGCGCCACGCTGCAAAAGTCCTGGCGCATGGACAGACCCTCGGCATGTTTCCAGAGGGGACGCGCTCGAGAGGGAAGGGGCTGAAGGTCGCTAAAACGGGATCCGCTCGATTGGCGATTGAGGCGAATTGTCCCATCGCGCCAATGGCAATTGTCGGCTCAGATCAATTCTTTAGACGGTTCCCGCACCGCACGCGCGTCCTGATCACATTGCTCCCGCCGCTTATGCCCAGACCAGGTGAAACTCCACTCGCGCTGACCGATCGCTTGATGTTCACGCTGGCACAAGGACTACCAGAAGATATGCGCGGCGTGTATGCTGAAGTGCCGAAGGGTTTTAAAATATAAGGCATAGGAAATTGGTAGGGGGGACCCGCCTGCGGGGAACTTTCCTGCATCAAAATTCATCTTACTCCAAGAATTATGAAGAAGGAGAATTCGATGAATACCAAAAAGTTTTTTCAATTATTTGTCCTCGTAGCAGTCCTGCTTGCTTCGTTTGCATCCACGGGCTCCGCGTTCGCGGCCGGATGCGGTACCAGCGTGACCGTTGTCAGCGGCGATACCCTGCGCAAGATCGCTGACCGCTGCGGAACGACTGTCTCAGCCCTGCGATTGGCGAACCCCGAAATCGGCTGGGGCAACCTGATCTACCCCAACCAGGTTTTGCAGCTGCCTGGTGCAATTCTGGGTACGGACGGCGGCTACTTTATCTACATCGTTGCGCGCGGAGATACTTTGAAAGGTTTGGCAGCCCGCTTTGGCACAACCGTCGATGCGTTGTTGGCGGCAAACAAGAACATCACGAATGTCAATTTGATCTATGAAGGTCAGCGATTAACCGTGTATGTTACGGCGCCCCCGCCGGGCAACCCGCCGCCCGCAAGTGGACAGACCTACTATGCGGTCAAGGGTGATACCCTGCGCAAGATCGCGGCGAAGTTCAACACTACAGTGGATGCGATCCTCAAGGTCAACCCGCGGATCACCAACCCAAACCTGATCTATGTTGGGCAGGCGATCACAATCCCAGCCGATGTCTCGACCTATCTGGTCCAGAAAGGTGATACGCTCAGGATCATTGCCAACAAATTTAGAACGACCCTTGATGCCCTGCTGGCGCTCAACCCGGGCATCAAGAATCCCAACGTGATCTACGTTGGACAGGTGATCCGGGTTCGATAAGCAACCTCAGGCTTCAAAAGAGGAAGGACGCACTTTCAAAGTGCGTCCTTCTGTGTTCTACTTCTTTTTGGCTTTGATTTTCGTTTTGCCGACTTTTGTTTTCGTAGCGGCTTTCTTTTTCGCTGTAGCCGTTGTCTTTTGCGGGCGGTGCTTCAATGCAGAATGCGCCGCGGCGAGACGTGCAATCGGCACGCGGAATGGCGAACAGGAGACATAATTGTTGCCGATGATGTGACACCATTCAATCGAACTCGGATCGCCGCCATGCTCACCACAAATGCCCACTTCGAGTTGAGGACGGGTCTTGCGGCCCTCCGCGATTGCCCAATCCATAAGCTTGCCAACGCCATCGCGATCCAGAGTCTGGAAGGGATTCTTTTCGAGAATGCCCTGTTCCTGATAGGTGATGAGGAAGTTCCTTTCGGCGTCATCACGTGAATAACCATAGGTCATCTGGGTCAGGTCATTGGTGCCGAAGGAGAAGAATTGGGCCCGTTCTGCAACCTCCGCGGCGGTGACCGCTGCGCGCGGGATTTCGATCATCGTACCGAATTTGTATTCGAACCTGACGTTCTTTTCGTCCATAACGGCGGCCGCGATGCGTTCAAGCCTGGGCTGGATCCATTCGAGTTCTTTCACGGTTCCGGTCAGGGGAATCATCACTTCCGGTTTGACGACAATTCCGCGCAACGTACAATCTGCCGCGGCTTCGAAGATGGCGCGCACCTGCATCTCCACGATCTCCGGCATGGATATGCTCAAGCGCACACCGCGCATGCCCATCATCGGGTTGGATTCGTGCATTCCTTTGATGGCGTTAAGTAATTCCTCTTTAGCCTTCAAGCCATCTGTCTCGCCTTTGACGCGCAGGGTGATGACCTCCTCGAGAAGTTTTTCCTCATCGGGCATGAATTCATGCAGAGGCGGGTCAATCAGGCGGATGATGACCGGATAGCCATCCATCGCTTCAAAGAGACCATCGAAGTCCTTGCGCTGATAGGGGAGAAGTTTGTTAAGCGCTGCGGTGCGACCATCACTGGTTTCGGAGAGAATCATGTCCTGTACGATTGGCAAACGCTCGGGTTCGAAGAACATGTGCTCGGTCCTGCAGAGACCGATGCCGACCGCGCCGTAAGAGCGGGCGCGGCGCGCGTCCTTTGGATAATCCGCATTGGCCCACACTTGCAAACCGCGCGTCGGATATCCTTTGGCCGGTGCTTCACGGACATCCGTGCGTGCACAGATCTCATCGGCCCAATTGAGAAGTGTCAATAACTCAGTTTGTTCTTCGAGCGAGGGTGAAGTGGTAGGCATTTTTCCGACGAACACTCTCCCCGTAGTACCATCCACAGAAATCCATTCGCCTTCTTTGACGACAGTTTCACCTGCCATCATATCGCGTTTCTCAAGATTGATCTTGATCGCTGAAGCGCCAACTATGCATGGAATGCCGAACTGTCGAGCAACGACTGCCGCATGTGACGTTGCGCCGCCTTCGCTTGTGAGCACACCCTTTGATGCGATCATGCCGTGCACGTCATCGGGTTTGGTAAATGGGCGCACCATGATGGTATCCTGCTTTTCCTCCT
>Ga0209002_10003012_pt1 | contig 13423 bp, 10 predicted proteins | sample Rifsed16ft2_FD_184010 | JGI IMG/M metagenome (GOLD analysis project Ga0209002, IMG submission 184010) | Soil microbial communities from Rifle, Colorado, USA - sediment 16ft 2 (version 2) | ecosystem: Environmental > Terrestrial > Deep subsurface > Rock core/Sediment | place: Rifle, Colorado...
CCCTGATCCTACGCCTCCTCGAAAAAGACCCCAACAGGCGTCCCGCCTCCGCCGCCGAAGTGCGGCAGGCCCTTGCCTCCATCGACCTACGTCCCGATGCCGTAGGGGCAATTCATGAATTGCCCCTACAACAGACCACCGACAACCCCCTCTACCGCCGAACCTTCGTCGGCCGCGAGGCCGAGCTGCGCCAGCTCCAGTCCGCCTTCGACGCCGCCATCTCCGGCCAGGGCTCTCTCGCCATGGTCGTCGGCGAGCCAGGTATCGGCAAGACCGCGCTCGTCGAGCAGCTTGCCACCTACGTCTCCCTCCGAGGCGGTCGCACCCTCGTAGGCCACTCCTACGAGGAGGGCTCGCTCTCGCTGCCCTACCTTGCCTTCGTCGAGACCATGCGCTCCTACGTCGTCGCCCGCGAGCCAGATGCGCTCAAGAGCGACCTCGGCACCGGCGCCGCCGACGTGGCCCGCATCGTCTCCGAGATCCGTGACCGCGTGCAGGTGGAGCTGCGTCCACTCGGCGACCCCGAGGACGACCGTTGGCGTCTCTTCCAGTCGGTAACTTCGTTCCTGCGCAACGCGGCCACCGTGCAGCCGCTGCTCATCGTGGTCGAGGACCTCCACTGGGCCGACCGGGGTACATTGGACCTAATGTTGCACATAGCTCGTAACCTTCAGGGCGCGCGTTTGACCATCGTGGGGACATACCGCGATGTGGAGGTGGACCGGACACATCCCCTCTCCAGCGCCTTAGCCGAGCTAAGCCGCGTCACCAACCTCACTCGCATTCGCCTACGCGGCCTGACCGTAGATGAAGTGCAGCGCATGATGAACAACATTCGCGGCCAGGAGGTGACGTGGTCGCGAGCCGAGGCGATTCACCGCCAGACCGAAGGCAATCCGCTATTCGTTCAAGAGGTCCTGCGCTACCTCGTCGAAGAGGGTCTGGTCGTGCGCGAGGGTGGCCGCTACGCCCGAACCGACGCAGGCGGGCCGCCTGAGGCCGGCATCCCCGAAGGCCTGCGCGACGTCATCGGCAAGCGTCTCTCCCATCTGAGCCCCGAGACGAACCGCCTCCTGAGTATCGCCGCCGTCATCGGACGCGAGTTCCGACTCGAGACATTGCAAGCCATTGCCAGTCTGGACGAGGAACAGCTGATTGGCTCCCTCGACGAGGCAGTCAAGGTGGGTGTCCTCGAGGAGCGCTCACAGGTCGGTGGGGTGCACTATCGCTTTGCCCATGCCTTCTTTCGTCAGACGCTCTACGAAGAGCTCAGCGCCCCACGGCGATTGCGGCTACATCAAGACGTAGCGCGTGCCCTAGAGGCCCAATATGCCGGCCGCAAACAGGAACACGCGGCAGAGCTGGCTGAGCACTTCGCCAACTCGACGGACCGGGCAGACCTGGCAAAGGCCGTCGAATATGGGGAACTCGCCGCTCAAAGGGCGATGGCCGTGTTCGACTACGGCGAGGCCGTACGTCTGTTGGAGCGAGCGCTCGACGTGCAAGAAGTGCTCGATCCCGATGACAAGGCAAAGCGCTGTGATCTGCTGGTGGCCTTGGGGGAGGCTCTGGGCCCGGCAGGGAATCCTTTGCGCGCCTACGAAGTTGTGGCAGAGGAGGCATTCGGTCTGGCGGAGACACTTAGCGACCAGCGGCGTGCCTCGCGGGCCTGCTGGATCGCGCTGGACGGCTTGAACCGCTACGGTGCGGCCACGATGAGGCGGACCCCAATATACCGCCAATGGGCCGAGAGAGCGGACCGCAATGCTGCGCCCGGAACAGTGGAACGGGTGCGGGCTGACGTGGCTGTGGCTCGTGTCCTAGCAACACAAGATCGACATGCTGAGGCCTGGAGGATAAAGATCCGAGCTCTGGAGGCTGCCCGAAAGCTTCACGACCCTGAACTCCTCTTCTCGACTGCCAGCAGCTTCCTTGGCACCCCTCGGTCGCCGCGCCAAGAGGCGGAAGTCCTGCGATTGGCGGAGGAGTTTGCTGCAGCGCCGAGGGGGGGCGTGGCCGCGCGGACTCTCGGCGGAGTTCTGTTTTTTGCAGGAGCTTTGCTCCTTCAATACGGTGAGCGCAGCCGCGCCGAGGAGCTTTTCGCGCAGATGAAGGAGCTTGCGACGAGAACGCAGGATGCCCAGCTCGTCCTCAACCCGATTATTGCGGAAATAAGAGTAGCTACGCTGGATGGCGAACTCGAAGCAGCGGTTACCGCCTCTGAGCGGCTCGTGGCGCGTGCCGAAGAATTGGGTGCTCCGGTTCTTGGCCGACAGTTCGCAAGTAACGCCAACTATGCGTTGGTGTGCTTGGGCCGTGGCGAGAAGGTGCTCGCACGAGTGGTCGACGCGCGTGAGATGTCTGGGGCCGAGGCCAGTGTCACAGAGCAATTACTAACAGCTCGGACGATCGCGCAGGTTGGCCGTTCGGCCGAGGCTGGCCATTTGCTCCGCCGCGTTATTGCAGATCTGAACATGGGCTCCGAAGACGACGGAACGTTCACATTGACCCTACTCAACGTGCTTGAGACCGCGGTCTTGCTGGGCGAGGCAGGTCCGCTTCCAGCGCTCGTGAGTAGGCTAGAGCCAGTTCGCTCCTTCAGCTGGTCTGTTTCACCCGCATGCCCGGCCCGCCTTCTGGGTGCCGCATCGGCCCTCCTCGGCAAGCCGGCGGAAGCCCAAGCCTACTACCAGCAGGCCCTCGAAGCCTGCGCCAAAATCCGCTTCCGCCCTGAAATCGCCCTCACCCGCCTCCAGCTCGCCGAGCTGCTGCTGGAGCACTACCCGCACGAGCGCGCCGAAGCGCTGGAGCACCTCGACTTCGCCATCAGCGAATTCAGAGAGATGAAGATGCAGCCGTCGCTGGAACGGGCGCTGCGGCATCGTGGGCTGCTGAGGGCGTGAGGCGCAGGGAGCAGCGAGTCCCCTCTCCCTTGCGGGAGATCGAAGATCCGCCTTTGGAGGAGGGTCAGGGTGAGGGGGATGACCCTCAGGGCTTGTCGCTAGGCGGCCGGAGGAACACAGCGACGGGCACGGTCCAACTTAGCGCACGTTGATAACAAACGAGATGAATGATAAGCTATGCGCGACATGGCAGCACTGATCGGAGAAGACCACGGCCCCGAACGGGACTATTACACCGTCCCCGAAGCTGCCAGTCTCCTCCACGTCAGCCCTGCCACGATTTGGCGCTGGATCGACGCAGGCGAACTGCAGGCATTGAGGGTGGGGCGGCGCAAGATACGGATCGCACGAGAGGAGTTGGAGCGCGTGGTCCGACCCGCCCGCGCCCATGAGGTGCCGGCCGAGGAAGCGCCACCTGCCTTGGAGCCGAGAAGCAGGCGGTTCAAGCAGAAGCTGCTGGCCCTCGCCGGCGTTTGGAAGGATGTCGACACCGATCGGTTGATTGAGCGCATCTACGACGCACGCCATGAGGCGCCCCCTAGCCCTGCTCAGCAAGCGTGAGGTATCTCCTCGACGCGGACTGGGTGATCAACTACCTTCGAGGCAAAACGGAGGCCGTGGAGCCCGTCACCGCGCTCGCCGATGAGGGTCTGGCCATGAGCCTCGTTACCTACGGCGAGGTGCTGGAGGGCTTGGGCGGATCTCCCAGTGCGCAGCTGGCCCATTTTGACCAGCTCGCCGAGGCCCTGGAGCTTCTAACGCTGGATGTGGAGATCTGCCGCCGCTACGCGCAGACGCGGGCTCACCTGCGGTCGAGAGGCGAGCTCATCCCGGACAACGACCTCTGGATCGCTGCTACCGCGCTGCGGCACGACCTGGTCCTGCTCAGCCATGACCATCATTTCACGCGTATTCCTGGTCTCAGTCTGTTCCAAACACGCTGACCCCGCGGTCGATCAAGGCACGCGCGCGTTTGCCCATCCTCCCACCCACCTGCTAGACTGCCGCCGAAGTTCGCCTCGAGGGAGAGCCCATGCGCCCGCTGCCCCTGCCCGATAGCCTGCCCCACCGCGAGATCTACTTCAACATCGGCCTCGAACGCATGTTCATCTACTTCTTCATGGCGCTCATGCTGGCCGTCTTCTTCGCGGGCATCGTGCGGGTGATGCGCCTCTGGGCCCTGGGCAGACCAGAGATGCGGACGGACCGCCTCCTCGAACGACTCGGCTCGGTCTGGGTCTTCATCGTCGGCCAGCGCCGCGTCAGGCGGGAGGCCTCGGCGGGCTCGATGCACCTGCTCGTCTTCTTCGGCTTCACGATCCTCGTGATCGCGACGGCCATCGTGGCCCTGGAGGACTGGGCCCAGCTCGTGACGAAGCGCTCCTTCCTGAACGGCTTTCCGTACCTCGTCTACTCTCTCTTCGCCGACATCGGCGGCCTGATGCTCGTCGTCGGCATAGTCTGGGCTATCGTCAGGCGCTACGTCCGGCCGGCGCGACGCCTCCTCCACCAGCCAACCGATGCCATTCACGTGGCGGCGCTCCTCTTCTTCGGCGTCTCAGGCTTCTTCATCGAGGGGTTTCGCATCGCCATCACGGAGCTCGACACGCATCTCGACTGGGCGGCCTGGTCACCGGTGGGAACGCTCGTCGCCTTCGCCGTGCAGGGGCTCGGTGAGCCCTTGCTGCGAGCGGCGCACCGCTTCACCTACTGGAGCCACATCACGCTGGTCTTCGCCTGGCTGGCATACATCCCCTACTCCAAGATGGCGCACATCCTCTATGCGCCGCTCAACGCCTTCTTCGTCCCCCTGAAGCCTAAGGGTGCCCTCACGCCGATCCCGGCGTGGGAGTTCGAGACCGCCGAGACCTTTGGCGTGGGCAAGTTGGAGGAGTTCAACTGGAAGGACCTGCTCGACCTCTCGACCTGCATGGAGTGCGGCCGCTGCGAGGAGTGGTGCCCCGCCTCCGTGAGCGAGAAGCCGCTCTCGCCGCGCCGCCTCATCACGAGCCTCCGCGACTACATGCTGGAGGTGGGGCCGGCGCTCGTGACTCATCAGCCGATCGACGTCGAGAAGCGCATGGTGGGCGACATCATCCTCGACGACGTGCTCTGGTCCTGCACGACCTGCCGCTACTGTCAGGAGACCTGTCCGGTCATGATTGAGCACGTGGACAAGATCATCGACATGCGCCGCTATCTCGTCCTCACCGAGGCACGGATCCCCGAGGCCGTGCAGACCACGCTGGCCAACATCGAGCGGCGCGGCCATCCCTGGCGAGGCACCCAGCACACGCGTACCGACTGGTTCGCCGACCTGGGCCTCAAGACCCTGGCCGAGTGGGAAGGCGAGCCGCCGGAGGTCCTCTTCTGGGTCGGCTGCACGGGAGCGCTCGTGGACCGCAACATCCAGGTGACACGGGCGATCGTCGAGGTGCTCCAGACCGCCGGTGTGCGCTTCGGGATCCTCGGCGCTGAAGAGACCTGCACCGGCGACCCAGCTCGGCGTATGGGCAACGAGCTGCTCTTCCAGATGCAGGCGCAGCAGGTCATCGCCACCTTGGAGCAACACGGCGTCACCAAGATCCTCACGGGCTGCCCCCACTGCTTCAACACGTTCAGCAGCGAGTACCCGCAGCTCGGCGGGCGCTACGAGGTGATGCACCACTCGCAGTTCATCAACGAGCTCATCGCCTCGGGCCGGCTCACGGTCGAGCGAAACGCCGACGGCACCGTCACCTACCACGACTCCTGCTACCTGGGGCGCTACAACGGCGTCTACGACCAGCCGCGGGCCATCGTGGATGCGGTCGGCATGCAGCGGGTGGAGATGGCGCTCTCGCGCGATAGGGGCATGTGCTGCGGCGCCGGTGGCGGGCACGCCTTCATGAGCATGAGCATCGGCGAGCGGGTGAACTACATCCGCGCGCAGCAGGCGCTCGACACCGGCGCGCAGGCAGTGGCGGTCGCCTGCCCCTTCTGCATGCAGATGTTTGACGACGGCCTGCGCGCCAAAGGCGCCGCCGACCAGGTCAAGCTCTACGACGTGGCCGAGCTAGTGGCGAAGTCGATGGTGAAGAAGACCAGCTCGTAGCGGGGCGGCGCAACTCAGAGCCGCGCCACCAACGCCTGCTCTAACTCCAGCGCCTGCGGCAGCGGCAGGTCGAGTCCACGGTAGACGGCCTCCTTGGCGGCGCGCGCCGCCCGCTGGTCGAACGAGGCCAGGCGATGCGCCCACGCCTCGGCCGTAGGCAGCAGCGCCTCGCGCGACACGACCCGCTGCACCAGCCCCATGCGCAGCGCGTCTTCGGCGCCGATAAGGTCGCCGCGCAGCAACACCTCCATAGAGTGACCCAGCCGAAGGTGGCGGGGAACGGTCTGGCTGCCGCCGGCGGCGGGGATCATGCCAAGCGCCACCTCGGGCAGGCCGAAGCGCGTCTCCTCCGAGGCGATACGCAGGTCGCAGCAAAGCGACATCTCGATTCCGGCGCCGATGGCGTAGCCGTGGATGGCGACGATGATGGGCTTCGGGATGCCGAGGATGAGGCCCCACTGGTCGCGCTCCCAGCGCACCTGGCGGGCGATGATGGGGGAAGGAGCGGTGCCGAACTCGCTGACATCGGCGCCTGAGCAGAAGCCACGCTCCGCGCCCTTGAGGATGATGACGCTGATGTCGGGGTCGTCTCGGGCCGCCGACATCGCTTGGTAGAGGTCGTCGCGCATCTGCACGTTGACGGCGTTGATGACGCGTGGGCGATTCAACGTGACATAACCGACGGGGCCGTCCTTCTCGAAGAGGACCGTCTCGAACGGGAGGAGCATCACAGAGACATCTCCGGAGACCTCGTCCGCGCGGTAACGGCGGGCAGCGTGACCTCGTTGTTCAGGTGGCCGGTCATGTGCAGGCAGCGGACGCCGCTATTGGCTGAGGGAAAGCAGGGACCATGTTTGGCGGGGAAGTAAGAGACCTGGCCGGAATAGGGGAGATGACATAACATCTAGCTGCCGTGGAACTGAGCGGCCCGCTTTTCCAGAAAAGCGCGCACGCCCTCGGCGCGGTCGACCGTGGTCTGGAGGAGGAAATTGAGATCGCCCTCCAGGCGGAGGCCCTGATCGAGGGTCATGTCCAGGCCCTTGGCGATGGCCTCCTTGGCGTAGCGCAGAGCGATGGGCCCCCGGGAGCAGAGTATGGCGATCAGCTCCTGGAGCGCTGGCTGCAACTCGGGGACCACGCGGTTGACGAGGCCGATGCGGAAGGCCTCGTCTGCTTCGATGGTCTCGGCCAGCAGCAGAAGGGACAACGCGGGACCGCGACCGACGATGCGGGACAGCCGCTGCGTGCCGCCGCCGCTGGGTATCGTGCCCTGCGACACCTCAGGGAAACCGAAGCGCGACGGCGGTGTAGCCAGGCGGATATCGCACGCCAAGGCGATATCGAGGCCGGCGCCGATGCAGTCGCCGTCGACGGCGGCGATCAGCACGCGATCGAGGCCCGCCAGGGCAGCCGTTGCGCCCGCCGTGAGGCTTGGCCCCTCGCTGGACAAGGCCTCCGGCTCCAGCCCGGCGCAGAAGACACCGCCTGCTCCTTGCAGGACGACCACGAGCACGCCGCTCTCGTCGCGCACAGTCTGCGCCACGTCTGACAGTTCGCGGGCCATGCGCTCGTTCAGGCGGTTCTGCGCCTCGGGACGCTTCAACGTCACCGTAACAACGGCGTCCTCGCGCTCACTCGTGATGGTCTGGTATTGCACAACGCTCCTTGCAGATGGATATTCGTTCGCTTCGGCTGACTAACGGCAGTCTAGAAGCGAGGCGGACGGGGTGTCAAACCGTATGTGCGAACTACGTCGCACTATCACTATTATGTTACTATAGTGCTTCTGCGTGCCCTGTATGGCGAAAGCGTAGCCTCGACCGCCGGCGGCATGCGGCCGCGCAGGACGATGGCGTTGCGCACGTAACGCTCAGACGTCACGCGACCCTGGCGATGTAACAACGGCAGGAGATGCGCCTCCGTGTACGGAAGGCGCCATGTCAGCTCCGGCCAGGCCTCGGCCAAACGACTCCCCAGCGACTCCACGAGCCCGTCGAGGCTCCAACGATGCGCCGCGGCGATCAGCACCCCCTCGGAGGCCCATGCCGGCATCTGCAGGCCCCTTAGATCTGGCCAGCCCTCTAAGGCGTCGGCCTTGTTCAACACCAGCAGTCGCGGCGTCTTCGACAGGCCGAGGTCGCCCAGCACCCGATCTACGGTCTCCGCCTGCTCCCGGGCGTAGCGGGACGTTATGTCTATAACATGCAGTAGCAGGTCTGCTTCCCGCAACTCCTCAAGGGTGGCGCGGAAGGCGGCCACGAGCATGGGCGGCAGGCGATGGATAAAGCCGACGGTGTCGCTCAGAAGCACCTCCTGCCCGTCCGGCAGCCGTAGCCGCCGCGTCATGGGATCCAGGGTCGCGAACAAGTGGTCCTCAGCCAGCACGCCGGCTCCCGTCAGCGCGTTCAGCAAGGTGCTCTTGCCGGCGTTCGTGTAGCCGACCAGGGCCACGACCGGCAGCCGCTGCTGGCGACGGCGGCGACGCTGCTGCGCCCGCTGGCCGCGTACTTCCTCTAGCACCTTGCGTAGGTGGTCGATTCGTGCTCGCACGAGGCGACGGTCGGTCTCGATCTGGGTTTCGCCGGGTCCCCGCGTGCCGATACCGCCGCCGAGACGCTCTAAGTGCGACCACTGTCCCGCCAGGCGGGGCAGCAGGTACTGGAGTTGCGCGAGCTCGACCTGGAGTCGCCCTTCGTGCGTGCGCGCTCGCTGAGCAAAGATATCGAGGATGAGGGCGGTGCGGTCCAGCAGCTTGACGGCGAAGGCGTTCTCTAGATTGCGCTGCTGCGTCGGGGAGAGGTCCGCGTCCACGACCACGAGGGTGGCGCCCAAATCCCCCCGCTGTGCCGCAAGCTCCTGCACCTTTCCCTTGCCCAGGTACGTGGCGACGTTGGGCACGTCGAGCCGCTGGACCGCGGTGCCCACGACCTCGGCGCCCGCCGTCTCCGCCAACTGGGCCAGCTCGGCGAGAGACTGCTCGACAGGCCACGGCTCATCCGCGCGGCGCAACTCGATGCCTACCAAGAGGGCCCGCTCGCGCGGCTGGCCCGTCTCGTAAGTATAGGAGCCGTTTGATGTGGTGTGGTTCAATCGAGACCGGGACCTTCAGCTCAAGCTTCAGCGATTGTCATGAGAAGACCAGGTACCGGAAGAAGGCGTTTCGAAACCGGATCGGGGGCCAAGCGAAACTCCTCCAATGTCACAGCACCCAGCAACGGCTGCGCAGCATCATCGCCAAATATGACAAGGGTAAATTCCCTGCGTCCATCCAACTGGACCCACGTCCGACCAATGTCGCGCTCCATCTGGCTCCCATCGGCTAGGAGGAATGACGCCCGTGTGTTTGGCACGACTCCGAGTCGCCTCAGCAGCGACTGTGGCATGAGTGTATAGGTAGCTCCGGTATCAACGAGAGCTTCGACCGCTTCAAAACGTTGACCCGGGACGTCTCCTACCTCAACGGTCACTCGAAAAGTTCCCATACACCTATTATAACGCTGTCTTATCGGCTTGAAGCGTTCGATGAGGTAGGTTTCACCGCGATCGCCGCCGCTCCCACGCTTCGAGCCGGCGCAGGCCCTCCTCCAGCCGGTCTTCGGGCGTTGTAAGCGAGAGGCGGATGTAGCCCTCACCGTAGGCCCCGTAGCCCACGCCCGGGGTCACGACGACGCCCGCCTCCTCCAGGAGCACCGTGGCGTAGTCGATGGACGAGTACCCCTCGGGGATTCCGGCCCAGACGTACAGGCTTGCTAGGGGCGTCTGCACGCGGAGGCCCAGCCGCCTCAGGACCTCAACCACAAGGTCGCGCCGGCGCTGGTAGATGGCATTGTGCTCCTGAATGGCATCCTGAGGCCCCTCCAGCGCAGCGATGGCTGCCAGCTGGATGGCCTGAGGGATGCCGGAGTCCAGGTTCGACTTGACGCGCATGAGGGCGTCCACCAGGACGGGGTTGCCCACCGCCATACCGATGCGCCAGCCGGTCATGTTGTACGACTTGGAGAAGGAGTGGAACTCGAGCCCCAGGTCGCGGGCGCCAACCGCCTGCAGGAAGGAGGGGGGGCGGTACTCGTCGTACGCCACCTCCGTATAGGGCGCGTCGTGGCAGATGGCGAGGTCGTAGCGACGCGCGAAGGCCACGGCCCGCTCAAAGAAATCGAGGTCCGCCACGGCGCCGGTGGGGTTGTTTGGGTAGTTGAGCCAGAGGACACGGGCGCGGTTGGCCACCTCCGGCGGCACGGCCGCTAGGTCTGGCAAATAGCCGTTCTCCTCGCGCAACGGCAGCGAGTAGACCTCGCCGCCGGCGAACAGGCTGCCGATGGCGTAGACCGGATAGCCGGGGTCCGGCACCAGCGCAACATCGCCGGGGTCGATGAGGCAGAGGGCGATGTGGCCGATCCCCTCCTTGGAGCCGATGAGCGGCAGGACCTCGTGGTCTGGGTCGAAGCTAAGGCCGAAACGCCGCTCGTACCAGGCCGCGATGGCGCGTCGCAGCTCCGGCAAGCCGTCCGACTCAGGATAGCGGTGGTTCGCTGGATCCAGGGCCGCCTCGCGGAGTCGCTCGATGATGTGCTGCGGCGTTGGGATGTCCGGATCGCCGATAGCGAAGGAGACGATATCCTCCCCCTGCGCGCGCTTCTCGGCGATCTTACGGCTGATGGCGGCGAACAGGTAGGGGGGCAGCTTCTCGATCCGGCGTGCTAGGCGCATCCGCTACTCCTTCGTCGAAACGAATTCCAGAACATGAACGAGAATGCTCCTGCGAGCACTGGAACTAATCAACCTTCTGTAGACTGATTGCGCCTCGTCAAATTCTATTACGGGACCTGCGTGAGCAGCGCTGTTGCGGGACTGACGGAGTTGGTCCAACTGATTCTGAAGTTCCAAGAGGAACTGTTGGTCCGATTCGCTAAGTCGCTTAGATAGGAAGTTGAGTCCGGGAGGTTGCTTACCGAACCAGTCTAGAAAGCGCTTGAAGTCTCCAATCCCCATCCTCTCAGCCTTTACTCTGGCCTGCTTAGGTTCTGAGAGCCATTTAGCCAGTGGTTGGCTTAGTCTAATGCCGACTGTGTTGCGGAGATGCCCTTCGAGAGCTTTAGCCAACCCTATAACACATTGACCCCAATCAACCTGCGAAGGATCATCAATCGAACTATACCTTTTGTAGAACGCATGAGCAGTGACAAGATAACTCTTGGTATGCTTTTCAAACGTTTCCCACCAATCGGAAAAATATTTCTCTAAATCAGATTGTGCTTTGATTAGCTCTTCCTCACTGGTCTCGCGAATCCCATAAAGGCAGTCTAAGATATTATTGGCTGCGTCTAGCCATACTTGGCGCCACTGACTATTCTGGGGCAGACGCGGGTGTTCTATAGGGTAGGCTAATCTATAGTCGAATTCCCATGACGGGTTAAGAGGTTCCCGACCTGCCCTGACGAAGAAAAGCGATGCCAGTTGCAGACCTTCGTCGCGAGCTTCCCAACTGTCCCACTCCTCCAAGCCCCTTGGGAGCGCCTCCAAATATAACTTACGAGACGGCTCGCGGTCGCCAAGCTCTAACAAGAGGATCTCAGCAGCCTCCATAGCCGGCCCTAGAGAGGGGAATAGTTCGAAGGCTCTCTGATACTCTTGTGCCGCAGTCTTCCAGGCGTCCTCACGACCCTTTCGTCGCGTCCTAACCAGCAGCGGCACCTTGGCAAAGTCGGGCGGCTCACCATACAAGTCACGGAAATAATCTAACCACTCAGGATCCACAGGGATCTTTTTGTCGACGGAGAAGAAGATTTTAGCCCATGTCAACTCATCGTCAATCTCCTCTTGTTCTGTCCGCCCGGGAAGAAACCGATTGTGGCGATCGGCGTTTCTTGATGCTTCTGCTAATTGCACATTGCCTCGAAGCCACGCTGCGACTGCTTGTAGCAAACCTGGGAGGTCTAGAGACCATTCATCCTCTCCATAATAAGAGATATGTGTAGGCATCGCGTTTATCACTTCATCACACACTTGACCAGCCTCACAATGATGTTGGTCCAGCGCCTCTTTCAGCCGATGAAGCAAGTCTATGTCCTCAGGTTCCTGCGACTTGAATTCTATGTCCTGGCTGCTACCTCGATCCCAATGGTCTGCGAGGATTTGAGCAATGTCCCAGACAATAACAGGCCAATCCCATGGGAATGGCTCAAGCGAGCGAGTCCAAACAGACGGCCTTGTGATTGTCATTGTCGCTTCCTTGCAGAATGCGATGAATCCGCCAGCTCCTTTACCAGCCACTCCCGCACCAACGTCCGCAGCTCCTCGCGCGACTGGCGGAGGCTGTGGCGCGCCCCTTCAAGCAGCACCAGCTTCTTTGGCTCGCGCGCCTGCTGGTAGAGCCACTGGGAGAGCTGCGGCGAGAGGCGGATGTCCTCGGTGCCATGGACCAGCAGGATGGATTTTGGTGCGAGATTGCGTACTCCCTGAGCGCCCGCGGTCTGGGCACTCAGTGACACCACCGTCTTCACGTGGGGACTGGCGACCCCGGCCGTGATGACCACCGCGGCGCCGAAGGAGTGGCCGACCAGCCCGACGTCCGTGATCCCCTGCGCCACCAAGAAGGCGATGCCGTGCAGCACGTCGTAGGCAGCCTCCTCGACGATGCCAGGGCTTGTCTTGATGCGATAGTCGAGGCGGAGGCTGGAGATGCCGAACGGCAGCAGGTCCTCGGCGAGATCGCCGAAGATGGCGTCGGCCGGCCCGTCGAAGCCGCCGTCGAAGCCGCCAACCCAGATCACGCCCGCCATGTTCCCCGGCGCGTGGTGGAAGCGGCCCTGCAATGGCCCGCGCGGGGTTTGGATTGTCGTGACCGCGCCGAAATCGATGGCCACGGGCGGCGGTTACGCTGGGACGCGCCCCGGCCAGGTGCCGTGAAAGGTCAGCTCAGCTGGCCCCAGCAGCAGCACCTCCCCTACTCCATCCCAGGACAGATGCAGCGCGCCGCCTGGCAATGTTATGTCCACTTCATTGTCCCCTATCCCCTGCAGCCGCGCTGCCACCGCCACTGCCGACGCACCCGTGCCGCAGGCCATCGTCGGGCCGGCGCCCCGCTCCCAGACTCTCGCCTCAAGACGGCCAGGCCCAAGGACGCGGGCGATCTCGAAATTGATGCGTGCTGGGAACAGCGGGTGGTGCTCGACGAACGGGCCGACGTGTTCCAATGGGAAGGCGGCGACTGGAGTATCGACGAAGGCCACCGCGTGCGGGTTGCCCATGGAGACAAAAGTGAGGGACAGGTCGTGGCCGTCTACACGTAGAGGATGGCTCAGGACCGGCCCTTCGCCGCTGAGCGCCACCGGTATGGCGGCGGGACGAAGCTCCGGTACGCCCATACCCACCTGGAACCCGACCAACTCGTCTCCGCGCCGCACGAGCCGCACCGTGCGCAGGCCGG
>Ga0209002_10003015_pt1 | contig 13419 bp, 12 predicted proteins | sample Rifsed16ft2_FD_184010 | JGI IMG/M metagenome (GOLD analysis project Ga0209002, IMG submission 184010) | Soil microbial communities from Rifle, Colorado, USA - sediment 16ft 2 (version 2) | ecosystem: Environmental > Terrestrial > Deep subsurface > Rock core/Sediment | place: Rifle, Colorado...
CCGGCCGACGGACGGGAAGGCCGCGCGCCTCGAGCTCCGAGAACGCCTGCGGTGAAGTGACCTCGTGTATTAGATGAAGGTCGATATAGACGACGGGCGGATGCTCCTCAGTCTCCGGGACGACGAGGTGCCGGCGCCAGAGCTTCTCGAAGAGAGTGAGCGGAACCCGGGCGGTCACTGGCCGAATACGTCCACGAGCTCCCTGTGCGTCTCCCGCATCGCGACCACGCGGTTCACCACGCGCAGAAACGCCTGAGCGCTCGCGTGCATGATGTCGCTGCCGGTGGCGCGGCCGCGGTGGCGCTGGCCCAGCTCTTCAACCTCGACCGTGACCTCGCCGACCCCGTTCAAGCCGGAAGTGAGACCCTTCACCTGGAAGTCGGTGAGCTCGAGGGAGGTTTCGCTCGCGCGTCCGATGGCGCGGAAGATCGCCTCCACCGGCCCGCTTCCCACCGCCGCTTCTTTCACCACGCGACCGATGCGGTGCCTCAGGCTCACCGTCGCCGTCGACGCCGTCTCGCTCCCCGAGCTCAAATGGAGATCGACGAGCTCCCAGGCGTCGGAGCGTTCCATTCGGGTGCCCTTCATCAGCACCTCGAGGTCGTCGTCCAGGAGCTCCTTCCTGGTATCGGCCATTTCCTTGAACTGCACGAACACTTTCTCGAACTCCTCCGGGGCGAGATCGTAGCCGAGCTCGTGGAGACGCTTTCGGAGCGCGTGCCTCCCGCTGTGCTTGCCGAGGACCAGGGAGTTGTCGACGAGACCCACGTCCTCGGGTTTCATGATCTCGTAGGTGAGCCGGTTCTGGATGACCCCGTGCTGGTGGATTCCCGCCTCGTGGGCGAAGGCGTTCGCGCCCACGATGGCCTTGTTGCGCTGCACCACGAGCCCCGTGACCTGAGAGAGGAGCCGACTCGTCGGGTGGATCTGGCGGGTGTCGATTCCCGTCTCGAGCCCGTAGAAGTCCGAGCGCGTCTTCAGCGCCATTACCACTTCCTCGAGCGAGCAGTTCCCCGCGCGCTCGCCGATCCCGTTGATGGTGCACTCGATCTGCCGGGCTCCCGCGCCGAGGGCGGCAAGGCTGTTGGCGACCGCGAGACCGAGGTCGTTGTGGCAGTGGACGCTGGTGACCGCGCGATCGATGTTCCGCACGTTCTCCCGGAGGTATCGGATTCGCTCCGCGAACTCGTCCGGCGTCGCGTAGCCGACGGTGTCGGGGATGTTCACCGTCGAAGCCCCGGCGTCAATGACCCGCTCCACCACTTCGGCGAGAAAATCGAGCTCGGTGCGGGAGGCGTCCTCGGGCGAGAACTCGACGTCGTCACAAAGCTCGCGCGCCATCTTCACCCCTTCGACCGCGCGGCGCACGATCTCTTCTTTCGCCACCTTTAGCTTGTGCTCGCGATGGATCGCGCTCGTCGCGAGGAAGACGTGGATCCGGGCGCGCTGGGCGTCCTTCAGCGCCTCCCAGGCGCGCTCGATGTCGAGCCGGGAAGAGCGAGCGAGCCCTGCGATCGTAGGCCCTTCGATCCGCCGAGCCACTTCGCGCACCGCCTCGAAATCACCGTTCGAGGCGATAGGAAAACCGGCCTCGAGCACGTCGACCCCGAGTAGCGCGAGCGACTTCGCCATCGTGAGCTTTCCGTCGAGGTTCATGCTGCCGCCCGGCGACTGCTCGCCGTCTCGCAGCGTCGTGTCGAAAATGACCACTCGATTCGATGGCTTCATTCTGGTTCTCCCTCGGCAGTTGGGCAGCTCTGGGTGAGCGCGCGATTAAACTTACCGTCCGGTAGGTAATCTAACCCAGGCGGTTTTCGGTTGTCAAGCCAACCCGAGAGGTTGGGTCCACATCCATGTGATTTGACAAGACTTGGCGGTGCCTCTAGGCTGATCTCAGACGGTTCATGAGAGTCATCGGGATCGACGCCGGCGCGACGAAAACCGAATGCCTTCTCGCCGACGAGAAGGGCACGGTGCTCGCGAAAGCGCGGGGCAACGGCTTGAACCTCCAGCTCTTCAGCGAAGACGAGGTGGAGTTCGCACTCGCCTCTCTCGCGAGCGAAGTGCTCGAGGCGCAGAAGACCGCGAGCGCCGACGCCCTCTGCATCGGAATGGCCGGGGCGGGGCGCGAGCGGGATTTCCGCACCATGAAGAGGATCCTCGGACGGCTCGGTGTCGCTCGCGAGAACCTCGTCACTCACGACGCCGCCATAGCGCTCGTCGCCGGAACGGGAGAGCGCTTCGGCGTGGTTCTGATCGTCGGAACGGGAGCGGCCGCGTACGGCGTCGATCGCGAAGGACGCGAGGCGCGCGCCGGCGGTTGGGGTCCCCTTCTCGGAGACGAAGGCAGCGGCTACTGGATGGGGTTACGGGCGCTTCGGGCGGTGATGCGCGCCTACGATGGGCGCGCGGGAGAGACGCTCCTCACCCGACGGATCCTCGAACAGCTCGGCGTCGATCAAGTGGAGGCTCTCGTGCACCGGGTGTACCGGGAGCTCGCGCGCGAAGAGATCGCGGCCCTCGCTCCCCTGGTACAGAAGGCGGCGGACCTCGGCGACGGCGAGGCTCAAGGCATCATCGACGATGCCGCCCGTGAGTTCGTGCGGGCGGTGGAGTCGGTCATCGGAAAGCTCGATCTCGCGGGAGAAGGTTTCCGCCTCGTCCTCTCCGGGGGGCTCTGGAAAGCGGTGCCGGTGCTCCGCCAGGATTTCGAGAGCCTCATCAAGAAAGTCGCGCCGTGGGCTACGGTCTCCGAGCTCGCGGTCGAGCCGGCGCGCGGCGCGGTCGCGATTGCGCTCGACCATCTCCACTCGAAAGCACTGCGCGAAGGTCGCCCTTCCTCCGCGCGAGGCGCCGCCGGGCTTCGTCCGCGCTGATCCCGAGCCGGCCCATCGCGACCGCGGTCTTCACGTCGCCCGCCTGCTCCAGAAGCGTCGACGCCCGCTCGGAGTCCACGAAGGCGAGGGCCTCGACCATCCGCCTCGCCCGATCCCGGAGCTTCGCCGAGCCAGGCCGAAGCTCGACCATGAACGGTCCGTAGACTTTCTTGAGCCGGATCATCGCGAGAAGCGTCATCCGGTTCAGAACCAGCTTCGTCGCCGTCGCCGCCTTCATGCGCGTCGATCCCGCGAGCACTTCCGCCCCGACCGAAGGCGCCACGACGATGTTGGCCAGAGCTCGAAGACCGGAAAACCCGCGAGCACAGGTGACCAGAACCGTCGAAGCGCCCCGCTCGCGGGCGAAGTCGAGAGCGCCCCGGACGAACGGGGTCACGCTCGAGGCGGAAATCCCGACGACGAGATCCCTCGAATGGAGGCGCCGCGCTCGCAAAAGACGCCTCCCCTCGGCTTTACGATCCTCGGCCCCCTCGACGGCTCGAAAGACGGCGCCGCCGCCACCGGCGATGAGACCCACGATGCGATCCGGCTCGGTTCCGAACGTCGGAGGACATTCGGCGGCCTCGAGGACCCCGAGACGGCCGCTCGTGCCCGCTCCCACGAGGAACACGCGCCCGCCCCGCGAGAGCGCCCGCGCGAGAGCGAGAGCCGCTTTCGCAATGCGGGGCGCCTCGGCCTCGACCGCGGTCACGACCCCGCGGTCCTCCTTCGAGAGAAGCTCGAGGAGATCGCCGGGTGACAGGCGATCCAGGTTCGCGCTCTTCGGATGAAGGGCCTCGGTCGGAAGCGACTCCCAGATCGAACGGCGGCGGCCCATCGCGGCGCGTCAGTCGAGAAACGTGCCCCGCCGGTAGTCCTCGAACGCCTGCTCGATCTCGGCCCGGGTGTTCATCACGAAAGGACCGTAGCGCGCGAGGGGCTCCTCGAGGGGCTTTGCCGCGAGAAGAAGGGCGCGCATCGGACGGTCGGAGGCCGTAAGACGCACCTCTTCTTCGCCGTCCCGTGACAGCACCACGAGCTCCCCCGCCTCGACCCGCTCGCCGCCGACTTCGCCAGCCCCTTCGTACACGTAGGCGAGAGCGTTGTGCTCAGGCGGCACCGGGTGCTCGTAGCTTTGCCCCGCGGGAATTCGCAGGTCGAGGTACAGGGGCGAGGTGGCGATCCCCTCGACCGGTCCCTGGGCGGAAAGCGCTTCTCCCGCGATGACCCGAATCGCGGCTCCGCCCTCCGCCCGCGCTTCGGGAATCGCCGAGGCGGGGATGTCCTGGTAGCGGGGCTCGATCATCTTGCTTCGAGCGGGGAGGTTCACCCAGAGCTGGAAGCCCCACATGAGCCCGTCGCTCTGAAGCGGCATCTCCGAGTGGATGATGCCGCGGCCTGCCGTCATCCACTGCACGCTCCCTGGACCGAGCTCGCCGCGGTTTCCTTTGTGATCCTCGTGGCGCATCGATCCCGCGAGCATGTACGTCACCGTCTCGAATCCGCGGTGCGGGTGATCGGGAAACCCCGCGACGTAGTCGGCCCCTTCCTCCGACTTGAACTCGTCGAGGAGCAGAAACGGATCGTGGTAGTCGAGAGCGGAGGTCCCGAGGCTCCGGCGGATCCGGACGCCGGCCCCCTCGGTCGCTTCCTGGGCTCTTACGATCTTGACGGCGTTACGATATCGCATGATGATCCCACTTTAACACTCGTACGGAGGCACTAACTTCGCCGGGCGAGGAACACCCCAAGGACCACCAGGAGCCCTCCCACCGCGCTCACCGGCCCGAACGGCTCGCCGAGATAGGGAACGGCGAGAGCCGTCGTCGCGAGGGGCTCGAGGTAGAGGAAGAGGCCCGCTTGAGCCGCTCCGAGCTTCGCCACTCCCCTTTGCCAGAACCACTGCGCGAGCGCGACTCCGGCGAGGCCGAGGAACACGAGCGCGAGCGAAGTCTCGAAGCCCAGATCGCTCCAGGCCGTCCAGCGGTCGACAACGAGAGGAAGCACGAGCGCCGAAGCCGCCAGAGGCACGGTCATGACGAAAGTCACGACGACGGGATCGAGGCAACGGCTGGGATTGCGGGTAATGATGGTGAAGACGGCCCAGGTGAAGGTGGACGCGAGCACCATCAAGTCGCCCATCGAGGACAACGCCCCCAGGCTCCTCAGGTCGCCCTTCGATACGAGGAGCACGATGCCCAGGCTCGCGAGCACGATTCCCACCGCAGGAGGCGTCGGCTCGCGGAGAAAGAGAGCGGCGAGAAGAGCGATGGCGAGGGGAGAGACCGTGATGAGCCAGCCACTGTTGGTCGCGGTGGTGAACTCGAGGGCCCAGGTCTGGAGAAGGTAGTGGAAAGAAAAGAGGGCCACCGCCAGAAAAAGGACCTTCTTGTGGGCTCCCAGCCGAAACGAGGCGCCTCGAAGCCGCGCGACGAGGTACAGCGCGGGCGCCGCGATGAGAAAGCGACCGGCCACGAGCTGGATCGGGCTCATGACGCCGAGGCAGATCTTCGACGCGACGAACGTCGAGCCCCAGATGATGACCGCGAGGAGCAGCAGAAGCTGGGTCACGGGGACTTCTCGAGGTCGGCGGCAGCGGCTTTCCCCGCGCGACGGCCCGACTCCGCGTCTCCCGCGGCGAAAACGCCGGGAATCGAGGTCCTGCCCTCGGCATCGAGCGCGAGCCGTTCGTACCGGAGGATGCGGTCGTAGATCGTTCGGCAGCCGAGCGCCTTCGCGATCGCGAGCTGCGGTTCATTCCCGTCGGGCCCTTTGCTTGCGCCGGTCGCGAGGATCACCGCCCGAGCGCGCACCTCGCGAACGAAGCCGTCCTCCGCCACCGCGAGGCGCCCCTCACGAACCGAGACCGGTCGCGGCGAGCCCCGGTCGCTCCGGGTATCGAAGACCACGCCCTCGATTCCGAGACGTCGGGCCGCCTCGAGGGCGGCCGAGCCCGCGGGACCCGCTCCGACGATCAAGAGCTCGACATCGAGGGGTTCTTTCTCTCCAAGCCCTCCTCGATCGATTCCGCGGAGATTTCTCGAGAGAGCGTTCTCCTCACCCGCGCCCTCGCCCGGACGGAAAGACATCAGAGGCGCGAGCGGAAGCCGGCAAGAGGCGACGTCATCGATGCCGTCGACGTGGAGATTGCAGTCGCGGCAGGCGCCATTGCCGCAGAAGAGGTAAGGAAGCTCGTCGGACGCGGGAAGGTTCTCCGACTTTCCCGCAGCGGCGAGAAGAGCCGCGCCGGCGAAGCGCCCCGAAGCGTCGAGGAGAATCTCCCTGCCGTTGAAAAAGATCGAGATCGCCTCGGCCGGAATTTGAACCACCGCACCCCATTATATTCTTCGGCCTCTTTCCCGCCTGTGGCTACCTTCGTCACTCCGTGCGCAAAGAGACCGAGAGAATGGGTAAAATGGGCCTGGAGTCCTTCCGCGAAAGAAAGGACGGGCTCAACGGAAAAGCGCCGTCTCGATCGCGGAATCAAGGGGCGGTTCCGATCGAATCGAATGGAGCGACTGCGAGGTAAAGTGGCTGAACTGACTGCAAGAGATTTCATGACGAGTAATGTGATCACCGTTGGAGACGACGCCACGTTGTCGGAGCTGGTGGCGACCTTGTCCGAGCACATGATCACCGGCGCTCCGGTTGTGGACGAAAACGGAAAGCTCGTGGGAGTGGTGTCGACGACGGACATCGCACTCCACAGCACGAAGCGAACCAGCAACATCCGAAGAGACAGGCCGCCGGACTTCTATCTTCGTGGGTGGGAGCTCATCGAGGACGAGTTCCGCTCTTTTTCGATCGAGGAGGATTCTGGGCAAGTCGTACGCGACATCATGACTCCCGTGATTTTTTCCGTGTCGGAGAACGCCACGTTCGCAGAGATGGCGGACACCATGGTCGGAGGACGCGTGCATCGGCTCATCGTGACCGATGGCCACCGCGTGGTCGGCATAGTGACGACCCTCGATCTGCTGAGGGGACTGCGCGACCGGTGGCCACGCGCCTAGCGCCCTTGTCAGGAGCTCAGCATTGGGCGGACGTTGTCGAGCAGCGGCATCGAATTGGTCCATGAGCCTCCTCATGGTGAACTCGTCCCCCAATTGAGGCGGCTCGCCTATAATGCCGAACGTGGTGAAGGAGAGTCCCAAGCCGCCATCGGCATTTCGCCACGCCAGTTGGGCGCTCGCGATTCTGGCGGCGGTCGCGGTAGCGTTCCTTTTTCTTGAGGACGAGGCGAAGGCGCCGAAACCGCCGGTCACGGAACCCGCCGCCTCTCGCGTTCCTCCGTTTCACCGGAGCGCCGAAGCGGCCAAGCCTTTCCCCATCCTCCAGGATCCCGAGCGTTACCAGATTCCCGTGATTTCGCGAGCGTATCGAATCGCCCACGAGATTCCCGACGTGCTCGCGCAGCAGCCCTGCTACTGTAATTGTGGAGACTCCTTCGGCCACGGAAGCCTTCTCGATTGCTTCGCTTCCGATCACGGCGCCACGTGAACCATTTGCATCAAGGAAGTTCTCCTTGCACAGCAGTTGACCGAAGCCGGACGAGTCCCGTCCCAGATTCGTGAGGCCATCGTCGCCGGCGCCTGGCGCGACGTCGTTCTCGAGGGCGTTCAGTAGCTTTACGATGCGATGACCAAGGTTATGAAGATCGGACGAAGGAAACTTACTCGGTGCGCAAGGAGACCATGGGGGCGGCCTTTGCGGCGTTCCGCGCGGGAACGAAGCACGAAAGCGCGGCCACCAGTAGAAGGACTCCCGCGGTGGCGGCGAAGGTCCAGGGGTCCTTGGGGCTCACCCCGAAGAGGAGGCTCGTCATCCACCGGCTGAGGACCATCGCGGCGCCCGCGCCCACGAAGACTCCGAGGAAGGTCGGCGCCATCCCCGCCGTCATCGCGAGCTTGAGGACGTCCTCGCGGCGGGCCCCGAGCGCCACGCGAATCCCGATCTCCCGCCGCCTCCGGGACACCATCTGGGACATCACGCCGTAGATGCCGATGGCCGCGAGAGAAAGCGACAGGACGGCAAAAGCCCCCAGGAGCGTCGCCGCGATCCGTGCGGGAAAGAGCGGAAGTGCCAGCCTCTCTGCGAGCACTCTCGCGGCGAAGACGGCGATCGCGGGATCGATCCTCTGGATCTCCGCGCGGATCGAGGGCAGGAGCCGGCCGGGATCGGAGTCGCCGCGAACGAGGACCGTCGTCGTTCCCGAATAGGATTGGTGGATCGGAAGATACACGAAGGGCTGGGGCTGCTCGTTAAGGCCCGCGTACTTGCTGTCCGCGACCACACCGACCACTTCAACCCGAGGGGCATCCGGCGCCCTCAAGGAGAGGCGCTTCCCCAGCGGATCCTCGCCCGGCCAGAAGCGTCGGGCGAGAGCCTCGCTGACGAGGGCCACCGGGAGCGCGGTCTGGTCGTCGGCATCCTTGAAATCCCGTCCGGCCACCACCAGCGTCGTTATCGCCGAGAGGTAGCCGGGGCTGATGCGGCTGAAGAAAGTAATGGGCGCCTTGTTCATTCGTTGGGGCACGGGCTCGCCTTCGATGAAGAGCCGGGTTCTGGAGAAATGAAGATCGACGGGCACGAAGTCCGCGATCCCCGCCGCGGCCACACCGGGAAGAACCCGCAAGCGTTCCAGGATCTCCTTCTGAAGCTCACGCCCCTTTGCTTCCTCGTACCCTTGAAGCCCCAGATCGAAGGAGACCTCGACCGCCCTCTCAGGATCGAATCCGAGCTCGATGGTTTGCGCCCGCGAAAGGCCGCGCACCATGAGACCGCTTCCGACGAGAAGCACGAGCGAGAGCGCGACCTGGAACACCACGAGGCCCCCGCCCTTCGACCACCTCCGCGCGTTCTCTCCCGATAGCTCGTCATGCAGGGCCGCGCGCGGTCCGACCCTCGTGACCCGGAGCGCCGGCAGGAGCCCGAAGAGGATACCGGCGGCGAGCGAGACGAGGAAAGTGAACAGGAGCACGCGGGGATCCATTTCGAGGTCGAGTCCGAGGGGAAAGTCCACCGGCGGCCGGAATGCGGCAACGAGCCTCACGAGCCAGAAGGCCAAGAAGAATCCCAATACACCGCCTCCGAGGGAGAGCACGACGCACTCCGAAAGGAGCCTCCGCACGAGACGCAGCCGACCCGCGCCGAGAGCGAGGCTCATGCCGATCTCCCGACGCCTCTCGGCCGCGCGCGCCAGGAGCAGGTTGGCGAGATTGGTGCATGCCAGGAGAAGGGCGAAGGCGACGACCCCCATCAGAAGACCGGTGAAACCGAGAAAACCCGAGCGCATCCGGCCGCTCATGAGGCCCGCGGCCGAGAGTGAGACCCTCTTTCCTTCGTTGATTCGTGGATACTCGCGCTCGAGCTCGAGTGCTACCGCGTCGAGCGAAGCCTGGGCGAGCTCGAGCCCGACGCCGGGCCGGAGGCGTCCTTGCACGTAGATGTTCTCCGCGGTCCGGTCGTCGAGCCAGTCACGTCCCCGATCGATCGCCGCCTGCATCGCGATGGGAATGAATACCTCGGGCGCGACGACGATCTCCGTGCCGTCGAAACCGGGCGCGGCAACGCCGACGACGGTGTAGCTTCTCCCGTTCACCAGGACGTCCTTGCCGAGGACGCCGGGCTCACCCCCGAACCGGGAGAGCCAGGAGCGGTGGCTCAGTACTGCCACGGGGTGTCCTCCCGGGAGAACGTCGTCCTCGGACGACAGCAGCCGCCCGAGGGCCGGCTCGATGCCGAGAACCTCGAAGTAGTTTCCGCTGACGAGGTAGCCCCACATTCTCTCGGCGACGCCGTCGTGGCTCACGCTCAAGGGCGCGAAACGGTACGCGATGAGGCCCGAGAACGCGTCGGTCCTGTCTCGAATATCCTCGTAGTTCGGGTACGAGAATGCGGGGAACATCCGGTGGCTGGCGTCGTTCGCGAGTGAAACGAGCTCCTCGGGCACCGCCACCGGAAGCGGCCGAAGGAAAGCCTCGTTCACCAGCGTGAAAACGGCGGTGTTGGCCCCGATCCCGAGGGCGAGCGAGACGAGGGCAACGGCGGTGAACCCGGGGCGCAACCGGAGCGCCCGAAGGCCGAGGCGAACGTCCTGCGACAGCGAATCGAGGAGCGCGAAGCTCCAGCTTTCGCGGCTCTCTTCCATGAGTCGGCTGGTCCGACCGAACTCGCGCTCGGCCGCCCGCCGCGCGTCCTCCGGAGACATTCCGGAATCGACGTTCTCCTCGCGTTTCATCTCGACGTGGAGCCGCATCTCCTCCGCAAGATCGCGCTCGAATTGTTCGCGGCGGAAGTAGAACAGCAGTCTTCGCCAGAGGCTCATAGGGTCACCTGCCTCGCACGGGCCGCATCAAACAAAGGATTCCCTCCATCACTCTCTCGAAGTCGGCGACCTCCTTTTGGAGCTGCCTCCTTCCCGACGGCGTCAGCCGGTAGAAGCGCGCCCGGCGGTTGTTCTCCGACTGGCCCCATTCGGCCTTCACCCAGCCCTTGAGCGAGAGCCGCTGGAGCGCGGGATAGAGAGAGCCTTCCTCGACGTGGAGGACGTCGTTCGAGATGTTCCTGATGAAGTGGGCGATGCCGTAGCCGTGCATGGGCTCGCGGTTGCGCTCGAGGGATCGCAGAATGAGCATCTCCAACGTGCCCGGAAGGAGATCGGACTTTCCCATAGACGGCCTATGGGAGGCTAGCGCTCTCCCCGCCCGGTGTCAAACGAAGGGCGCCCAGTTAAGTATGTTAAGTTAATCGCCGTGCGGCTCAGATTCTTCGAGACCCCCAAAGACTTCCGAAAGTGGCTCGAGGCGAATCACGAAAAGGCCGCCGAGCTCTGGGTCGGCTTCTACAAGAAGGGCACGAAACCGAGCATCACCTGGCCCGAGTCGGTCCGGGAAGCGCTCTCGTTCGGATGGATCGACGGGGTTCGGAAATCGGTCGACGAGTCGCGCTACACCATCCGCTTCAGTCCGAGGAAGGCTTCGAGCGTCTGGAGCACCATCAACATTCGAACCGCGAAGGAGCTCATCGACGAGGGACGGATGCATCCCGCGGGCCTGAAAGCGTTCGAGGCGCGAAAGGAGAACCGATCCGGCATCTACTCCTATGAGAACCGGCCGCAGACCCTGCCCGCGGTGTACGAGAAGAAGCTGCGAAAGAGCCCGGCCGCCTGGAAGACGTTCCAGGCGCAGTCTCCCTGGTACCGAAAAACCGTGACCTGGTGGGTGGTGAGCGCGAAGAAGGAAGAGACCAGACTGAAGCGGCTCGACCAATTGATCGAGGACTCGGCGAAGGGCCTCACGATACCGGAGCTGAGGCGCAAGAAATAGAGGTGTCCATGATCCCCATACTCATCGCCATTCTCGCCGCGCCAGCGAACGACGTATCTCGAGCGGAGCTAACGGAAACCGTCGATCGCCTCGGGGTGCTCGATCGCATCTCTGGAAATGAAGGAGAGCGCCAGGCGAACGCCTATTTGAAGAAGAAGCTCACCGAGTACGGAATTCCTTTCTCCTACGAGATGGAGCTCTATCTCAGCCACCCGATGAGCGCCTCGGTCACCGTCCTGACCCCGGAGCCCGCGAAGCTCGAAGCCATCAACCATGCCTTCTCCCGGTCGACACCCGCGGGCGGCGTCGAGGGCGAGCTGGTGTACATCGGCCGGAACATGACGGCCGATCCGTTCGACGCCCCCCTCGTCGACTACCAGGCCATCGACGTGAAAGGCAAGATCGTCCTCGACGACGGGTTTCCCGCTCCCTATCGCGCCTTCGCGACCGAGAGAGCGGGCGCCATCGCCCAGATCTACATCAACCCCGACGACCGGCTCCACAACATGACGGTGACCACGATCTGGGGCGCTCCGACACCGGAGACGGCATCGCTTCTCCCACAAAACCCCATCGTCGCCATGAGGCGTCCCGATGGCGACGGTCTTCGCGACCGGTTAGCGCGGGGAGAAAAAGTGCGGGTACGCATCGACGGCATCGTCGATACCCGCTGGCGGAAGACGGAGCTCGTCGTGGCCCGCGTCGAGGGCGGCGCGGAGAAGGAGAATTTCGTCCTCATCGGCGGCCACATCGATTCCTGGCACGAGGGAGTCACCGACAACGCGACGGGAAACGCGGCGATGCTCGAGGCCGCGCGCCTTCTCCATCGGAATCGCGATCGGCTTCTGCGGAGCGTGCGCATCGCCTGGTGGCCCGGACATTCGCCCGGCCGTTATGCCGGATCCGCCTGGTACGCCGATCACTTCTTCTCCGACCTCAGGGAAAACGCCGTCGCCCACATCAACATCGACTCCATTGGAACAAGGAGCGCGACCCGGTACTCCGCGACCCACATGGCGGAGCTCGAGCGATTCAACCTCGACCTCATTCGCGCGAAGACCGGACAGGAGCCCAAGGGCTCGCGGCCGGGGAAGGTCGCCGACGAATCCTTCGTGGGGCTCGGAATCCCGAGCGTGCGGTTCTCGAAGTCGATTCCCGAGGGCTCCCCCGATCGCGGGGTCGCCGACGGGAGCGGCGGCTCCTGGTGGTGGCACTCCCGCGAAGACAGCCGCGACAAGGTGGACCTCGATCTTCTCATCGAGGAGACGGATCTCCTCGTCGCCATGACCGAGGGCCTGGCGGAGCCTCCTCTCATCCCCTATGACTTTCGCGCGACGGCGAAGGAGATGAAGGAGAAGCTCGAGAGCATCGGGCCCTACGATACGCGGAACCTCGTCTCTCTCGTGGAGCGATTCGCAGCGCATGCCGAGGCGCTTGCCTCTGCCTCGGAGAAAACCATCAGGGACCCGCGCTCGGTCAACGACGGACTCATCCGCATCAGCCGCGCTCTCAACTCCGTCTACTACAGCCGGAGCGGTCCCTACGATCAAGACACGAACGAGCTCATTCCCCGCTTTCCCGGGCTTGCGATCGCGTCCGAGCTCTCGACGCTCGACCGCAAGAGCGACGAGGCACGATTCCTCGAGGTCCGTCTGAAGCGGGAGGAGAACCGCATCGAGGAGGCCCTTCGGGAAGCGATCGCGGTGGCCGATGCCCTGAGCGGCTCGCGAGCGCGCTGACCAAGTTCTACTTGCCGCGCTTTTCCATCGCTTTGCGGAGCGTTTCCGCGAGGGAGCCGAATCCGCCGGCCTGCGCCTCGGCCGCGTTCTGGCCCGCCGCGTAGTCTCGGGCCTCTTGCTTCTCCGTCGCGTCTCGGATGGCTTTGCGGCTCAGCCGAATCTTACGGCCGGCGGGCTCGACCTCGAGCACCATGACTTCCACGTCGCTTCCCACGGGAAAGAGCTTCCTGAGATCGCCCTCTCTTTCCGCGCCGGTCTCCTCGAGCGGGATGAGCCCGGTCGCCCCCGGCTTGAGGAACACGAAGACCCCGTAGCTCTCGTGACGCTCGACCTTACCGATGAGGCGCGCCCCGGGTTTTATTGGCAGAGCACTCTCGGCCCTTGCGGAGCCTTCCTCGACGACCGCGACTCCGATCCTCTTGCGGTCGGGGTCGATGCTCAAGATCTCGACTGCCAGCCGCTCGCCGGTGGGCACCA
>Ga0209002_10003021_pt1 | contig 13413 bp, 11 predicted proteins | sample Rifsed16ft2_FD_184010 | JGI IMG/M metagenome (GOLD analysis project Ga0209002, IMG submission 184010) | Soil microbial communities from Rifle, Colorado, USA - sediment 16ft 2 (version 2) | ecosystem: Environmental > Terrestrial > Deep subsurface > Rock core/Sediment | place: Rifle, Colorado...
CGGAATGAAGAACTGGCCGCGCTCAACCGCGCCGCGGCCGCGGTGACCTCGGACCTCGATCTACGCGCGATGTTGGAGAACGTCGCGCGCGAATGCGCTCAGATTTTCAAAGCCCGCGGCGCCAGCATCGCCCTCTTCGACGCTTCGCGGACGTACCTGATCGTCGTCGCCGAGCACAACGCCCACGCCGGGGCGAGCGCCGGCCGGACCGTGATCCCGGTGTCAGGCAACGCCGCCCTTCAGCAGGTCATTGAAAGCGGCCGCTCCCTCGTCGTCCCGGACGCGCAGACGAACCCGCTGACCGCGCCGCTCCACGACCTGTTCGCCGCACGCGGGACGCAATGCCTCCTGCTGGCGCCGCTGCGCGTGCGCGGCGGCCTGATCGGGACCATCAGCATTGACACGCACGAGCCGGGCCGCGTGTTCTCGCCGGCCGAAGTGACGCTGGCCGAAACGCTCGCCGGGCAGATGGCCGGCGCGATTGCGAATGCCCGTCTGCTCGAAGAGACGCAGCGGCGCGCGCAGCAGTTGGCGGCGGCGGCGGAAGTCAGCCGGGCCTCGACCTCCCTGCTGGAGGTGGACGGCGTCATCGCGCGCACGGTCGAACTCATTCAGGAACGCTTCAACTTCTATTTCGTCGCCATCTATCTGGTGGACGACGCCGGGGAGTGGGCCGTGCTGAAACACGCAACTGGCGAGGCCGGGCGCGCGCTGCTGGCGCGCAGCCACCGGCTCGACGTGGGCGGTCGTTCGATGATCGGCTGGGCCATTGCCAACCGCCAGGCGCGGATTGCGCACGACGTGAGCGTGGAGGCGGTGCGCTTCGCCAACCCGTTGTTGCCCGAGACCCGGTCCGAACTCGCCCTACCGCTGGTTGCTGGAGATCAGGCGCTTGGCGCCCTGGGCGTGCAATCGGTGGAGGAAAGCGCTTTTAGCGAGGCGGAGGTCAATGTCCTCCAGACGATGGCCGACCAGGTGGCGAACGCCATTCAGAACGCCCGCCTGTATGCCCAGGCCCAGCAAGAACTGCGCGAGCGCCAGCGGGCGCAGGAGGCCCTGCGCGCTTCGGAGGAAAAGTACCGCATGCTGGTGGAGAAAATCCCCGCCATCGTCTACATCAGCGAGCTGGGGCGGAGCGGGCGGTGGCTGTACCTCAGCCCGCAGCTTGAAACCGTTCTCGGCTTCTCGCCGGAGGCCTGGATCTCGCAACCCGCCTTGTGGGCCGGGCAATTCCACCCGGATGACCGGGAACGCTATGCAGCGGCGGAGGCCTATAGCGCGGCCACCGGCCAGCCGCTCGGGGTCGAATTCCGCCTGTTTGCCCGCGACGGCCGGACGGTGTGGCTGCGCGACGAGGCGATTGTGGTTCCCGGCGAGGCCGGCCGCCCGGCCACGCTCCACGGCGTGCTGTTGGACATCACCGAGATCAAGCGCACCGAGGCGGCGCTCCAGGAAGCTAAAGAGGCCGCCGAAGCCGCTAGCCGCGCCAAGTCCACCTTCCTGGATAGTATGAGCCACGAACTGCGCACGCCGCTGAACGCCGTCATCAACTACAGCGAGCTCCTCACCGAAGAATCTGAAGATCAGGGGCAGAGCCAGTTTATTCCCGACCTCCAGCGCATTCGCGCGTCGGGCAAACGCCTGCTCGGGTTAATTGAAGACATCCTCGACCTCTCCAAGATCGAGGCGGGGAAGATGGAATTGCATCTGGAAGAGTTCGACCTGTTGAGCGTGATCCAGGAAGCCGTGAGCCTGGCGCAGCCGCTGGCCGACCAGAACGCCAACCAGGTGGAGATCCAGTGCCCCGACGATCTGGGCGCCATGCATTCAGACCGGGCCAAGTTCCGTCAGGCGCTCTTCAGTGTGCTGAGCAATGCGGCCAAGTTCACCTCACGCGGCGCCGTTCGATTGAAGGTCGTGCGCGAAGCAGCTGAGGCAGGCGGGTGGATCACGCTGGCGGTGAGCGATACCGGCATCGGCATGACAGCCGATCAGATGAGCCGCATCTTCCAACCCTTTGTGCAGGCCGATTCTTCGACCACGCGCCAGTACGGCGGGAGCGGATTGGGCCTGGCGATCACCCGGCACTTCTGCCACATGCTGGGGGGTGAAATCAGCGTCGTCAGCGAACCGGGGAAGGGCTCCACGTTTACCATCCGGCTTCCGGCGGAGGCGCGGGAAGCGCGGTCTATGCCGGAGGCGCCGCCCGCCGAAAACCAGCTGGCGTCCAACGGCTTGACCGCCAACGCTTGCTGAGGGCCCTGAACAAATACCGGCGCGGCCACGCCGATGCCCGCCCAGAAACCTGATAGAATGTGGGCGGGAACGGCGAACACTGTGGATAAAGAAGGGTCATTGTGACTAGCGCCGACTCACCTCTGGCGGCTGCGCCCGGCGACAGCGAATATCTCGCGAACGTGCGGCATGAACTGCGCACGCCGATGCATCACATCATCGGCTACAGCGAGGTGCTGATGGAGGAGGCCGAAGACCACGGCCAGTCGCGCTACGTCCCCGACCTGAAGAAAATTCACCTGGCGGGCGAGCATCTGCTGGGGTTGATCAACGATCTCTTGAACCCGTCACAGATCGAGGCCGCTCAACGGGGGATGGATGCGGAAGCTTTTTGGAGGCGCACCCGGCACGAGCTGCGCACTCCCCTGAACCAGATCATCGGCTACAGCGAGATGCTGCAAGAGGAGATGGCCGAGGGGGAAGTTGCGCATCTGCTTCCAGACCTGGAGACGATCCATTCGGCAGCCCGGCATCTGGCCGACCTGATTAACGACCTGCTGACTCCCGCGCGCATGGCGGCGGGCGTGTGGGAACACAGACCCGAAGCTCCTCACCGACCCCTGAGCGAATCCGGCCGAGAGGACGCCAATGCCGTGTTGCAGCCTCAGGCTAAGCGGCCGGAAGCTGAGCATGGATTGCTGCTGGTTGTAGATGACAACAAAATCAACCGGGACATGCTGACGCGCCGCCTGGAGCGGCAGGGTTACACGATCAGGGCGGTCGAGAATGGGCGGCAGGCGTTGCGCATCGCGGCCGAGCAGAAGTTTGATCTGATCCTGCTCGACGTCATGATGCCGGAGATGGACGGCTATCAGACGCTGGCCCGGCTCAAAGCCGATCCGCGTTTCCGCGACATTCCGGTCATCATGATCTCGGCGCTGGACGAGATCGAGAGCATTGTCCGGTGCATCGAGATGGGGGCGGAGGATTACCTGCCCAAACCTTTCGACCCGGTGTTGCTGCGCGCCCGCATCGGCGCTTCGCTGGAGAAGAAACGCCTGCGCGACCAGGAACAGGCCTACCTGCAGCAGATCGCCGCCGAGAAGAAGCGCGCCGACGACCTGCTGCACGTGATTCTGCCGGATACCGTCGTGGACGAACTAAAGGCGACGAACCGGGTGAAGCCCCGCCGCTACGAGAACGTGGCGGTGATGTTCTGCGACATTGTGGACTTCACGATCTACTGTGATCAGCGCCCCCCGGAGCAAGTCGTCGCCTACCTTCAGGAACTGGTTGAGACTTTCGAGGCGCTGGCCGCACGTTACGGTCTGGAGAAAATCAAGACCGTTGGCGATGCGTTTATGACGACGGCGGGCCTGCTCAAGCCGATTGAGAGTCCGGTGCTAAGTTGCGTAAAATGCGGCCTGGAGATGATCGCCGCCGCCCCCCGCCTCTCGGCGGGCTGGAAAGTGCGCGCGGGGATTCACTGGGGCACGGTCATCGCCGGGGTCGTGGGCCATCGGCATTACCTGTTCGACGTCTGGGGCGACACAGTCAATACGGCGGCGCGCGTCGAGGGCCTCGGCGTCCCGGACCGAGTCAACATCAGCGGGGAGGCCTGGAAGCAGGTCTCTGGGCTGTGCCGGGGGGTGTCGCGCGGATTTGTCCGCGTGAAGGGCAAGGGCGAGATGGAAATGTTCCTGGTGGAAGGCCTGACCACTTGAATCTGAGGGAAGGCGACGCGGATGGCGAAGATACTCATCGTCGAGGACAACGAGATGAACCGGGATATGCTCTCGCGGCGCTTGCAGCGTAAGGGCTACGAAGTGCTCATCGCCGTAGATGGCAGCGAAGGCGTGGCGGTGGCCCAGTCGCAAAGCCCCGACCTGATTTTGATGGATATGAGCCTGCCGGTGCTTGACGGCTGGGAGGCCACACGCCAACTCAAAGCCGGCGAGGCCACGCGCGGCATCCCGGTGATGGGCCTGACGGCGCACGCGATGGCGGGAGACCGCGAGCGGGCGCTCGAAGCCGGGTGCGACGACTACGACACCAAGCCCATTGAATTTCCCCGTCTGTTGGGCAAAATTGAAGCGTTGTTGAACAAGAACACGGAGGGCGGCGCGCTGGTCGGTTAATGCGCCGCTCAATACGGTTGTCCCGGGCCGAGCAATTGCCGCTCGGCTTTTTTGTTTCGGCATTCGCGCGGGCTTACCTGATACGCAACGCGTTGCCAGGCATGGCTTTTGGGGCGAAGAAATCTCCGGCGACCTCCGTGTGCAGCGGAAAGGCCAACTCCTGCGGCTGTCTCAGGACCAGGCACTCGAGCGTTTCTGCGTTGGGCGTGAAGACGGAGAGCGCACCGGCCGGACGTTCGTGCGCCAGACTGAAGACGATCAAAAATGTCCCCGCCGCATTGCTGCGCACCCGGAACTCGCGTAACTCTTGCGGGTCTATGCGGAGGCCTGTTTCCTCGAAAAGCTCTCTCGCCCCGGCCTGCTGCCATGTCTCGCCCAGGTTGATGTAACCGCCCGGCAGGGCAAGGTGTCCTCGTCTGGGTTCGATGCCCCGCCGGACGGCGAGCAAACCGCCATCCACCGGCAGCAGGACGACCGAAACCGGCGCCGGGTTTTGAAACGTGATCTCCTGGCAATGCGCGCAGACGCGCGGCCAGGGTTGACGCGGGCCGAAGGGATGCCCGCAATAGGAACAGAAAGAATCTTTCTCGGCCATCAGAGTCCCCCATCGCTGGTGTACTGAGTGATCTTGTCGCTTCCCGCGCCCAGGGCCTCGACCGCTTCGACGACCACGCGCTGATCGGAGCCGAACACCTCCAGCAGAGCGGCGCGGACGGCTTCCAGGTCGTCTGCTCCGCGCACGCGCAAACGCAACGAACCATCGGCCGACTGGTGCAAGGCATATTGCGTGATGGTCAAGGGGCGGAGGGCGATAGAGATGTCCACGTTGTTGACCAGGCGGCCGTCGGTCGCACGGAAAACAGTGGGCGGGCGGCCCTCCAGGCGGGTGAGCATCGGCTGCCCGCCGCGATATTCGAGCGCGGCATAGTCGCCGGTGCGGTAGCGCAGCAGGGGCAGGAACGGGTTGAAGCCGCCGGTAAGTGTGATTTCGCCGCGCACGCCCGGCGGGCAGGCGGAACCATCCGGGTCTAACACTTCCACGTAAAGGCGGGGCTGAAGCAAGAGATAGCCTTCCCCATTTGGGTCGGCAACCCCAATTGGGCCGGATTCATTCATCGAGTACACATCTATCGCCGGGCAGCCGAATCGTCCTTCGAGCGATTGCTTCAGTCCGGCGATGAGCGTCATCGCTGTCGAGACGAGGGCCTTGGGCCGGGTGCGCAGCGGCAATTTTGCCAGTTCTCCGAACGCGATCGGGTCGCCGGTGTAGATTTCGGGCGCGCAATCGTCGAGGAAGAGCGCGCGGTCGTCGGGACTGCGCCACTCAGCCGGGTTGAGATTGACTTTGACGAAACCGGCCTGGTCGAGCACCGCCAAGACCGCGGCGTAGGTGTAGGTGCGCTTTTGGTAGCAGATCAGCGCGATGCCAACCTGGTCCGGGCCACTCCGGAGGGTGACGCCGTGTGTGGCGAGGGCGGCCTGCAGCAGCGGGATATACAGCGCCAGCGTATCCGGGTGGGTGAGGATGTCGATCGGGTGGCCGGTCGTGCCTGAGGTATTGTAGATGATCAGGTCGTCGAGCGGCTGCGAGTCAGGGACGAAGGCCCAGGGTTCACGGCTCAGATCGGCGCGGTCGGTCGTAGGCAGGTCAAAGAAGTCCGCGGGCGGCGGGCCGTCGCGGCGGTAGAAGGGTGCTTCACGGTAACACTGCGCCACAAATTCGTCCACCCACGCCGGGATCTCGCCAGGTTCCCAACCTGCCCGTGTTTGCAGTTCGACGAGGAAGTCGTGGGCGCGCTGCAGCCCGGCGAGCGTCAGGCGATTGTAGCCGAGATGCGTGTAGCGCGGCGCGTGCGGATGCTCTTGCAGGCGCTGCAAGAGGCGGTGGCCGCTGGCGGTGATGAGCGGGAAGCGATCGGTGGGGAGAAAGCCGGTCATCCGTAAGCAGTCAGAGGGAAGTGGTCGGGAGTTGGATATCGGGATTTGAGATTGTCTTTACTCCCGCATCGCTTTCATTTCCGCTTCGCGGGCGGCTTCGGCAGCCATGGCCGCGCGGATTTGCCGGGCGCGTTCTTCGGCTGCACGGGCGGCCTGGATGACGCGCTGGCGCTCAATCGTGTTGAGTGTGGCCAGGCGGTCCTGGGCCTGAGCCATTGTTTCTCCGGCCGGGCGCAGACCCAATTCCTTCAGACAAAGGCGCGCAAGTTCTTCACGGCGGTCAGGGTCGGTAATGAATTGCTGGGCTTGTGTGAGTTTGGCGAGTTCGTTCAGGCCCCGGCTGAGGAAATTGTAGGCTTGGGGCGCAAACCGCTTCTGCTCCAGAAACCACGGGTCGTGCAATAGCCAGCAGGCGATGAGCACCGCCTGGAGACGGTTGCGATCCTGACGTTGGATTTTAGACTGGAATACGGCAGCCTGTTCCAGGGTGAGCGGCGCGCGGCCCAGATCGCGCATCAAATCCGAGACGACGGCGGCGACGTGGACTTTGCCCTGTGAGCCGACGCGGGGTTCGGCGAGAAAATCAGCCGGGCATTCGGCTAGGCGGCGAGTGAGAGTTTCGAGGGGAGGGCCTTCGGTCTGCATTGCTGATTGCGGATTTTAGATGGCTGATTGAAGGGTCGCAGCCACGGCGGTGGGCATAGGGAGGCCCATCTGCCCATTTCGAGGTGGTTCCTTCACAAGATCAAACTTGCCGAAGACCTGTGTGCTTGGACAGTCAAGACAGGCGGCAAGCACTTCCTTCTGCTTGTGCTCTGTGAAACGCGCGGGCAGGTGATGTAAGTCGCGTGAAGTTCGAATCTCGCTCAGGTGGACGCCGTAGCCCCGCGTGGTGAAACTGCACGGGCTGATGAATCCTCGCTCGTCAATGAACAGGAACTGCCTTCCCGGCTGGCAGTCGTGGACCGGAATCCTAACGCCGCGCGCCGCGCTGTCAATGCGCTGCAGGTAGCCCTCGCCGCCGTAAATCGCCAGCCCCAGCCGCGCCAGGCGCTCGCGAATGCCGGGCAGCGCCTGGCGAAACGGCTCGATCTGCTCGGGCAGCAGGCTGTGGGCGGGATAAAATTCGGGGCGATCTCGCCCGCCGAGCGCGTTGAAGGTCAGTTCCTCCACGCCCCATTCGGCCAGCGTGCGGCACAAGTCTTCAAAGGCGTGAATGTTATCGCGCATCAAAACCGTGTTGACGCGCAGGCGCGGCCCCCGGCCCAGGCGCGCTCGGAGTTCGCGCAGGCTGGCGACATTGACGCGCAGCTGGTCATATAGCCCCGGCGCATCGCGCAACTGATCGTGAACCGCGCCCAGACCGTCCAGGCTGAGGGTGAGTTGATCGAAGTCTTCAATGATGTGTTGGCGAACCGCTGGCGAGGTGAGCGCTGTGCCATTTGTGGTTGCGCTGACGCGCAGGTTGAATTGGCGCTTGAAAGTCCGCGACAGGTCGAACACGGGCGGCCAGCGCAACGGCTCGCCGCCGAGCCAGCTCACCAGGACGTCGCGGGAATAGAGGGCGGCATAAGCGCCCAGCAGTTCGCTAAAGGCCAGAATCTGGTCGCGGTCAGCCATCCTGCGCGGGCGGCGGAGATGACGGCTGTAGGCGCAGAAATGGCAGCCGAGGTCGCAGTACTCGGTGACGCGCCAGACGATGACTAACGTGTTGCGTAGCGCGTAGTCCGTCATTTCACGCCGAGTGACAACTGATGGGCAAAATAGGCCTGGACGGGCGGCGGGATGACATCCCAGCAGGCCAGCGGGTTGGCTCTCACCGCCGTGCTAGAGACCGGATAGGTCTCGCGCTGGAGGTCAAGGCACACGTGGCGCGCGCCGAGGCATTCGGCGAGTTTGTCGCCGTAGAGTTCGGAGGAGAAAACCACGTCGGGGCCGACGGGGACGAAACGGCGGATGGTGCGGGTCCAGATATCCCAGAAGTCCGGGTGCTCTTCGGGGTAAGAGGGAATTTCGTCGGTGAGGTGCTGGACGTTCACATCCGGGTAGAGGTCGCGCACCCACCGGTAGCGCAAGCCGCCGGGGATAGGTTCTTTCTCGAGCGTGCAGACCAGCACCGTGAGGCGCCGGACCTGGCTGCGGGCGCATTCAATCAGATACATGTGCCCGCGATGGACAGGCATGAATTTGCCGAGGAGAAAACCGGTGTCGCCGAGGCCGGTAGCAGTGTTCATGTTTGCGCCGGGTGAACAGGCGGCAAGTCGCTCGTGTATTGAACGACTTTGTCGCCCAGCGAGTCCACTTCTTCGATGGTCAGGGCCTGTGAAGAGCCAAAGAGCGGCAGCAGCGCCTCGCGGATTTGCCGCTGATCAGCCGCGCCGCGCACTACTTTCATGTACAAGGCGCCATCAGCCAATTGATGGAGGGCAAATTGCGGCAGGGCCAGGTGATGGAGGGCGCCGGTCACGTCGAGATCGTTGACGATCTGACTATTTGCGCCGCGATAGAGGGTCGGCGGGCGGCCCTCGAGGCCGACGAGCACCGGCTGGAGGGCGCGGAACTCCAGGCTGGCGTAATCGTTGGTCCGATAGCGGAGCAGGGGAAGGTAGAAATTCAAGCCGCCGGTGAGCGTCACTTCGCCGCGCACGCCCGGTGGGCAGGGGCGGCCATCGGGATCGAGGATTTCGATGTAGAGGCGAGGTTGGAGAGGATGAAAGTATGTGAGTGGAGGCGAGGTCGCAGGCGTCGGAGGGTCTGGCGCCGCGTGGGCACCTGGTACTTCTACTGCAATCGGGCCAGACTCGTTCGTCGAATACATGTTCAGCACCGGGCAGCCGAAATGCGCTTCGAGCGCGCGGCACAGCCCGGGGCGGAGTCCCATGGCGGTGGAGATCAGCGCGCGGGGCCGGGTCCGCAGCGGGAGTTTCATCAATTCCGCGAAGGCGATGGGGTCGCCGGTATAGATCTCGGGATTGCACTCGTCGAGGAACTTCGCGCGGTCGTCCGGGTCGCGCCAGTCGCCGGGGTGCAGGTTAAGTTTGATATGCCCGGCGTCGTCCTGGTGCGGAGTGACGGAGGGGTAGGTGTAGGCGCGGCGCTGGTAGCCGACGAGGATGCACGCCACTTGCCCGCGGCCGCTTTTGAGTTCGATGCCACGCCGGGCCAGCGCGGCCCGGATGAGCGGCGTGTAGCACGCGCCGACGATGGGATGCGAGGGGATGGTGAGCGGGTGGCCGGTGGTGCCGGAGGTCGCGTAGATGATGAGGTCGTCGAGCGACAAAGCGTCAGGGACAAACGACCAGATTTCGCGGCTGAGGTCGGCGCGGTCAATGGTGGGAATGTCGTGAAAATTCGCAGGGCGCGCGCCGTAGCGGCGGTAGAACGGCGCGTCGCGGAAGCACATTTCGACAAAACCATCCAGCCACTTAGGCGGCGCGCCGGGCGACCAGTCGTGGGAACCGGCGTTGAGTTCGGCTTCAAACGCCAGCACGCGGCGCAGGTAGTCCGCGGTGAGGCGGTTGCCGCACTGCGCGGTGTAGCGGGGGGCGTGTGGGTGCTCGCGGAGGCGCTGGAGCATCTGGCGACCGTGTTCGGTCAAAAGTGGGAAACGTTCAGCGTCAGTCATAGGGGACAGGGATAAACACGGATCAACGCGGATTACTCCCGTGACCATTTATCCGCTGCTTCTTCGGCTTCTTTCCGCGCCATGGCCTCGCGGATTTGCCGGGCGCGCTCCTCGGCTTCGCGCGCGGCCCGGATCACGCGCTGGCGCTCGGCGGTGTTGAGCGTATTGAAGCGGTCCTGGGCCTGGGCCTCGGTCTCGCCCGCGGGACGGAGGTCCAGCGCTTTCAGGCACAGCCGCGCCAGTTCCTCGCGGCGGTCGGGATCGGACACACACAGGGGCGCTCTGACGTGCTCGGCCAGTTCGGCCAAACCCAGGGCCAAAAACTCATAGGCCTTCTCGGCAAAGCGTTTGTGCTGGAGGAACCATGGGTCGTGCAGGAGCCAGCAGGTAATTAACGCCAGGCTGAGGCGATTGCGGTGCTTCTTGGCGTCTTTCGGCTCGAAGGCGACGGCCTGCGCTTTGATCAGCGGTTCGCCGCCGAGATCGCGGATCAAATCGGAAACGACCGCGGCGACGTGGACTTTGCCTGCCGGGCCGATGCGCGGCTCGGCTAGAAAGTCGGCAGGGCACTCGGCCAGGCGGCGGGTGAGGGACTCGAGGAAAGGGCCTTCTTGGGTCATTGCAGATTTAGGATTGTGGATTGCTGATTGTGAGCTGTGCAATACAGCCTGTGCATTCAGGATATGGCTTTCAGGTTTCTTGGCCGTATTTCATCCGGCTGAACTGCCTCGCAAACTCCACCAGTTCCTCCCACGTCCGCACGACGCTGATCTGCCAGCCGTCCTCGTGGGCGCGGGCGAGGTCTTTGTTGTCCTCCCATTTGCCGTACAGGTTCAAGACCATCGTCCCGCCGCCGCGCGCGTTCTCCAGCGCCATGCGCGAGATGTCCCAACCGCGGTTGCCCTGCTCGTCCTTCTCGAACATCGTCGTCACGCCGTCGTCGGAGATGATCAGAATGTGGACGGGGCGGTCTTTGGGCTTGCGGTTCTGGTAGGTCTCCCTCAGCATGTGGATCGGAAATGCCGTCGCGCCGCCGAGATAGCCAGTCAGGATGCCGAGGATCTGGCGCTCGTCGCGCACAAAGCCGCGCGTGGTGTCGAACTGGCCCGCGCCGCTCCACAACGTGGCCTGCACCTTTGCCCCCGCACGCAGCGCCGAGAGCGCGAGGATCGTCCCGGCCAGCGTGAGATACGACACCGTGGCTTGCGGGTTAGGCATGGAGCCGGAGCAATCCACGTACAAATCCAGATCCAGCGGCTCTTTCTTCGGCAGCGTGCCATCCATCGTCCCCCACACCCGCTGGACAGTCGTCATGCCGGGGACGACGTGCGGGCTGACGATCACACTTTCGAACCACTCGGCATCCTCCAGCGGCGAACCGATGTCCCACGGTTCCAGCCCCTCCGCCAGCGGCTCGGTCGACTCCGGCGTGATGCGTGTGGGGAAGCGGATGAGGTGCGGCAGGGCGCGCTCGCGGTAGTAACGGATCGCAATTTCGTGGTCGCTCAGGTTCAGTCCGAGGGTCTTGAGGATCTGGCCGTACTCGAAGGGCTGGCGTTGCTGCCCGGCCGCGCCCGGCATCTGCTGAACCTCCTGAGGCAGATCGCTTGGGCTTCGCCCCTTGTCAGGTGATTCGCCCAACCCGGATAACTCCGGGTCGAGCGAGGGATGGATCGCGCCCTCGCGCTCACCCGTGTCCATCTCCGTCAGCCCTTGCGGCATGCCTCCGGCCCCGGCGTGTTGTGTGTCCCGCCAGGCCTTGAGCAGTTCCTGCATCTCCCGCCCGTTGTCTTCGAGCAGGTAGGGCAGGCAGAGCGCGGCGAACTTGCCCGCGCCGTCGAGCCAGTCTCTGGCGTACGAGCGGACGAGCCGCGCGCCCAGGTGCGCGTCGCCCTCGATGCGTTCCTCCAGCGTCTGCACATTTGCGAGCGTGCCTCTGGGCAGCCTCCACAAGATTTCGTAAATCCGCATGTACAGCGTCCAGAACTTGTCAACGGATGTCCCGCCCAGGGCGCGGTACACCTCGGCGATGCGGAGGCTCGCGCTCCGCTGCAGGCGGTCGTTGATGAGCAAGTCCCCGTAGATGTTGGCGATGAAACCCGCGAGATGCTCCTTCGTCGGCAGGCCCCAGCGCATGCGGGCGATCATGCGGGCGTGGTCGGTCAGGTCGGCGGGACAGTAGACGTGGTGGCCGATCTCGTGCGCCAGGATTTCGAGTGCGAATTGGTCGAGGCCGAGCGCTTGGATTTGGGCGAGGTTGACAACCACGGCCTGATCCGTCAGGCGGATCATCGCAAAGCTCTCCGTCAGACCTTCGCGTTCAGCCTCCTCGTCGCTGAAGCACCAGCGCGGGTCGCTCAGCTTGGTGAACTTGCTCCACAGTTCGAGCGCCTGCGGCCACGCGGCGGCCCATTGGCCCTTGAGAACGCCGGTTTCAGTGATGGCACGCTGATTAGCGCTGATTTTTTGGGGTGGATTCGCGTTCATCTATGTTGGCGTGAGCAGATAAGGCAATCTGAATCCTAAGCCAATGTTTCCCCAGGCCAGCATCTGCCCGCGCGCCAGCGCGCCCGCCGGGTTGATCTGGAAGGTCATTAATCGGCAGAGCACGTCCGCACTGCGCATCCATACGATCAGAGTGGGACGCGTCATAGTCCCTTCGCCGGCTCTGCCGCCATTCGGGTCGAGGACGAGATGCCACCGCCCGCCGCTTTGCCCGGCGACGACGAAATGGATGCTCGCCCGCAGGTCTCCGCCGCGCTCCGGCCAATAGCTGTGCGACATGATGTGGAAGAAGCGCGTGATCTGGCGGCGCAGCAAATCGGGGGCGTAGTGAGTCCACAGCGGCTTGAGGCTGGCGCCGTTGGCTAACTGCGCGGCGTGGACGACGCCGGGGTGCATCAACTCCCAGCCCAACGCTTCGGCCACGCTGAGCGGCCGGTTGTAGAACGGCGCGGAGAAGGGCAGGGCTAATTCGTGCTTCTTCAGTGATGAACAGCGCTCGGCGCAATGATCCAGCACGGCGAGCAGTTCCTCCGCCAGCGTTGGCGGCGCAGTTTGCTCACGCGCCGCGATGGCGCGGGCGTTGTAGGCGGCGAGTTCGGCGCGGCGCGTGATGCCAGGGAATGAAACCGTCCGGCTGTCGAGCGTATCGTCTATGGCCTGATAAATCGCCTGGGCCGTAGCCGTCAGGTGAGCCAGTGTTTGATGGAGCGTCCAGCCCTGAGGGCGTTCTTCAGTCTTTCGACTCCAGTCCTGGAGGGAGCGGGCAGCCACAAAATCGGCGAGGATGCGGCTGACCTGGCTGAAATCGTCGGCTAAAACGGCCGGCTCGAAGGCGGTCATAGGCTCACCAGCGCGATCAGGTACACCGCGTGTGAGAGCGGCGAGGTCACGGCCAGCGTGGTCTCATTGGCTGCCGCGCTTTTGAAGTTTTCCAGCTCGGGGAAGGATTCCATCCGGAATTCGATTCCGATG
>Ga0209002_10003032_pt1 | contig 13372 bp, 16 predicted proteins | sample Rifsed16ft2_FD_184010 | JGI IMG/M metagenome (GOLD analysis project Ga0209002, IMG submission 184010) | Soil microbial communities from Rifle, Colorado, USA - sediment 16ft 2 (version 2) | ecosystem: Environmental > Terrestrial > Deep subsurface > Rock core/Sediment | place: Rifle, Colorado...
ATATCATAATTATTCACCACAGATATTCACGGAGAAACACGGAACTTAAAATATTCTTCTTTTGAATTCAAACCTTTCCGCTCCAAAATTAAACAATAAACCTACCTTCACATGAGTAGTTTGGGTCTTTCTCATTTCAAGTGGGTAAATTCCCCTCTTTGAAAAAGAGGGGTTAGGGGAGATTTTACAAATCATAAACTTTTCCATATAGTTTCCATCACTCCATTAAGATTATTAAAAATATCCCTGTCCGAGAACCTTAGAACTTTTAACCCAATACTTGTCATAAAATCATCTCTTTCCTTGTCTTTTATGGCTCCTTCTACACTGTAATGCTGCCCTCCATCAGCCTCTATCACCAGATTAGCCTTTACACAATAAAAATCAACGATGTAATTTCCTATAACCTTCTGTCTGTAAAATTGATATCCTTTTAATTGTTTGCCTCTTATCTTTGACCATAATAAACGTTCCGCATCAGTCATGCCTCGTCTCAACTTCTGAGAGAATTGTTTGAGATCTTTATTGTATGAAAGCATTTTTTAAAATCCCCCTTAATCCCCCTTTTCCAAAGGGGGAAAAATAGGTGATCCCTTTTCCATACATCCATATCTTCAAATTTCATTCTGCCCCCTGCACCCTGACAACTGCACCCTATGAACGTTTACCCCATATGCTTATATAAAACCGTGCCTATAATCCTCAGTAACGGCATGGGCATCCTATTAAATATTTTATTATGTAATCCTGTTACTCTGGAGGAGTCTTTTACAAACTCTCCTTTTCTTAAGTCGTACTTATTAGTATTTTATAATCTCCTCTTCTGCCCCCCATCCTTCCTTAAATTGTAATAGTCCAATAATTTAGAAATTTGTTTTTTGAGTTTGGGAATGTCTTGTTAATTTTTTCTTTTTCCGAGGTTTCTTTTAATCCAAGAGGGTTTACGCCTCATATCTAAAACTGCAACCACATATACTATGTCCTTTTCTATTTCGTAATATATCGCAAATGGGAACCTCTTTGAAAACATTCGATAAAAGCCAAATTTTCTACCGTGAATTCCACTAAAAAACCTCAAAGCTTCAAGGTCAGAAATCAGGCTATCATAGAAATAATCGCCAACTCCTTCTTTGTTTTTATCATAAAAAAGTCGTCCCTCCTCCAAATCTGCAACTGCCTCTTTTAAAACATACACTTCCCTGTTTTTCATTGTCGGGCTTTTGATTTCAATTTTTCTAAGGATATAAACTCGCCCTCACCTTTTTCAATTTTCTTTTTTCTTTTTTCAAGAATGCTCCCATGCCAATCAGGTGATTCGCATTCTTTTTCTTCATGGTTTAATGAATCCCATAATTCTTCCATTATCTGTAGACGCTCAATGGTGGACATTGTTTTTATTTGCGCTATCGTCATAATTTAACCTCCATATTATTTTAAGTTAACTATCCCATATACTTATATAAAACCGTGCCTATAATCTTCAGTAACGGCATGGGCATTCTATTAAAAATCTTATTATGTAATCCTGTTACTCTGGAAAAATCTTTTACAAACTCTCCTCTTCTTAAGTCATACTTATAGTATTTTATAATCTCCTCTTTTGCCCCCCATCCTTCCTTAAACTGTAATAGTCCAAGATTTTCAGGCTCAGTTCTTCCAAAGCTGAAATTTTTATATCCATTCTGTGAATACCATTTTATTGCTTCCCACATAATAAGATTATTTACCCTCAGATTTTGATATTCTTTCATAGAAGCGCCATATTTGTAAATTGCATTTGTTCCAAAATGGAAATAGACTGCACCAGCAATAACTTTGTTATTATACGATGCAAGCACAACAAATCCAAGCCTTTTTGAGATGATATGCTCATATATTTTTTTAAAGAAATGGTATGGTTGTGGCGGAAGTCCATGCTCCTTTCTGGTCTGACAATTTAACTGATAGAATTCATTTATTGAGTTTAAGGAGTCACACATAGTTGCCTTAGCCCCTTCCCGTATAGCCTTTTTTATATTTCTTTTCGTGCTGCCACGGAAATTGGAAAATATCTGTTCATCATTATTTATAGAAAGGTCAAGGGTATGTTGATAGTAATATGCGGCAGGTAGTAAATCCTGAGCAAAAATATTCCCATTCCTGATTTCAATGGATTTCCATCCAAACTTTTTTCCAGATTCAATCAGAAAGGTAAATATTTCCCCAAAGCCGTTATTTTCAGGTATTATTGGTACACAGTAGTCAGAAAAAGGTAGGGAGACGCCCTTCTTACTTGTAAGAATGCTTTTTACTTCCATAAAAGGTATTAAGGCGTCCATTCTGCCGTTGTTGATTAATGCAAAATAAAGCGGTTTAAATCCATAAGACTCGTGAAGCACCTTTGCCCATGCTGAGGAATGGAAGATAGAATGTCCTCTTTTTGAAAGGACAAGGTTATCCCATCCTTTATAGTTCAAAGGATTTATGATTTCTAATTCTATAGTCATTTATAGTTCACCCAAAAAATGCGTGAAACCACAGGTAAACACAGCAAAGAAAAAATTTTAGCCACAGATGGACACAGATAGACACAGATAAAAAGATTAATAATTAATAAGGTTTTAAATCTGTGTCAATCTGTGGTTAATGCATAATTCAGGTTAAATGGCGGGAGGGGAGAGGTTGAGAGGGAAGGATAGCGGATAATTATTGCCCATTGTCCCGACGAATTTATTTATGGTTTTCACCACATGCTCTTGCTGGGTTTCAGTAATGCCGGGAAACATTGGAAGGGAGAGTATTTCTTTAGAAACTTTTTCTGTTACCTGCAAATTGCCCTGTTTGTAATCCATACCTGCATATGCCTTTTGAAGATGCAATGGCACAGGGTAGTGGAGTCCTGTTGAAATCCTGTTTTCTGTTAGATATTTCTGAAGCTTATCTCTGTTTTGTATCCGTATTATATAGAGATGATATACCGCCTTAGACCATGATGGCTCATGCGGTGTGATTATACCTTTGACACCGCTTAGAAGTTTGTTATAACGGATGGCATTTGCACGCCGTTTTTCATTCCATTCAGCAAGGTATTTAAGTTTTATTCCCAATACCCCTCCCTGTATGGCATCCAGCCTGCCATTATAGCCCTCAATATCATGGTGATATTTTTCTGACTGACCATGGTCGCGGAGCATCCTGATTTTCTTAGCTATATCCTCATCGTTAGTGGTAACAGCGCCAGCTTCGCCGAAGGCTCCGAGATTTTTCCCCGGGTAAAAGCTGAAAGCCGATACATGTCCAATAGAACCTGCACTTCTCCACTTGTTTTCTTTTTTTGAAAAGTATTCAGCCCCATGCGACTGACAGGCATCTTCAATTACAGTCAAATTATATCTTTTAGCAAGTTCCATAATAGGGTCCATATCAGCCATCTGTCCATAGAGATGGACAGGGATAATAGCTGAAACATATTTCTTTGTTCTGCGGTCTATTGGTTTACCTGTTTTTGTATCAATATGACACTCCTTCTCCAGATACTCACGGAGTTTTTCAACATCCATATTGTAAGTTTGTTCATTGATATCAACAAATTGATGCACTGCCCCGGCTTGTGTTATTGCTTCTGTTGTTGCAATGAAAGTATTTGGGACTGTTATTACGAGCTCACCATGTTTGATTCCTGCAGCAATTAATGCAAACCTCAAGGCATCGGTCCCGTTTCCAACACCGATGCAATATTTTGTGCCGCAAAATCCGGCAAAATCTCTTTCAAAATCCTCTACCATGGGACCGCCAATAAACCTTCCTGTCCTCAGGGCTTTTCTGAAAATGGCGATAAATTTTTCTTCGCATTCAAGGTGAGGCGTAATCATGTCCAAAAAAGGCGTTGATGAGATATTATTCATTTTTTATAATTGTTCACCACAGATATTCACGGAAAAACACGGAACTTAAAATATTCTTCTTTTAAATTCAAACTTTTCCGCTCCAAAATTAAACAATAAACCTACCTTCACATGAGTAGTTTTAAGATAATTTATTAATTGAGCTTCATCCTGGCTCGTGATTTTTTTACTCGCCTTATTTTCTACAAGAATTTTACTTTCTACCAGTAAATCTGCACGAAACCTGTTTTTAAAAATCACATTTTTATAATGGACATCCAATTCAATTTGCCTTTGAAAAGCTATATCCAGTAAACTCAATTCGTAACACAAGGCATCTTCATAAACCGATTCCAAATAGCCTGGACCAAGCTCTCCGTATACTTCCTTTGCTGCGCCTATGATTTTATAACTCAAGTCTTCATAGACTAATTTACTCATTTTCTTTCTACTCTGTGATTTTCTGTGTCCTTCCGTGGTAAACTACTACCATCTTTTATGCTTCTTAGTATTTTTGCAGGATTGCCGGCTGCTATTACATTTGCAGGAATATTTCTGGTAACCACACTGCCGGCGCCAATGATAGAATTTTCACCTATTGTTATATTACTCAGGATAGTTGCACCTGAACCAATTGAAGCGCCTTTTTTAATATGAGTCGGTTCTACCTTCCAGTCAGCTTCAGTTTGCAATTTGCCATCAGGATTTGCAGCACGGGGGTAGGTGTCATTTGTAAATGTTACATTGTGTCCAATAAAGACATAATCCTCAATAGTTACTCCTTCGCAAATAAAGGTATGGCTGGAGATTTTACAATTGCAGCCAACTACAGCATTTTTTTGTATTTCCACGAATGCCCCGATTTTTGTATTATCTCCTACAGTGCACCCGTAGAGATTGACGAAATTTGCTATTTTTACATTTTTACCAAGCTTGACATCATCTGAGATTACAATATACTTCATAGGTTGTAATAATTTACCACGGAAGGACACGGATAAATCAGTGGCAGTGTCAGAAAAAACTATTCCTTTAACTCACACTCACACTCACACTTACACTGTCTTCGTGTTTTTCCGTGAATATCTGTGGTGAACAATTATAGGTTTACCATCTTTCCATCATTCGCCAGTGATTTATTGCAAGCCTCAAGCATCTTTACAACGCGAAGACCTGCGTATCCGTCATTGAGAGGGGTTTCTCCATTCGTTATGCAATGGACAAAGTGTTCCGTCTCCAGTTTCAGAGCCTCAAGCTGCTGCACCTTGGGCGACAACATATCCCCGGAGCGATAACTGACAAGCAGGTCATATACTCCTTCTTTTTCTTTTACATCAATTCCTTTATCGTATATTTTAATCTTCTCATCAGCCTCCAGATCGTTCCAGACAAGCATTTTTCTCGCTCCGCCTATGAGGGTAGTCCTGACTTTAACAGGGGATAACCAGTTGACATTAAAGTGGGCTATCATCTTATTAGCGAAATGTACTGTAACATAAGCGGTATCCTCTACTCCGTTTATATGGGCTTTACCGCATGCTGTTACTGCAGAAGGCTTATCTTTTAAGAGATAGTCCATTATGGAAAAGTCGTGAGGGGCAAGGTCCCATATTACATTTATATCCTTTTGAAGAAGCCCGAGATTTACCCTTACAGAGTCGTAATAATACAGGTCTCCAAGGGCATTCTCATCAATCAACTGTTTCATCTTCCTTACGGCACCGCTAAAAATAAATGTATGGTCAACCATGATTTTAAGGTTTTTCTTTTCTGCTAATTCTATCAATTCTTCTGCCTGAGCAACTGTGGCTGTGAATGGTTTCTCTACAAATACATGCTTTCCATTCTGCAGTGCCTTTTTAGCCAATTCAAAATGGGTTGAAACAGGGGTAACCACAGCAACCATATCTATATCCGGGGACGAGATGACATCCCGAAAGTCAGTGGTTACAGTTGTATAAGGGTGAGCCTTGCTTGCGCGCTTGAGGGAAGCCTGGTCACTATCGCATATTAAAAGCACCTTGCTCCCATCAATACTATTGAAATTACGGACTATGTTTGGTCCCCAGTAACCATATCCAATTACTCCTACATTAATCATACTCCCTCCCCGGCATAAAGACATCAACCTCTTTAGCCATTTTTATAGGTAATTATTTACCACAGATATTCACGGAAAAACATGGAACAAAAAACTAATATAACCACAGATAAACACGGATAAACACAGAAAAACAATGTAATAGTAAGTGGTAGTCTTTATAATTTCTTTTCTACTCTGTGATTTTCCGTGCCCTTCCGTGGTGAATATTACTTTAATTCTAATAGGCGCCCTTGCCTACCAATACAGCCCGGGGCGTTTGAAATAAAATCTTGATATCTAACCATATAGACCATTCCTTTATATATCTGATATCCAGGCGAACCATTTCATCAAATGTGGTGGAACTTCTTCCATTTACCTGCCATAAACCTGTAATCCCAGGCTTCACCTCTGTTATCCTACGCTTGTGCCAGATGTTATAAATTTTAACTTCATAAGGGAGGGGAGGTCTTGGCCCTATAAGTGACATCTCACCATTCAAGACATTGATGAATTGAGGAAGTTCATCCATGCTTGACTTTCGTAAGAACCGCCCTATCGGTGTAACTCTTGGGTCGTCTTTTATTTTATAAACATTTTCCTTTCCTCTGTCCCCATTCTTTGCATCGTAACTGCCTTGTTCTAAAATGAACTTTTTTATATATTCCTGATGGATACTTGAATCATTATTTACATACATGGTTCTGAATTTTAGAAAGTTAAACCTCTTGCCAAACTGACCAACCCTCTCCTGCCTGAAAAATATCGGCCCCTTTGAAGTAAGCCTGATACAAAGGGAGATTATGATGAAAAGGGGGGAGAAGATGATTAAACCAATGACACTACCCACGACATCAATAAACCTCTTAATGAAGAGAGTTGCCATTTTGCCATTTTTTTCCTTAATATCCGGATACAAAGTCAAATTAGCCGAGATATCAGGTTTATTGCCATTATCTTTTTCCGGAAAAACATGAAATGATATTTCAATTTTATTGAGTTGTTCAGCAGCTAACTCATAACTTAGATTGCTGTATATCTTTTCTCGCAACACTTCTATATCATCCATATCAGTAAAGATAACCCCTATCATAGAGTTATGTTTGTACCAGCCCTTAATATCGGTCTCTCTTGTTAGAAAAAATAGAACCTGCGTAATCTTATTTACCATATTATTCTTTTCTGTCATTTCACATCTGTTTATATCAAGGAGCATTAATAAAAACGGCTTATTAGAACGTTCTGTCTTTTTTCTTTCTAAATGAAGTATGTTAAGAAAATAATCCTCACTGTAAATGCCATAATATCGGTCGAGCAAATGGGATTTAAAACGGAGCTGCGGCAGATAGAACTTTGCAGCGTTAATATTCTTTTTTAATATATTGGTTTTCATATCAGTCCTCCTTTTAAAGCCTCCACGGCAGTGAAGTTGCTGTTAGAGTAATCATCGCAAGATTTCTTTCACCATCGGTTCCGGTGGCGCCCTCTGCATCTTGCTTAAAATAGGTATAGGTGATGCTTCCATCTAACCATGAGAGGAGTTTTGTATTAATGCCAACACTTCCAGTATACGAAGAAATCTGCAAAGTTCCTGCAGATACAGATTCGTTTTGTCCATAAGCAAGCTGCATGTAGGCAGAGGTATTATTTCCCAGTTTCTCTGTAATCTTTCCTGACAAATTCTGGTTAATTGTAGATGCAGCAGCCAGTCCGCCCCCTGTCCCTGCACTTCTCGTATATCCGAGGGTCATACTTCCTGACTCATAGCTTTTCATTATGTTTATATCAGCGGTTAATTCTCTTGATTCACCTTCATATGAAACTATTCCCAAGTTTCCATTTAGCGAAAGTGTATTGTTGAGCTGATGTTTGGTTCCTATGGAAATCTGATGGGTAATAATATCGCTTCCTCTATCGTAAATCGCTGCGCCGTTTCTGTAGGATATCATCCATCTGGTTTTTGCCGACCATTGATATCCCATCTGAAGACTGGTATCGTGAACAATAGAGTCCTGAAGCGCCGGCGCTTCATAGCTGGTAATTATATTTGTGTAAGAAAATGCCATATTTACCTGTGGAAACCAGTTATAGTTTACAGCCAATGCTGCCCTGTTCCTCAATGTATCACCTCTGGCAAGCTGGATTCCTTCATTACTTTCCCGACCTGTATCAAAGGAAAAGGCAGACAACTCAGGTGTATATGTAACTGATTCAGTTAACCTCACATCAAGCTCCTTAAATGTTTGTGTAAACAGGTTAATAGATGCATTCTGGCTATACTTGTTAAAATCCTTGTTGTCCAAATAAAATTCTCCGGTTCCCTCGTATCTACAGGAAAGGGTGAGCTGCTTACCTTCGTAAGTAAACATGCCTGACGGAGTAATAATCGTGGCAAAATCACTCTTTTTGTCGGTTCCGGAAAACAGCAGATTGTCATTATATCGTTCTCCTGTAGAGATGGATGGGGTAAATGTTACTGATGCCTCAGATTCATTGATGAGACTAATTATGAACAAGAGCATCCATGCAACCTTACCATATTGGCCACCATATTGAAGCCGCCTCATTTAACCTGCCTTAGTGTATAGAATTAATTCGTAATTGTTCACCACAGATATTCACGGAAGAACACGGAACTTAATTTCTTTCTACTCCGTGATTTTCCGTGCCCTTCCGTGGTGAAGTATTGCTTCGCTTTTAGACAGGCTACCGCCATTCCGGTGCAATATAATCCACCACTTTCTACAACCTCAATTGTTCCTTGATAGGATTGCACTATCAACTATCACCCTGGCATTGATTGCATTAAGCAGGATACTCACCCGTTCATGCCCCTTCATTTCTCTCTCAAAGATGGCGCTGAATCCTTGAAAGGGACCTGCTATAATTGTAACCTCTTCACCGGCATGAAACTGCGGTTGATTTAGAGTTATTACTCCTTCTCTCATTCTATTTTGAATCGTAGTTATAATATCTTCAGAGACAACTGCCGGTGTATTACCAGAATCTATAATCCTCCGGACACCACGGGTATATTTGATAAGGTGATAGTCATTTGGATAATCAAATTCAACAAAAATGTAGCAAGGAAAAAGCGGAGATACGATATCCTGAATTTTACGTCTGTAACATTTCCTTTCTTTTATTTTCGGATTTAAGACTTTGAGTCCTGCATTGGAGAGTTTGCAGGATACAATATCTTCGCTTTTTGGTTTTGTATAAATAATATTCCAGTTCAGCATATACTATCCTTAATTCAGTGGTAATACTCTTTTAACGGATAATTGTCCGCACCATTCAGGACAATCCCTATTAGTTCCCCCATGGTAAGAGAACTAACTGCTCTGAGGACTAAATCCCTCGGGGTTTTACCTGCCCTTACCACAAGCAGCAGCCCATCCACTATTCTGGAGATAATGTTTACATCGGCAAGGGGCATGATAGGAGATGTATCAACTATTACATAATCATATTGGCTCTTCAGTATGTTCAATATAGAGTTTACTCTAACTGAACTGAGGAGTTCCGATGAATTTTTTGCGATTCGTCCGGCCGGCAGGAGATGAAGCCCACCGTGTTTATACCTTACTATTGCATCAGACAGTTCCGCCTTTCCCTCTATCACATCAATAAGACCATATTCAGGCATCATATCCAGAAACCTCGATGTGATGGATGGGTTCTTGAAATCGCATTCAACTACAATTATCTTTCTCTTGAATTCCATGGCTATAATATAAGCAAGATTAAGGGTTGTAACCGTCTTTCCATCCCCTTTTAGCGCACTGGTAACGGCAAAGGTCTTATACGACTTTCTGTGGCTGATTTGTTCCAGCCTGGTATAGAGCACTCTGTATTGCTCGGCTACCACTGAATCAGGGTCCTTCATAACAAGAAGCGTCCTCTTAAATCCAAACTCCGTTTCTGGATTCCAGATGCCGGATACTTTATGGTTCCCAACTTTCTCAATCAGGGTGATATCTCTACCTATGTTCAGACCTGCCTGTTGGGCAGGCATGCCTGCATCCTTGCCCCGCAAGGTCTCATAGGCATCAGCGGCCTTCTTCATCATGCTCTCTCTCTCTTCTGATGAATATAGCGAGTACAACGCAACAGAATCTGAACCATATAATGACTTGGCACGGATGTAAGCATCTTCAATCTCCTGACGCGATGCTCCTGGTGAGATATTCAGAATCTCGTAGTAGTTTTTTTTATCATCCTGTGTCATGTTTTTTTCCCTCACCAGTTAGAAGTTCCTGTTTTACAAATCATTTGCACAGGAGCTGAATGCAGTCTCCTCTTTTCTATCTCCCTCAGTTGATTGAGACATATCATAACAGCCTTCGCTGCTTCTGAATTGGTATAGTGGACAACTAAAGGGAGCCTGTAACGAATAGAATCACCTGCACAATCTTCATAACAAATATGGCCAAGACATTCCACCCTCACCCCGAAGTAGTCCTGACATGCCTTAGCCATCAAATGGCCTATTCTCTGATCCTCTGACTTTTTTACCTGATTTATAACGATAGAGATATTTGTGCTTCCCGCATCATAATCAATAGCCCTTTTAATCTGTCTTAAGAATATGGACTTAAGAAAACGGTAGCTGTTTTCTACAGATGTGGGGTCAGGAGTTGTCACAAGTATTCCTTCCTCTGCAATAAGAAAAAGGTCAAGTATGCCTGATGATGTTCCAGGACCGAGGTCCAGAAGAATATATTCATATTCCAGACTGTTTAATGCCTTCTTTAACCTTTCAATCCATGCCCCTCCCAGATCAGCAACATCCGGAATATCTTTCGCCCCGCTTATTAAATCAAGACGAGGTATAGAGGTCTTATGGATAAGAGACCTTATATCAGTAATCTCTCCTTTAATAAAACTGGAAAGGGTTAATCTGCCTCCATCGCTCCCCAGAAGGGTGTGAAGGTTAGCTGCCCCTACATCTCCATCAATTAAAAGAACCTTTTTTCCAATTCTCGAAAGCAATACCCCGAAATTACAGGTTATGAGGCTCTTTCCAACCCCACCTTTTCCACCACCAATAGCCCATATCCGGTGCATGGCCGGTAAGAGAGGATATGAATCTGAATCCTGCATTGTTTTTTGAAATGGAAAAATTTTGTTTAACATTTTTATATCAAACCCTCTTACTCTTTATAACCCTTAAATTTTTTACACCTTTCTCCTTAAAAATCTTCACGGAATACAAAGGTATCACCGTCAGAACAGGTTGAGTAAGAACACCCTCAAAATCTTCAGGTTTCTGAAAAGCAGGATTCATTAACTCTGTAAAATATACAAGGCCTATTCCTATACCTAAGCCGATTATTGTCCCCAAAAGAACAATCTTCATTCTGTTTGGTTTATACGGTTTCTCAGGCAAATTAGCAGGGTCTATTACCCTGAACTTTTCACCTTTCTGTCTCTTTTCAAGGTTTTCAGAAAGGCTCGCGCTGAGTTTCTTGCTTAAAAGAGACTTATAGTTCTCAAGAGAAATATCATAATTCCTGCGAAGGTCAGCTAACCACTGTTCAACAGAAGGGATAGTTTCAACACGTTTTTCAAAATCACCTATCTGTTTTCTTGTTTTTGTCTCACGCATCCGGAGAGCATCAATCTGGGATTTAGCGGCCGCAAGGTCAGCATGAATGTTAATAACATTTCCACCTTTTCCTTTTACAACCACTGCTGTCTCTTGAACAGCAGTTTCTTTTACATTGGCTAACTGTTTTTCAATCTCCGATATGCGTCCCTTCAACATAACAACATCCGGAAATGTTTCCTTATAAATAGTAAGGAGAGAAGATAATTCACTCTTTAATTTTAGCAGTTCATCCTCCATCAGCTTGTTTTCTGAAACCTCCCCCAGACTTGTTATATTTCCTATCTGGCTTTCCAAAAACAACTTTTTATCTTCTGCATTCTTCAATGCACCATGAATATTCTGCAGTTCTATCTGAAGCCTGTCTAAAGTTCTGAGATTGGCTTCTAATTGTTCAGGTAATACGCCAATATTTTTTTCCTTAAAGTCCTTAATTTTCTTCTCCTGCTCCTCAAGGTCATGTTTTGCTTTTTCCAGCTCGCTGCTGATAAACTCTGAAGTTCCTTCTGCATATTGTTCGCGAATCTTGAGATTCTCATCTATAAAAAAAGAGGCAAGATTACTGGTAACATGCTGGGCTGTTTTAGGGTCAGAACTCGTATAACTGATGCTAAATGCATCTGCACCTCCATCCCTTTTGGTAAAACCAATAGTATTTTTAATAACATCAACTTCAATGTCTTTTCTCATCATTTCAACCTTATCTTCTTTGCTAAGTATCCCGCTTTGCCCAATCCCGATTACCTTCAATAAACTATTCCATCTTATTTTGTTACTATCTTCTTTTTTATAAAGATTAAAACTGCCAATGATTTCTTCCAGCTTTGTCCTGCTCATTACCTGTTGTTTTATGGTATTCAATTGTTCTTCAATCGGCGACATATTTGTAGATTTTACATATGTATCAGGTATCTGCTGAGCCTCTACTAATATCAAGGTGGTAGAACGATAATAAGCGGGAAGGAGATAGGCGGCAAGGGATGCCAATGTAATGCCTATAAAAAACGGGATAATCAGCATCCATTTACGTCTGTAGAATACCATTAACTGCTCGTAAATATTTATATTTCCTTGTTCCATCTATTGAGCTCCAGTAAGTATGATAAAAGTTATATTCTTCATGGAATAAAAATTGTATCGCTGGGCATTAAAACAAAATTTTTATCTTCGTCTTTACTATATACAATGTCGTCAAAACGGATATTAATCTTCTCTGTTTTAGCGCTATCTTCAATCTTTTCTCTGATTATTACAATTTTGTTCCTTGAGGCAAACTGATTGAATCCGCCTGCAATAGCAATCGCCTGCAAAAGAGTCGTTTTACTCTTCAGAGTATATACTCCAGGCTTTACAACTTCTCCAAGGATGAAAACTCTAAAACTGTTGACCTGCTGGACAATTACCGATACCACCGCAGTTTCCATGTATTCCTTTAGCTTCCCGGTGATAGTAGTCCTTAACTGATTCGGGGTAAAACCAGCAGCCTTTATATCCCCTGTCAAGGGAAGTGATATCATTCCATCAGGTCTGACTATTACCACTTTTGAAAGTTCAGCATTCTTCCACACTGAAACTTCCAGGACATCCTCGGGGCCAATTAAATATTCATGTGTTTGAGAAGGGACAGGAGACTCTGCCCCAACATCAACATTTTCTCCCCATGCCTCTGTTAACCCAATGGAAATAATAAAGTAAATTAATATTGAACCAACCCTGTATATGCTCATCAATTATCCTTTGGCTGACTTTTGGGAATAAACTTAAGGCCTGTTTCAACCTTTGCACCTGACTCTTGTTTTTTTGTCCACACAGCCG